>JAABUJ010000138.1_pt1 | contig 161297 bp, 247 predicted proteins | sample 5559131 | NCBI WGS metagenome assembly JAABUJ01 (sample SAMN10711875, study PRJNA513366) | rock metagenome | isolation source: Antarctica rocks | place: Antarctica: Victoria Land, Mt New Zealand nord | collected 2016-01-07
GCCCCCGCCGCCGCGCCGCCCGCCCCCCCGCCCCCGCGCGCGCCCCCCCCCCCCCCCCATGGAGCCACAGGAGCCTCGGTGAGTCGTGTGAACGATACAAGACAAGGCAGACAGCGACTGCGACTCTAGTATGGAAAGCGTGGCAAACCGTGCGGCGGCCGGCTGCGTGGGGCTGTCCTGCAGCAGGACGCGCTGCCCAGCGCTGCCATCCGCCAGGCGAGCGCCGCGCGCAACCTGGTGTCACGCTCAGGCGGAGGCTGAGAGGTGTGCACAGCCGCAGTGTCCCTCTCGTCCTGCGCCCCGCCCCAGTGATAAGCTGCTGAGCATGCACGTGCACGCGCCTGCCCTTCACACCACGCTTGGAATCGCGACGTTGGTGTAGGCACGGTGGCCTCTTGCCAGGGCGCAGCCAAGTCGTGACACTGCAGGCGGAGGGCACAGAGCTCTCACTTTACTGGTTGCTGGTCGCAGGCAGCAGCCTCAGCTCTGGACACCTAGCTCGCACAGGTGCGCGCGCTGTGTCTGCATGCTCCCGTCTTTTCTTTTCAACGAGGTGTCTGGCAGCCTGGGTAAGAGTGTGCACCTTGCTTGCTTGTCGCCTGTTTCGCAAGCAGCGCGGCAGGCCTGCAGTAACATCCTGGCGTTTGGGAAGGTTGAGAGGCGCGGGGCTGGGTTCCAGCACTTGCAGGCTCGAGGGTTGCTTTTCATCTGCCTTGAGAGGTGTGCTGCAGGCTCCCAAATCGTGTGCGCGCTCCCTAGGGATGTGGGCCGGCTGGTAGTGTGCCAGCAGGGGCCGCCCCCGCCCAACCCGCTGGTCGTGGAGCGCTTTCAGCAGGTCATCTCGCAGCTGTTCCAGCAGGCGCGCCGCCCCGCCTGCGCCGCTCCTTGGAGCGCCATGGAGCGCCGCCAGCCCAAACAGACCTGCCTTGTCCAGGTCAAGGTGCAAGTGTCTCACTCTTTGTGCTGTCAACTGTGCGTTCTTCTGCAAGTTTTAAGTGTGATATGCTGTGACGGTAGTGAATTTTTTTCGTGGTTTGTGCAGTCCCTGTGTGTGATGCACGCGCTGATGCGGCGCATAGTCTTGTTGCAAATTGATTCACGACTCCAAACAGCGCCGGTGCGCCTCCGCACTGCAGCCGAGGCGCCGCCGCTGACGCGCGCCGCGCGCGCAGCGGATCGTGCGCATGGGCGGGCCGGTGGATGACGACATGGCCAACCTGATCGTCGCGCAGCTCCTGTACCTGGACTCGGCCGGCAAGCAGGACATCACCATGTACGTCAACTCGCCCGGCGGCTCCGTCACGGCAGGCGCGCCGCCCTGCGCCCGGCGGCCCGCGTGTCTGACGGCGTCCACAGTGGTGACCTGGGGTCCCTCCTACAAGATGTTCAGGTGGCGCTGCTGGCATGCGCGCGGCACGTGACGTAGGGCGCAGAGCGCTCACGCCAAGCAGCGGTGGTGCAGCCCGCTGGTCTGGCGTCTGTTGTTTGTGGATTGCGGCAAACAGCGCGGTCAGAAGCCGCAGGCTGTCATGGGCTGGAGCCACGAGCCTTAGAATGTCATGGGCTGGAGCCATGGCCACGTGTATGACCAGCGCAGTTGGTGCAGACACCGTCTCTGCTGCTTACACAAGCCAGCGGCATGCGCAGGCATGGCCGTATTCGACACCATGCGCCACGTCCGCCCGGACGTCAGCACCGTGTGCGTCGGCCTCGCCGCGTCCATGGGCGCCTTCCTGCTGGCTTCCGGCCACAAGGTGCTGCTGGAGACACACGCGCTTGTCTGTGCGCTGGTGACATGGAGACACTGCCTCGAGGGCGGGCCGACCCCTTCACTGTACGTACGGCAACTCACCCCCCTGCCATCTGCCTACTGACTAAGGCGGAGCATGATGCGACGGCAAGCGCCTTGGTTGAGCTCATGCCGCGCTACACCTACGATGTCGAGCACAGGGCGGGAAAGCTGAACGTGGCGGACGGTCTATCCAGCCGGCCGGGCCTTGCGCCACGTTCTAGCTGTCCCGCGCTGTGCTCGGTGTCGATTTAGCGCGACATGAGCTCCAGCCAGCGCGCTTGTCGTCGCATCAGGCTCGCCTTGGATAGTAGATGGCAGAGTGGTGTGTTGTCCGTACGTGTGGTGAAGGGCGGCCCGCCCTTGAGCATAGTGTCTCTATTTCACCAGCGCGTAGACAGGCCCGCCTCTTGATCCTTCTTCGACCATTTCAATGTTTGGCTGTTGTGCGGGCAGAAGTATTATCTATTGGCACCTGATGAGCATGCGAGGCGCCAAGGTAGGGCTGGCGCGCACGGATAGTGCATCGCCAAAGTTTGACTTTCGTGTGAATCCCTCTGGATGCAATTTACCCTTGGAGGCGCTAGGAGCGCAGGCAGCTCGTGTTGGGCGCCGCGTAGGACTGCGAGCAAACGTCGTCAGCGGAGCAGGCAGGTTTGCGTGCCTGCATGGCGACCCGGCGCGAGCCGCGTGCGCATGCGCGCAGGGCAAGCGCTACTCGCTCGCCAACTCGCGCATCATGATCCACCAGCCGCTGGGCGGCGCGCAGGGCCAGGCCGCCGGTGCGCTTGCTGTCCGACATGTGTGGGTGTTCTAGGCGTACTGCGCATGGCGGCGGATTGTCCGCAGTTGTCTGCTGCTGGGGCGTGCGGCCATGCGGGGGTGGTCGTGGTGCATGTGCGGTGCATGGAGTCACTCGTGTGTGGCGCAGTCGGCCGCATCTAGCGTCTGAGCGAGTGAGCAGATCTGGATTGCAGGACGTGGCAGCTGTGCCCGGTACACCACTGTGATATGCCCATGCTGTGCGCAGACGTGTGGGGAGTGCAGGCGCTGCCCACGTCTGGCTGACACTGACTGTGAGACCACGCGCGGCGCAGATATCGAGATCCAGGCCAACGAGATCCTGCACCACAAGCTGACGCTCAACGGCTACCTGGCGGAGTTCACCGGCCAGAGCATGGAGCGCATCACGCAGGCACGCCCTTGGCATGGACCCTGGCGGTGTTGGGTTTGTGGGGCTCTGTGCAGAGGAGCATAAAAAGCAAAGCATGAACAAACAAGTGCATGCTAAAGAGTGCATGCACATGCAGCAGATACAGGATTGCTGTATGCCAGCAGGCCTGTAGCTTCGTGCTGCGTGTGCCCGCAGGCGCATGCACGGGTCTCCTGTGCAGCAGCCTTGCTAGTGTGGTCTGGGCGGCAGGCCTGACAGCCTGGTGTCGGCGCGCTTTGCAACACAGGTTTACATCAGTGTTGACTGCTCTGGAGGGAGGCTGCCTGCCATCTGCCTCAGGTCGCTTGGGAACAAGTGCCACATGCTGAGGATGACTCCGCAAGTGAGCGGCCGTGGCTGCTGCCGCGCAGGACACGGACCGCGACTTCTTCATGGGGGCAGAGGAGGCCGTGGAGTATGGCCTGGTGGACGCTGTGGTGTCCAAGCCGCAGCTGGTTGCCGCGACTGCACACTGAGCCCATGAAGCGACTAGGCCTGTGTAAAGTGCGGCTCATGTGATGAAGCATGTGGCAAGGAGTGCACCAGTTTGAGCCACGTGCAGGGCTCCGTGACAGGCGGCCACGTCCTCGAACAGAACCCTAAGTGTACCAAGGCTTCGGAGCCACTGAACAGCTCAACAGTCACAAAGCTTCCAGCCATCAACCAGCTTACAGTCAAAGTAAAACATCCAGGTTCCACAGAACCACAATGGTTGCTCTGATGCTCACTGCTCATGCCGCGCCCGTCCGGGTGCTGGCCGCTTCTGCTGGCCTGCGCCCCAGGGTGGTAGTCGCAGCCGCTGCTCTGCCGCGTCGCGCCGTTATCACCCGCGCCGTGGAGGATGAGGTGCCACCCCGTGCAACGCAGTGCAGCATTGCCCGGTTTCCGTCGACGTGTTCTGACAACGGCCATTCATGTTTGCGCTGGGAAAGGCGTCAGCCGTGTCTCGCGCAAGACGGTGTGTGCTGGGCTGTTTGCGAGATTGCAGGGCGTTGCATGCACCCAACATGCACGCGTGCACACGCGTGCTGCCAATGCCCCAGCGAGCTTACCTATGTTCGCCTCTTACAGGCGGCTAGCATAGTGGAGCAGGTGGTCCAGGAGGCGAGCACGCCTAACCTGCCGCCCCCGTCGCCCTCGACGCCTACTGTGGCCTCGCCGGTGCCGAGCTCCAACCCGACATTCACCGAGTGAGTCGCCCTTGTAGCTGCGCAGAGGTTTCATGCTTCATGTTGTGAAGCACGGGCTGTGAGGAGCTGCATCTTAGTATGTTGTGCTTTTGCCGTATTGCATGGCTTGTTCTTTGCTGTGCCTGCGCACTCAACCTGAGGTCAATCTGAGCAAGTATGAGTCATGCAGGCATGCCTTGGCTGGCTGAGGTCGCTGCGTGTGCCTTCGCAGCGCCATGGCTTTTGCTGGTCCGGGCCCGGAGGTTATCAACGGTCGCCTGGCTATGCTCGCGTTCGTCGCTGCGGCTGGCGCGGAGTTTTCTACTGGCTTCACCGTCATGCAGCAGCTGCGCGAGGCGCCTGCGCTTGTGGGCGTCACCTTTGTGATCTTCGTCGTCGCCAGCCTGGTGCGCTTCACTTTGCAACGCGTACAGTGTGAAGTCATGGCTCTTGTAGTTTGCCAGACATACCATGTTTATGGTTGACATGCATGCTCCTTTTGATGGTCAGGATGTTACGTCATGAAAGTATATAATCATATGTTCACAGGTTAAAGAGCTGGTAGTATGCAGCGTCTGACGCAGCCTGACCAGCAGTGTGTGCCTGTGTGCTCGTGCAGATCCCCATCTTCCGTGGCGTGTCTCCTGCTGCAAAGAGCAACGGCCCCTTCACTCCCACTGCTGAGATGCTGAACGGCCGGGCAGCCATGCTGGGCTTCCTTGCACTGCTCTGCACTGAGTGGGCAAAGGGTGCCGCGGTGTTCTAAGCGAGTAATTGAATTATTAACCTGACTGGTTGTGTGCTAGCTATAACTTGCTGCGTGCTTCTTCCTGCTTTCCTGCCAGAAACTGCCCAGCGCTTCAGAGCATAATGCATGCATGTACTTGCATGGCAGCAATTGTTCAAGTTGAGAATGCATGCAAGCCAGCTAGGCAGGGTGTCCTACTCAGTCTGCAGGAGGTGATGAGATATGTGTATTGTGCACGAATGGTGTACAGCTATGGTGATGTGACCCAGTTTGAGCGAGGAGTGGCAACTGTGGCAAATACCGCTTGGGGTTTAACATTGAATTAAACGTGAAACAGTAAAAAGACATGTGCCCCAATCTGTTTGTAATGCAGCCTCCAGTCTGCTTTGAAAGATGCCTACTGTCACCGGCATCAAGGTCAATGAGGAACAGATGATGCTTGGAGAGTGTCAATCGAGTTGCAAAGGTCTCATACGCTTGTACACAATGTGTGTTACATACATGTCCGACAGCCCCTGTTGACAAGAACTAATGCCCAGTGAACATAGCAGACCCTGCCTCACAGACCGAGTCAAGGAGACCAGGATGGAACATCGGCACCTATGCCTACACGCTTCTGCTAATGTACGCTTACCCTGCAGTACACAGTGCTGACATCAGTACAGACCGGCCGAGGGGGGGCTTCCATGCATGCATCACCGCAGACCAAAGCCCTCCGCGTTGTTGATCGCCAGCTCCAGGCGGCGGAGCAGCGTGTCCTTGTCCTGCATACCCGCGCCGTACTTAATCGACACGACCAACATTGTAGAAAGTCTCCGACTCCGTGCCATTGCTGGGGTGGAAGTAGGGTAGGGTAGGGCAGGTCAGGGGCGGCTGCATGGCGCGCGGGCGCACCGCGTACTCCGGCATGTAGTTGAAGCATGGGGACACAGGGTAGGGTAAAGGGTTAAGGGCTGGCGCCGCGTGGCGCAGGCGCGCACCGCGTACTCCGGCAGCAGCAGGTAGTTGAAGCACGTGTGCGCGGTGGGCAGGCGCGGCGAGTCGGGCCCGTTCCGCGACACGGTGAGCGCCAGCGCGCCCAGGCCCTTGACGGGCGCGCGATCAGAGCCGGTCACGAAGAAGAGCAGGCGGCGGCGCTGCGCGTCGTCGAACACGCCGTGCACGATGTCCCACAGCCACACAATGATCTGCGCGCGCGGCGCGCGGGGTCGGGCCCGGCTTGAGGGCGCCAGCGCAGCGCGTTGCGGGCGCCGCGCACACAGCGCCTCGCAGCCGGCAACCCCCAGGCCAGCGGCTCACGCCGGGCGCATGGCCGGGCTGTCCTCAGCGCGGCCACGCGCGCAGCGCAGGACCGGACTCATGAGTAGGCCCAACCCAATCTGGGAGCGCGCCGGCGAGTCGGGCGAGTAGCCGTTCTCATACGCGGCCGCGCGCTGCAGCGCCGCAAAGTCCAACTCGCTGCGGCCGCACACCAGCTGCTCCAGCTCCTCCGGCCGGAACAGCGCCATGGCCGGGCCCGCGCACAGCTGCGGCGCGGCGGCGCGCGCTGGGGTGCGGGCGCGTGGGGCGCCCGCATTGCTTTGGGAGCAGCGGGTGCCTGCATGTGGGGTGATGCAGGCTCGCGCGCAGGCCTCAGGCATGCGAAGACCCCAGGCACAACTTGCAAGGCTCGCAGTTGACCTGCATCCTGCAAGCAGGGAAAGGTGCGCGAAGCGCATGGCGACTGCCCGGCCCCGCACTGTAGAGCGCTGGCGCTGAGCACGGTGGACCGCACACGTGAGCGCGGGTGTGCGGCAGAGCTGTCCTGGAGCTCTACAGGGCGGCCGCTCCCCTGCACAGACAGGAGCGCCGGCTGTATCCATGCACGGATCCCAGCGGCCGCGCGCGCCTGGTCAAAGCCGCGGCGGAAGGCCGCAAACTGCGGCTCGATGGACGCCTCCAGCAGGTGCCGCACGTACAGCTCCACGAAGCGGCCGCGGCTGGCGGCCGTGACCGGCAGCTCGCCGCCGCCGGGCGCCAGGTCCTCTGCGACCACGCCCTCGCCGAACGGGCCCTCGCGCTCCACCTGCTCACCCGCCGCCGCGCTGCCGGATCTGACCCAACCTCTTGCACAAGGGCGGCGGCCCTGCGCCTGAGGGCGCAGCGCACGGAGGGTTCGGCAAGGTTGCGCCGCAGTTGCGCCGGCGCCGCGTGGCGCCCGCAGGACCCAGCAAGGTAGGCTTGGGTTTAGACCCTAGCGTAATTTCGCGGCAGGCGGGGGGCGCCACGCGGCGGGCGCCCGGGGCCGCGCCTGGAAGACGAGGCCCAGGTCCGCGACCGCGGCCGCGGGCAGCGCCAGCAGCCGCGCCAGGCTGCGGTGCACCTCCGGCTGCACGCCCGCCAGGTCGGCCAGGCCGACCGGCGCGCGCAGGAGCTTCCTCCAGAGCGCCGGCGGCAGCGCCACGCCCAGGGTGTGCCCGTTGTACACTGCCAGGCCGAGCATCGTGCCCACCAGCTGGAACTCGGTGCGCATGTCGATGTCGGACGCGCGCGGCCAGTGCGCGCGGCTGGGCGCGTCCACGCCGACGAACATGCCGTAGCTGGCGTCAAAGAGCTCGCGGAAGACGAGCTGGAAGAATTCCTGCATGCAGGACTAGGGTTAGGGTCAGGGTAGGGAAGACCTCATGCACAGCCCAGCCGGTGACGGACCGAGCAGCTGCGCGCGCTCCGGGCGCGCGCCGCCTTGCAGCAAGGCTTCGCATGCCCTGCGCTGGAGCTTGCCCACCGCAGCACGCAACCCGCAGCGCGCTCTCGCAGCATCGGCACGCCAACTGCGCATGTGGCTGGTCGCCCTCCCGGACACTTCCGACGTGTTGCCGGAGTGGGCAAAGCTGGGAGTGAGAGAGCCGCACGGCCTGGACGAGCTGCTGCGGCATGCATGCGGCCGAGCGAGGCGCGCGCCTTCTGCACGCCGCCCTCGTCGACGCCCTCCTCGCCCAGGAACGCGACGCGCAGCGGCCGCTTGAGCGCATGGCGCGCCGCCGCGCTCTGCACCTGCAGCAGCGTGTCGTGCACGAGGTACTGGCCGCGCCGCACCTGGCGCGCGCCGCCCGCCGCGCCCGGTCAGGCCGGCAGATCTTGATTGCTGCCGGCAGCCTCGTTTTTCGTGAGGGTCGCGGCAACATAAGCACCTCAAGCTAAGGCCGAACAAGTGATGCCTGAGCCCAAGACGCGCGCGCTCTGGCGTCTGCTGTTCTGCGCACACAGCCGGGCCCACCTACCTGGGAGTGATGCACATGTGAACCACGCTGTCTGCACCCTGTTATTTGTATGAATCTCAATGTCCAGGCACCTACACACCTTGCATCACATTGCCTCCGCACGCCCGAACTCTCCAGGGGGAAAGGGGGGCACTGTGAACACAGGAGGGACGCAGGTACGTCTTGATTGCTTTCACATGTCAGGTGTGTAGGTCAGCGAGGATGCGGGATGGTACAAAGCTGCCGCACAGAGCACGCGGGGAAGGGCGTCACCCGCAGCACCAGGTACGGGCAGGAGTCGCCCGCGCCGCCGTGCTGCAGGAACGCCTGCATCATGACCTCCCTGAACTGCACAGCCTGCCGGCGCGCCAGCCGCGGGTCACGCTCTTGTCAGGACCCTCTCCTGGCTGCAGAACATGCACAGACACCTCCGCTCGCAAGCAAGGCTGCATCGCTTGGCAGCCTTGCATACCACCGAAGCAACGACATACAGCCGCACACTGCGCGGTAAGTCACTGAGAATATCTCATGCTGGACTCTCATTTTGGCAGGCAATGAGACTCCTGCTGCACCCACAGAGCTCGTCCACCACCGCCCGGGGCGGCGGCGGCACTGGCGCGCGGCGCGCCTGCTCGCCGCGGTTCTCCATGTCGAGCAGGGCCGCCTTGGTGGCCGCCTCGAACACGAAGGGGAAGCGGCAGAAGCTGAAGCCGCCGCCTCGCTTCCAGCGCTGGAAGTCGTCCGCCAGCGGGAAGTCGTCGCAGTTGACTGCGCCGCGGGCGCGCCGCGCTCTCGGTGCACGGGGCGCGCCTGGGCTGTGGGCAGGCTGCGGGCTTCCGCAAACACCGACTGCCAGCTGGCCCGTGCGTAAAGGGCAAAGTCGTCGCAGTTGACTGCGCCGCGGGCGCGCCGCGCTGGCGGCGCACGGGGCGCGCCTGGGCTGTGGGCGGGCTTCCGCAGACACTGGGCTGCCAGCTGGCCGGTGCAAAGAGGCGCAGGCGCGGCGTGCACAGCGGCGGTGGGGACCACCCTTGCCGCATGTCTGACACACACCGCCGCGCTGCAGGCGCGGGCCCCGGGCACCAGCCGCCAAGCCAGGCAAGCGCGCGCACCGCCCTCCACATCAGACGTGGAACTCGGTGTCCGGCAGCGACAGGACAGGGTAGGACAGGGTAGGATAGGGTAGGGTAGCTGCCAAGCAACGGCGCGCGCACCGCCGTCCACGTAGAACTCGGTGTACGGCAGCAGGCCCGCGCGCTCGCTGGCGTCGTGCGCGGCGCGCAGCGCGCGCAGCACAGCCTCTGACGCGCCACCGCCGGCGCTGCCGCAGCGCTCCTCCAGCAGCAGGATGGTCAGCGCCTGCCGCAGCCGCACCACCAGCGCCTGCGCGCGGGGCGGCCCGCTTGGGTGCGCCCCCCGGGCGCGCGGCGGCGGCGCGGCTGCGGCGAGCGCCCAGAGGCCCTAGAGCAGCAGCACGCACGCAGCCCCTGCACAGCGCCCTGGGCACGTCTCCATCACTGGCGTCGGCAAGCTGCACCCGGCCGCAGAGAAAAAGCACTCCGCCACCTTGCCGGCTCACCACATTACATCTCAAATGCCTCGTGGTGTCACGGCCGTGCTACACTGACCTGGAGACAGCATGGGTTGCAGCACCTGCATGCGCTCGCGCGGGTACGTGGCTAGCAAGTCCACGAGGCCGGCCGGCGCGTCCGCTGAGTCGGCACAGGCGGCGCAGACCCGGTGCAGCAGCCTGCGCAGACAGTTTGACGCAGCTTCAGTTGCGCAGCATGCAAGGCACACCCACTGTGCCGTGAGGCAAGCTCTGGGGCATGCATGCAGCCCAGGGAGAGGCAAGGGTAAGTGCGAGGGTGCATGTGACAGCCCCTGCAGCCAGTTGCATAGCACAGCAGCAGCCAGCGAGCCAAGCATGGATAAGCAGGCCAGGCGCCGCCAGGCCGGTGCGCCGGGCGCGCGGCGCACATGCTGTGCTCCGGCTCGTCCAGCAGCGGGTTGTCGAGCAGCACGCACGCCGCCGCCGCCGGCAGCGCTGCGGCCTCAGGCACATTGTAGAGCAGGAGGCTCGCGCGCTCCAGCAGCACCGTCGTCAGGCCCCTGGCGGCCCGCATGCGGCCATGCTGGTCCGTGCATTCCTGGTGCCAGCTGATTGTAACCAGCAGAGTCGCAGACCAGCGCGTGACAGCCCGCACGGCGACCTTGCATCGGGTGCTGGCTGAGGGCATGCTTGCGGCATGCAGCAGCTCGGTTAAGAGGGACCTGTCTTCCCAGGCACTGTCAGCAACTTCTCGCATGACAAACGCTCGATACTTTTTGCAAACAGAACCATTGCAGAGCACCTTACCATTTCCAAAAGCACCAAGATGCCTTGCACGGCGGTCTGGCCGGCACACTATCATGAACAACAAGCAAAGAACTGGCAAATGTGTACGATCATAGGCCACTCCTGCAGGGGGACGGCCTTGAGATGCGCATATGCGATGCGCACATACAAGGGGGGCGCACAAGTCATCGCAGAGCTGTACAGTACTGTACATGGCGTCCACTGCATCAAAGTCGATGCCAGCTGAGGCAGGCGCACCCTGCAGAGCCGCGATCAGTGAGGGATCGCTTGGAGAAAGGCTGATTCAGGCAGCAGGGGCCACGGGCCCCTGCTGCCTGACTTCCCGATCGAACAATGTTTGACTTCGGCTGCCTGTTAACATTCTTGTCAGACCCGTGTGCGCCTCTGTAACACAGCAGCCACAGCAGCCTGGGAGTAAGTACCCACGCAGAGACCCATCCCTTGCCACACGCCTGAGCGGCCATAGCAAGGTCCATGCCCGCAAAAGCATGATGCAAAGACTGCCATGCAACTGTCAGCGCGCTTGTCGACGCCCGGAGCTCATGCACAGCAGCATGCAGCCCCGCCTGGCAGATAATTGGCGTCGCACCTCCGCGCACGCATCCGCGGGCGCCGGCTGCGCCTCCGCACGCGCCTCGCTCCCGACAGCCTCCGCTCCTTGCGCCTCACTCTGATTCAGCTGCTGTGCGGTGAAGGCCTTCAAGCCCGCTATCGACCTGGCAGAGAAGCCTCCCACGTCCTCGGGCCCGTCCGGGTCGGGTCGCTCCGCCGCCACCGGCAATGAGTGCGCTGGCCTGCTGGGCGTCCAGGGCGCCTGGCGTGCATGCGTGCACCGCGTGTCAGTGGCAGAGACCAGAGCCACCCCAGCCTGTGCCCAGCAGCAGCAGGCTGTCTCGCCCCATGTTGCTGCTAGTCGTCTACAGCATGTTGCTTCCGCTGCCAGCAAATGTCAGGCACTGAAGGTCAGTGAAACATGTCAAGCTATACCCGCACTTTATGTCACCCACCTGGCACACCGCAGACTAACCAGCACTTCGACAAGGCGCACGCACTTACCACCGGCATCGCAACAAGACGCGTGCACTGACCACGCCTGGCCGGCATCCGCTAATGGGCAAACCCAGATAGCAAAGGAAAGTCTGCAAATGGCCATGTCATCATTTTCAACATAGGCAAATGCCGTGGCAATGCACTGGGTGTGGGAAGGCGCACTGCAGCAGGGTTCAGCGCAGGCGCTGCGGCACTCTCCGGCTCCCAGGTGGACCCGCCGCGATGAATAGGGTGATACATCAGGCGGCCGTCCGGCGCCGTGTGCTGCACCCAGCCCGGCGGCAGCCCAGGCTCCAGCCATGGCCGGCTGCCAGGCCGCGCGCGCACAGCGGCAGCCCGCCCCATGCACCGCTGCACCTCAGCGGGCCACGCAGGCGCGGGCCGCTCCTCTGATGACGCAGGCTGCCGCGCAAGCGCGCGCTGCTGCGCGGGCGCGGCGGCCTGCTCGGTGGCAAACGTGGCGGCAAGCGCCTCGGGCGACGAGAACGCCTGGCGCAGGGCGCGCGCGAGCGGCTCGACGTCGCCGAGCACGCGCGCAGCCTCAACAGCCGCGCGCAGCTCCTGCGGGTCCACCGGCCCTGCCGCTATCCCACACGCCGCACAGCGTCAGATTGCAAGCGAGCGCACGTTCTTGCACAGGCGCAGCGGCTGGCGCAACCGCGACCGTGGCGGTGCGCGCGTCCGGCGGCGAGACGTAGCGGACGGGCAGGCGCCTCAGCCAGCACCGCGCGCTTGCGTGCGCTGTTGTGTGTTGCCTGCGCAGCGCGACGCTCCTCCAATATGACCCTGTCGTCTACCCAAGACCTCAAGCCTGGCGGCTTCGCGCTGGCAACACACACGTCCACAGCGTGCACAGCGCGGAGCTGCCTCGCGCTCAGCACCTCGGCCCCTGTTCCATACAGCCCAGCCTCAGCAAGTGGCGTCACTGCTCTGGTGGTATGAACATCCGCAGCGTAGAGCTCCTCAAGCTCAAGGGGCCCTGCTGCAAAGCCGTATGGACTTGATCTCAGCACTGGCAGCACCGCTGGGTACGAACGCAGACGCAGCGGGACGTGCGCGCACACTCGTCCTGCCGCTGCGCAGCAATCCCCCACAAGCAGTACCTCAGCCTTGTGCACTGCGCTGAGGACACCCGCAGCTACGCAGCGCAGGTCCTGTCAAGTCACTGGCTCCCTCGCTGTCGCGCTCAATGTGTATGAGGCGTGTGCTGCAGACGGCTGAGGAGAGAAGCAAGCTGACGTTTGCCACACGTTTCCGACACATAACGACTCAGCGCAGCCACTCTTGTATCCTTCGTCAGGCGCCCTGTCGCACAACTCTAAGAGCTAAGCACTGGCGGAGTCAGAGACAACGAGCTGGTGGCAAAAGTACGTATAGCACAATTCACTTTTGTGAAACAAGCTGTGTATATTACATAAAGGGACCACGCCGGTCCACCGCTATCATGTGCGGGAGACACGGCTGGATTGACACAGTGTGCACAACGGTCTGCCAGGGGACGTACCGACTTTGGACGCTACCTTGAGCGCATACGCCGCAGCGCCATTTGGACAGAAGCCACGCTTAAGCAGGCTGTGGAAGTGCAGCGCCACCTGCTGCTCGAAGTCGTGCCGCGCATCCATTGCTGGCATGAAACAGAAAACGAAAGTGCAAGGCTGTGGCAGCAACCTAGCTTAATTTGGCGAGCTACAGGTGGCTTTATATACCGGGTACGGCGTTGCTACGGTAGCAAATAGGGTGAAGTCTTTAGTAAGCTGGCTGCACATTGCCAGATGCACCGCCTAAGGCTCAATCACTTCACACTGCAGCGATTTCAAGCCTCATTTCAGGCATATACATCTTAGCTCGTGCACTGACAGCGATCGAAGGTCAGGCAACAGCAGGCATGGCGCCAGTAGAGAAAGACATTGCCGACAGTCCCAACCCGCTGCTGGAGCCGCTGACGATTGGTAAGATGCAGCTCGCCCACCGCGTCGTTATGGCGCCACTCACGAGATGCCGGGCGCTCAACAGCATACCCCAGCCCGCTGCTGCCAAATACTACTCGCAGCGCGCGACAAAGGGCGGCATGATCATATCAGAGGCCACCGTCATGTGCCCGCAGGGCTACGGGTGCGGCGACAGAGCGCTGCTAGCTTACCTAATCATGCACTAGTATTCTCGTGGCCTGCTTGTGTTGTGAAGGCAGATCTGACAAGGCCGGTCTACACGTTGTTGTGCAATGCAGGTACCCGCACACGCCTGGCGTTCACACCAAGGAGCAGGCGCGGCTTGGAGAACAACATTGTAGAAAATAAATTTCGACATTGTAGATTGTAGCTGTAAATAAAGCTGTGTGGCGCGTGCAGATGGAGGCCTGGAAGCCTATTGTGAAGGCGCGCTCGCTGCCACTAGCTGTTGGCTGATTGCCTCGCTGCACAAAGTTGCTGATAGGGAGCTTACTAATCGCGCTCAGTCTAAAATTGTACAAGACAGCTGTTCCCGTACGTATGCAGGCGGTGCATGACAAGGGCTGCAGCTTTGTGTGCCAGCTGTGGCACGTGGGCCGTGTCAGCCACCCGGACTTCCAGCCTATTGGTGGCCCGACGGTGGCGCCTTCCGCCATTGGTGCGCAACCAGATCTGCCTGCGCAGATGCAGATGGGCTGTACTGCCCCAGTGATCCAGAGGCGTATACACGTATATTGTCCGGGTGCTAGCATACAGGCTTCCAAGTGAACATTTTCACGTGTCTGGTATTAACGATTATGAACAGCATTATGCCTTTCATGTTTTTACGATATTCGGGGGGTGCAAGTGTTGATGTGAACCCCTCTGAGACGTTGCAGTCAGACTTTGCCCTGTGCAAGTGCACGGCAACCAGCAGCAGGGTGCTGACACCAAATGGCACATGCAAACCGGACAGGGCGCAGCGCGTGCAGGTGGATGCTAAGCTGCCCATGCTGTCAAGCGATCCATGCAAGGCAGCGCATGCAGGCAGCTGGAGGCGCTCTCTGTCACCGCCCAGGCTGACAGACGCTGTGTGCAAGAGCGCAGCCATTCATGGTCGCTATATGGCAACAAATGTACAGGGTCTGACACCTGCGCGGTGCTGGAAAGACACAAGGAAAAGTATGCATCATGCAAAGCTTGAAGTATGAAGTTATAAAGGTTGACAGGTGCCGCCCGCGCGCGCGCAGCCATCGACGGCAAGCTCACGACGCCGGACGGCGAGAGCAAGCCGTACACGGTGCCGCACGCGCTGGAGGAGCCCGAGCTCAAAACACTCATCCAGGACTACTGCAGTGCCGCGCGCAACGCCCTGGAGGCCGGCTTCGACGGTGCGGCGCGAGCGCGCATGCTGTCCCTGTCGTGCCTGTCACTGGCTGTGTTCCATGCGCCGCATGAGCAGCGCCTGACGCTGTGTTTGTGGGCGCGGCAGCCGTCGAGGCGCAGTGCGTCCCCGGGCCTCGCAGCCGCCTGGTCGCGGGAGCCGCCCGTCAGCACCCACCTGCGCTTGCGAGGGCCGTTCCAAGCTTGGTTTCCGTCGCCCCGCCCTGCCTGTGTCGTTGCCCTGCCCTGCCTGTGATGCTGCCCTGCCCTGCCTGTGGCGCGGCTGATGCGCGGCGCGCTCGGGGCGGCAGCTTCGCCAACGGGTACCTGGTCGAGCAGTTCTTCAAGTGCTCCACCAACAAGCGCACCGACCGCTACGGCGGCCCGATCGAGAACCGGTGCCGGCTGGGCATCGAGGCGCGCGCCCGCCGCCCCAGAGACCCGCATTAGAATAGGCGGTCTCGCCTGGGCTGTGCAGGGCCGCGGGCTGTGCGCGCCGTGCACGCATGCTCTACCATACCGTACCGCGCAAAGCGTTGAATGTGGGTGAGGTTGAGCAGTGTTTTCAGGTTCAGGCAGCGAGCATGTGAAAGCGGCGTCGCGCAGATCATGGACGCGCTCATCGCGGAGGTTGGCAAGGACCGGCTGGGCGTGCGCCTGTCGCCCTTTGGCGGAGCCTCGCAGGCGCGCCCTCGCGCTGCTCTGAGCTGCTGTGGAGCGGAGCCTGTCAGGGCCTGGCGCGCGGCCGTCCAAGCTGCTGCCTTCGCCTGCGCAGTATGTTTAGCCGTGTTCTGGTGGCTCGGGTCGCGCCGTTCCTCGGACGCAGACGCCGCTCTCTGCAAAGCTCAGTCACATGCGTCCCGCTGTGACCCTGCTTCGCGCCAGGCGCTGCGCCTGTGCGGCCTGTGCAGCGTCGCCACCCTATCCGGAGGGTGTAATGTGCATCATCGGCATGGTTTACAAATGGGTAAGGGTTTGGGCGCAGGCGTGCGACTCGCACCCGTACTCCACGTACTGCTTCTTCGTGGAGGAGATGAACAAGCGCGACATCGCCTACATCCACATGGTCGAGCCGCGCGCCAAGGGCAAGGAGGGCGCGGCCAGCCCGATCGCCGAGTTTGCGAACGAGCACCGCGACGAGACGCTGGACGCGCGCCCCGGGCTCGCTGCATGCCCGCCTGTCACTCGTGCTGCTGCAACACACATTGCGGCATACGCTTGTCTCTTGACACCTCTGCCAGTTTTAAATACTGCATCTCCAAAGCCAAGTTACCTGTCTCCCAACGCTCTCATGTTGCTTGACCAAGGGGAAGTTGCCAGCAGACATCACTCGTGACAAGGCATGGGTCATGCGAGCCTTCCCTGCTGCAGGCGCTCAGTGGATGGTGCCTGCTGCCGTGGGCCGACTCTGCTTGTCCATGGGACCATGCGTATGTTGCATGCCCGTCGCTCTGTAACCAAGCGGAGCTTGTAAAGCTGGCAATTGGACAAGCGATGCGGTTGCAAAATGTGTGCTCCGGCCTGCAGGTCTTCCGCAAGGCGTGGCAGGGCGTGTTCATCGCGGCCGGGTGCGCAGCCCGCCAGCCTCCAGGCCTCGACCACGCGACATGTAGCCGACTGGGTGTCCTAGTGAGCAGTGCGACACCTGCTTGCGCGAATGCCCGCCCGTCCTCCAGCTGGTGACCTCCAAGCCTGCTGCAGCGCGGACCATGTGCTGTACGGCACCGAGCCTGGATGGCTGCCGCGCATGGCCGGCAGCAGGGTCTGGCAGAGTGCCACTCATGGTGGCAGGACGGCACCGGCCTCGCTGCTACGTCAGGCGGCAGCGCGAATTTAAGAACATGTCTGCAATACAGGCCGCGCTGCGCGCAGAGGCTACGACACCGAGATGGGCAAGAAGGCTGTGGCGTCCGGGCATGCGGACGCGATCGCGTTCGGGCGGCGCTTCCTGGCGACGCCGGACATGGTCAAGCGCGTGGAGCTGGGCGCGCCGCTCAACCAGTACCACCGCGAGACGTTCTACACGCAGGACCAGGCGCGCACGCGCTGGGTGCAGAGATCCTGTCATGTGACACGTATTGCATGAATTCTTTGGCCAGACTTGGCCACATCAGGCCGGCAAGGAGGGAGCGAGCGATGGAAGGAGGAAACTTCATCATGGGCCTGTTGCATTCTCAGCAGCTGCCGTGCCATCCTGGATGGTGACATGTGGTATGAAGCAGGGATGTGCCACAGCTCTGGTGCTTGGCATGGATGTTTGCCAGTGAGCAGCTCAGGTGGGCTTTCCACACCCTCGTGACAGGCATGGCGCTGTGCCGCAGGTGGTGGGCTACCTGGACTACCCCACCCTGGAGGACCTGAAGCAGGACGGCGAGAAGGCCAAGCCGTCGGGCAAGGGCGCGACGAACTGCATGGACTGCAGCGGCGGCGCGGGGCACGCCGAGGACGACACGGCCGCCTGCAAGCGCCGCGCGGAGATGGCGCAGCAGCGGGCCATCACGGCCAAGTCGTGAAAGACTTGTGGCATGAGTCGCGCGTGCGATGCCGACGCAGGACGCCGCGCGCGTGAGTGGCGTCCAGGGGGCTGTGCAGCGGCGGCCGCGGCGTGCGAAGTGTGTGTCAGGTAGGTGGTGGTGATGCCGCTGCTGCGCCAACTAAGAGGTCGCGCTTGTGCGCCGCGCTGAAGCAGCAATAGCTGTGCAGAAAGCACACGTTGTGCGTTTTGCAGATAAGGCCATCCTTCCACCCTGAGCCTGCGCTCTGACGTGCAAAAGGCACAGTGTGTGCTTGCTGCACAAGTACATATTGGTGGCGTTGCCAGGATAGTCTCGATTGGTTGAGGCAGGTCTCTGAAGTACTACCTGAGAGGTACCAGCTGTGTAGACCACCAGGTCAGTGGCGATGGGGTGCCTGAAAGCGTGACCGTCATTCCTGTGTGTTCAATTCAGGCATATCTTGTGCCTGGACCGCTCGGCTATCGCACATGTTAATGTAGTTAAGAGTCGTATTCGCCAGAGACGCGCCAGGTCTGAGTGGGTGGAGATGAGAGTTACAGGCTGTCGCAGCGCCAGCATAATGTTTCAGACGACTTCGTGCCTTGCATACGTCAGGATGCATGGTATGCTTGTGTTGTGAGCAGACTACCTTTCCTTTCCCTTTCTTCCCACTTCTACGTGTGGACAGTCAGCGCGTCCTTTTCCGCTCCCTTTTCCATGATTGTGCCATTGCACAGTTGTGGGCATGGCGCCTTAAAGCTTCCGTTCTTTTCAGAGAATGTGTGGCGTGCTTGCGTTCACAGCAGGCGCCCCTTCACCCATTGCTGTGTGCAATCTGTCAGCATATCCTGTACATGAGATTTGGGATTTGGGATGCCCAATTGATGGCATGGCTTCGAGTAGTTCTACAACCATCCGGAGTTGATGCATGGACATGGACATGTCTGCCAGCATGTCCAGGGATAGCTTGACACGATAGCTTGACACAAGAGCGTGAGAGGAGAGTGTGATGTGATCACAGAAACGCGCGCAGCCACGCCTGGTATTATATCTGGGAGACACGATGCACTGTCCTGGAACTCTGTGAGCTATGCATTGAGGCACATGCGTCACAATGCTTGTTTGCAAAGTGCAGCCACAGACGGCCCAACCTACCTAGATTGTTACATTGGCTCTGCACACGGAGGCTCAAAACGCGCTCACACATGCTGCCAGCTAAAACCAAAAAGCGGGGCGTCTTGGGGCTCTCGCATGACATGCCGGAGCCTGTCTGACAACACGGGCAGCCCCGGCATTAGTGCATTAGCTTGCACATGCAATGGCCCTGGCACAAGACCTGACACATACTGGTTGAGTAAGCTAGCCGGCCAACCAGCCCAGCCAAAACCCGCTGACGACCCTCCTGCCGCCCCGCGTCGCAGCGCAAGGGTCACTGCCTGGGCAGAGTGGCGCGGGAGCAAGACCAAACAACAGAACCACCCAAACTGCCAGGCATGGGCCCGGCAGGCGGCCACACATGCGGCTTGCAAGTCATGGATTCAGCCACGTGCGGCCACTGCAGACCGCGCTTGCCCAGGAGCGCCTATAGCACAGCAGCAATGCGCCACTCACACAAAATCAGGACATTAGCTGCCACAACAGCTACATACAGCTCCGCGACATTAGCTGCCACAACAGCAACATGCAGCACCGCGGCGCACGCCTGATGGAAGCTGAACCAGCAACAGGTGAGCAGGACCCTTACACCCAATGGCGGTCCGGTCCCGAACGAGGACTCTGGCCCAAAGAGAGTGAGCAGGGGAACATAGATGCCTACCCGCACGCTGCACGCACAGCATGCGCGTGCGCATGCGGAGGCGCACAGCGTCCAGTGCAGAGACCCCAGTGCGCCACACACTGCCCCACACGCCTGTGACCCTGCGGCTGCGCCTGAGCGGGCCGCCCCGGCGCAGCGCGGGCGCATCAGGGCCGGGCGCATCAGGGCGCATCAGGGCGCATCAGGGCCGGGCGCATCAGGGCCGGGCGCATCAGGACGCATCAGGACCGGGCGCATGAGGGTGCATCAGGGCACGGCGATGTTCTCGCGCTTGTGCAGCCACAGCACGAGCGCGCCCAGGCCGAGGCGCACGGCCTCCAGCACGGCGACCACCACCACAAACACCTTCCCGCAGTCCCAGGACAGCGCCTTGGCGCCGCTCGGCGCGTAGCACGTGCTCATGATCGCGTAGCCGACCAGGCCGCCGAGCGCGATGCAGACCGAGCCCGCGCAGATCTGCACGCACTGCGCCAGCGACAGCGTCTCGCGGCTGGGCAGCGTGTGCAGCTGCAGCAGCCCGACGATGTGCGTGCGCGCGATGCCTGCGCGGTCAGCAGCGCGGGCTGAGCGTCAACATGGATAGGGTAGGGTAGGGTAAGGTTAATCAGGCTGGGCCTCAGGCCGAAGCGAGCGCCAGCTTGTGGCCAGCAAGGCTGAAGACGTCCGCGCTGGGCATCACCCGCCACATAGCACTGCCTCAGAACCAGGGTATTAAAATTCGACACACGGCATCGGTGGAGATACCCGCAGGCAGCGCAGGCCAGGAGCGTCACCAAGCACAGGCACGACCGCGGAGACGTAGACCGCGCGCCGCAGGCGGTCCGGGTCAGTTTGTGCCGCATGGCTGCGCGTCAGCAGCACGGTCTGCACGGCCAGCAGGCCCGGCACGAGCGCGAGCGCGCGCATGATCGCCAGGCTGCGCACCTGCGAGCGCACCCGCCCCCGCCGCACACTCGGCTGCGCTCGACGACGCTTCAAGCTGGCATGCTCGTTCATGCGTGAGCCTGTGGCACTACCAAATTGCACTGCTTTGTCTCGTGGCTCAGCAGCGCCGTCCACCTCTGTCAGGCTCTAGCTGCCACATGCCAGTCGAGCAGAGCAGCATCGGAAGTGACGCTGGGTTAGGCAGGCTGCTGGCGCGCCTGCAGCCCTGCTCTGCTCGACTGGCGTGGTGTATAGGGCGGGTCCGCACCTGGCCGACACGCACGCTGAGCAGCACAGCGATCGCGGTCATGGCCACGGCGCCCGCCGCAAACGTTACCGCCAGGTACCTGAACAGCAGCGTCTGGCCCTGCGCACACGACCATGGCTTGCCCTGGCAGCACCCAACAACAGATGCGTATGAGAAAAATTAGAATGGGATGCATGACCACAACGCCCTGTCGAAGGAGGAGGTCCGCGCATGAAGCAGCAGCACATTTGCAGGGGTATATATAGGCGCTGCCTGACGCAGGGAAGCTCAGGCATATGGCGAGATCCCCTGGCAGGGCTGCACTAAAGCTTGGAGCAGGCACAGGCACGTGCCTCACGCAACCTCAGCAACACACCGCCGCATACACTGTGCAGCCGCGCAGGGCGGAGCGCGGCCCGCAGGCGCACGTGGGGCAGCTGGTACACGTACGACGTGTTGAGCGACACGCAGAACGAGTCCACCGCGACGACAGCTGTGACGGCGAGCCAGGTGCGCCGGCGCAGCAGCAGCAGGCCCAGCTGCGAGCGCAGGCGCAGGCGGAAGTGCGTGTAGTGCGCGCTGAGCAGCCCGCCGCCGTGGAACCACATCAGCAGCCAGGTCGCCAGCACCAGCAGCGCCATGGCGCCCCACTGCGGCCGCCCGCGCGCCCGCCGCTCAGCGCGGGCGGCCGGAACATCGCAGAAGAGTGGGCCGCCATCACGCCATCCCTCAGCGAGGGCGGCCAGAGTATTGCAGAAGAGTGGGCAGCCCATGTCACATTTGACCTTACAGACGGAAGCATGTGCAGTGAAAGCTGAGCCGTCGGCCCGCCGCGCAACCCGTGTGTGCAGCCAGCTTGCCAGCGTCAGGGGACCATGGCGCCCCCACTGCAGCTGCCAGACCCCGCGCTGTTCGCATGAACACCAGGCCAGCGAATGCGCAGCACAATAAGCAGGCCACACAGCGGCGAGTTGCTGGGCGCGAGACGCGCGGCAACCTCCGCAGCGCCCTGTCAGCAGCCGGCAGCCCGGTCGCCCGGGTCTGCATGCTTGGGACGTTTCAAGCGCAGGCCTGCCCGCCAGTGTGCGGTGACGTCGCCGCGCGACCAAGCATGGTGCATGACGCAAAACCGCTGGGCGGGCGGCGGGCGCGCGCCTGGTACATGCAGGGTAGGGGCGCGCGCCTGGATAGGGTAGGATAGGGTTTGACGGGCGGGCGGCGGGGCGCGCGCCTGGTACACGCGCGCGCTGACCGCGCGGTCGTCGCCCGCGCCGGGCCGCATGCCCAGGCTGAGCGCGGCGAAGGCTGCGCAGAGCACCAGGTAGCGCGTGGCGTCGGTGGCGCCCATAAGCGCGGGGCCCCACTGGCTCACGCTGAAGCGCTGCTTGCGCTCCAGCAGGATGAAGCCGATCAGCGGCGCCCAGGCGGCCGCGCCCGCCGACGTCAGGATGTAGCCGTACTGCGTCCACTGCGCGCGCGCGCGGCGCCCCAGGCTCGCGGCAGCCTTTACGGTGTCCCTTCGACACAAGGGATTTTGTTCCTACAGGCAGAACACTGCTCACGGCCCCAAAGCTGCAGCAGCCTTCACAGCACATATGCCACAAGAGCTTTGCTCCCTACAGGCAGATCACTGCCATTGCCGGGACATTAGGATCCACTGCCCGCCTGCTCCTGCAGCGTCCTGGCCGCTCACACTCCTTGTGAACACCTTGCTGGTTCTGCAGAGCAGCAGGGAAGCATGTGGGCGGCATGCTCTCAGGCGTGCTGCGACCAGGCAACATGCTTGGCGGGAGGCGGCCCGGCAGGCGGCTGACCCAGGGAATGAACACGGCCCAGTACGCGACCAGCACGCTGGTGAGGAAGGTGAGGCAGGCCAGCCGGATGTACGCGCGCGGCGTCATGAAGAACGCAACCGCCTGCGCGGCGCACACGCCCGCCTGGCCACCCCGCACCTCCCACGCCCCCCGCCCCGTCACTCCCGGGCAGCCGCGCCGGCGCGCCGCGCCGCTCGCCTGAAGCTGCGAGCGCGGCGGGGCGCGCGCTTGCGGAGCTGCAGGCCATGGCAGAACGGGCCGCGCGGGCAGACATCGCAGCGCTCTCCGGTGTGCGTAGAGCATCACAGCCAAACCAGGCACGGGCCGCAGCGGCCGGCCGCGCCTGCCATAAGAGGGCGCCGCCGGCGTAGACGGCAAAGTAGGTGTAGAAGCCGGACATGCCCAGGCGCTGCGGCTGCGCGCTGTAGCTGACCAGGCCGCGCGGCTGCTGCGTCTGCAGGTAGAACAGCATCGTGTAGATCGACGGGATCTGCATGATGACCTGCGCGTGTCGCCCTGCCGGCGCCTCAGCCATGACGCCCATGACGCCGGGTGCGCCATCCTGGCATGCAGGCCGCATGGCCCCGCACGACCCGACAATCACAGACCGTACATACCGCCATAATGACTCTAGTCACCCAGGTTGAATCACGTGGGCCAGATTGAACCCATCACTCAGGTAGACGCGAAAGAGACATGTAAATATCATCAGTACCATCCTGCTCGCGGACCCGCCCGTCTGCTATTATGCTGCTCCCCCCCCTGGCGCTGGGCCGCGCCTGCATGAGGATGAGCAGCGCGGTGGAGAAGTTCCGGTACCAGAGCGCGTGCTGCGGCGGCGCCGCAGCCGCGTCATATGGCTTGTTATCTACCAGCCTGCGCCGGCACCGGCCGCCGTCAAGGAGCCGCTGCTCCCCACCATGCACTGAAGACATGGCGTGCTCACCGAGGACCACCGCCGCATGCTCTGCGTCCTGGAGGACGGCGCATACAACAGCACAAGTCAGCTTATGCACTGTAGACACGCGCGGCCACAGACTGTAGACCTGGCATCCGCCGCGCGGGAGCGTGCGCCTGCAAAAGCTGTGGCCTGACATGCGGGGGGCAAGAAGCAGAGAAAGCCAGGTGCGCGCCAGTCCTCCTGATAGAATTTGGCCTCCTCGGCCGACATCTGCCGCCGCTCCAGGTCCTTGGCCACCGCCTCCGTCGCGGCGTGGATCTCCTTCCAGATCTGGCCGTGCGCACGCGCAGTGTCACACGATCTCCCCCCTTTCCGCCAAGTGTAACCACACCTGCCGGCCGCTGCGCCGCTGCCGCTCTTGCCAGGCAGGCTTCGCTGATGGCCTGTCTGTATGCCTCGCACTAGTGATGTGCTGCACGCCCGCGTGTGGGCAAAGCAGCTTGTGAAAAGGAGGCACGTCCGCGCTCAGCACCGCGTCGGCGCGCGCGCCTGGTCGTAGCAGTGCACCATGCGCTGCGGCGGGAAGTCCGTGTTGATGGCGTCGACGACCTTGGCGCGCCGCACGCCAGGCGACGCCTCCAGCGCCGCATGCATGGCCAGCTCCAGCCTGCGGCGAGCGCGGGCGCGGTGACACAGGAGGCACAGCATCAAGCTGGCGGGACTTGTCCAGCAGCTCCCTATGAGCACATACATACGCCGCCGCGCAATACCCTTCAGCCGCGCAGCACCACGAAGTTGCCGGACACTCATGCCGCGCAGGCGCCCCATCGTCTGCGACGCGCCTCAGTACACACCCTGTCAGGGATACGCAGACAGGATGCGCAGACAGAATAATGCCGGCGATGCACATGCAGGCAGGCACAGCGCAGCTGCTCGCCGGGACGGAAGCAGCAGCCTCGCCCGGCCGGGCAGGCGGGGCGCGCCGGTGCGCCATGTCCTGGATGTTGTCCAGCTCCGCGGCGAAGTAGAAGCCGGGCATCTTGCCCAGGCCGCCGCAGTCGTGCCCCACCATCAGCGCGCCCTGCGCGAGCAGCACACTTCCTGTCTGCCGTGTGGGTCATCCTGACACCGGGTCGCCGAAGGAGCACCGGGGCACAGCAGCTAGCGAGGTATGCTCGGCGTTCCGCATCGAGCAGACCTCTGGTGCAGGTGCACCTGGTAGGAAGGCATCCAAGTGCACACCTGCTCAGGACATGGAGGCCTGCTTGCTTTACTTGTGAATAAAACACCTGCTGCTCACCTTGGTGGGACATACAACCCTGTTGTCAACGGCAAACATCGTCGCAAACCAATAAACCCCACAGAAAGATGCCGGACGCACCTGCCAGCCAAACTCGATGTCGACCAGGCCGCACGGCTCAAAGCGGCTGGGGCAGAGGCAGAAGTCGGCCGCGAGCACCAGGCGGTCCTTGGCCGCGCCCGTGATAAACAGCCCTGCGCCGCTCCACACGCGCCCCGGGTGCGCGGCAGACAGCTCCTTCAGCGCGTCGCGCGCGGCGGCGCCCCAGCTGTCGCCAATCGGGCCCGCCACCGCAAACTGCGCGCGCGGCCATGCGACCCTGGAATATTGTGCACCGCCAGTCACCTGCTGGTGCGGCCAAGACATGGCTACTTCAAACACATACTGGAAAACAGAATCGGGGGGTGACAGTAACGGATTGCAGACGCTCCCATGGGCAGGCCAACTGAGCATGGCGGGGCTGAACGCAACGTCCAGAAAGGAGTACGCTGCCTGCAGCGCATGTACATTGAGGCACGCAGGAAGCGCAGAGGCGGGGAAGAGGAGGGCAGGAGCAGCGCAGGCGCCAGGCGCACCTGCGCAACTTCGCTGGCAGCCAGGACTGCCTTGGCCGCAATGGCGATCAAGTCCACGCCCTTCTGGTGCGTTAGCCGCCCCAGGAACACGAACAGCTGGTACTGCGCGCCCACCTGCGCGCGGCCCGCATGACCGCTCCGTCCGCGGCGCCCTGTTATTGGCTGAATATGGTGGTCCCCAGAGCGCCGAATGCGCTTGCCGAGAGGCCCGGAATGCCCGAAACAGGCGTGGGGGGCGCACCAGCAGGTGGCAGGAGGCCTGCAGCTGCGCCTTTGCCAGCGACTTGGCAGCCAGCAGCGCGTCCGTGTCGCCGTCAAAGCCCTCCGGCTTGTCGTCCACGCCGTTGAGCACGCCCTGTCGCGCCCCACACCCCGGCTGTCATCGGACATCACACACCGTAGAGGGTCGCAGCCGGTGTGCTGCCTGCCATCTTGATGTCCGCGCATGTGACCGACACTTTCGGACAGTCAAACACCTCCGGCTGATGGCTTTACATGCGCTTGGTACCAGGTCGCTGTCCATTCTGAACCCCCTTGGACCGTGATGGGCCGCATGAGAGCGTCCGCGGCAAGCCAGCTCACAGCCCGGATTGCGACGCGAGAGTGAGCCAACCGAGTCCGCCCTCACAGCAGGGCCCCTCTGGTGATGCGCCCACCTTTACGACGCGCTCGCGGTGCGGCAGCCACCAGAACTGCGAGAACTTGTGCGCGGCGCGCTGCGCGTAGCGCGGCGACACGCCCACCATGCCCATGCCGCCCTGGTGCGCCTGCGCGCACCGGCGCAGCCCTCTCATTTCCAAGCGCAGGCTCTGCAGCCTCCCAAGCCCGCTTGCGCTGCCTAGGCTGCGCGCGCCATGCAGAGAGCATGCCAGCGAGTGCAGGGCGGTGGGGGTGAGGCGCGCCTGGAGGTGGCAGGTCAGCGAGCGCAGCATGTCGAAGTTCCCCTGGTGCTCCAGCGCCCTGTGCGAAAGCACACCGGGGCGTGACCCTCGCCTGTTGCACAAAAGTGCTGCAGGATGCAAAGAGAAGGTGTGCTGAGGGACATGTGCACATGTGAGACCAGCGCTTGACGCACGCTCCAGGACAAACCTCAGGCACGCCTCTGGCGTGCCACCGCAGCACTGCCTCTGAGCAGCACCCCTCTGCCTGACGCACACTTCACGCTCGTCTGGTGTATGTCACTGGCATCACCCTAGGCCTACCAAAACTTGCACCCTGCTGAAAACGGTCACCATGTAGCACCACGGTCCTCAGGATGCGGAGCACGGACAAGTCCGGCCAGAGTGCGTGCGCGCAGCAAGCACGTGTGGCAACAAGAACCGCGGTGAGGCGGCACGCAGTTGGGGCGCACGCGCGCGTCTCGCGGTTCAGCGGCAGGTTGAACATGGCGTACAGGTAGCGCTCGCGCCCGGGCGAGCCCAGCGCCCAGGCGCCGTTGTAGTCGGCGTTGTGCGCGACGTACAGCACGCTCGGCTTGGCGGTCTCGGACAGGTACATCAGGCTGAGCACGCCGTGGTAGTCGTGGAACTGGCCGCGCGCGCGGGCCCGGTCAGGCCCGTGCGTGCAATGCGCGGCTCTGCCTCATGCAGGCTGTGTAAGCTTGGTGAGCGGCTTCCTCCCCACGGCAGAGATGAGCAGTACATAACTGTACCCAGGAGGGCAAGTGCTCATGCTGGCATTGGCTGCTGAGAGATGTAGTGATGCAGATTGTCCTGGTATAGCTTTTTGCCACGCGCAGGGCAGGCCTTGCGAGACTGCCACAAGCACCGCGCACTGTGGACCAAACTCGCTTGTCAACGTGTGCAGAATGCAGACATGCTTGGCTGCTGGAAGCGCCTCTGTTCACCCTGTTGCGGACCGCGCGCACAAGGCAGCCAGGCGAGGGCACCTTGGGCGGGACCTGGGCGCACCTGGACAGACTGGAAGCGGAACATGTTCATGACGATGCTGGCGCTCTGGTTGAACACTGACAGGAATGTGAGCTGCTCCTCCTCGCTGCGCGCTCGAGCGCGCCAGTCAGCTCGCTGCATGCGCTCCTGCCTTCCTCGCTACCCTTCACGCACTGGCGCTGCAGTGTTGCAAGGTCCTGTGCACCTGACAGCGCCTGACAGCATGCACTGGAAGACCGCAGGAGAGAACCCGCACCGCACTGCTTGCAGTTCTGGTGAGAATGCACGCCTGCGCGGCGGGTTCGCTTGCAGGCGAGCGCCGGCCGCGCGCCTGACGTGCTGGTAGATGGAGCCGCGGGTGCGGTCGCGGAAGACGCGGCTCTGCAGCAGGAACATGAAGCAGCGCACGCTCGCGCTGTGGTCCGCGTCCTTCATCATGAACACGTCCACGTGCTCCCGCTTCTGGCCCACGCGCACCTGCGGCGGCGCCGGGGGGCGTGGGGCCCGCGCGCCCCACACGCAAGCAGCGGCGCATTGGCGCTGTGTCTGAGCGGCCGGGCGTTCAGACTGAGGGAGCCAAGTGCGCACGGAGCGCGGAGCACATGCACTCGCGCACGAGCGCGCGACAGGCTGGCAAGCCCGCCATGGGCATGTCTGCAGGGTGGCAAACCCTGCTCGGTAAGCGGACTTGGCAGCATGTCAGACTCCCTCACAGCCAGCTCATTTTGGAGGTGAGCGAGGCGCAGCAGCGCAGGAGCGCACGCATGCACATCACTGAATAGGATCGCGTTGCCGCAGCACAAGACAGGTCAGGGACCGCGCTGCTCTCAGCCCGCACCGAGAACGACAGCAGCGGGTCGGCCGTTGGCAGGCAGTCGCGCGCCGAGTCCTCGTAGAAGGGCGCATACATTGGCGCCACGACCGCGATCGGCGCCGTGCTGCAGCGGATGAAGACATCCACCACCTGCCAGTGCCGCTGGCGATGTTTCAAGAGGGCGCCATCTCTGGGGCGCTGCTCACACCCGAGTCACAGGGCGTGAGGGCGCCAGGGCAACTGGTTCGCTGGGCGCTGCACCGCCCAGAGGCTTTACTGAAGCCTGGGCCCGATAGCAGCCCCAAGAGTCAAAGCAAGAGCAATGACTGGCGGAGGCTTTGACAGCCCGCGCCAGGCACACCGCTGGCTCAGGCCTGTACCAGGTCGCGCCAGGCACGCCGGCCTCCCAAGCCTGGCGCGCCAGCCCATGTCAGCGCAGCCCGGGGCGCGCCTTGCCCAGGCCGCCGTAGGTCAGCGCGGTGGTGAAGCCCAGGTGCGGCACGGTGTACTCCAGCGTCACGTGCAGCACCATGCCCGGCTGCAGCTTGAAGCCGCGCAGGAAGTGCTCCAGCGAGGGGATGCCCACCGTGCTCGTCGTGCGCGGCGGCCCCTTGGTCAGCTTGCGCATCCGCCGGCACTCGGGCGCTGCGCGGTTGGCGGCGCGCGGGGGCATGACGCGGGGCGCGGGCACCGCGCGGCCATCTTGGGCGCAGCTACAGTGTGGGGCTGTGACTTGGACAAAATGGCACACTGAAGGTGCATAGGTGAGGCAGTCTGCCTGCCAGAACCTGCCCTGCCTACGACCTCAACCTGTCCTGACGGGCCTCAGCATCGTCACGGCACTTTGCCTGCTCGCTCTCTGTCCTGTCCCACGCCAAAGCCTTTCCTGTATCACAGGCTAGTCCTACCAAGCGCAGCGACGGCGAGAGCGAGGCGCATGGGCAGAAGCGGGGGCGCACATGTCGGCTGCATGTCGCAGCCAAAGGCAGCGTCGTCGTTCGATGCGGGCGACAGGAAGGGCGACCCGCCCATCAGGGCGGCGGTGGTGGGCGACGCCTTGAAGCACACGCTGGACGTTCCCGCCGTGCGCAGCAGCTCTCCCGAGCTGCTGTGCGCCACTCTCGCTCGCGACTGCAGGGTATATATATGCTTCAGGCCGCCCCGCCCGTCTGCCATTTTGGCTCAAAGGTTCCAGCTACGCAGCACAGATTGGGCATCGTGGCAGCCCCTGGATGTAATGCCAACAGCTTCTACACGCGGCCGAACACTTGCTGAGGCATGTCGCTCTCATCTGGGCCCGCCCTGCCACGGGGGTGCGCCCCACCAGTCCGGCAGAGACCAGCCTGCGCCGATGCTGGCACATGTGTTTCCGCACGGCGCCTACGCGCACCTTGCGCTTGTCGCTGTCGTTGCTGCCGGCGTCGCTGCCGCGGCCGTTCTGGCTGGACTTGGCGTGCGGGCCTGCCGCGGGGTCGCCCTCCTCCAGATCGCCCTCGGCCAGGGGCGCCGCGCCCACTGACGACAGCCTGCGCACGTGCTCGCTCATGCGGCGGAAGATGCGGACGACGCTCAGGCGCACCTGCGGAAAGACACATGCTAAGTCAGCTGCCTGGTCGCAGCACCTCTTGCACGCACACACAGCAAAGATGCATGCGCACGTGCCGCGCCAAGGCCAGGTCACAGACAGCTTGGATCATGCTGGCGCCCGTGTGGGATAACGGCGTGCGTGGACGTCTGGAAGCTCAACATGGGGAGAGGGAGGTCTCCAGTTGTGCGCTTGACGTCAGCCAAGGAGGGAGGTGCCGGGCGAGCAAGGACGCCCATGTGCACTTTGCTCGCACCCAAATAGAGCTGACGAGCAGCCATGCTAATTTGTCAGGCCCCACGCCACCCAGTATGGACTCACGGCCCGCAAAGCATGAAGTGCATGCAGCTGCACATACATGTGCGGCAGCACGGAAGCATGCATCACCTACAGCAGGGTGCACCGCCGGATGCCGTCCGCACCCATGCGCTGCGGATGAGGTAGCCTGAGACCAGCGCGCCAGCCAGGGCCGTGATCATGCCCCACCACGACTGGTAGTTGTTCTCCCTCCAGATGTTCTGCGCGCAGTGGCGCCCGTCAAACCGTGCCTTCATGGGCCGAGGGCCCAAGGAGGGCTCCGCCTGACAAGCGTAATCAGGTGCGCTCCACACAGTTGCAGAGCGGCGTGCCGCAGGCGCTCCGGTCACCTGCTGCCGCTGGCGGTTGAAGAAGTGGTCTGAGCGCCAGACATCCCGGTCCACATACACGCGCGGCGCGCCCGCCCTCGCGTTGGGTTGCACGTCCAGGGTTCCTGCGGGGCTGCTGCCAGCTTCACGCAAGCGTTTGCAGCAACACTGGCACTGCCCTCATGTCCCACGGCTCATGAACAAAGAGCAGCATTGCTGTGTCCTCTCAGGCAAGCGCCAGCCACATTGTAACAGCGGACCTGCCGACGTGACGGTGCTGCAGACCATGCCGTCCGTGTCGTCCGTGTGGATGTCGCACATCCTGCGGCCGCTGTACTTTGCAGGCACGCCCTGCACGGCGACCGCCTCGGCGCAGGCATCGTTGCACAGCACGGCCACCAGCAGCTCGCTGGGCTCGGCGCCGCAGGCGCGCGTGCGCGCGAACGCGTAGGTGCTGCGCGCGCTCGCATTGTGCAGCAGCTCGCGGTAGTCGTGCCGCCACAGCTTGAGGTGGAAGCGATACCTGTGCGGCATCAGCGCCGCCTCGCTGACCCAGGGACATGAAGCAGGAGCGCTGGACTGGCGGTGTCTCGCGTGCATGACCGAGCGTGCATGGAGCTCTCACGCGCGCGCGTGCGCGGGCGGGGGGGGCCGTGCAAGCCGCACCAGTTGATCTTCTTAATGTACAGGTAGGTTTCGGTGTCCCGCAGCCCGTTCAGGTCCCGCTCCTGGCTGAGAACGGCGCGGTTGGCGTCGTCGGCCACGGCGCCGGTCAGCTTGGCCTCGGTGCCGTAGTACAGGATCGGGATGCCCTCGGCAAAGGTGATGTACGCCAGCGCAGACCTGCGGGGCTGGGCGCCCTAAGCATCCACCGGTGTCCAGCTCATTTCTTACCTACGTTTCATCTGCTCATGGCTATTGCTGCTCCTCATCCGTTGGGAATGCAGAGCTGCACGCCATGAGCAGGTACTTTGTAGTATGGGCGCACGGATGTAAAATCGCAACAAAGGGAAGTAGGACAGACTGGGGTGCTGCGACGCTCATATACAGCAAGGCAACAAGCAAGCGCATCCACAGCCTCTCTGTGCTGTTCTGTGGGGAGATCTTTCCCCGAGACCATCACCAGCAGCAGAGCAGCAGGTTCAAGCGAAGCAGGAGGCCAGCTTGTGGGCAACAGCCAAGCAGCAGCGCAGGCCGGGCGCCCAAACCTCAGCCGTTCATCAGGGTTTGGCAGGTTCTTGCTGTCCAGCAATGTCTGGAAGCGTGTCAGGTCGTGGTTGTCAATGAAGCGGCCCAGTGTGCTCTGATCAATGGTCGCGGCCCGCTTGTACTCAGCCAGTTGCGCAGATATTTGCCTGCGCCGCCCCAGCATTTTTGTTACCAATCGGCACATACCACATTGTCAATTGATGCAGTCAAAACAATAGAGCAGGGGCGATCAGTGCATATTTAGGACAATGCAGGTAAAGGCCTGAGGAGCCCAAAGCAGCCCTCGCGCTGCTTTGCACATAAGTACCATCCTGGTCGTGCTGCATCGCAGGCGCGCACCGCATGTCCTCGGACGCCTCCCCGTTCTCCCGGGCGAACACGTTGCGCAGCACAAACGCCATCGGGAAATCAAAGAAACCATAGGGCAAGGCCGTCAGGCCTGCAGGCCTGCACGCGCACACATCACACGCATCTCAGAGGCCCATGCAGCTCATGCCATGGACAGGGCTGGAAGGTCGCTGCAGGGGATGTTACGTGCACAGGTCAGCGAGTTTGGAAGAGCACGACAGTACATCTAAACCATGCACACGCTGTTGATTGAGTCAGACATGTTATTACAGGCAGGCTCGTATGCAACACGCTTAGGGCAGGCCATGCAGTTTGACCCTGACAGCAGTTTACAGGCAGGTTCGTATGCAACACGCTTAGGGCAGGCCATTCAGTTTGACCCTGACAGCAGCCGCCCATTACCTGCTGACGTTGGCATACTCCTCCAGGTCTGTAACGACCGCCCGTCTCCAGACCTCGCCCAGCGCAAACACACGGCTGCTTTTCACAGCCTCTGGCCAGAAGTCCTGCAGAGCAAAGCAGCACCACGCTCGCTTGTTCCCACTGTTTGCATCTGACCCGTGAATTTGTTCCATGCATGCCTCTACACCCACTGCAATAAAAAGGTCTGACTCAAAGTCAGAGGGGAGGTGGCGGCAGGGAATGCACGCAGACACAAGCAGGTGGTGCTAGGTGACTTGACTGCAGCCAGAGGCCCCCAACAGGACAACACTCCTTTGGAAATGCAGGTAGCATCTTATTCTTCAGCTCGTAGCCCCCCCCAATCAAATGGAACGTGCTCGGTTCCTGCTAAGCAATCCAGCCGAAACACGGCCTTCGCCGCATGACAGCCAGGCCGCACGCTCACTGCCTAGCAGACAGCGGCAGGGACTATCGTAGGCGCACCGGCGGCACGTGCCCCATGGCGTCAACGCGCATGCCCTGAAACTTGAACTGATCCTGGTACCACGCCAGCCAGTGCCGCGACTCCGCGCCCACCGCCGCCATGCTCTGGTTCAGGTCGCGCAGGCCGGAGAGCTGGCACTCCCACTGCGCGCGCCAGTTGACGGGCCCGGCAGGCTCGGCGGTGGCTGGTCCCCCGTCCACCGCCAACCCGGCCGGGATGTCGCACGTGGCTGTGCAGCCTGCCGCTCACGCGCCCGCGCTCGAGACACATAAGAGACCAGGCCGCGGTCCTGCCGCTGCACAGGGGCCTGGCCTGCTGGACGTGCAGAGCAACACGGAGGGCAAGTTGCTTGCACGGAATGCAGCGAGCTCGCCAGCTTAACCAGGCCTCTGGCAGTGGTACCGCGCATGCGTGGAAACACACTGAGCTTGCATCTCCTCGCCTCAAGCAACAGACTGGGAGGCAGTGGTGGGCGGAGCTGGATGGGCATGAGCGCACCAGCATTCTCGGCAGCCAGCACGGTGCAGTTGTGAAAGTACTCACGCTTGTAGAAGGGCTTGTACCCGTACGCCAGGTCGCCGTAACCCACATGGTTCAGCACCACGTCCGCCATCACCCACAGCCCTGCAACATCAATGATTTAGCTTGCCTAACGGGGTGTCTTCGCAGGTTCTTGACATGCATTGCAGGTTCTTGACATGCATGATGCTCCTTAATAGTCATGCTGTGCAAACAAGCCACAACGGTATGCATGTGCGGGGCCTGGGGCCAGCGCGGACCCTGGCTGCCAGCCGTGCTGATCAGGCGCTCGAGGTCCTCTGGGGTCCCAAAGTTGGGGTTGGTGCCATACAGGTTGATCGGCCTGTTGCCCCGCCGCGCGGCAGCTGTGAGCGCAGCAGGTGAAGCAGATGCGGACACCTCCTCGCGAGCTTGCGTCACTGAAACGCAACAGGCTCACATATGCCCTGGCTGGCACCGTATCAGACCCCACAGGGGACTGGGCTGCAGGCGCACCAATAGCCGTGGTACCCAGCCGGGGTGTTGACCACGGTCGGCGAAATCCATACCGCGCCAAAGTTCAGGCCGCGTATGTAGTCGAGCTGACCCGCCAGCGATGCAAACGTGCCCCCGCAGTAGTTGCGCTCGCTGATGTTGCAGGCCACCTCCGTGCCATAGGAGTACTGCGCCTTTGGCGCCGCAAAGCGGTCTATGAGCACCTGGTAGATTGTGCGGTTGCGCCAGTCCGCTGCCACGTCCGACGCTGGCACAGAGCAGTCTGTGCAGCACGCGTGAGCCAATGTTAGCGCTAGCAGAGAGCGCGGGCAAGCGCTGCAGCGGCTGCACTGCATGCGTTCCTAAATAATAGTATACTACAGCTCGAACAGCTCCCTGTAAGAAAAGCGTGGACCATGCGGCACAAATAAGCAAGGTTGAGCAAGCCTCCGCGGGGGCATGTGGCGCGCCTTGGCCTCTGGCACTTGCCAGGAGCAGGCCGACAGCCAGCACGAGCGTGAACCTTGCGAGCTGCGGTGCTGCCCTGCACATGAGACTGCTGGGGTTACGCCATGCCGCGCCGCCGCACCCCCGCAGCGGCCCGCGCTGCCTCAGCCCCGGCCGGACTCCCTCAGGACGTCCGCCCTCGGAGCGCCTGCTCGTGCCATACGCTCCCCCGGTACGTCCACCCGGCACCTGCTATAGCAGCTAGGTGGCTAAGCTCCTATGCGCTGGTAACCCCAGCTGGCACCAAAACAAGCGAGGTCATTGGCACTCTAAAAGCCCTGCAGGCTGACTCTCCCGGTCTACCCAGGTCCAATGTCACATAAGAGAAAGCGCAGAGTCGGATAGCCTTAGTCAGGAAGGCGCAGGGGCAGGAGGAGGACGCGATGCGGCGCCAGGGCGCAAGGGCTGCAGGCCTGCTGGCGGCCTGCTCCAGGCGCTTCAGCGCGCTCCCGTGCCATGACGCGGAAGCTGGCGCATCCCGCAGGAACCTGGCGGCGGTCATGCACGGTATCAACGACCTGCGCTTCGAGGAGCACGCGCTGCCTAGCGCTGTTGCGCCGGGCAGTGTGCGGGTTGCGATGAAGGCGGTCGGGATCTGCGGCAGCGACTTGCACTACCTCCAGCACGTGCGTTGCTGCGCTGTGCACAACCTGCGTGGTGGTGCCAGGATCACTGCGCCTCTGCTGGACTCAGCCTTCACCCTGTTGTTCCGTGCGCATGCGCTGCATTGGCACAGCTTCTGCTGGATCCCGGTCTTGACTGTGACCAGACGTTGCCAACGCTCACTGCGACACAACCTGCACGCGACAGGGCCGCATAGCCAACTACGTCGTGGAGGACAAGATGGTCATAGGCCATGAGAGCAGCGGTGAGTGCCCCGCTTGAGACTGCTCCCAGCGCCATGCTCCAGCACGTGATCTGGCTGTGTGCAGACGGCCTCCGCTCTGTCCTGACGTACTGGTCCTGAGGTACCGGTGTGACCACCAGGCACGGTGGTGGAGGTGGGCCCTGGTGTCACCTCGCTGCAGCCGGGGGACGACGTGGCCCTGGAGCCTGGCATCCCCTGCTGGTTCAACCGGGCGAGCCGCGAGGGGCGCTACAACATCGACCCAGACATAAAGTTCTTCGCGACGCCCCCCGTGCACGGCTCCCTGGCCGAGGTGGCTCACCGCGCCTCGCGTGTCCTCACACGTGGTGCTGCGCCTTTTGCGGAGCGTCAGGCACACTCTTGCACGGCTGAGCAAGGCTGGGCGACAACGTCTGTGCACAGCGCGCAGGCCACAAGCAGGCCCTGCGTACCTGCCCATACCTGCTTATGCAGACACCGCCAGTGTCTGTCGTCAGGAACAACGAGCCGGGCAGGCCCACTCGGGGCTCTGGGGCTGGCGCGCAGTTTGTGGACCACCCAGCCGACTTCTGCTTCCGCCTGCCACCCGGCCTGACGCACGAGCACGGCGCGTTTGCAGAGCCGCTGAGCGTGGGTGCGGTCCGCCTGCTGCGCATCATAGCACGTGACCCAGGGCGCATGCTGTCAGGTTGGTTGTGGAAGCATGCAGGCCTATCTGCTGCATGCAGTGCCAGCCAGGTCAAAGGACAGAGTGTTGCCCGCACAGCTGCCTGCTGTCTATGCAAAGGGAAGAGGTGATCTTGCACCCATGCAAGGTATTAAAAGTGTTCCCCGTGAATGCTGTGTTAATGTGCAGGTGGTGAGGCAGGTTTGTTGCTGGCATGTGTGCAAGAGTGACTTGGTACCAGGGCAATGTATGATCATGCATGAGTGCCCCATCACCTGAGGCATGTGCCAAGAGAAACTGGTGCATGCGTAATGGAGACCCTAACATATGAGGGCAGGGCTGAGAGCATAGCAGCAGCTCTGATGGCGCCACACCGCCTAGCAGTGCTGCATGATGGCTGGTTGGCCAGGTGATATCAGGCCAGGATTTGCCAGGCAGGACGTGTCTGAGCTTGTAATGCCCTAGCTTCAGCGCGACAAGCCCTCCAGGCCGCGGCTGCCGGCGCAGGCGTGCACGCGTGCCGGCGCGGGCAGGTCGCGCCCGGCAAGACCGTCGCCGTGCTCGGCGCGGGGCCCATTGGTGCGCGCGCCCCGCTCATCCTGCTCTGTTTCCGGGGCGTGCCGACTGACGAGCGCACGTCAGGCGGGGCGAGGGACCCTGTCTGTTAGGACCGACTCATGCAGGGTCCTTGCCTGACGGGGCCGCATGCCCGCAGGCCTGGTGGGCCTGATGTGCGCCAAGGCGTTCGGCGCGGATGCGGTGGCGGTCACCGACATCAAGCCGGACAACCTGGACCTCGCGGCGCGCCTGGGCGCGGATGCCACGGTGCTGCTGGAGCCTCCAGGGAACCCTGGCGAGGTGCGCCGCCGCAGGCCTGATGCCGCACTGCGGCAGGCCTGCGCCCTTGCTCCTGGGCCCTGGGGGCAGCACCGGGCGCGCCGCGCCGCCTCTAGCGCTGGCGCGGCTCTGCGGCAGGCCCGTCACCATTGCGCATGGGCCCCTGCGCACATCGGCCTTCAAATACACAGCCCGCCCGTGCAGCTGCCAGGTGCCTGTGCAGGTATGCGTGCCTGTCCGGCCTCTCGCTTCTCGCGCAGAGGGTTCAGCAGCAGGTTGTGAGGAGCTGCTTCAGCATCTATGGTCACAGCGCCTGCCCGTTGAGTGTTTGGCGCCGTCGCGGCGCCTGCATGTCGTGCGCAATATGCTGATCCGGGTTGGTACGCTGTCAGGAAGCGCAGCTGAAATGAAGCGTGTGAGTGGGCGCAGGTCGCCAGCCAGCTGCGCGCAGCCCTGGGCGGCAGCCCCGACATCGTCATCGACTGCGCTGGCTTCGAGTCGACCCTGCAGGTGCGGCCTGTGTGCCACACTAGCTGTTGTGCCCGCTTTGCACGACAATCATATAATGAGGCCTGCTGTATATATATATATATATATATTTACGTCTGTGCGCCGCGCGTCCCTGGCTAGCATCAGGTCTGTGCGCCTTGCCTGCGTTAGCTGCCACTGACACATTGCATGAGCAGACATGTGGGACGTGAGTTTCATGCATGAGCTTTGGTACCAGCAAGCAAGGTGGCCAGCCATGCAGTGACAGCGGTCATGGACTGCATCCTTAGCCCTGGCAGCATGTGCTGCCAGGGCAGGCGCCAGCAGTCGGCGCTTCGCATGAGTGGGCACTGCTGTGTGTGGGGCCACAGACGGCGGTGGCAGCCATCCGGGCGGGCGGGCGCCTCGTCACGGTGGGCATGGGCTGCGACCATGCGCGCCTGCCCGTGTCCGACATGACCTTCCGCGAGGTCACGCTCGCGGGCAGCTTCCGCTACGCCAACACCGTGCGGGCCTGCCACACGCCTGATGCGCTGCCTGCCTGCGTGCCCATCGAGAAGAGGCAGAGTGCAGCTCATGCTCTGTCTTCCGCCACGCGCGCCCTCTGCCTGCTTGACTTCCGCCATATGGCAGAGCGTCTGCCTCAGAGATGGTGTTTGTTTGCCAAAAGAGCAGACTGCCGGCCAGGAGCAGGTGCTGCGAGCAGTGAATCCCTGCGTTGCTTACAGACGGACGCTGCATTTTTACGTACCCGATACCAGCTTGGCCGCCGAACAGCTGCCTTGGGACCCGGCCAGCGAGCTTGCCAGCAGCGAGGAAAGCTTGTTGTGTGCCAAGGATCAGGCCTGCTAATCATTCAGCCACACCCAAGCCTGTCGCCACGCTCTCCCCTACATCTGACCTGGCAGTGAGGCCCATAAGCATGTGGCCCTGCGCAGTACCCTCTCTGCCTGCAGCTGATGGCCACGCAGCGCGTGGACGTGCAACCGCTGATCACGCACCGGTTCGGGTTCTCCGCTGAGGGCATCCGGCAGGGATTTGACACAGCGATGCGCGCTGCTGAGACCAAGGCTATCAAGGTGATGTTCAACATGTAACTACAGACATCAGCATGGTGGCTGCATGCTGCTTTTTGGTCCCGCCCTGCGATGCGCGTTGCCCAGCTGTTTGTCTGTTTGTGTGCTGCTTTGCTTGCCAGGCGCCTCAGATGCATTGTGGAGAAGACTGCACGGTGTCAGCCTGATTGTTCGTCTGTGCTGGTCTCAGCAGTTCTGCTTGTCCAGTGAACTTTGCGGAAGTATTTGCCCTGCTCTGCTTGCCTTTCATCACCAGTGTCGGTTCGGGCGCTTGTGGACTGCAGTGAAGGGCTGTGTGTAATTCTGTTGTCACATGGACTGCATCTCTGCAATGCAGATCCCAGATGATGCACATTGAGCGCTGATTCTAACATGCACACCAATGCCTCATCTCTAAAACTTTGCTCTACACATTTGAGCAAGTGCCCCAATGAGGCCCAAGCGCTGTATCTGAAGTGCTGACCTGGCACATACCACGCCCACCTTGTCTGGAGCGGTGGTTGTGCACACTAGCAAGTATCACTCCCCTCAGTTACGCCTTTTCTGTAATCAGAGACAAGGTTAAGTTACCTCCAACCTCCTGCGTGACTGCGTGACATGGACGAAGCAGCGCAGCGCCGTGTGGGCCGTCTGAGCGCGCACTTTGACGTCACGCACCGCCTGCCGCGCCAGTACGCCGGCGCAGACGGCCTCTCCTTTGACGCGGACGCGCTGCAGCACCTGCTGGAGCACGACAACCACGACACGCGGCGGAAGATGAAGGAGCTCATGAAGGACGAGCTCTATGTGCCGTGCGCACACCGCGCTGTCTGCTGGGCGCCCGACTCCGCGCTCGGTCTGGGTTGCGACTGGGGTCGCGCCTCTGCAAGGCCTGTGCAGCGCGTGCTCACGCGTGCGCCTTGGTTGCAATAGGCGTTACGACATCAGCCTGCGAGAGGAGCGCAACCTGGCGTACGAGCGCCTCAAGCGCATCTGCCAGAGCGGGCTGCTGTCAATTACGGACTTCCGGTGCGCCTGCTGCTGCAGCCGGCCGAGCTTGTGCCCCTCGCGACCCCCAGCGCCTTGACTGTGGCTCACGCGTGCAGGCACAACCCGCTCAACATCTTCGCTGCGCACGAGGTGTTTGGATTCATTGACGGCGCAGGTGCTCACGGCCCCCTCGTCCTGTGGCGCAGCGCTGCCACTGAGCGATGCCGCCCGCCTGACCTGTCACCTCCAGCGAGGGGCTGGCCAGTTGTTACGCATGGTGTTTGGACAGGCGTGCAGCAGTGCGCGCCTGAAGTGTGCCAGCCTAGCTCCTTTGCCGGTCTCTGTCCTGGGCAGCAGCAATTATATCCAGTTCACAGCGCTGCACGTTGTTTGCACCTAGCCGTGAGCGCGTACCTTTCCTTGCAGGGACGACAAAGATGACTGTACACTACAACCTGTTCGGGGGTGCGCTCCCCAGCCTTGGCGCTTTGTCTGGCCAGGCACGCAGCCCGGTTTGTCAGTCATCAGCACACGGGCGTCCCAATCCCCTACATTTCCTTGTGACCCTGCGCAGGCACCGTGCTCAAGCTGGGAACGAAGAAGCACCACGATGCGTTACTGACAAAGATTGGTATGCCCCGCGGCCTCCTGCATGCACCGCACTGTTGCCTGGATGCGCGAGGTCAGCTTTGGGCGCTGAGCGTGTGGCCCGTGCGGTCGCAGACAGCCTGGACAGCACAGGGTGCTTCGCGCTCACGGAGCTGGGCTTTGGTGCGCCGCCCACCGACCGCCAGCCGAGAGATGCAAGGCAGAGGGCTCGGGCAGCGCTGTACCTCGCCAGTAATTTTGCTTGCGGGCGGGTAAATTGATGACAATCGATCTGCCGCTTTCTGGGAATCCCCTCGCTACCTTTTGTGATTTCAGCACCGCTTTCCCAACGCGCTCCGCAAGTTGATCACTTCACTTGTGCACGGCTGGCGGTTCCAGCCTCGCGGCTGTCGCCCCGCGCTCCCCGCCCGTTGCGTGGCGCGCGCCGCGCCGAGCCGCGGTCCGCCGGCGCGCAGGCAACAACGCGGTGGAGATGCAGACGACGGCAACGTTCGACGCGGCGAGCGACGAGTTCGTCGTGCACTCGCCGACCGTGCTGTCGCAGAAGTACTGGATCACCAACGGCGCCATCCACGCCAAGTGGGCCGTCGTCTTCTGCCAGCTGCTCATCGGCGGCGCCAACCACGGCGTGCACGGCCTGCTCGTGCGCATCCGCGAGGAGGCGCGCCTGACCGGTCCCGCCCAGCGGAACAGGGCGCGATAGAAATTTGCATGCCCTGATCATGCGCGTCCACTCATGGCCCCCCTGGCCTGCCAGGCAGGGCGCTGACGAGTCTGCGCCGGCACACTTGCTCTTTTCACGGATTCGCCAATGTTGCACTGCATATGTATGTGTGTGCTTTGCACTTCACCATACGCGCCGTTTGACGCAGTGCATGGGTTGTGCAGGACATGACGCCGGTCACAGGCGTCACAATAGAGGACATGGGGCACAAGATGGGACTGAATGGTACGACCCGTGCTTGTGCAGTTGTCATCATGTTTTTTAGTACCAAGTGCACTTCCACCTGACCGTCCTCTGTTCAGCTGCTCAGCCACCCTGCTGAATCCCAGTCCATGTGTGTGGTGGGTGCTGTAGCATGCTCGACATGTGCTGCGGCTGCAAGCTGACCGCGCAAGCTCTGGGGCGCGCAGGCGTGGACAACGCCAAGCTTTCCTTTGACAGTGCGGCCTTGCCTCAGACGCCCTGCTTCTGCTCACCCGCTTCCTCCTGCGAGCTCGCCCAGCCACGTTGAAGGGGCACTGTGGGCGACAAGTGTACGACCTGCATGAGCGACCGCGGTGCCCCGCAGGATAGGCACTGTTTGCACCCTCTGTGAGCGTGCATGAGCAGCGCTTGCAGGGGTATGCACGTGCCCTTGGAGGGGCTGAGGATCGGCGGCGCGCCAGCATGTGAGTCGTAGCATGTGAGCATGTGAGCCTTGCAGCGCAGTGAGCCGAGACGTGGGCGCTGCGCAGACGTGCGCGTCGGCCGCTGGGCGCTGCTGGACGCGTTCTCCAGCGTCGCGCGCGACGGCGCATTCACGTCCCGGATCGCGCGGCCGCGCGACCGCTTCCTGCGCGTCGCCGACCAGGTGCCCGCGCCCGGCCTCGCTGCCGCGTGCGCGGCCTCGCCGCCAGTGCATACGTGCATGTCCTATCCTTGGCCTCGCTGGCCGCGCGCCAGCCGTCCGCTACAAGGCCGTGCGCATGGGCGCCATGCGTCCTTGCTACGTGCCTGTCTCACGCGCCTGCCTGTTCCCGCATGCCTCGAGTCAGAGCTGTCAGCGTGTGCGGCCGCCTGGGCGAGGACATGCGCGCGGCCCTCGCCAGCGGCGCGCCGCACGTGAGCCGGTCGCAGCCTGCTGCCGCGCCAGGGCCCACGCGCGCGCGTGTCGCGCGCAGCTGCTGTCCGGGCGGCTGTGCATTGCGAGCATGATGCAGTCGGCGTCGAAGCTGGCGCTGGTGATCGCGTTCCGCTACGCGGCCTCGCGCCTGGCCGTCGGGCCCCGGTGAGGCCCTACACAACCCAAGCCTAAACCTGTTTGGCGCCGCTGCACCTGTCAGGGCTGCTGCGCACGGCCTGGAGCCCTAGAACACCTGTGCAACTCGGGGCGTGTGACTGCTGAGCGTGCGCGCAGCATGGCGTGCCGTCCCCGCAGCCTCCTTGCGGAGCTTGCGGCCGGTGCAAGAGCGGCTGCTCTGCTTGCAGCGGCCCCGCTCGCTGTTTGCATGAGCGCGTAGCTGGTTCAGGCGCGTGTCCAGCTGGCTAACCTTAGCCAGCATGCTAAGCTTAGCCAGCTTGAGCGCAGGTATTGCGGGACATCTGACTCGCCTGTTCGGCAACTGTGGTCGACAGGCTAAATGCTTACTCGCATATGCAGTACTCTCGGCATGCAGACTCGCTCCGCAGCGCCCAGCCCGGTGCGTCCGCTGCGCGGCAGGGGCCCGAGCGACACGCCGATCCTGGACTACCAGCTGCAGCAGCGCGCGCTGCTGCCGCTGCTGGCGCAGACCGTGTGCCTCAACCTCGGGCTGTCTTACGTCAAGGCGCGCGCGCAGCCCCCCTCCCTCCCATTCACAACAGCCGGAGCGCCCGCATCGTGCGCCGGTGCGGTGGGCGTCCAAACGTGTCTGCTTTGGCGAGAACGTCTGCCAGATCAAGGCGCCGGCACGCAGGCAGCCCTGTACATGACACAGCGCGTCTCAGTGCACGCCGCCGACCGCACCCGCTCGCCTGCGCCAGGACCGCTGGGCGGCGGCAAGCGGCTTCGACCAGGCGGTCGTGGACCCGGCCGTGGCGCGCGAGGTCGTGATGCTGTGCTGCGCCATCAAGCCGCTGTGCGCCTGGAACGGCCAGGCGCGCGCCCGGGCGTCGCCTGCCCCATGCGCTGCTGTGCTGCGCCATCAAGCTCGCTGTGCGCTTGAAGCGACCAGGCGCGCCGCGGGGCGGCGCCTGCTCCGTTCGCGCTGCCGCCGTCATGCACAGGCCGTGGTGCTGCGGAGGGCGAGTGAAAAGCTGCCGCGCCGTGGCGGCGCACCCTGTGCCCGTGTCAGTCAGACGGGAAAGCAGACTAGAGCCCGGGCCCCGTACCCTGGCCGGCGCGCGCGCCTGCGGCTTCTTGGCAGGTGCGCGCAGTGGGTCGCCCCTGCGCTGTGCAGTAGCGTGGGCGCACATGCGGCCCCGCTCGTCCGCAGGGTGACGAGGATGCGTGCGTGCATGCGCGCAGGAGACCGGGACGACATGCCGGGAGCGCTGCGGCGGGCAGGGCTACCTGTCGGTGAACCGCTTCGGGCACATCATCGGCTTTGCGCACGCTGGGATGACCGCGGAGGGCGACAATCGCGTGCTCATGCAAAAGGCCCGCCCTGTCCCATGTCGAGGTCCAGCATGGGATTGCCCTGGCCAGCTGGACATCGTCGACTGGCATGTAGCTGGAGTTGGTTGCTGGCCGCAGCCCCACACAGCTCAGAGCATTTGCCGGGGCTCGTGAACGCTGGCATGGCCACTGCAGCCCCGCTCATCCCAACTGCCCCTGACACGGGCGCTCCTCAGTGTGTAGACTGATTCGCCTGCTGCAGCCCTTGCCTGATGGTGCTCTGGGCTGTCTGCACACCCGCGGGCAGCACTTGCTTCTCTGCAGCGAGCCGGCTCTGGCGGGCCCGCACTCGTGCCCGCGCCGGCAGCGCCGCGCTGCGCAGCACCGGCTGAAAGGCTCTCCCCCGCGCGCGCGCAGGTCGCCAAGGAGTACCTCTCGCGGCTGGGCGAGCCCGCGGTGCGCGCGCGCCTGCAGGCCGGCGCTGCGCGAGGCCCCGCGCCGCTCAGCGGTGCGCATTTGCTGACGGCTTGGACGCATGCGTTGAGCGTGCCACGCAGATCAAGCCAGCCACAGATGCGAGGAATTGTGCTGCGTGCCGTGCGAGCAGGCCGTGTTGTGACGCCGTGCAGCGACCTCTGTCATGGTTAAAAGTGTCAGCACGGGAAGTCAAGTAATGCAGGATCAGGATCAGTTTTGTGATCGTCTTTGTGCCTACCACCATCTCTGTCAAGCCGAGAGGCGGGCCGGCCGGGCGCTGAGCCGGCGGGCATGGGCGCAGCGGATAACCTGCGGGACCTGGACGCGCTGGCGGCGGTGTTCGTGGCGCGCGAGGGCCGCCTGCTGGGCGCGCTGGCCGCGCAGATGTCGCGCGTCAGCGGCGGGCCGGCCGTGTTCGAAATCTGGATGAAGCGCGAGTCCGACTTGGTGCAGGCGCGGGACCCGCGCGCGCCCGCGGCGCTCTCTAATCAGCGGGCCCCGGCGGCGTAGCGGTCAGCCCTGCGCGTGCATGCGGGGGCCAGCGCCCGGAGGGCTGCGCGGACTTGCGTGCCCCCGCGCGGCCAGGGGTGCAGCGCGCGCGCGCCGGACGCGAGCGGGCCCTTTCGCAAGGGCCCGGTCTCAGCGAAGGCCATGCAGGAAGCGCGCTGCAGCGGGTGTGGGTGAGGTCCTGACCCTTACCGTTTACCCTGAGGCGCGGCCCGCGCGGCGCGGTAGGCGACCGCGCAGGCGTACGCGGAGCGCGAGGTCATGGAGGCGTGCGCGCGCGCGGTGGCCGCCGCGCCGGCGGCCGTCGCAGGCGTGCTGCGGCCGCTGGTCGCGCTTTTCGCGCTGCGCCGCCTGGAGCTGGACGCGGGGTACCTGATGGGCGAGGGGCTTCTGGCGCTGCCCGCGGGGCGCGCGATCCCGGGCGAAATACGGTGCGCGCGCTGGCGGCGGCTGTATGTCCTCGAGGATGTCTGGCGACAGCGTGTGCATGTGGCGTGGACTGATAGAGACTGGAATCAGCGCGCGCCCCGCGCATGGTGCCGCCCGTTGGACGTCACTTCGAAGGGCAGCTGTTGCTGCCCATAGGGTTTGTCCGATGCAGCCGGCCTCTGCTGTGCGCTGCTGTGGCGCGGCGCAACAATCGGCGTAGCAGAGGATGGAGTGAAGGCGCTCAGAGCAGACATGCAAGCTTTAGCCGCGCGTCCAGTCTGCGTCCTCAACTTCTGGCTTGCGGATCCTGACGCCCGCTGCGGGGCCGCCCCCGCCCAGGGCGCTGTGCATGGAGCTGGCGCCGTGCAGCCAGCGGCTGGTGGACGCGTTTGGCATCCCGGACCACCTGGTTGCTGCGCCCATCGCCACCAGTGCGCGCCCGTCCATGACATGCCGTGTAGAGCAGAATGGCTGTCACCATGTTTTGTTTGAGTTGCATGTTCGTGAGCGCTCTGGCTGACCCTTCCGAATAAACGCTGTGCATCATGGCCTCCACCTAAAGGCGCTTGACAGACGTGTTGGGGACCCGCTTTTAACGGTAATTGTGACATGCGTGACTTGTGTTGACGTGTGAAACTGACCTCCTGCGCGCGGGTGTGCAGACTGGGAGGCATACAACGCCGTCGACAACCACGGTGAGCTGGTGGGCCAGCAGTTTGCCTGAGACGACAGGAGGCTGGTCTGAGCTAGAGGTGCATGGTGTTTTTCACGGGCGCAATGCATTTGGCCGGCAAACGCATGGAGCCGCAGGCCGCTGCGCTTGTGTGAACGGGAGTCAGTGTGTCTGGCAAGGCCATTTCGAGAGGGGAGGCCAGTTTCAGAGGGCGGGTCGCGGTCCTGCATGCTGGGCGGCATGAGTGTGGACACGTGATTTAGGTGCTTGCGCTGTTGCGCATCTGTTCTTTTATGACACCGAGGCATGCTTCGGGGTGGTGGCCAGGTGCCAGGTTAGGCGGCCAGTGTTTCTGTTTCAGGGTGGGCTTAGGATGGCTGTTATTGCATCGCGGACGAGGCTCGAAACCAGGTGTTGCAGCGGGTTGTTCCATGCTGGCAAATGGAGGAGGGCCATGAAACAAGCTACAGGCATGAAACAAACTATGGACAAGGTCCAGTAGCACACTGGGCAAAGCGCTGGCGTGCAGAGCTTGCGCTAAAAACATGCATAAGCTGTGCAGGCCGCGAGGAGGTGACTGACCCATGGACAGCGCAAGTAAAAAAGCAAGTGCAGGCATTGCACGAGCAGCATGCGCGAGGCTCTATGATATGGGCCAATGTGTGCCCCCTCTGCCTGCTTGCACGCATGGCTGTAGGCTGGCAACCGTCAGCGGCCGTCAGCTGACAGGCGGGCGCTGCATGGAGTTCTGTCAGTGATACCTGTGACAGGACACGCTAGCTGGCAGGCGCACTACCGCCAGATGCCCTGGTATGTTGGCAGCATCCATGCTGGACCCTCGTATGTTGGCAGCATCTTCGTCCGCCTTGCATGAGCCGGGGGACACCGCAGTCCTCTGGGGACACGGCCAGCAAGTGAAGGCATGCATTGTCCCCGCCCCAGAGTTCTCTTTCAGCTAGCACTCGCATCCTTTGTTGATGCGCTGAATGTCCCTGGTCCCACAGCCATTGGTGCTGGACCAAAAGAGCAAGAAGCTGTTCGGGTTCAATACAACACTAATGCAGGCAGCACCTGTGCGTACTCTCTGCCCCCGCCGCCAGAATGCTTGGCGGTAAACCGCGTCACTATCCTCATGGCATCGTCATGCCATGTCGCATGCCTGTCATGCTCGCAATGGCTATCCTGTGCCATATTCGGACCCGCGCGGCAGGCCCCGCCATTAGGTCCCGTACAGGCGCATGCCTGCGGCCGCGCGGCGCTGCCCGCGCTCCCCGCCTCGGTGCCCTTGGGCTGCCCGCTGCCCCACACCGGCGCGCTGCTCGCGCCCCTGGCCAGTGGCTTCTCAGCGCCGCCGCGCGCTCTGTCAGGCGAAGGGCTGCGGGGGCCGCGCGGCGCTGCGCGCGGCAGCGCTGCCTGCGCGCGCGCCCGCGGCCGGACGCGTCCCGGTCGCCGCTCCGGCTGCTCGGCCAGTGCCCCCGGCACCTGCCGCGCCGCCAGCGCGGCGCTGCGCGGCATCCGACCCAGCAACTGCCGAGCCGTTGAACGCGGGCGCGTCCTCCAGCTTGCGCTGCGGGGTCTTGAGCACCACATTGGCCACCTGCGGGCGCGGGAGGGCGCTTAAGGACGGCCGCCGTGCGCCGTCTGCCCCAGGCGGCTGCGGCGTGAGCACAGAGCGGGCCTCCGCAAGCCCAAATGGCCACCACGCGCTTCTGTCCCAATTCATGCAAGCAGCTTGGTGGCCGCTGTGCGCAGGGGTGGGAGCACGCACTTGTCTGCTTTAGATGGGGCAGAAAGTTCTTGTTATTGCCGGCAGCATGCGCATGGTACTCATAGACTGGCAGGTGTTTGGACTCTCCTGCCGCGCGGCACTGGGCGTGGTGGGCTGCAGGGTGGGCTGCAGGGCAGCGCGCGCGCAGCCACCTTGGAAGCGAAGGCGAGCGTGGACAGTGACTCGGCGGCGTGCAGCGCGGCGGGCGACACGCACGCCACCATCAGCGCCTTGGCCTCGCCGCCCAGGCTGTCCTGCAGCAGCATCGTGAGCTTGGAGTTCCTGCGCGCGCGCCCGCCCGCCCCGCCCTCAGGCGCCCTGGCGCCCGCCCAGCCGTTTGGGCCCTCCTCAGCCGCCCCGGCTGTCCCTGCAGCAGCGTCGTGAGCTGGGAGTTCCTGCGCGCGCGGCCGCCCGCCCCGCCCTCAGGCACCCTGCGGGCATCCGAGCCGACCTCAGCCCCCAGCCAGGCACCGACTGCCCGAGTGCGTGCAGCTGGGCGGCCGGGCATGAATGTGCGCACAGGTGTCGGACCAGCATGCGCGGCCTGCGGCGCCGTAGCAGGCGCGCGAGCGCGGGGCGATGCGCCCCCGCCGCGCGCATGCATGGACGCGCGCCGAGGCGGGCGCGCGCCTGTACGGCACGTGCGACGCGTTCTGCATGAGCGCGGAGATGACGTTGCCCAGCTCCAGCAGCGAGCGGTTGATGTTCTGCGCCTCCGTCAGCGTCAGGCCTGCGCGGCGAGCGAGCGGCCCCACCCTGGCATGCGCTTCCGGGTCCAGCCCGCGCCCTGCCACGCGCTTTGAAAACCCTGCCATTGAGACCTTGCAGGCACCTGGAGGCTGCACACAGCCCTGTGATCCTGCTGGCTCGAGCGGACGACTCGAACGGACGACAACAAAGCAGGTGCGGCGTGCACACAGGCGCGACGCGCGCACGGGCGCCGGCTGCATGCACAACGTGCTGTGTCCTCTCTGGGAGCTGCGGTGCGTGGCGCCGGTTTGTGGCCCGCGAGGGCAGCCCGGTGCGCGCCTGTCGCGCCCGTCTTGGTGATGCGCTCGGACCCGGCCAGGTCGCAGAGCGTGAGCTTGCCCACCGCGCGCACGCCTGCGGGCGGCACACAGGCGCCGCGGCTCAGCCACCAGCGCGCCAGCGCGCCAGAACCCACTAAACGGCCCGGTGCGCCCCCCTTGGTCACAGGAGGCGCCGGCCAGGCTGTCATGCGGTGGCGCACAAGCGCTTGCTGGCCCGGGACGCACACTGCAGCGCGGCGAGCCGGCCTGCTTGGAAATGTGCTTCTCTTCCCAGGTCGGTCGCACACTTGGGGTGGAAACTTGCAGGCCTGCTTCAGGAGCGCGCGCGGGCGGCGCGCCGGTGGCGGGGTCGGTGGCGGCCACGCGCACGACGAGCAGGCAGTGCGAGCGGCTGGAGTGCGCGTTGACGTCGTGGCAGCCGACCGCGCGCTGCTCGAAGCCGCGCGCCATGATGCCCTGGATCTGCTCCGCCGACTCCACGCCTGCGCGCGCGCGCCGGCCCGCTCCGAGCTGACGTGAACGTGCGCCAGCCAGAACCCTAACCTACCCCTTCCCTGGATCTGCTCCGACAGCCCCGCGCCTGCACCTCACATGCAGTCGCCGTCACACCGCCCCGCACGCATTGCACCATGGCGGCCATGCTGCGCACAAGCGGCGTCAGACCGGGCAGGGTGAAGCGGCCGCCTAAGCGCGCCAGCGTGGGCATGGCCAGCCCGATCCATGACATGAGGAGCTGCGCGGCTGGCAGGCAGCGCTAGGGTAGGGTAGGGCACCGACGCAGGTGAGGTCGGGCAGGTCGAAGCCGCCGCCCGAGCGCGCCAGCTCCAGCTCGGCCTTGCCGCCCGGGGCCAGCAGGTCGACGACGGCCTCGTTGTAGATCTCCAGGATCGCAGCCGAGATCTCGTAGCGCATCTCCGCTGGCCGGTCCTCCTTGATCGACCTGGGCGCGGTCGCGCGCATGCGCGTGCTCAGGCTTGTCACAGTGGTGACGCAGGCACCACGCGCAAGACTCTCCTGAGCACCGAACGGAACCATTTCGCGCAAGCAGGCATGCAAGGCTTGTGTTGAAGCGTGCGGCACGCATTGCGCACTGCCTCAATGCCTGGGTGGCCCTCAGGGCTGCAGCCCTTAAATCATGGTCGCGCAAACCCATGCTCTAACAATGCAGGGCTGGCAGGACACCGCCCGCGTGCATCCCACATGCGGAAGGCCGCAGGGCGTGCAGCGGACGCGCCGCGCGCCGCGGCGCCGGCCGGGCACAGGGGGCGGGGCGGGGCAGGGTAGGGTTGCGCGCACCGGAAGAGCTCGCGCATCGTCCGGAAGTTGATGCCGGGGTCCTCCGCCGTGCCCAGCATCGTGTGCGTCTTGCCCGCGCCTGCGCGCCGCGCCGCCCGCCCGTCAGCGGCAGGCGGGCGCGCGCCGGCGGCCCTGGGCCGAGCGCCGCAAGAGGCGCTGCCCGCGCGGCTGCGCTCCGCAGGGACGCGCGGCCCGCCGGGGGCGGGCTGTGCGGCCCGCCGTGGCGGGTTCCGCGCGCTGGCGCGCTGCTGGCTGGCATGTCGCCGGCGCTCGGGGCGCCCGCGCACCGCTGCCATGGCGCACTTTAACGCACGCGGCCTACTCGCGCGCGCTCGCCTGGTGGCCAAGCAGCGGCGCGCCCGGGCCGCGCGCGCGCCTGTCTGGCCGTACGCAAAGATGCAGACATTGTACCCGTCGAGCGCGCTGGTCACCAGCGGCGACACGTCCTCGAATACCTCCGCCTGGCTGGCGCTGGGCGGGAAGGCGCGGTCGAAGTCGAATGCCTGCGCGCCCAGCAGCCTCATGTAGGGCTGAGCACATTCCGCCATCAGCGGCAAGGCTGCTCTTAAGAGATCATGCGGCTGACCTGCGCATTGGCGCATGCAGGAGTGGGGCATGGTGCGGCGTCATGCGGCTTCCTGACATGCGTCTCCACCATGCGCGGCGCATGCCCTCGCCCGCAATGAGCATGCGCGCTGATGTCTATGCCCGGCGCCAAGCGCGCGCAGACCTCGGCGACGCCAGCGCAGGCGGCCGGCGCAGGCCCGGCCGTCAGCAGAACGCGGCGCGCTGCCGCCCGCCCGCGCTGCATGCAGCCCAGGGCCGTCGCCGGGAGGCCGGCACGCTGGCGGCGCGCCTTGGTGGCGCCCGCAGTCGTGGCGAGCACGCGGTGGCCGTCCTCGGCGTGCAGCACGCCGCCGGCCGCGCCGCCGTCCGGCCGCACGCGCACAAACACGCGGATGTTGCCGCGCAGCTCCTGCACCGCGTTGTGCAGGCGCCGGCGCGCAGTGGCCTCGCGCGCGAACGCTGCGCGCGTCTCCACCAGCTCCGCGTCCTGCCGTGGGACCGCAAGCAGTGATGGCCGGATACCCTACCATAACCCTACGCCTTTGCGGCTGCCGACAGTATCCTGGCAGGCCTCCCGATCTTCAAGCGGGCTCATGCGTGCACGGTATTGTAGTGCCATGAGCAGCGGCATGCTGCAGCAAAGCGCGGCCGGCGCATGCCTGGCACTTGCAGTGCAGAGCAGCAGGCTGACGCTCACCAGGGCTGCTCAACGCCTTCCTGGATGCTTTGCGAGGCGTTCAAGCGTGGCGCCAGCCGCGTAAGGTCATGTGCACATCTCTGGCGGCATGCGACAAGGCCCAGTGCAGAGCGTGAGACAGGCCCGAGCGCTGGCTGCATGCGCCCCGTCATTGGCCGCCCGGCGGGGCGGCGGCGGCGGCGGGCGCGCGCGCCGGGCCGCGCGGGGGGCGGGCCTTCTGCTGCAGGGTCTGCCCGAGCGCGGCGCGTACGCGTTCCAGCTGCATGGGCACCAGGCCGGCCAGCTCGGCGAGCTGCTGCCGCAGACCCGCGCCCTCCGCGCGCATGCCCGCGGCCTCGCGCCGCAGGCCCGCCGCGCCCGCCGCCAGCCGGCGCTGCATCTCGCGGTCCGCCAGCGCGCCCACGTCCCTGCGCACGCGCCGGGCTCATGCGTCGGGTGGGGGCTGATCGCGGGCGGGCTGGAGCGTTCGCTCGCGGGGGCGAGCTCCAGGAGCGGAGTCGGTCTGGCGGCGGGAGGGGACGGCCGCGTGGCGCAGCAGTGCAGGCACATGAACTGACACGCTCCTCCGCCGCGTGCCCGCCAGGCCTGAGACAGGGGGCTGTATGCCGCGGCCTAAGCATGCGTGCAGCCCATACGGCGTGCAGCACTGCCCGAGCCTCGCGGCGGATCCTGGAAACAGAGCGGCAATGGCGCTGCCGCGCGCCTGGCGCGCCCCTGGCTCGGTCACGACGACGCGGCGCGCGCCACCGGCGGATCTGGCGCGTTTTGCACAGAGAGAGAGAGGGGCCGCGGAGGTAGTGTTTCAAGGTGCAGGCGCGCCCAGCGCTCTGCGGAGGTCGCCGCTCGGGCGCCCTGGGCGCACCGGAACACCGTGACGGCGACGGGGCTGCCGCGCACGTGGCGCGCGTCCGGCCCCGTCACGGCGATCTGATAGGCGCCCTCCGCCGGCAGCGTGTACGTCACCGCGTAGGTGCCGTCCCCGCGGTCCTCCACGGCCGCGGCGCCCGGCTCGCCGCCGCGCACCGCCGCCTGGAAGCCGTCGCCGCCGCCGGTGCGCGGGTTGCCGAACGCGTCGCACGCCTGCCGCGCGGCGCGCGCGCGTCTAGGGTTAGGTTAGGGTTAGTGCGCCTTGCATTCCACCGCTCATGCCCGCGACGAACGAGATCAAAGTGTTGCGTTGGTATGCCAAAGGCACGTAAAGCTCTTGTAGTGAGGGGAGGCCCTGCTGCCGCCTGTTCACGCCGGTGGCGCCTGCGGGCGCGCCTGCAGGGCGAAGCCGGCCGGCACGCCCGCGAGCGTGCCCTGCGGCGGCCAGAAGCCGTGCGCGAAGCTGTCGCTGGAGCTGGCGGGCGCCTCCTCCACGGCCACCGCGGCCTCGTACAGCACCTCCGGCCGCGGCTCCGCGCCGGCCGCGGGCGTTGGAATTGGGCTGGGGCTGCACGCGCCTGGGTTGCCAGAAAACCCCGGTCTGGCGCCGGGCGCGCCCGCCGGCGCGTCGGCGCCGCGCTTGGGGCTGGGGCCTGGGCTGGCGCCCAGCCTGTGGGCCGCCGCGGCCGGGCTCGCCGGCAGCGCGCCACCAGGGCTGGGCGGGGCGGACCCCGCGGGGCCCTGGGCCGCCGGCGCGCCGGGCGGCGGCCGCAGCAGCAGGCGCAGCGTGTACCGCCCGGCGCGCTCGGAGTACATGCGCACCATCAGTGTGCGCACGCCTGCGCGGCGGGGCATGCGCCTGAGCCGCCCAGCCAGCGCCTCGCGGCCTTCGCAGACAAACAGACAGACAAGGGTGCAGGCGCGGTTCCGACGTCGCTCCCTGCACGTCAGCGGCGCAGCAGAAACCAGGGGAGCTGCCGCTACGATATGCACGACATGGTGAAGGTGACACCGTTCAAGCTACAGAGCGCGTCGGGTGTTCGAGGGCGGCCCCTGCCCAGGCAGGGGCCGTCAGGCAGCGGGCGCGCGCCTCCTGATGCGGTCTCTTCGATCGCGCAAGGCGCCGCCGCATCGCCGCCCGCCGCGGGCGCCAGCTCGGCCGCAAAAGCGCCGCCCGGCGCGCCCGCGTTGCCGTACGCGTCCGTGGGCACGACCATAAACTCCGCGGCCACGCCCGCCGTGATGCGGCGCGGCAGGTCGCGCACGGCCGTGCGCCGGCCGGCCGCAGGGCCGGGCACGACTGTGACGGCCGCAGGCGCGCCGCGCGAGGGCACCGGCGCGAAACCCTTGCTGGCGGGGTCAGGGTCGGTCAGGCTGACCGCCAGCGCGTGCCGCCCCGCCGCCGTCAGCAGCGCGCGCAGCTGCTGCACGCCCGCGCCCGCCTTCGCGCCCTGCGCGCGCGCGCTGCGCATGAGTAATCCTACCCTAGCCCTGGGCGGAGCGCCTGCTTGCGCCTTAAAACTTGGAACCCGCCACGAGAAGGATGTTCCGGGGCCTTCCGGCGTGATTGGGGCGCGCGCCTCGTGCGGGACGAAGGGCACCGCGCCCCGCGGCCCGTTTGCAGCGGCCACGATCGCGCCGGGCGCGACGGCCGACGCGTTCCCGTAGCGGTCGCGCGTCTCCACGGCCAGCAGCACCGGCTCGCCCGCGCGGCAGCGCGGCGCGGCGCTCGCGCCGCCGCCCGGCGCGGCCAGGCGCGCGACGCTGTAGCTGCACGCCGCGAGCGATACCGCGGCCGGGTGCAGGGTCACCTGTGCCCACATGCGAAGGGCTTTTGCGCACAGTCTGATCCCCTGCGTCAAGCAGAGCCGGATATGTTGCCGGCAGCATCAGGCGCGTGCATTACTCGCAGACAGGCCGCGCGCCTGGAAGGGGCTGCCAGCGACGGGTTCTCCTGTAGCCCCACAGCGCACATCGAGCGCGTACGCCCCCGCGACGTGCGCGGCGCACGTCACGACGACCGCGCCGCCGCCCGCCTCCGCCACGACCGTGCTGGCGGCGCCCGCGCCTGTCAGGCGCGCCCGCAGCGGCGGCGCCGGCGCAACACTAGGGCCTGGCATCCCTGCGCTGCCCTCATCTGCCGCCAGCCTGTTGCCGTAGCAATCCCTGCGCACCACAGTGAGCGCGCCGGGCTCGCCGGCGCGCCAGGGTTGTCCAGGGTCGCCCGACCCCAGCGCCGCGGCATCCGCAGTGAAGTGCGGGGGCGAAGCCGCGCCGGGCGTGCATGTGACTGCACATTGCGCCTCGGCGCCGCCGCCCTCGCCGCCGCCGCCGCCGCCGCCGCCGCCGCCGCCGCCGCTGCCGCCGCCGGTCGCGAGCCGCGCAACCAGCGCCCAGGCGCCCGCACGCGTCAGCGTGAAGCGCAGCTCGTACAGGCCGTTTCCGCGGTCGACCACGGCCACCTCTGGCGGCGCGTCCGGCTCCGCCCGCAGCGCCGCTGGCGCCCCGCGCGCACCCGGGCCGCTCCCGCGGCCGGCCGAGCCCGCAGGGCTGTCCCGCTGCGCTCCTGCTCCCGCTGCCGCCCCTTGCTGCGCGCCCGCCCCCGCCGCCGCCCGGACCCCGGCGGAGGCCGGCCCGCTGCTGCCAGCCGCGTCTGCGCTCGGCACGAGGATCGCCTCGACCTGGGCGCCGCCTTGCAGCGCGCGGCGGCCGGCGCCGTCGCGCAGCTCCAGCAGCGCGGCGGCCGGCTCGCCCGCGGCCACGCCCAGCGCCTCGCCGGACACGAAGGCCTGCTCGGTACGGCGGCTTGCAGTGGGCAGCAGCCCATAGGGCCCATCCCGGACTGCCCCCTGCAGCTCATGGTGCTGATGTTCTGCACACCACCACCGACCCGCACCGAGCCTCTGTGGCTGCTTGGTCTTTCTTGTTACTCGGTCAATTAGAGGGAGCGGACCCTCTGGCCACAGCGCGGATACATGCGTGCGCGGCCATGTGAGTAGCCCCGCCGCAAGGACGGCTCTGCCTCCAACAGCAGTGCACAGCTACAGTTCATGTCATAGCAGCAGTGCACTTCTAACTCGAGCGCTCATCTGGCACCCTGCTGCCACAGCTGCACGGCCGCGGCGCGGGCGCGCACCAGGTTAGCGCGCGCCCCATCGGCGGCCGCGGCTAGTGGGATCCCGGCCGCGCAGACGGGCGCGCCGTCGACGGCCACGCGCAGCACGCCCGCGGTCACCACGGTGGCGCGCACGGTCACCACTGCCTTGTCCTCCCACTGGCTCATGGCCACGTCGGCAAGCGCGCCGGGCGGCTCGGCGGCCACGGCCAGCGCGCGCGGGCCGAGCCGCGCGACGTTGCCGAACGCGTCGCGCCCGTGCACGTGGAAGGTCAGCATGCCGCGGCCGCCGGCGCCGGGCGTGTCCAGGCCGCGCAGCAGGCAGGCCGGCGCGTGCAGCGCAGCCGGGCCCACGTTGACCTGCGGGGCCGCCCCCAGTGGGGCTTCAGGGCTCCGTATAAAGTAACCAGGCGCGTGCAGCGCAGCCGCCTCGCGCCCACCTGCGGGCCTCGGCCACTGAAAGGGCGCAAAGCCCCCCGCGGACATAATCTAGCGCATGCGGTGCGCATGCGGGCCGCGCTCACGTGCAGGCTCGGGGCCCCTGCACCCGCTCCAAGGCAGTAACGGAGGTGCGGGACATCTGCAGCCCAGCGAGCGGCCGGCGAGCCAGCGAGCGCAGCGCGGACGCGCCTGCCACCGTCTGGCCCCGGGGGCACAACATGCGCATGGCACGCATGCGCAGCCCTGCACGCCCTCACGCAGCCCGCGCACGGGGACGGGCGGGCGTGCAGTCCATGCGCGCACCGCCAGCGGCGTGCCAGGCACGGCCACGCCGTCGAGCAGGACTGTGATGCGGTGCGGCCCCGTCTGCGCCCAGGCGAGCGCGGCGCGGAAGTGGCCGCCGCCGTCCACGAGCGCGGCCGCCGCGGCGGCCGCGGCGCCGCCGGGGCCCGCCACGCGCACCGCCACCGCCTCCGCACCGCTCATGCGCCGGCCGCCGCGCGCCTGCGCGTGCGCGCTCTCAATCAGGGTTCTCCATATACCCTTCCGTATCCCCATCTAGCACACTACTCACACAGGTGTTGACTTTCACAGTCTGAAGAGTTTCAAACTGACAGAAGAGGTTGTTGCAACAGAAGTTATATTGTTATGCGCTAGGGGCCCGCTCCCTGCCCCAGCAGGCGTCGGCGCGCGTGCTGCGGGGCGGCGGCCGCGCCTGGATGAAGATGGGGTCCGCCGACCCGCACGCGACCGTCTCGCCGGGCTCCAGGCCCACCACCTCGACCTCGGCCGCCGTCAGGCGCCCATGCCGCGCGACGAGCGGCCCCGTGGGCGGCGCCGGCACCGCCGCGCCGCCGACCGCAGCGGCCAACTCCCACAGCCCAGCCGCGGGCAGCGCAAACCCGAGGCTAAACGTGCCATCGGCATTGTCGGTCACCGCAGCGTCTACTGCGGCGGGCACGGCGCGCGGCGGGCCGCCGCGCAGGCTGGCGGCGACCGCCTCGCCGCCCGCCGCGCGCGCGTTGCCGCGCGCATCCACCGTGTGCAGCGTCACGCACACCGGCTCGCCTGCGCGCGCGGGCGCGCAAAGTTGCCGGCGTGCAGAGCCGCCCGGCAGCGCGTCAGACATTCTGCAGTCGGCTCGGCACGATCGTGTGCGCCGGGCAACGCTGCGGGCAGCCAGCAGGTGGGGACGGCGGTGCGGCTGTCCGTGCAAACACCCTCGAGGTCCCTTGCACGCCTGCATGCGCTCTGCCTTGTGTACCAATTTTGCTGGCACAGCGGCGCTCAAGCGCGCAAGCGGGCGCGCCTGCGACCACGCCGCCGAGCGTGGCGCCCGAGAGCCAGCAGCGGCCGGCGTCCGAAGCGGCCGGCCGCGCGTGCAGCACGCGCGGCCAGCCGGGCAGCATGGCACCGCCCAGCGTCACGCACAACACATAGTCGCCCGCCATGACGAGCGCCGCAGCGTAGATGCACGGGCCAGCGCCGTCGCCGCCCTCGGCCTCAAACGCGAGCGGGGCGGGCCCCGACGCCTCCACGACCAGCGCCTGCAAATGCGGGCTTTGCTCTCAGCCAGCCTGAGGACGCGCGCGTCCGCATGCTTGAGTTCAGCATGCGAGCCTCGGCCACTCACGCTCGCCAAAGCGCCGGCCGCCCTTGCAACCTCAGGGCGCAAGCATATGCGGCTGGGGCGGGCCTGCCCGCCCAGGTCGCGCGTGGCGTTGCCGCACGCGTCGCGTAGGTCCACTGCCACGCGCGCCGGCGCGCCCACCTCCACGCCGCCGCCCGGCGCCTCGCTCGCCAGCGCGGCGGCGCATGCGGCGGCGTTGGCCGGGCCGGGCCGCACGCGCACGGCCGCAAGCACCCCGCCAACCAGCGGCTCCTGGCCGCGGCAGCGCAGCGCCAGGGCGTACTTGCCGGCGGCGCGCCCGACAAACGCAACCTCGGCGCGCCCGCCGGAGAGCTCGGTCACGGCGGTTGCCACGGGCGCAGGTCCCTCCCATGCGACTACGAGCGCGGCCTGGCCGGCGCCGGACGCGAGCGCGTTGCCGAAGGCGTCGGCGCGCGCAACGCATACGCGCCCGGTCGCGCCCGCCACGACCGCCGTGTCAGCCGCCCCCACGCGGCACTCCTGCGCGTCCGTTGGGCGCGCCCGGTGAGGGTATAGCCCAACGTTAAACCTATGCCGGAAGATCAAGCAGGGCGCGATGGAGGCGCACCAGAGCCTCTTGCACGCGCAATCTGTGGAGCCCCAGCGCGTGCAGGTTGAAGGGCCTGTGCGCCCCAGCACAGGGCACCACGCATGCATTCGCGTGGCGGGCTGCAGCGCGCGCCTGTGCAGCCGCGCGGCCGGGGCGGCAGACGCCGTCAAACACCAGCCTGGGCCCGCCGGCGCGGGCGCCCGCGGCGGCGAGCGCCAGCTGGAACGGCCCCGCCGCATGGACCATGAAGCGGATGTCGTACGTGCCGTCGCCCCGGTCGCCCACCTCTGCGGGGTGCGCGGTGCCTGCGGGCAGCGTATGGGGCACAACTCAGATGCATGAGCGCGGCAAGCAGCATGGTGCAGCGGCATGTGCAGCACGCCGCGCTCTGGTGAAAGCGAGTGCCATTGACACGCCTGGCCGGCGCTTTTAACCCACGGCCGCTGGCGTGTGGGGCGCGCCAGCGGCGGAGGTGGCCACGGCGGCGAGCTGCGCGCCGCCCGCCGCCAGCGCGTGCCCGTGAGCGTCCGCGGTCGCGAGGACGGCCGCGGCGCGCTCGCCCGCCACGACGCCGCCATCAGCGAGCGCCGCCTCATCAGCAAGGCGGCAGCAGTGCAGCGCCAGGGGCCCGGCGGTCGCCGCGATGCTGAGCGGGCTGCCCGTCACGGGCTCCTCGCCCAGCAGGGCGTGCAGCTTGTGCGCGCCCACCTGCACACCAGACATGCCAGGAAAGCAGAATTGGTTTGCTGAGTGAGTAGCACGAGGGCGAATGCTGGTGCGTGCATCTTCAACTTGGAATCTTTGGCAGTGTTGCGTCGGGAGCCCGCGGCGAGGGCGCTTGCTGGTTGCACGTTGCTGGTTGCCCGCTCACTGCATGCACGGTCAGACCGCTCATTGACACCAGGCACTTGAGAGATACCGAGACACTCGGCTACCACACGAAGTGCATCATGGCATATAGCACGCAGCAGACCTTGGAGCATGTGCTGTGCATCAGTGTGGCGCTCCAAGCAGGCCATTCTCACACTGGGCTGGCTGCCCAGGCTGCCTTACAAGCCCGCACCTCAGCCAGGACGACCTGCGCGCGGTAGCACCCGGCGCCATCGACCAGCTCGGCGTGCAGCGCGCGCGACACGCCGCTGGGCGCCTCCAGCACAAAGGCAGCGGCCTCATGCCCGCTCGGCCGGCGCCCTGGCACCCAACCCCTGGTGTCAGGTGAAGAGATAGAACAGAGACGCAAAACCCTGGTGGTCCTGCGCCTCTCACCATCCTTCCACAGCTCTGACAGGTGCATTGGCCAGTCGAGTGTGTGCCGGCCACTGGCAGAACTGAGCGTTTGTAACCAGCAGCATTCATAAAAACGCTTCGGCAAAGATCAGGTGTAACGTGTTCACACCGCATGAAGCTGCTAAAGCAGCATCGAGCCAGGCATGAGGTACATGCCTTTGAGTGGCATGGAAGGACAAGGGAGGGGTGTGCCTAGGGAGAGGTGGTGCGGAACAAGCGCCGCCTGACAGACTGCGCCCGCTGCCACAGCTGCGCCATGCTCCCAGACGAGCTGCACGTCCGCGGCCGACAGGGGCGGCCAGTCGGCACGCAGCTCGTGGCGCGCAGCCTCCACCGGCTCGCCATTGACCTGTTGGCCGCAGCCAAGAGCCAGTTGTCGGCGTCATCAGAGAGATGAGACAATTGTCGAATGCACCCATGCCCATGTGTATGCGCACGTGACAACGCGGTGTGGGCAGAGAGGCTTCACTCGTACACTCACGAACATAGGCTTTACTCACTGCTGGGCAGGATGCTCACGCTCCCTCGGCGCTCGGTCCCGGCCCTACACCTGTCACATGTCGTTGCAGTAATAATCCCGGCTGCTGACTAGGGCCTGGGCGCACCGAGGGCAGCAGCGCCCACGCTCCCGCCCGGTCCACCGTGAAGAAGAGCGTGTACACGCCACGGCCGCGCTCGGCGACCGACGCCGTGATCACCGCGCCGCCGGGGCCGCTCAGCTCCGCCGCCACGCGGTCGCTACTCGCCACCCTGCCAGCGGCAAGCGCGTTGCGGACTAGGATCCGTGGACTCCCAAGGCAAAGTGTCATGCCAACGCCAGTCTGTTCCTCCACAGTGCACAGTGCAGTGCGTTGCCGCGCATCACTTTGCAAGTCCAAGCAGGCTGTGCAAGCGAGTGTGTAGCCTGCCGAGTGTGTAGCCTGCCGAATGGTGCTCACATTCCGAGCATCCGCCTGCTCTAGTTCACCATGCCACATGGGGCAAGCACAACATGATGCCCGCCACAGCGCGCATGAAATACAGAGGCGCACCAACCGCGCATGGCAGGGCTGGCATGTTGCTGTCACATGGACGGCCACCGCTTGCCAGGCCTGACATGCAGGGCGCGAGGGCGCAGGCGTGCAGGGCACGAGGGCGCGGCCGCGCGGGGCGCGCGCCGGCGGTTCTGGTAGCGGTCGAGGACCTGCAGCGTCAGCGCCTCGCGCCGGAAGGCCACGATACCGCGCAGCGCGTCGCCGCGCAGCCGGCAGCACGCCTCGCCGTCCGGCGCAGGCTCCACCGTCAGCAGCTGCGGCCAGCCTGCGGGGCGAGCCGACACGAGCACTGTATGGGCGTCAGTTGTAATGAGGTGCCCAGCCGCTTACCGCTTACTGAACACCACACACACAGAAATTGTGCACAAAGAAATTGTCATGCAAGCATGCGCAAACCCATGATCTCCCACAAAACCAACCAGTACCACAAGGGCGGGTTCCTGTGGGGAGTGGACTCTGGCGGGTACCTGTGGGGAGACAGGTGAAGCCCGCATCACCCTTGACGGCCACACGGCAGCGCCGCGCGCGAACGCGGCACCGGCGCGGTCACCCAGGCTGCCGGCGCGCACCGGAGAGCATCCGGCCGCCGAGCGTGGCGCGCACGAGGTAGCACCCGGCCAGCGTGAAGAGAGCGCCGTGCTCCGCGCTGCCGGTGCGCTCAAAGTCGACGTCGGTCGGGCCCTTGGCGGCCACGCGCACCTCGCGCTCGTCGTCTGGGGCCCCCATGCGCACCCTCAGGGGCCCAGGACGCGCATCCTCAAAGTCCCAGTTCCATTTTGGGGGGAAGGTGCACGACTCCACTTCCGCGGTTTGGGTTGTGCGTGCCCGCACAACATGACAGCGCCAAGTGACTGGACCTGTGTCACATGCTCTATGCTGCTCTGCTCCCAGCCAGAATCGGCCAGGCCTCATATGCTGTCGCGCGCCTGCCCCTCGCTTTTGCTTGTCCGAGAGAGCCGCAGCAGGGCAGCAGAGAGCGTGGGATATGCACAGGGCTGCGGGGCGGCGCGCGAGCTGTGGCTGCACCAAGGGCGAGGTTGCCGAAGCGGTCGCGCAGCGTGACGGCCAGCGTGACGGGCGCGCCGGCCGCGCCAATCGCCGCCGCGGCCGCGCCGGGCGCGCCGCCGGCCAGCGGCTTGGCCCCGTCGATGAACGCGGCGGTCGAGCGGCCCGCGTCGGCGGCCGCCGCGCGCATGGCTACCGCGAAGGGGCTGCCCGGCAGCCGCTCCTTGGTCTTGGCGTGCTCGACCGACAGCCGGTACTCGCCTGGCGCATGCGCATGCGCCTGCTGACCGCCTATTAAGGAGCGCAGTCGGTGTGAATCAGGCGCCTACGAGGACGCTTCCAGGTCATGCAGCCCTCGCAGCTGCACAGACGCGTGCAGCACTGTCAAAACATGGCGCGTCAATCTGCCTGATCCCTATTAATTCTCTATTAGCGCGCTGCCGCGCGCGCTGCACCCGCTTTGCTGGCCGAGTAGGTGAGCACGGTGGCGCCGTCGGGCGCGCGCTCCCAGGCCGTCTCCAGCGGCCACGGGCCCGTGGCCTCCGCCGACAGCCGCATGTCGGCCAGGGCGCTGCGCGACTCGTTGCCAAACCTGCAGCGTGCATGCGGCGTGGCGCGCGGCGCCCCCGCTTGCGCAAGCTGCAGCAGCGCGGGCGACGGGTGCCGGGGCCGGCAAGTCATGAGCAGGCGCCCCAGCGTGTAAAATTGTACACTGCCGCGCATGTAAAATTCTACACTGCCGCGTGTGTGAGCCCTGTCGCGGCCAGACTCGTGTTATGCATCGTGTTATGCATCACCTCATGCATCATGCAACAAGCGCCATCCTCCCGACCTTATAGCTCCTTTTCAAGTCTACACAGGCACAGGGATGGCAGGCGCACCGGTCAGCCTGCCAGAACGTGAGCGTGCCCGGCTGACCCACAACGACGGCCTCGGCCATGGTCGCCGCAGTGCAGTGCGGCAGTGACGCGGGGCCTGCCTCGCAGGCAGCGGCGAACGTACGCACGCCGGGCGTGGCGGCCAGGCGGGCCGCAACGACAACAGGCCCTGCCTTCGTGACGGTGTAGGTTACGGCAAAGCGCCCGTCGCCTTTGTTCGTCACGGCGCCTGCGCGCCCGGCCGCCTCTCAGCACCGGGTGGAGCGCAGCTGCACACTGAGCCTGATAGCGGTGTAGGCCAGGGGTGTTCAAGGCGTGGAAGGAGCCTCGGGAGCAGCAGGACAGGCACCGCCATTCTGCTCATGCCATGTGCTAGAGGCCCATGCCATGTGCTAGAGGCCATGGCAAGAGCTGGTGTGTGCTCAAAGCAGCTGCAGGAGAATCAACGCGTTTGCGATGGTAATGGGCGTATACCTTGCACGCGCTCGTCGTCCGCCGCGACCTCAATGATAAAGCCGGCGTCGCAGACGCGCAATGCGTGGCCATGGCGGTCGCGGGCCTGGACGCTGAATGCCGCGGGCTGGCCTGCCACGCACTGCCCGGGGCCGGGGCCGGGGAGCACCCGGGGGTCTGATCAGGCCATTGCTGCATGGCCATGCCCGCATGCATGACTGCGGGTGCCAGACGCCAGCAAAATGTGCATCACGCCGAGCCTGCATGTGGACTCTGGGGGATCCGAGCTCCCTGAGAGCGTTTCTGGTCGCCTGACATAAAAAGCATATCGCGCATGAGACCTCTGCCAGATCAGTGTGCAACGTCACAAAGTTGCACCCCGGAAACACAGGCCCGTCCGCGTGTGCCACATGCATCTGCCGCCGCCTGCATCCCTGCCTCGCCGGCAGGGCCTGGCGCGCCTGGCGCAGGCCGGCGCCCTCAAACGCGCTGGCGGCGAGGCATGCAGCGGCCGGCTCCGCACAAATAGTGAAGGGGCTGCCGGCCACGTGGCCGCCGCCACCGAGCGTGACGGCCACGCGGTGTGCTCCGGCCTCCGCCCAGCCCAGGCGCAGGCGCCACGCGCGGCCGCCGGCCGCCAGCGCCGCCGGCACGCGTCGGCTCGCGCCGGAGGGGCCTGCGCGACGCGGCCGCGCGGGTCACGGCCGCGGCGCGTGCTCAGGTGGGCAAGTTGGGCGGCGGCGGTGCGGCGCCCGCCTCTGCCCAGCGCGGGAGAGCCCCAGGCGCGGGCAGCCTCTGTGCGCCTGTAGCATGCGGCAGCTCATGCCGAACTATTTTGGTCGGGTAGGTCTTGCGTTCGGCCAGGGCACGCGGCAGCTTGTGCCGGACTGGCCTGCATGGCGCGGCTGGGGGCACTTGCAAGACACGCGATGCGCAGGCTTTATGCCACATCACACTTTTGGCACTTGCAGGTGCGTCCTCGGCTTTGAAGAGCAACCACAGTGAGCGCCATGTCCCCATGACGCAATCACAGTATGCACAGGTACCATGCATGCAGCCCGCATGCAGAGGGCAGGAGGGGGAGGGCCGCACCCGTCACGTGCGCCTGCACAACCTCCGTGCCCGTAAACATGCGGCTGGTCTCCTCGGCATCCGCGGGAGCGATTGTGAAGTCGGTGACGGCGCCGACCGCGACCGGTGCGCGTCCCGCCTCCGCCTCGACTGCGCACTCGTGCGCGCGGAACGGCCCGAACGCGACTAGCACCTCATAGCCGCCGCCGCGCAGCGTCGCGCCGTTGACCCTGCGCGCGCCCGCTTATGATCAGCAGCACCTCGCGTATGAGCCCTGCTTTTTATTTACAGCCAGCGAGGGCAAGAGAGGAGCTGCTTCCTCATGTGTATTGCTGTGCATATGCAGCTGGACTGAGCCATACGGTCTTGTGGATCAACGCATCAGCGACGGCCAGCCCCTATTCACAGCAACGCCCCAGCTCCCTGGCACATGCCCACACCCCTGTCCTCTATGCATCAGCGCAGAGGGCACCTAGCGCCTGCTAGCCTGCAACAGCACCGGAGGCGCATGGGCGGGAGCCCCATACGGCTCACGGCCGCGCGAGCGCGCCTGGGGTGCAGCAGCCAGCGCCCGGCGCGGTCCGGCGCGAAGCGCACGGCGTACGTGCCATTGCCGTTGCACGCCACGGCCGCGGCCGTCGCCTCGCTGCTGGGCGGCCCCGCCAGCTCCACCACAACGTCCTCGCCGCCGGCGGTGCGCGCATTGCCGTAGCGGTCCGCCGTGTGCAGGCACAGGTGCACGGGCTCGCCCACGGTGAGGGGCCCGGCGCCAAAGCCCTCGCCGTCCAGGCTGCACCTGGGGCGGTGCGGGGGCGGGCTGTCAGTGGGGCTGTGCGCGCTGCATGTGGGGTGGGGCTGCCAGCGCCCCTGGGGGACTGGTCATCCAGGCCGGTGGCCTTGGGTCGTAATGGTGGGGTGGAGCCCACTGTCTGTCACCCAGTGAAACAATGGGTGGCGTCAGGCCGGCACACAGCATTGAACCCCATGGAGCAGAAGCAGCCGTCACAGGCACCTGGCCGCGTCGCTCGTGCCGGGGGCCACGTGCAGCACGCGTGGCCAGCCCGCCAGCGCGACGTCGCCCAGGCGCGCATGCACGTCGTAGCTCCCGGCGGCCGTCAGCAGCGCCGTGAATGCGCCCGCGCCGCCCGGCCGCCGCGCAAACGGCAGCTGCGCCTGCCCCGGTCCCAGCGCTTCCACGGCAAAGCCTGGGCCGGAACCCTCGCCGGGCGCGGCGGCCGCGTTGCCGTACGCGTCCGCGGCGGCCACGCTGACGGCGACCTCGGCGCCGGCGGGGAGGGTTGGGACTGGGTTTGCGCCGGGCTCAAGCGGCCTCTCCTCGCCGCCGTCCAGCACGGCGAGCGACGCGCGGCAGGCGGCCGCGGCGGCCGGCCCGGGGCCGACGTCTATGTCGAACGGGCTGCCGGCCAGCGCCTCGCCAGTGGTCGAGCATGCGACCGCCAGCGCGTGGCGCCCGGCGACCGTGGCCTGGTACCTGTGCCGCGTGCAGGCAGTGTCGTGATGCTGACGGCCGGCCAGGGACGCTGCGGCAGCGTCAGCGGATCGGCACCATGGCGAGGTCCCTATTAATGTCTGGGTGGGTAAGAACAGCTGCAAGACTGCGCAACAGGTGTTGCAGCCCTGTGTGTGGCTCTTCACCCCCCCAGCCTAACAATGAAGCGTGTTTGCCTTGGGCAGCGCTCTAGAGGGGCCGCTGCCACTGCTTCATGGGGCGGGGCAGAGCGAGCGCATGTCGGGGCGTCCCTTGCGAGGCGAGCGCAGAGCCAGCGCGGGCGCCCACCGGACTTCAAAGCTCCCGTCGCCGGCCTCAACCACCTGAGTCACGAGAGCGCCCGGGCCCTCTCCGCTGGCCACCACGGGCGCCGCCCCCGTCACCTGCAAGCATCAGCAGCGCGCTCAGCAAGGGTCGCTGTGCAACCCCTTGCACACAGGAGTCAGGGGCACAGCATCTGCAGATCTCAGGCTCCTGCGCAAAGCCACATGCGAGCTGTTCCCGATATGCAGGAAGCCATTGAGTAACTTCATGTGCACTTGCACGTAAGTTAGAGTGTCACGCAAATCACAATCAGCCACCTGCAGGCCAGCAACATCAAATCAGTGCTGCAGGACAGACGTGCATGCTGCTCCATGTGCAGAATCACTCAACAGGTGGGCGACGTCATGCCTCACAGTGGCTCCACATGCTTTGCAGCATGGCACGCGCTGGCCCAATGAAGCACGTTTCCTCGCGCAGCGCACCTCGCAGACGCGGTTGCCGAAGCGGTCCGCCCGCCAGGCGCGCAGGGCGCCCCACGCTCCCGCGAACAATGGCGCGGGTGCGCCCTCCACGCGGGAGCGCGGCAGGCACGTCGGGGCCGGGCGACAGACCCCGGTGCATGTCACTCGGCTGTCCTCCCGGCCAGCGATCATGACGGCGACCTGCGTGGGGCGCGCGAGGAGAGAGTTTCTGGCCGCATGGCAGCCCTCCTCTGTTGTGTGTGCCGCTGACAGCCACCTGTGTGGGGCGCGCGAGGACAGAGACTCCGGCCGCATGTGAGCCCTCCACTTCTGCGGGTGCCGCTGTGGTGGCGCGCCCAGGCGACCTGCATGCGCATGTCACGCAGAGCCCCTTGCGTCGCGGCGCCGCCTGTGTGAGTGAACGCGTTGACAGCCCGCGGTGCGCACCGGTACACACGCCGAGCGTGTTCGAGCCCGGGGCAGGCCGGGCGTGCAGGGTCAGCCTGCTCTGCATGCTGCGCGCTCAGATCCTACCCTAGCCCTACCCTACAATAACTGCCAGCACGCCGCGTGCCTCAAAATCGCAGGCCTGCTTCAGGCTGCAGACGACCTCGTAGCTGCCGTCGCCGCGGTCGGCCACCTCCGCGCGCCGCGCGCCCGCGGCCGCGGCCGCGGGCGCGCTGTCGGCGCCGTTGGCGCCGCCGGCAACGGCCGGCGCAAATACAAGCAGAGTGGCCGCCAGCGCCGCGCCGCCGCTGTGCAGCGGGTTGCCGTGCGCGTCCAGCGCCGCCAGTGCTACCGCCGCGTGCTCGCCTGCCGCGCGCGGGGCGCGTTTGCACTTCTCCCAGCGTGCACTGCGCGGGGTGCCATCAGGACACCTGCTGACTTATGCCGCAAGATTAACAGCCTCCAGCTCCCACAAGCGCACAGCGCCGCCTTGGCTGTGCCACGCACCCGCTGTCGTGCGCAGCTGGCCGCGGCTTGCCAGCGCCAGCGCGTGCAGCGGTCCTGGCAGCACCGGCAGCGTGGCGGGCCGGCCGAGCGGGGCGCCGTTGACGGCCGCCGCCACCGTGGCCAGGCCCGCGCGCGTCAGGCAGACCGTGGCCGCGTACGTGCCGTCCTTGCGGTCCTGCCGGCCGCAATGAAGAGTGTGCTGCGTGGCTCATGTGGCGCGTATGCGGCCACCAGCTGCATGGCTGCCGGGTTGACAGTGGCAGCGCTGACACTCCGGGGCCGGGCCTACATGCTGTTGTGCACTGGCACCATGTAACGTTCATCCTTGCGATGCTGCCGGCCAGGGCGTGCACGTGCGCACAGACGCCACAGGATGTAGGCATGCTCCAACGCGCACAGGCGGCCATAGTGTGAAGGCGGGCGCGCCTCGACGGGCACCGCCGCGGCACCCTCGGCCGCGCTGTCGACGGTCACGACAACCTCGTCGCCGCCGCCAACCGCGGCATTGCCGTGCGTGTCCGCAACCATGATGCACAGCGCCATCGGCGCCCCGGCCACCAGGCTTGCGGGAAGGCCGCGCAGCGTCGACGTGCGCGCGCAGCCGGCCGCGGGCGCCACGGCAAGCTGTGCAGCATGGGGTTCTCAGGGTTGCACCAGGCTTGCGGGCAGCCCGCACACCGCCACGGCGCGCATGCACCCGGCTGCAGCAAGCATGCGAGTGCTTGATCACAGACCTGAGAGCCGAGCCTCACGGCTGTGGCCCGCCAGGTGCCAGGGGCGTGGGCCACAGACGCTGCCTTCCTGCCTCTGCAGCGCAAGCTGCGAGCGGAGCATCGCAGGGCGCGGCCGGGCCGCTGCGCGAGGCCTCGCGCCTGCCACGGGGAGCCGCGGACGGAGGCGCCAGCGCAGGTGACAGCCAGCGTCGCCGGCCCGGCCGCGTTCGCCTGGAAGCGTGCGCAGAGCTCCGCGCAGGCGGCCGCGCCGGGCGCCCCCGCCAGGGCCAGGGCCAGCGGCTCGGGGTCGGCGCCCGCCGGCGCCAGGGTTGCCTGAAACCCGCGCGCGCCCAGCGCCGCCGCGCCGGCCAGCAACACGGGGTTGCCGAAGCGGTCAAGTGCGCGCACCATGAAGCCCGCCTGGCGCGCGCGGCGCGCTGGCGGCATGGGCGCGACTCGCGCGCGCATCAGACCCCATTTGACAGGTGTGCAACTTCGAGCAGGGGTGCAGGCGTGTGCCACCGGCCGGCGGCGCGCCTGCTGGCCCGCGGTAACGGCCGCGGGCGCGAGCGCGACGGCGGACGTGGCGGCGCACACAGCGGCCGGCGCGACCGCCGCCGTGAAGGGGCTGCCGGCGATGTTGCGCCCGCCATGCTGCACGGCCACGACGTACACACCCGCGGCGGTCGCGCTGAAGGCGGCGCGGTACTCGCCCGTGCCCAGGTCCTCCACCAGCCCTGCGCGCATGTTGGGTGAAGCGGAGCAATGAATATTCCAGGGTTAGGGTACAGGGAACGTTGTGAGTGCGCTGTGGGCGCGGGGAGGCTGCATGCAGCTGGGCCGCCCCTGGGTGAGCATGCATGTGGTGCTGCTTCGTTGCAGCGCCATGCATATTGCTGGGTGCGGCCGCCGCTGATCTTTATTCATCAGATGGATGCTGAAGGGCTGACGGCATGCGTCGGGCTAGTAGTCGGCCCCGCACCCGCAGTGGCCGGCTGCGCGTCGCCGGCGCGCTGCCAGGCGATGGAGAACACGTCGCCGCCCAGCGACTTGCACACGCCCGCCGCGTCCCGCGCCACGATGATGAGCTCGACGGCCGCCCCTGCGCGCGCGCGCGAGCTGCGTCAGGCACTCCTCGCCTGCCTGCGGACGCGGCCTGCCGCCGGGCCGCTCAAGCGGCGCGTGATTGCTGGTGCGCAGCACATACGAGAACAGGCGTTGCAGGCATTCGTTGCGGCGGGGGGTCGCCTCGGGCAGTGACTGAGATCACGCGATGATTGGCGTGTGACAGCGCATTTGCCGACCTCTGTTGCAGTTCTGCAAACATAGGCAAGCTGCATGCTCTGCGCGCAAAAGCGCAGGCAAGCGAGCGGCTCACCCGCCACCGCGCTGATCTCGCGCGGCGCGCCCTTAACGGCGCACAGTGGCGCATGCGGCTCCGCAATGGACGCCACAACGGTCGCCGGCGAGCCGCGCGCGTGCACGCCGGCGACAGTCGCACTGATGGTGTATGCGCCCGGCGCGCTTGTGTTGTAGCAATATGCGGCCGCACCGCCCTCCGGGGGCCCCGCGCGTACCTGGGGCCTCGTGGGCCCCTCCACTACGACCTGCGCGACAGCACAGGCGGCGCTCAGATCCGGGCAGAGCGCGCTCGTTGGGGCGTCCGGCCGGCCGCCCTCTCAGCAGCGCGCCGGCGCGCCGGCGGCGCCCTCGCAGGGCCTGCAGCGCTGCGCGACCGGCACAGATCAGGACCCCATGGCGGACGCCAGCAAGGCAGGCTGCGCTTCCTGCAGCCACATGCTTTGGTTGACGACAGTCTGCGAAAGCAATGCCAGACCTCCAGCGCATTGCAGATTTGGCCAGGCCAAGACTGGCTGCTCGAGCAGCACGCTCTGTGTCAGGCGAAGAAGGGGGCTGGTATCCAGGAGCCGCATGGCGACCGGCACCAGCCGCGGCCGATTATACAGGGATACATAGGGACACAATCCTTTCATGGGGAGGACGCCGCCGCGGTGCGACGCACGGGCGCGCCTGGATGCCAGCGGCCTTAGGCCGCGCGGGCGGCGCGACCGCATTGCCGAACGCGTCGGCGAGCTCGAGGAACAGGCGCATGTCGCGCCCGAGCGCGACGGCGGACAGCCCCGGCCCAAATAGGCGACAGGCCGGCGCGGCGACCGGTCCGGGCGCCGCTTGCGCGACGAATGGGCTGCCGGCGACCTGGTGCCCGCCCGCCATGACGAACACGGAGTGCGTGCCCGCGACTGTCACGGTGTACGTCGCCTGCACGCGCGCGTGGGGCGCACGCTGGTGAGCTCCGCGCCAGGCGCCAGGGGGCGCGCGCCGGGCGCCGGCCGCCGCCGCGGCGCGCCGCCCCGTGTGCGAGCCCACCTGGCAAGGGCGCTCGCATGCAGCGGCGCGACAGCTGGGGTAGCATGCATATGCGCCCGGCGCGCCTGGGGCTGCTGCCCGCGCCTAGTCCACGCACGCTGTGGCCGGCACGCCAGCCGGGTGCTCGTTGGAGGATGCTTGGCCCTCTTCATGCAGGGAGGCCCGCCGCGCCTGGCAGGTGCGCGGGACAACGCCCTCCATGCGCGGGGCAGCCGGCACCGGTGCGTGTCCCCGCCAGAGGGTGTTGCTGGGTGTGCGCGGGGGCCCCAGCGCGCGCCTGGTAGACGCCGCGCCCGAGGTCCTCCACGCGCGCGGCGACCGGCGCGGCGCCGCCATCGTCCTGGCACGCGACGCTGACAACAAAGGCGTCGCTGCCGCGGCGCGCGTTGCCAAACGCGTCGGCCGCGCGGATGGCGAACGCGGCTGGCGCGCCGGCGACCGCGGCCGCCAGGCCAGTACCCTCGCAGGCGCAGCGCGCCGGCGCCAGCGGCCCGGGCGTCACCGCGCACGGCACGGCGCAGCCGCCCACCATGCCGGCGTCCAGCTGCGCCATGCAGCGGAGCCTTGGCATGGGGCCTGGAGGACCGCATTCGCTGACCAGGGTCCGATGAGCAAATAGCTGCGGCGCGAGATGCGCAGCTATGGACACTGATGCTGGCTGGGAGGATGTGGGCGCGGTGTGGGCGCCAAGGGACGTTCCTGAGGGCGGACTGCCTCACGCGCAGCAGAGGCCGGGCGGCTTGCGCACCGTGACAGTGATCTGGTAGTCGCCGGCGACCTCCGTGGACCAGGACACCTTGTATGTCCTGCGTGAGGCCCGACCCATCAGACCCATCAGATGAGCACCATGCATGCCATCAAGCAGCCATGAGGCATGATACCGGAGCAGCCTCAAATACCACCGTTGCGCGCGTGGTGTAGGGGTGGGATGTGGACGCTTCAGGAGAGGGTTGCGGCGCGCCCATCTAGGTTGTCGTCGACAGTGGCAGCCGGCGCGGGCGAGGCAGGGCCGCTGATGTCGACCTCAAAGGCGTCGCCGCCCTGTAGCCGCGCGTTGCCCTTGCAGTCCACCGCTGCGGCGCGCCATGTGGTATTGTCAGCCATGTTTGCTACACAGGCCATGCAACGTGATGCATGTTTGCCGGCATGCTTTACGCAGAGCCACGATATTCGGGCCGCACTGGGAAACAGAGCGCATCAAGTACTGCACTCACAAGTACCGGACAGTGCAGGCGCTGCCTCGTACATCCTTGCAAGGCCACACACGGTGTTGCCTGCAGGGACTCGTGCGGCGTTTGATGCAGCACAACGTGTCGGGCAGATGGTCACACGTCATTCTTTGCGGCTGCATCGTGTCCAGTCCACTGTCGGTATGTGCAGTGCAGGCCTGCGCGGGCGCGTACCCTGGATGCCAAAGGCGGTGGGCTCGCCCGCGACTGCGTGCGTGAGCCCGACGCCGAACAGCTTGCACGCGCCCGCCGCCGTCTCGTCGCACCCGACCGTCAGCGGGAAGGGGCTGCCGGCCAGCGGCCGCCCGTCCAACGCCACCTCCAGCTGGTACAGGCCTGGCCGGCGCGCAGCCTGAGTGCGAGCTGCGAAAAGGGGGGTAGGGTCAAGGCCCTGGCCCTAACCCTATCAGGCAAATACTTTTCTTCACGTGCTGCGGGAGCTGGTCAGGCTATGTTTGGTAAGCCTGCAGCCGTGCGTGCTGGCCCTTGCCAGAAGGCGGGGCAGGCGCCGACCGCCGCAGGCCGCTGTTCTACAGGCCACCAGCCCGCGCCATCGCGTCACCGGCAGTGCTGGAGGGGATTCCTGACCAGGTGCTCGGCACAGGCGCCACCCGCGCGCTACTGCAACCCTGCGCCGCTGCAACCCTGCGCGCTGCTACAACCCCGCGCTGCACCCGCAATGCGCGGCGTGAAGGAGAGCTCGTGCAGCCCGTCCTCGACCAGCGCGCGCGCGTCCGCGGCGAACAGCGCCGCGCCCGAGCCGTCGGCAAGCGTGGCTGTCAGCCTGCGCAGCGGCCGTGCTTGTAGCAGGATGCGGCTTCGCCTACCATACAAGCACGCTGCGGTAATGCACAGTGCGCCGGGCGGCGCTGACGATAAAAGGCCGGCCAGCAAGTGTGCACACGACTCAGTAAGCTGCAAATGCGGCCGGACATGCAACCTGTGCCTGTGCAGCTGTCTCAGCGCGCATGCAACCAAGCAGGGCTTTGTCAGACCTTTTAAGTTATGGAATGTCCCTGCAGCACAGAGCGCCTGCCAGCGCAGGGCCCTCGCACTTGGAGTCGCCAGCGAAGCGGCCGCCAAACTGGTCGAGCACCTCCACGGCCGCCGCAAAGCGCTCGCCGACAAACGCGCTGCCCGCGGCCGCCAGCCGCACGCGGCTCAGCGCCTCGCTCGCGCGCGGCGGCGCGCACTGCGCCGGGAAGGTGCCGAGCGATGCCGCGCCGACGGCCAGCGCGATCCTGTACACGCCCGACATCGGCGCCGTGTACGCCACCTCCACGGCACCGTCGCGCCGCTCGCGCACCTCCGCGCGGGCGGCTGCGGCGCCCTTAATTGACACCCGCAGGTCTGTCGCCTGCACAGGCGGGCGGCCGCTGGTCAGCAGGGGCGGCCGGTGCGAGCGCGGGCTCGCTGACCATCGGTGTGCAGGCTGCCGCAACGATAAATCCCTGCTGCGTATGTGCAGCTCAGGTTGAGATGAGCACAGTGCCCCAACACTGGGGCTCTCCTTCGTGGCACATGTTAGCTCGCGTGCCAAACATGCAGTGTGGCTCCATCCCCATCCTCACTCCTAGCTTCACAAGGACTGCGGGCAACAAGACGCAAAATCCCAAGCCCTCCTCTGCTGTTGTGCCGTCAACCGCCGGCGCTGCACGGCATGCCGTGCTCTGGGAGCGGCCTGCGTGCTGGAGGGGCGCGCCTTCAGGCGTGCGCCCGTGGTGCTGCATACGCTGAAGTGCGTGGGTACCCCAGGCGCGCACAGTGCCAGCCCCGGCCCACTGACCTGATACGCAGGCTGCGCCTGCAAGCCAGCGCGCTTGCTGGCGTCCTCAACGGGCTTAATGGTGGACGGCCTGCGGCCTAGCGCCTGCATGGCCGCAGTGCGGCCACGAGCGTCCACCTGGGACTCGCTCCGCTGCTCTGCTGGCAGCGCTTGCTCTCACCTAGTGCAGTTGCGCTTTCCAGCGCATCATGCAGCCCACGCTTGGGGCTGTGTGTTTGCGCCTGATGCGCCTATTGGTATCCCTGTCCCGCTGGCCTACCAATTGGCTCAGCGGTGCACTCAAGAATCTATAGCACTGGAGCGCTCGGACAGCTTGTCCTTTTTCGAAATCAACCATTTTTAATGCATCCCAGTCCATAAGCACACAGTGTCACGTATGCGAATGCGTTCTGCTTAGAAGTGCGCACAACGCCGTGACACAGCCAGGACGTGCGCAAAGGCGCATCCACTGCTTGGGACACGCTTCGGGACACGCTTGAGCGAGGAAGCACGCCGCAGCACTTGAGGAGCACTGCACGTGCACCGCGCTGTATCCCGGTTCTCGGGGACGCTCAGCAGCGCTGTGCAGGCCGGTAAAGACAGGGACTGTGAAGCGCCGCCTGACCTTGAAAACGGGGCATCAGCCCAACCGCCAGCCTCTGTCAGCAAGAGCGTGCCACCAGCAGCAGCCAGCCTGCGCAAACGACTGCGGCTGGGCGGGAGACGCCTGGCCTCCAGATGCGCGCCTGCCCTCAGGAAGTGCAAAGCGGCTTTTGGGGCTGAGGTGCCCAGCCTCCGGAGTCCGCAGGCACCGCCGCAGAGCCGAGCAGCCCCGAGAGGGAGCAGCGCAGCGTGCTGCACCCGGCTGCCTGTTGCACGGACTCAGTGATGGCCGCGAGCGCGGGGCAGCGGCCGCCGGCAGCGGCGCGTGGCGGCAGCGCCAAGGAGTCCTGGCGCGCGACCAGCCTGCGCAGCACGTTCGGACCGCAGTGCCTGGCGCAGCTGGCCACGGGGCCGTCCTGCGGCTTTGGCAGCTCGCTGCGCGAGGCCAACGCCCGGGCGCGCGCCCGCGCCTGTCGCACGTCGCTGCACATTTGCCACGACCCCGTTCAGCACAGGCCGTGCTGCGCGGCGCACTGATGGCAGACAGTGCGCGGCAGACATACGTATCGCCGGAGGCGGACCGCGCGCTGTGCCGCGCCCAGGGCGGGAACAACTCGCAGGGCGCCATCTATCGCACGCAGGCACGCGCAGCTCGTGCAGCCAGAGTTTGCTCTGGTGCACCCAGCCAGCACTGGCGGACGGCCTGCACTGCGCTGGCAGCCTGGGTCTGCATTCACACACTCTGTTGTCAATCCGAACGCAGACTGGCCTGAGGCTCGTGCGCGCAGGACAGCCTGGGCGTGCAGCAGCTGTCGACGCTGCCCTCAGCGCCCGTGCCGGGCTTTGGCACCGGCAAGCGGCCGGGCCTGGCCGAGCGCACGCACGTGCCTGGCCCTGGCGCATACAAGGCCCGGCCGGCGCTCGGTGCGCCCATCGCGTGTCGTGGAGCCTCTCACAGGCGGTCTGAGCAAGCGATGCATGTGTTCAGGCCGAGCGATATGCAAAGGGTCAACAACAACCTCCTCTTGATGCTGGATGCTCTGGTGACAGTGGCGACGGGAGCTATGTCACAAACGAGTCTATTACCCGCGGGTGTACGCTGCACTGCCTCAAGCATGGCACAGTTCTAAAGCTCGGCTGTCGGGCCGCATGTGGTCCATGCATGGCATGCCTCCCACCCACGCGTGTGCCTGACGCTGCAAAAGATGTGCACCTCCGCACTGCGAGCGGTGCGCCCCATCAGCCTGCGCCTGGGCTCCCCCTTGCGTTGCGAGGCGGCCAGCCTCCGGCGTGCGGGCGTGCGCGCAGGCCAGCAAGTCGACTCGACCAAGGAGACCGTCGCCTCGGTCGCCTTCAGCAGCGCTACCCGCGACGCTGCCGGCCGCGTGTTCATCTCCGTGGACCATGAGAAGAGCGGCTACGGCCGGGAGTCGCCAGGCGACCCGCCCGCCAGCGCTTTGCTTGCATCGAATGTGCAGTCCAACCAAGGCTCATGACACCTCCGCTGCCTTGCACTAGGCATGGTGCTCTCGCTGCCTCAGTGCACAGGTTTGCTCACGCCCCGTCTTTGACGAATTGGCAGGAAGTGCTGCTGGGGGAGAGCCGCGAATCTTTTTGCCCCGAATCACGTTGCTAGGCATTCAAAACCCGGACAGTGCAGGTGACCAATAAAGAAGCGGTGTGCGCTCAGGCCCGAGCGCGTACATGGTGGCGGGCGGGCTGGGGCGCCAGCAGTTGAGCGAGCGCGAGACGCTGCCGCAGTGGCGCATGGGCACAGAGCGCCGCTTCCAGGCCGCTGCCGCGCGCCACTCCGCTGCCGTGCCAGGGCCGGGCCAGGTAATGGAAAGAGCTGCCCCATGCGGGCTGCTGGATGGTCATGCATGCTGACGTGCAGAGAAATCAAGCTCCATCAGTGGGCTGCTCCAACTGCCGGCTGCACAGCCTAGGCAGCCCATCCTTAACGAGGCCGCGCGTCTCCTTGCACGTTTGCTGAGGCTGCATGCAAGTGCTGAACCACATGTGGCGGCAGTATGCTACGGCGCGCGTCGGGCCGCAGCAGCTGTCGACCAAGCGGTCGACGCCGGCGGTCGGCTTCAGCCGCGCGGACCGCGACAGCTCGAAGAAGGTGCCATGCCAGGCTCCCCCCCCCCCCCCCTCTGCTCTGTCACCCCGCCTTGCACGACGCCGAGCGGACCTCGAACGGAGTAATTAAGCGCCTTTCTGATTTAAGAAGAGCCGAGCGCAGGAGGGCATTGGCACGCTTGGCCTAGTGCATGAGTGCGACACACAAGTGGTGTCGTACCATCAGTACCAAAAACACAGAATCTGCATTAGTGCCCTGAAGCGGCGCCCTGGGCGGCAGCTGTTCATCTCGCTGGAGCACGAGAAGAGCGCGTACGGCGTGTTCTCCCCGGGCCCGTGCACGGCGTCGGTGGAGGCGGCTGCGAGCAGCAAGCGGCTGTCCACGCAGCGGCAGCCCTCCGCATGGGGCTTTGGCACTAGCCGCCGGCTGCCCGTGCAGCGCAATGATGCCCCGGGGCCGGGCGAGTACTATGCCTGACACCGGGTGCAATCTCGTGCTGAGCGCATAGCCGTGGGCGGCCACCCTGTTGGATATTGATGCACGCCCACCCTGTGGCTTTGTACAGCAGGTGATTGCCCGTGTACACACTCATGAGCAGGATTACCCTCTGAGCAGTTGAACGCTGTGTGGTACTTGCGCAGTCTGATCATGGTGTTGCGTTCAGCAGATGTGTGCTGAGATGAGCATTGCATGCATGCAAATGTACTATGCGCCTGCACAGCAAGGGCAGATGATGCTGCTGAATCGGGACTGCGTCCCACACATTGCGCAATGTCTTGCAATTGGCGAGCTGCCCTTCTGCAGCACTTGTTACATACATAGTCTGCGTGCTACTTAGCTCTGGGCTTGCTCTCTTGTTACCCAGCACACGCATGCAGAAGTGCAGAAGCGGGCTCACCCAGGTAACAATTGCCGCCACAGTACACTACACACCAAGTCACACTCTCTCTCGAGTGACAAACAGGTATCTGGCAAGCAACAAAGTACACCGCCTCGCACGTGCCGAGTCATGGAGTCAGCGCGTGCGCACACAGAGCCGTCTCTCCAGACCTTGCATACACTGGGCAGCGACGGCCCTCAGCAAAGGCGCTTGACAGCAGCGCGTCTAGCCGAGCCTGTCTGGCAAACTAGGTGTCGCGTGCGCTCGCGTCACCGCCGCCCACCTTCTTGGTGAACTCCTTCATCTGCTCCACGCTGCCCTCCACCATGTTCGACCCCGCCTCAGACACCTTGTCCGCGACCTCCTGCGCCTTGGCCTTCGCGTCCCACGTCGCGTTGTTCACCTGCCGACACCGTGCCCGACAGCGTCAGTGTGCAGCCGACGACCGGCATACATCAGTATGCAGCCGGCATACATCAGATGCAGCCAACAACCAGCATACTAACATGTACAACCACGGCCACATTCTCAACATTCAAAGCATTTCCTCTACACCTATGCCGCGGAAGACCACATATGAATAGCAACCTGCATCCAGAACCACAGGCGTGGCAAAGTGTCGCGCACCACCCATTGTGCATGTCACAAACGCACTCGACACCTTTGTAACACATAATCAGCTCCCACCAGTGCGTCATCAGCTCAGGACGCGTACCCCCTCCTCAGCCTTCTGGTCCTTGGACTGGCCGCCCAGGAATGACTCGCGCATCCCCGTCGACTTCTCCAGGGGGTTGTTGTTCTTGGGCTCACCCCAGAACGTGTCCTTGTGCTGCACGCCGTGCGCACAAAGACTCAGCCCAGCCCCGCAAGCAAGGCAAGGTAACGATCACGTCTGCACAAAGGCACCATTAAAACCACGCCTGCGAGGCACTGGCTCTGCATGTGTTGACACTACCCAGGTCCTGCTCTGTGGCAAGCCGGACCTTGCGCATCTCACGTGCGCAGGTGTCCGCGGTACAAATGCAGCTTGCACCAGATATGCGCTCGCAGCGAGTTGCGCACCTTGGTCTCCTTGGCCTCCTTCGTGGCACTGGGGTCGTCCTGAGCATGTCCAGCGCACAGTGACGGTCAGTGCCTCGTCACATTTTAAAGTGCAGCAGGCATGCATATGCCAGCTCCGTGCAGGCCGCCTCCACGAGGAAAGCAGGCGGGCAGCACCTTGAACAGGCCCGCCCGCGTGACCGTCCGGCATGCCCGGGCGTGGGGCCGAGCAGGCCGTGTCCTGGCAGCTGTCGGTGCGAAGGCGGGCCGGGTGGCGCTGAGGGACATGGTGGTCATCATTGCGAATGTGTGAAGATGCGACTGCTGGTAGTGAAGTGCTGTCGATACCACGCTCCTGGCCGAGCCTCGCCTTGGGCACGCTCGGGTTCTTCTAGGGTCGCAGCCTCAACAGGCATTGCTGCAAGCAACAAGTGGACTCCCCACTCCGGGACTCCGGCCGCTCTTGTGTGCACGTGGCTGCTGGTGAGAGGCGCGGCCATCATGTATGCACCGCCAAGGACGCAGCCGTCGGGTGCTCCGCCGCAGACGCAGCCAGGCTCAGCCCAGCCAGGCGTACCCCATCAGGCTGGGCCTGCACGTGTCCACCTGTACCCGACCCCCATACCAGGTCGGCAGCCTGGCCGGGCCTTGTCCATACCTGCAAGCATTCTGCTTATTGCAGCATCGGGCTGTGGTTCATCATGCTGGGTCCAGCCCTTCCAATGCACCTGTCATGCTTGCTGTCTGCGACGCGTAGTGCATTGGTGAGTTGAATTGCTCACCACTGCTGCTTGGCGCCTACACCTGTTCAGACATGCACCAGACGCCACAGTGATGGGTACTGCATTGACGCTGCCATGACTGTGCAGTACAACGATGTTCAGCGGCCCGTCACACCGCACCTGCTCTGCGCCTGTTATTATTTCGGCCGCGCCAGGCGGTGGTGGGTCAGCTGCCAAGGTGAGACGAGCCGAGGCGCAACTGCAGTCCCGAGCGGCTGTTCACCTGCGAGCTGCGCGAGTGCAGGCGTGAAGGTGCTTCCGCCCCGCGTGCCGCCCGGTCCGAACGCTCGCCTCGTCGGCTATGAGCTCGTACCTGCACACGTGCGCACCTGCTCTTCTCACTTGCGGCAATGCGTGTAGTCGCATAGGCCACGCGCATGGTATCAGCGTCTGTAAGTACATCAATAATCTAGTATTGCTAGATTCATGATCTACTTACAGTTGTCCTTGGCTCTCATGCCACCGCCACATCCGGCCCCGCATGGTTTATTTTGCACATGCACGCCATACCCTGTGCGTGAGAGAGCGGGCTGCGGCGGCCCTTGCAACGATGCCCGCTAAGCGCAGCCGCCGGGCGGGACCAGCCGACACAGGCCCGAGCGCCCTGCCGCGGCGGCGCAGGCAAACTGCTCGTGCGAGGGCTTCTCTTCGGGCGGGGTTGTGGCGGTCATCATCCTCCTGCTGTTCTTCTGGCCGCTGTTCTGGATCCCGCTGGTGGTCGACAAGTGCTTCGAGCAGACGCAGCGGCCCGTCTACAGCAGCAACGGCGCGCAGCCGGGCCCGCCTGTCGGTGTGGTGCACGAGGCGCCGCCCTACTACCAGGCCCAGCTGCCTGCCCACAGCCAGGGCCAGCCCGCACACCCCTACCAGGGGGCGCCTCAGTACCAGCAGGGCGCCGGCGGCCCCCCGCCGGGAGCCATGCAGGGCGGGCCCTCTGGTGAGCCGCTCAGCGTCGACGGCAAGGCGAGCGAATTCCCAGACCCGGTGAAGCCGCCCAAGACGGTGGCATGACAAGAGGCTGACTTTCTTCTTGTCAGCCTCTTTCTGCGCTGTCTGAGTGGGCAGAGAGGCGAACTGCCCTGTACATCCCCCTGTGAGGGCTCGACCTTACAGAAAGCAGTCTGGGTAGTTTTCGCGCATACATCATCCGAGTTCGTTGCTCCTACACATGCGGTGTGAGCATGCATTTGAGCTGCATTGGAGTAGGCAAATTTCGTTCTGAGGTCGGAGCAGGCATGAGTTTTGCATGCAGAAGTCGAGGGAAGTAGGCCGTGCGCAAGAGATTTTGTGGCCGTCCCTGTCATTGCATTTGCTTTTGCATTGTGATCCTGCGGCACAGTACTGACGGCATCTGCACATCTGATACCGGCATCCAGGGCCGGCGGGTAGCATGATCTGTGCCATAGGAGGACCCTAAGAGCTTGGTCTTTGACGGACAACCTGCAGAAGTTGTCGCGTGTTGCACCATGCGAGACGCTGTGAAGCAACGCTCTGAAGCAGTCATTACTTGGCAATGTGACATCATTGGAGGTGTCTGGCGCGACCCATGGTGTATGATGTGGCAATGTCATCATGTGAATTGTGTGGAACTGCTCACTGCCTGAGCAGGCAACATCATTTTGGCGGTCAGTGATTGATGTCAGGTGTAAACGCCTGGCTACCCGCATGACCTGGTTTTATAACATGCTGAGCATGCGCAATGCGCGCAACGGCAGGCAGACAGGGACACAGCACACACTCCCTCCTCTCACTACGCATTTTTTCCTAGAACAGGTCGTCATCAGAGCTGTACTCATACCGCTCGGTAATGCTCAACGTCCCGTGGCCGCGCCCCTCCTCATGCTCCTTGATCTGCCGCCAGCCGCGCCGCCGGCACGTCAGCCCACGACGCTGGCTTTGACCCGGCGCCTCATGGGCGCGCAGTCGCTCAAGCGCAGCTGATGTGTCCTCAAGGATGCACCCAGGTGTGCAAGAGCATTCCTGTGAATAACCCCTGACAGGCTTGGAAGGTGTCCACAACCCCGTAAGGCGCCAAAGCGGCCCCAGCACTGTCCGATCACAGGCACGCCCAGGGTCCCCAGCTCCCTGACGCGCTGAATTGCGCACCCAGACCCGAGGCAGCGGCCCTCCGCGGCGGGGCTGCATTGGCGGCGCCCGCACCAGCGCTATCACGTCGTCGCGGCCCATGTATGCCGCGCGGCGCCGCACCACGGCCCACGTGCTCGGCGCGACCTCCACGCCCGCGGCCAGCGCGCCGTTCAGCGCCTCCAGCGCGGCCGGCAGGTCGCCCGCGCGGCAGTGCGCGCGCGCGAGCGTGGCCCAGTGGTGCGCTCCGGGGTCTAGGCCGAGCTCGGCCATCTCGCGCATCTGCCGCGCGGGAAGCATCGCTCAGGCGCCCTGGACCGCAGGGCTGCCGGTACCCCGCACAGGCTGGCGGGCGCCGTCGGCGTGCGCTGCCCAGCGATGCGCGCAGGCTACCCCGGGGCGGAGCGAGGCTGCTGCGGCAATGGCGTCAAGTAAGAGCTTGCAGGCCTTCGCCAACCAAAGCAGGGGTTGCTCGTCTTCTTCTGGGCGCCACCGCACTGGCAGCAGGCAGACGACTAGCCATGCGCAGGCGCGCACGTGCTTCAGCGGCCCGCAGGACTCATCCAACTCATGTCTGCCCATGTGCCTTCACGTTCTGTAACTAACGGCATCATGCACGTCACCTCGTAAGTGATGCCACTTGCGTGCGGAGTGGCCGCCAGTGCTGCGCGACACGCTGCGCTGGAGCTGCTGTCGAAGCAGAGGCAGAGGAGAAGAGCGCACCAGCTGCTGCGTCATTGTAACGTCATTTGCGTTGGCGCAGATGCTCATCGCCCACCCGAAGGATACCGCGTCAGGCCGGACGCCGTGCGCCTCCTGCACATGCCACCTGGTCACCGCTGGGCAGTTGAGCGTCATGCCGCGCATGAACTCGCGGCACGGGGACGTGTCGCGGCACGCCCGCAGCCTGCCTGGCACGAGGCGGTTCTACTGGCCTGCTGCACCATCAACAAGCCAGGACTAGTCACCAGTACATCATGACAACACTTGCGCTGACATATTCTGGACCGGTGGCATGCCTATCAACACTGTAATGGAGCCCCCACTGCAATGGCGCCCTTTTTCACATATGCTCCAGATGCTCGCAAGGATCAGAGCGGGCGCGGCGCAGCCAGGCCGGCGCCCGCAGCCGGCGCCGCGCGCACCATGTCCCACAGCAGCTGCAGCGACGGGCCCAGCTCGTCCGCGGCGTCGAACTGGCGCGAGCTGGCCTTGAGCACCGCATTGCAGGCGCGCGCCCAGTCCAGGTGCTCGAGCGTCTGGTCCGCGGCGCGCGGGCGGGCGGCCTCCACGGCGGTGGCGGCGCCGGCCTGGGCATCCTGCTCGCCCGGCCGCGGGGGGCCGCCGGCGGCCGCGGCGGTCGGCGGCGCGCGCTGCGCCCACCAGTGGTACACCAGCGCGCGCGCGCCGAGCGTGTGGCCGACCGCGCCCATCGCCTGCGGCGCCAAAGCCGATTCGGCGTATTTTTTAACGGGGCGCGCGTCAGGACGCTCAGCTGTCCTTCATTGCAGGTCGCACGATGCAACGTGTGTAATTGCTGGCTGATGCATACCTCAACTGCTGCTGTGTCTCGCGGTCGGCACGCCCCACCTTCCTCAATCAGCGAGCGTCACTGCGCAGCAAGAGATAACTTCACTCGCACAGCTCACCTCATGCAAGGAGCCACGCGCAGGTCAATCCCGCCTGCCCGCTCTTGCAACCGAGCCAGACCTCGTCGTATGTGCAGCGGGAGGCAGGCCGCGCGCGCCTGCAGCAGCGACATGGCCGACAGCGGCGTGTGCGCCAGGCCGGCGGCCTCGAAGTCGGCCAGCCAGGCGTCGAACAGCTCGCGACCGCGCGCGCCGCCCGCGACGCGCGACATGGGCACGCCCTCCATGCCGCCGCCGTCGTCGGGCTCGGCCGCGCTGCCGCCGCCAAACGGCTGCGCGCCGGCCTCTCCCGCCGCCGCCTTGGCCGCCTTCTCCTCTGCGAACAGCGCCTCGTGGCTGTTGTGCACGGCCTGCGCGGGCGCCGCGCCGTGAGCTGGTGGCGACCAGCGCGGGGGCCCCCTTCCACCTCCCGGCCCGAACGCCCCCAGGGTGCTGTGACCTGTCCGCACCACTGACCGGCGCGGCCGTGTGACGCCCAGGCGCTGGGGGCAATCGGCCCGTGCAGGCGCTGCCAGCCGCTAGGGGGGCCAGGGGTGCTGCCGGGCGGGCGCGTGCCGCAAACAGGCTGGTGAAGGTCTCGAGCGAGGGCGCCAGGCCGCGCGCGCGCAGGCCCAGGTACAGCGCGGCCGCCTCCTCCAGCTCGCCGGCGACCGAGTGCGCGTACAGCAGCGCGTTGTAGACGTGCAGGCTCGCCGGCAGCCCTGCCGCAGGCATCGTGGGTGAGGTCAGCGCGTCGCAGCCGTGCAGGCTTGCCGGCAGCCCCTGCCGCAGACATCGGGGATGCCGACAAGTGGCGTACATACACGAGGGAGCACGGAGCTTCGGGACTGTGCAGTGGGTGCTGACGGACCACGCCGGCCTGCGGCAATGCCCGGTGCACGGCAGCAGCGGCAACGCTGCAGGGATTGCCAAAGAGGCGCGGTGTGCCTCCTCGACCCCTGGTTGAGGAGGCCGCCAGGCAGGGGCTGGCAGGGGGCGCCGGGCGCACCCGCGGCCTGCATGCGCTCGTAGACGCCCGCAGCGCCCGCGGTGTCGCCCGCGCGCGCGTGCGCGTGCAGCAGCGCGCCGTAGCTCTGCGCGTCGGGCCGCAGCCCGGTCGCCGCGGTGTACTCCTCCAGCTCGGCCGGCGCGGCGCCCTCGTGGTGACGCAGGCGCAGCTCGATATTGTGCATCGCCATGTCTGGCGCTAGGTTTGCCTGCACCCGCGCTCGCCTCTCTATATTCCCTGAACACAAAGTGCACGGCGCATGGCTGGCAATCCATCGGAGGCGCTGCCAGCAGTTCCCCAGCCCTGCTTGCCTTACTAACGTAACATGCAGCACAGCTTAGGGTTAGAATGCGTACGCGATCCTTACAACCAGCAAGCCGCCACTCCCAGCCCAGGCGCCGACCCTGCCTGGCAGACCAGCGCGAGGCGCACGGCTGGGGCGTACCCGCTGCGCGGCGGCCATGACGCGGCGCGCGCGCGCGGCGTCCCGCACGCGCTCGGCCTCGGCCATCACGTAGTGCGCTGCGCGCTGCATGGCCTGCGCGAGCTGCGCGCCATGCCGCCGCTCATCGCGCCGCCGCCAGCCGCCCAGCACGCCACGCCACGCCAGCGACGTGTCCTGCTCGGCCGCGGCCGCGGCCGCGGGCCCGGCACCCGCGGCCAGCGCGGCGTGCCCAAAGCGGCGGCGGCGCTGGTGCCGCGCGGGGTGGCGCGTAAATTCGACCCAGCGCTCCGCGTACACTTCCAGCAGCTCCTGCAGCGCCTGCTCAGCGCGCGCCAGCGCGCCGCCGCCGCCGCCGCCGATAGGGTTAGGGTCTAGCAGGAAGACGCTGCCGACCCCAGGGCGGCTGTGCGCGGTGCAGGGGCCGCGCGCGGCCGCGGCAAGCACGGCGACGTGCGCAGCGCCCGCGTCGACCAGCGCCGTCAGCGGCAGCGCGGCCGCCTGCGCGGCCGCCCACTCGCGGTCCGCGCCCTCCGTGCTGAGCAGCAGGCCCTGCGGCACGCGGCCAGCGCCCAGCCAGTCTGAAGCCGCTCGCCACTCGGAGCGCCAAGGCCTGGCATGGTTGACGACGACCCGGCACACAGGCGGACCCTGCAGTGCTCATCCATAAGCGCCCGGTTCCTCTGGCAGTGCCTTTGCACGGCATCAACAGAGCGCGCGCGCCGCAGCCACCTCCGACGTCCATGCTGCGCAGCAGGCCCTGCGGCGCCAGGCAGACCCGCCGCCCCCACATGCAGGCGACGCCGAACGCCCGGCACTCAGCATTATGCCGCCCGCGCTGCGGCTGCTGCAGGAAGCTTCACCTTATGCACCCGCCCACAGGCGGCAGGTGCGCCGCCCACTTTCTGTCGCGCTCGACCAGGCTTTGCCTTGCCAGCCCTGCTGCACAGCCTTCGCGCGCCGCCCACCTGCACGCAGATGGCCAGGCGGAAGGTGGAGCCGTCGCGCGGCACATCGGCGGCGGCCATGGCGGCCAGCGCGCGCTGCGCGTCCGCCGCGCGGTCCGCGCCCAGCGCGGCCGTCACCAGCAGCTCGTACATGAATGCCTGGCGCGCGGCCGGCGGCACGCGCGCCTCCAGGTGCGCAAGCGCCTGCTCCCACTGCGCGCCGCGCGCGCACGCGTCACCGCTGCAGCCCCTCCAGCGCAGGCGGCGGCGGCGACCGGGCGGGCGCCCTCCCTCAGCGGGCCAGCCGGTGTCAACCATGATGGGCGCGTCGCCGCCCGGCTCTGCAGCGCATCAGCTGGCACTGCTCCCGACAGCGGCCAGTTCACAGCACAGCCGCGCGTCGACGCGCTCAGAACCACATACGCAGTGCGCCACTGCCGGCCGCACGACGCCGGCTGCACGTCTCGCTCTCAGACGCCGCCTTTGGTCTCTGTGTCTTCAGCACGGCCTGAGACTGTACCCCCACTGCTCATGCTTGAGAGACTCTGAGACGCACGCGCCTCCGACCACGAGCCAGACGCGTCGCCGGCGCGCGTCAGCGCGCTCAGGACCGCAAAGTGCGCGAGCGGGGGCAGCGCGACGCCGGCGCGCCGCGCCTCGGCGGCCGCCGCCAGCGCCGCCGCGCCGCGCGCCTGCGCCCGCAGCGCCAGCAGCAGCGCCGTGTACTGCCGAGCGGCCGCGCCCAGCTCCGACTGCGCAGGCAGACAGCGCAATCTCAGAGCCAGACGTCGCAGCACAGGCCCAAGCGGGTCCCGCCAGCATCAGCTCCATGCGCGGCCATTCAACTGCACATGGCTGCAATTGTGATTGCATGTGACGCAGCAGACACCTGTGCTGCGTTTCAAGACACGTGCCCTGCGCGCCGTGCGCCCCAGCATATGGCACCCCTCAGACACACCCCGGAGGGTGCTCACAATCGACGCTCATCAGGAGGTCAGTCCGCCCGTCGATGTGCTGTCATCAGCGAGTGTGCCTGGCTTGAAAACTCAAACATACAATCGCCCGTGTCTCTGCAGAATCACCGTTACCAGTGAGGCACGACGCGCACAGGGCCGCGAGCATGCACATGCCACGTCCTGGTCCGAGGCACGATGTGCCCGCACTGTCCACCGCCTCAGGCACCACAGAGACACGACATGCAAGTAAGGCTAGTCCTGACACTCCAACTGAACGGGTATGCCACTCTACCAGTGCCAGGCTGCCGCCAAGGCCTGTGTGCGCGCCTGCCGCGCGAGCTCCGGCGAGAAGCGCTCTCGCACGGCCTGCGGGCCGAGCGAGTGCAGCATCTGGTGCAGCTCCCGCGCCAGCAGCCAGCCGCCGTCAGCCAGACCATCGGCGCCCGCGCAGCCCGCGCGCGCAGCAGCGGCAGCACCAGGCCTCCGCAGCGACGCCAGGCCTCCAGAGCTGGCATGCTGAGGTCCATGCAGCGCCGCGCCTCCCCTGGCCGCAGCTGCGCCTGGTGCGGCTGCTGCTGCGCACGTGGCCATGCCGGGACCGCGGCCGGGGTTGTCTGCGTGCGCTGGCGCGGCGCAGCCCCTGTCGGTGCCCCACAGGCCTGCCCCAGGCTCGCTCGTGCGCTGGCTGCACTCGCGCCTGGGCCACGGCAGGCGCCACGACAGCGCCAGCCGCCCGCAGCGCCAGGGCGCCGCGAGCGCCCAGGGCACGGGGAGCCCCCAGGTCGGCCACGCGCCTGGCGGGACAGCGCTGTGCCCTGACAGCGCACGCGCGCGCTGCCAGCCAGAGCCGCCAGCGTGTGCAGGCGACACGGCCCCCAGGGCGCACGCCGCGTGCCAGTCCCAGGCGCAGAGCGCCGAGGGCGCGGCCGCGGCGGCCGGGGGCGGCGCCCCCGCGGCCAGCCCGCCGTGCTGCGGCCGGCGCGCGCACGCAGCGAGGGCCGCGCGCAGCATGGCGGCGGCGCGGGGCGTCACACCATGGCGGCACCCGCGCCGGCCGCGGCGCCGCCGGCCGGCGCGCAGTCGACGTCCATCTCCCGCAGCGCCTGCTCGGCGGCCAGGATCTTCTTAATCTTCTTCTTGGAGGCGGCGTCCGTGACCTTGATGCCCTTAACGCGGACGCCCTTCTTGATGCGGAAGCCCTTGCGCTTGGGCTTGGTGGCGGCCGGCGCCGCGCCGAGCTTGGCCGCCTGCTTGGCCGCCTTCTTTTCCGACTTCTTCTGCTTCTGCAGCGTCTGCTCCTTCTCGACTGCGCTCCCAGAGCGCGTCAGACCTCGGCCGCTGGCTGCCTCGTGAGTGTAAGCAACAGTGAAGGGCAGGCGGGTATTTGCTCAGCGGCGAGTGGGTCGCACGGCGCAGGTCGTTGGCGTGTCGGTTGCGCTTGGTCGACTTCTTGTTCTTCTTAGACATGCTTCTGCGCGCACCGCAGCCTCAGCTCAGACGCATTCGCTTGGTGCACCACGTCCAGCGCAAGTGCAAGCGGGAGGGAAGACACCTTCATACGTTGACTTGCTCTGCAGACACCGCGTACTTGCAAAGACTGCTCCTGCTCCTGGCTTGCCCGTGGCGCCAATATTGGCAAACATATGGGCGCAAGCCGGCGGTCTCTACCTGTGAGGCATGCTTGTTGAATGCGCTGCTAGCACAAATCTGACAGCATTTGTAATGGCCAGTGGCACGATGCAGCTCGCGCACAGCGATGCAGCAGTCCCCCTTTCGGTGCTGGCAACTGCGAGCCTTGCCGGAATGGACCTGGCCGCAAAGGTTGACCCGAAGCTCGAGCGGGGCGCACAGCCGGTCCTGACTTTGCCCCAGCGGTGCGAGCGGCCTGATTGATTACCAATTACCAAAATGAAATGAAGCGTGGCTTGCTAATGCTTGCCTTGTCGGACTGCAGCGGCGGCCGGATAGACGGTACGCAGTACATTCTGCGCTACCTGGCTCGTATCGCCACCGGCGACAGGAGGCTGTATGGGGGGGACGCCTTCTCTGCAGTGCAGGCAAGTGCCTGCCGCAGTTGATTGCATGCCTCCACGGTTGTCGCTCAGCTTACCAGCACTCCGTATGGTGCGTTCTGACATACTTACGCTGCTGCTGAAATTTCAGGTGGACCAGTGGCTCGACTTTGCGCCGCAGCTGGTGGCAGGCGCCAGCTTTGCAGCGGCATGTGAGGCCGCGAACGCCGCGCTCACGCTTCGCACATACTTGGCAGGACACAGCATCTCAGTTGCGGACGTGGCGGTGTGGGGCCAGCTGAAAGGTGTGATTGCACGCTCGAGCGTCGGTCCGTTGCCTCAGGGGCATACTTGCCTGCAAAACTTGCCCACACGATGCCGCCGCACTCACGCTTTGCTGCGCTGCCTGGTGGTGCGCCCGGGATTTGCCACATGTATGTGAATGAAAATAGTGCGAATGCAGGCCGGGCAGAGCCAGACACATTTGATATGGCTGCAGGCTGCAGGCTGGCCTGGAGCCTGTGCCTCATAACAAGTCTGTCTTGGCACCAGCCACACACTGCTGCAGGATGTGGCGGCACAGAGGCACCCTCAATGTGCATGGGGTCACTGCAGCCCGCTGTCGCGCATGGCGCATGCAGGCCGAGAGCCCTCCCTGCCAGTCGTCCTAACAGCATGCAGCAGTGTACTAGCGCGTGGCTCAATGCCGTGCGGGGCCGCGCGCAGGCACGCTGCAGTGGGACAAGCTGCGCAAGGCGGGCACGCTGGCGCACCTGGCGCGCTGGTTCGACCATGTGGCCGCCGAGCCCGCGCTCGCAGAGGTGGCCGAGCGGCACGGCCCCAAGCGGCCGCGCCCGGCCGCCGAGGCGCGCGAGGCTGCGAGCGCCTCGGGGCGCCCCGCCCGCGGTGCGCCCGGCAGTACAAAGCCTGCACTCTTGTCAGCCTTGGGCACGACATGCCGTGCTGTGCGGCTGTTGGCCGTGTCCATGCGCCTGCATCACTTTCAAGCTGAGCGTGCCGTCGTGCATGCCGCCTGTCCGCAGTGCCCATGCGTCATGCAATATCTCAAGGTGATCTCGCTGCATCTTTGCATACATTTTTGCATTGTTTGTGAGCGAGACATGTGCAATAAAGAATGAGAAAACCCAGGGGCAAGTCCCTCATGCGGCCCGTCGGAACGCAGCCTGGGCCTCTGTCACATCAGTTCACTGCACATGCACCGGCAGTCGCGGGACGAGCGTGACGGCCGCGCGCGCCGCAGTCACCGGCTCGTTCGACATCGAGCTGCCGGGCGCGGCGGAGGGCAAGGTGGTCACGCGCTTCCCGCCCGAGCCCAGCGGCTACCTGCACATCGGCCATGCCAAGGCCGCGCTCATGAACCGCACCATTGCCGACATGTACAAGGGCGCCATGCTGATGCGCTTCGACGACACCAATCCCAGCAAGGTCCGCGCTCCTGCCCTGGCGCCGGCCAGAATCATGCACCCTGTTATGGGGCTTGCTATGCGGCATCCGTGCATGACACATAGGTTGGGACTCTACCCATAGCTGCCTTGCACTCAATGCGCAGTCGTGTGTTAGCACATCGTGTACACAAAGGCGCCTGAACACTCCTGTCAGACAGCATTGATGCAAGGGGGCATCAGCCTGACACTGCTGACTGCCGGCACTGCCTCATCCACCATTACCCTTCAACGTGCGGCAAGTGCGGCACCGTGCACCATCCACGCGCTGCGCGCGCGCGCAGGAGAAGGACGAGTTCGTGGACAACATCCTGGCGGACGTGGCGGCGCTGGGCGTGGCCTACCAGCGCGTGACACACACGAGCGACTACTTCCCGCAGCTGGCCGACCTGGCGGAGCGCCTGCTGCGCGCGGGGCACCTGTACGCCGACGACACGCCGCTGGAGCAGATGCGCGCGGTGCGGCCGCCCGCCCCGCCGCGCAGGGGCGCCCGCCGGCCGGCGCCGTGCTGCTGCGGGCCACGCGGGCGAGGCAGCGGCTGGGGGCCCGGCGCGCTGCAGGGTGCTTGGGAAGGGCCTTTTGTTTGCCCGGGCATGCGCCACAGCACGCCTGGCGGCCTGTTGATGTACTTTCAGAGATGCACCAGTGACAAGTGTGACGTGTGAAAGTGAATACTGAGTGCTGTGGCCTTTGCGGTGGGCACTTGGCTACGGGTGTGCTGGGCTTCTGAGATTTATAGCGCGCGTTGCAGGAGCGCATGGAGGGCACGGCGTCCGCGCGGCGCGGGCGCAGCATCGAGGAGAACCTGGCGGCGTGGCGCGAGATGCAGACCGGCAGCGAGGAGGGCCTGCGGCACTGCCTGCGCCTGAAGATGGACCCGACCGCGCCAAACAAGGCGCTGCGCGACCCCGCGGCCTACCGCTGCAACCTCACGCCGCACCACCGCACCGGCACGCGCTTCAAGGCGCGGCCTTTGCTTTTCCATGCATTCACACCTGACCCCAGCCTGCCTTGCCAAGTGCCGCATCGTGCCGCCCTCCCATCCCTGCGTGCTGCAAGCAAGCGGTTGTGCCTAGACCTAGCAGGTGCGTGCAGTTGTCTTGCAACCCCGTTCACCTCCGCCCCGTACATGCCTGCAGTCGCCAAGAGCCACATGCGCACGTGCCGGTGCTCCAGGAGCTGCGACAGCCACTGCCCCCACCGCGCAGCCGAAAGATGGCGGCTGCTGCGCGACCAACCTGGAAGCGCTTGAAGAGCAGCGCGCTCCTTATGCATAACAATGTCCTCATGCCTCATATCCCGGGCGCACCGGGGACGCGATAGCGATAGCCGCGGGCCTGCCAGGTGTACCCCATGTACGACCTGGCGTGCCCGTTTGTGGACGCGCTGGAGGGCATCACGCACGCGCTGCGCAGCAGCGAGTACCGCGACCGCGAGGACCAGTACTACTGGGCGCTGCGCCTGTGCCAGGAGGCGCGCGCGCGCCCTGGCCCTGCCGCGCCTGTCCCCGCGCGGCTCGCATGCGCCAGGAAACGTAGGAACATTTGTATAAACGCGTCCCCTGCCGTCATGCACATGCGCTGCTCTGGCCAGGGGGTGTGCCGAGGTCTGGCTGTTGATGTGGTGCAAATAATCCTGCGGGGTGTGGGGAGTAATGCAAGCGACGTCGGGCTGTGGGGAGTCAGGCAGGAGTGAGGCAGGCCGGCCGACAGGCGGCCGGCCGCAGGTGTGGCCGGGCCTGCCGCACGTGCACATCTTCGACTTCTCGCGCCTGTCCTTCATCTACACGGTGCTGTCCAAGCGCAAGCTGGCCTGGTTCGTGGACACGGGCCGCGTGTCCGGCTGGGACGACCCCCGCTTCCCCACCGTGCAGGCGCGCGGGCGAGGCCGAGAGGCGCCGCTGAGGCGCACACCAGTGTGTGCGTGAAGCGCGCAGTGGTGCGTGACATGGACGTGCCACTCCGCAAAAGAGTGTGTCAGCAAACAGTATCAACTGCGCCAAAGGAACACTTGTCAATATGTGTTGAGCATGCTGCGAGCCATCAGACCATCAGTGACGTGTGCAGCTGTTCGTAACGAACGCTCTACATGGCAACAAGGCCTGCCAGCCTGACTATGCACAGGTATGAGAAGCCTGTAATGGCAAGACACCCCGGTGCGGCGCGTAAGCGCCCGGCGCTGCGGGCCACCAGGGCGTGTTCCGGCGGGGCATGCAGCTGGCGGCGCTGCGCGAGTTCATCCTGTCGCAGGGCGCGTCGCGCAACGTGACCGTACAGGAATGGGACAAGATCTGGGCCATGAACAAGAAGGTCATTGACCCGGTCTGCCCGCGCCACACAGCCGTGGTCGCCGAGCGCAAGGCGCGCGCCTGCCGCCCGCCATATATGGGTGAGAAGAGAACCCCGAATGACTAGTCAGCATGTTGCCCGGGGTGTGTTGTCCTTCAGAGGCACAAGACACCGCACTTTCCTGTTTGCCTGTCTGTTTGATCCACTTTGAAGCGGATGTTGACGCGCTTGCGTACGCAGGAACCGCATCAGCAAGTACGTGATGTGCAAGAGGCCAGCCTGGATGATTTCCGGCTTTGAATAAGCGCTCGTCATGCCTGGCTGCCGAGCTGATGGCCAGTCTGTGTGAGTGTGGAGTTCGCCAGACTGCGGCCGGGGCGGCGCGCAGGTGCTGCTGCGGCTCAGCAATGGGCCAGAGCAGCCGGAGGTGGTGACAGTGCTCCGGCACAAGAAGCACCCGCCGGCTGGCGTCAAGGCCACCACGCGGTCCCAGGCGCGCCCCGGTGGACGTGTGGGGTTAGGTTGGGCCAGGCTCTACCCCTAACCTGTCCAGAGACGCGTCTGTCAGCGCGTGTGCGGGCGGGCGCATGCGCCAAGCAAACCGCTGCGCTGCACTGCGTGCACAGGCTTCCCCTGCCCGAACTGCCTGCGCCGCCGCGGGGAGCTAGACGCTGTGGCGGGTCGAGGGCTGGGGCCGCCGTGCACCCGCGCGCCTCGCATTTGGTGTAGGGTTGGCAAGGGTAGGCTAACGCAAGGCGCGCGCAGGATGTGTGGCTGGAGCAGGCGGACGCGGCGGCGCTGGCGGAGGGCGAGGAGGTAACGCTCATGGACTGGGGCAACGCGCTCATCCGGGCGCGCCCCGCGGCCCCAGCATGATCCACATCGCCTTTCCCACCCTCATCGTCCTAACCCCTTTTCCTATGCCTCTCAACCCCGGCCCCGGGCCGCGCCGCTGCTCCACCGGAGCCTGATGCTCCCAGGCTCACTGCTGCGGGCTGGATCAGGGGTGTGGTGTGCTTGTCTGACAGCCGAGTCGTGAGCGCGGCCAAGGCGCCGTACATGCCTTTCTTGCGCCTGCCCCCATACCGCCATCACCATCACTGCCGGCACCATCCACGACCTTTGCAAAACGGGGCCGTCTGCAGTGGCAGGAGTGCATCGTGCAGCAGGAGCGGTCTGTGTGCGATGCAAGTGTCAGGCTCTGCCATGTTGTAAGAGTACCCAGGGCTGCGTCCCTGGCGTGGCAGACACGCAGACGTTGTGCAGCTTGTGCAGGGGCTGGCTGACAGCATGCCGCATGCGGGGCCAGGGCATCGAGCGCGGGGAGGGCGGCGCGGTCACGGAGCTGCGCGGCGAGCTGCACCTCGAGGGCGATGTGAAGGCGACCAAGTGCGCTCGCCGCGCCACGCCATCACAGGTTGTGCTGTGCCTGCAGCGGGCAGGAGCCGGCGGTGGTGGGGGCAGGAGTGGGGTGCGTATGGCACTGGGATGGAGTGAAAGTTGGGGAGTGATGGGCGTCAGCGTCCTGTGCCCTGAGCAGCCAGGGATGCTTGTGCCGGTGCACCCGCCAGGCGTGCGGCGCTGCAATGCGCAGCGCCGCCATGCTCCGCAGCGCCACCGGCCCAGCGCGCCTGTGCGCGGCGCGCCGCGCGGGGCTCGGGCGGAAGGGGTTAGGGTATGCGAGGGGCCCAGGTGGAAGCTGACGTGGCTGCCGGCTGCGGGCGCGGACCTGGTGCCGCTGACGCTGGTGGACTTTGGCTACCTGGTCACCAAGCGCCGCCTGGAGGACGAGGACGCGTTCCAGGACTACGTCAACGAGCACACGGCGCGCGCCTGTGCGGCAGGGTAAGGTGGGGGTTAAATTAGGGTGACATTAGAGGCGCCCTACCCTGCGCGGCGGGAGCGCTCGGATCAGGGGTGGTCTTAGACCTAAGCGCGCAACGCACCGTCGAGGTGCCAGCGTGTGCTGTCGACGGTCGAGGTTGGGCTCGCAGCCGGGCCTTGGACTGCAGCCATGGGCTGGGCACGTGCCCAGACGCGGCTGACGCCGGTGCGCGCGCGGGCGCGCAGCGGTGGGAGGTGGCGGCGGAGGGCGACGCGAACATGCGCACGCTGCAGAAGGGCGACGTGCTGCAGCTGGAGCGCAAGGGCTACTTCATCGTCGACGAGCCGCTCGCGCGCGTGGGCCGCCCGGCGGTGCTGTTTGCGATCCCGGACGGCAAAGCGCGGCCCATCCTGGAGCCGCCGTACCCCGGCTGCTTCCCCGGCTATGCGGGCGCGGGCGCGGCCGCGGCGGGGGGGTCGGCCGGGCCGAGCAACCCCAGTCCCCGCAACCCCAGTGAACCCCGCGCAGCCACAGCGCCTGGCGTCGCCGCCGGCGCCAAGGCAGTTGCCGCAGCGGCGCAAGCGGCTGGTGCAGCTGCGGCGGGCGCGGCAGTGTCGGCAGCCGGCGGCGCGCTGCGGCTGCTGCAGCCCGAGGGCAACGTGGGCCGGACGCCCACGCCAACGCCGCAGCCGAGCGGCGACCTGCGCTCCCAGTTGTGACCGCCCAGGCCCAGCGCCCGGGCGGGCGCCTGGGCGCCCGCAGACATAGCGGCGGCCGGTGGGCGTGGCTCGGGCGGTGGGAGGCCGGCGCTGGTCCAGCGCTTGTGCTGATCCTGACGCTGAGCGGCGCCTAGCGGGTCTGCCTGTGCCAGCCTTTCCCATGCAAATGCCCTCCTTTTATTTCCGGAGCAGACGGGCGGCGGCAGCGAAGGCTGGTGCAGCGGCAACCGCCAGCTCGCCGCGGCCGCTGATGCTGGGAGGAAATGTGGACCGCAAGTGCCTGCACTACGCATGAGGTGAAGGACATTGGCGCGTGCAGCTGTGACTCCCGCCCAGCTGGACAGGCAGGCCAGCCTGCTTGCAGTAGGCCTCTTGCCAGCGGCTCGCGGTGGTACGCAGCTGCTGTGGGCGGTGCCGCCAGCCCTCCGCAGCATGCGGTAGGCTGGTTTTGGTCAATTGGGGTTAGTGAGCCGGCTACTGCTTGGCGAGTGTGCGGCATGTCTTGGCCGGGCAGAGTCAGCTCTCAGCAGCACAGTTTTCCTGAACCGCAACTGGATGTGAGGAACAGGCTGCATGACAGTAAGGACAATGCATGCACAGACAGGATCACAAATGGTTTCGTTTCAGCGTGTTTCACATGCATGTGGTATGCCTCTGTTTGCAGCACAGCTTTACAGAGCGAAAAACGGCTTCTGGAACTGGCTTGCCAAGGGCAAGACATGCCCATGAAATTGCAGAGTGAGGGTGCTTGCCTACTTTGCGGGTCGCGCCCTGACACAGCTGGGCTTACATACCGTGCACATGCAGATGTCACAGCGCAAGCTCCCCGTATGTGCGTTGCTTCGCTACATGACTGCCTCGTGAACGCAGAGCAACATCATGAGGACGGCCAGAGCCCTGGCTCGGCACGCCCGACAGAAACAGGATGACGAGCCAAACGCGGTGGAAAGCGTATCGCATGGAGTACCCAAAGCCTATGCATGCAAAGCCAAACCGTCTGCCAGCCACTCGCAAAATGGCTCGCCTAAGAAGCCTACTTACATATAGGGAGGTTGCACGGGTCCTGTCCCATCGCAGGGGTGACCAGGATAGCCAAGGCAGGGTGCACTGCAAAGCATGTATGAAACGCGGGCAGCATGCGCGTTGGCCAGCCAGCAGCCGTGCCAGTGGGGGCATGGGCAGCCAGCTTGCCACAGAGCAGAGCATTGCAGAGCAGGTTGCCATGCAGGGGCTGCATGCGCGGCAGCTTGCCAGCCACCGGTGCCCTCGAGGGCACGCGGTGGCCGCCACCAAGCTGCTGAGCATGCAGCAAGTTCGGTGCGAGCCCACAAAATTGGGGTAAAACATAAGGGTAGCAAATAGCAGTCCTGCCTGTGCACGCGGCAGGCGCCAGTCATGCGCCGGCTACAGTCGCTAGAGCGGAGTATAGCAGCCCGGTAGATAGGTTGCGGAGGCGGGGTATCTGTAGGGTGCAGTCAGGCGCCCGATCAGGCCTGCGCGGAGCGGTGCTGGCGGTGCGCGGCCGCGCTGGACAGGGCGGCCGCCTCGGCGGCCTCGTACGCGGCGCGGCGGCTGCCCGCCGTGTTGGTGCCCCAGCCGGAGGTGGCCTCGCGCGCCGCGCCCAGCGCCTGCCCGGCCAGGCGCAGCAGGCGCTCATGCCGGCAGCCCATTGTCCTTTGATGTGGAGTCCCATTTGACGGCCTGTCAGTATGCTCTTGATCTAGCAGGATGTTGTCGCATGCGCGCGCTGCGCGTGGTCCAGCGCTCAACGCTGAGCAGTGCGCCATGCGCGCTCATTCATCACTGTCTGGCTGATACAACAGCAAAAGCGCGGGAGGTCGTCGGCGGGATGTTGGTCAGCGAGCGCGGGCGCGCCTGGCCGGCCAGGACGGACGTCTGCGCCAGCGGGCGCAGCTTGGGGTAGTCGCGCGCCTTGACGCAGTCCTGCACCAGCTCCTCAGCGGCCGCCATCGCCGTGCCGGCCGCCGCCGCCAGCGCCGCGGCCGCCGCGGTCGCCGCCTCCTTGGCCTGCGCGCCGCGGCGTGCAGGGTCAGGGTCCCTACCCTCACCCTCACTTGTCCCAGGCGCCGGGCTCTGCGCTTTGGCATGGAGGACAGGGCGGCAGCATGCATGGCTGAGCCCCTGCTTTGGCAGCTGCTGGAGGGCCGTGAGCAGGAGTCGCGGCGCAGCGTCAGCGCTGGCCTGGAACCTGGCAGGAGGTGCAGACCGGGCCAAGCAGGCTCCGGGCCATGCGGAGGCCGGCGCATTGGGAGAGCCTGCGCCTGCGTGCATGCGCCCGCGCCCGCGAGCCCGCGCGCCTGGTGGAAGGACTGGCAGGCGGCGCCGGCGGCCTCCACGGCGGCCTGCGTGCGCGCGCGGCGCGCCAGGTTGGTGGCCTCCTGCGCGGCCGTCTCCGCGTGCGAGGACGACTTGGCCGCCTGCGCGCGCGACCCCGAGCACCGTCATGCAATGCGTCTGGGCTGCATCCCTGCACGAGGCGGAGCGCGGACCGCATCGATCACGTATGCACAGCCAGGGTGCCGTGCAGCCTGCGCCTGACGTGCACGCCGTGGTAGTGCGAGGCACTACGCACGGACGGCGTGCATGTCACAGGGTACTTAGGAGGCACACCGCGCTCGGGCGCCAGCGCCCACACTCCGCGCACGCACGCGCGCCCCTGGAGGGGCGCGGGGCGCGCCGTGGCGGCGCGCGAGGCAGCGATGGACGTCTTGTACAGCGCCTGCACGGTGTCGCCCGCGTTCGCGGCGGCCTCCACCGCGCGCGCGGCCTCGTTCGCCGACACGCACGCCGCCTTGGCGCTCTGCGCGCAGCGCCGAGCGGCTTCAGCGAGTCTGATCATGCAGATAAGGGTTACCCGGGTGGTGTCAGCCTGAGAAACCCTCACTCCTTCCTCATGGCCCGCATGGGCCGACCTGCATGCTGGCGCCGCCGCCACAGACGCCACTTCAGCCATGCCAGCACAAGCGCAGACGCAGCTGCCCGCTTGCACAATGAATCGTGGGTCACTCCCGCACCAGCATGCCGTCGCTGGCGAGCCGCTGCGCGTCGGCCGCGCCGGCGTTGGCGCTGGGGTCGAGCGCGCGCGCGCCCGGCCCGAGCGGGAACGCAGCCTCGCTCGCGGCGGCCAGCGCGGCGGTGCGCGTCAGCAGCGCGGCCTCGGCGTCCAGCGCGGCGGCGAGCGGGCCGACCTTGGAGTGCGGCTCGCCGCCGCCCTCGGCCTCGCCCAGCAGCCGCCACAGCCTGCAGGCGCGGAGCTCCAGCCTCATCACCGGCCATGCAGGCATATGCAGCGCGCTCGAGCCGCGCGGCTGCGCCGTCCGGCGCGGCCCTCAGCGGCGCAGCCCTAGCGCGCAAGCTCATGAACAACCGCATGCATGCATGGTAAGTGGCGGATGCTAGGATCCGGTGGCCGGTCCAGGCAGCGCCCACAGGCGTGGGACGCGCGCGGCGCGGCGGACTTGAGCGTCTTGCGCAGCAGCGGCACCAGGGCCAGGCACTCGGCGGAGGCGATGCCGGCGGCCGCCTGCTCCGCCAGCACGGTCAGCACGGAGCCGTCCGGCGCGACCCGGGACGCCTGCCCCACCGGCTCGCCCACCACGTCGACGCCTGCCGCGCCCGCGCCCGGCACGAGGTGGGCGCGGGTCCGGCGCCGCCCGACGTGTGGGCACGGAGACGCGCTGCCTAGTTCCCGAACGGTGCAACCACCAGGCACTTCTGCGGGCTGCGCGTCTGGTTTATGGCTGTACTCTACTGCGCCGTATCTGCGCAACCCGCTGTGCAGCGGTCAAAACCAGCATGCAGTGCAGCTGCACTGCATGCTCCTGGACGCTGCAGAGGCCTGCGCTGGGACCATGCATCACGTGCACCGCCATGCACTTGTGCGCCGTGCTGCAGAGAACTCTGTGTCAACGACCCAGAAGGAAGAGCCGCTGGGGCCGCACTGGTGTCCATGTCGGGGCACTGCAGGCAGCCGAGCAGCTGCGTGCCGCCCGGCGCGGCCAGCATCGCCAGCCAGCCGCCAGGCTGACCCTCGCCGCGCGGCCAGACAAGCACGTTGTTCTGGCTGAACGACCAGCCCTCCACGGCCTGCCCACCCAGGGTTACCGACGCGCCACCTGCCGCGTGCGCACCCGAGCCCTTTGAGCCGCAACGTCTCGGCCTTGGACAACAGGCCTTCGCAGTGCCAGCCATGGTCTGCCCACCGGTAGCATTGGTGCCCCCTCGCGCGCCTGGCACGTTTGCCTGACATCCCATTCATCTGTTGTTGACATGACTGGCCGCCATTTGCCATATGCATCTCGAGCCTGCGTGCGGATATAATCCTGGAATGCACAAACACAAGCATGTCACCCACCAGGTCGCTGCGACCTGCGACGGGAGCGGCCGCATGGCGCAGCCGCACAGCTCACACGCCAGCTCCAGTGGTGACATGCGGGCGAGCGGCCGAGCATTGACCGCACCCGCCATCTCCGTAATGACGAGCTCCTCGGTGACGCCCGGCTCCTCGCTCGGGCCGGCCAGGCGGCGCAGCGTGTACGCGCCTGCAAACGCGCCCAGGTCGTCGATGGCGCCCAGCGTGGCCGCCGCCGCGCGCGTCGTCACGTTCAGCTGCGCACGGCGCGGCGCCTCAGGTCGGTAGCTTCAGGGCGAGCTGGCAGCCCCTGCGGGAGCAGTGCAGGAGCAGTGCGTCCCTGCGAACGGTAGCCTGTCCTGTCACAGACTCTCAGAACGTGACAGGCGCCAGCGCATGCCGCACTATTCGCAGCGGCGAATAACACCCACCAAGCAATCAGCGCAGCCGGGGCCGGCCTGCTCAGCAAGAGAACGGTTCACCAGTTGCAGTGGTGTCAGCGGAGGGCGGGTGCTTGCGCGTCCGGGCGGGCGCGGGCGCGGCGCGAACCTTGCCGGACACCTGCGGCGGGCCGATGGGCCAGCCGAGCGGCGCCTGCGCGGGGTCCGCCCACAGCACGCCGTTCGCCTGCGGCCCGATGTAGCTGATGGCGGACGCGCCCTTGTAGCGCCCGTACACCAGCGCCGTACCAAACGCGAGCGTCAGCGACGCGGCCGCGCTGCCGCGCCCGTCCGGCAGCGGCCAGGCCACGGGCTCCGCCGTGCGCAGCACGCCGCCCTCAAACGTGTAGCGCCCCAGGCGCTGCCCGTCCAGCAGCAGCACCACCTACGCGCGCGCGCCAAACGTCAATCATATGTGTCTCAGGGCATGTCTGCAGGTTGCAGGGGGCACGAAAGGAGTCGGTGGGGCGCGCAGGTATTCCGGTACCGGTCATTGAAGGGCCGGCCAGGGCGCGGCGCGCGCTGGGGCGGCTCGGGAGGCGCCGCGCCTTGCCGCTGTCGTCGGGCGTGCCGCCGACCTCAAGCACCGCGGCCGCGCGCTCCGCGCCCGGCAGCGCGTCCCAGGGGTGGCTGCGGTCGGGCGACCAGGCCACGAACAGCTGGTAGCGCCCCGCGTACAGGCGCAGGTCCCCCTTCTGGGCCTCCAGCTCCTGCACCCGCCCAGAGACCCGGCACAGCATCAGGGCCTGTGTGAAAGCGTGGTGTTGCAGCAGCGGCATGAAGAGCACAGGGTGCGTCCTTGCCAGCTCAGCTCCTCAAGCGCAGCACCAGCGCCCCTTGCAGCACCAAGCTGTGGCTGGCTCCCTGGGCTGCTGCCGGAGCCACCTCCAAGGGCTCCAGGGCGCTCCAGGCGCTGCACACTCGGGCGTGGGGGCACCTTGAGCACCGCGGGCAGGCACGTGTCAAAGCCCTCGCCGCGCAGGTGCTCCGCCAGCAGGTCCTTGCCGCCGGGCACCAGCCGGTGCTCACACAGCTGCCGGATGAGCTGCCGCCTGCGCGCGCAAGCAGCGCATTTGCTCTGGCGCCGCGCCTCTTTTGCGCTGCCACCCACGGCGTGCTGCGCAGCGCCTGCCACAAGCCGCGGCAGCAGCCTCTGCTACGGCGTGCCCGTGCGCCGGTGCCCGCAGGGCCCCGCGCACGGGGGGGTCGCGCAGATCTGCCCTCCTGCCGGAGCCGCAGCAGCCTCCTTGCCAGCACTGTGCAGAAGGTGCGCTGAGAGCAGCGCCCCTTGGCACACCTAGCCTCGCCGTGGAGGGAGAGGTGCTTGGCGTAGGCCGCGGCAGCCTCATCGCCGCTGTACACCTGCACAGCCAGGAGTGGGGCTTGCCAGCGCTGGCTCCCAGCACGTGCACGGCTGCTTGTGTGTTTGGCACCAGCCGCTGTTCACACACAGCCATGCTTCGCTTCCACAACAGACTTCAGTGCTACTCGGCCTCCAGGTTTGCCAGGATTACCTTAGTTGCGGCCGAGTTCAGCGTCAGGCACTCCACCGCGGAGGGCAGGGCCGCGGACGCGAACCCCTCGGAGCCCTTGCGCCTGAGGGAGGCCATGCTGGCCCTGCCGGCTCGCAGATCCTTCGTTACCCGTCCCCGACAACAGCACTATAGGTCAGGTGACAGCAGCTGCCGGCTTGAACACTTAAAGGATCGTGAGGCAGGAGGTGCACGCCGCTCAGGAGGCCAGCTTGCTGGGCAGGTTTGAGATGCGCTGCGCAGCGCATGCCGCAGGTTCGCACCTGCTGTCCCCAGTGCTACTGCGCGGGTTCCCCTGAGTCCCAAGAGTCCTTGCCTCTTTAGAGCTCTCTCGTACTAGGCGCGCACAGTCTGCTGGCCCAGTCTACCTGGCCCCAAAGCCCTTTTTATCGAGACTTCCTGCTTTTTGCCTGCCGGAATTCTTGTGTGCCGGAGCCGAGGCCCCAGGAGGTGTAGTGTGAGCAAGGTGAGCAGCAAGACCAGCTGCAGCAACAGCAGCACGCGAGCGGCACGCAGCGCCGCACGCGCAAGGGTTTCGGGTGCGATGCCGCCTGCGCGCGCTGTCACAAGGTAGTGCGCAGTAGCGGATGCACGGGATCTGGGCAAGCGCGCTCCTGTTGCAAGGGCGGGCTTGCGCGGCGCGGAGGCAGGTCTCAAGGCAGCGCTTGCGGCTCTGTGTCCCTTGGCGGAGGGCCAGCGGTTGAGTAGCGCGCGTGCCTAAGCCGGGCGCGGCCTGCAGCGCTGCGCCGCCTGACGCGCTGCAGCCCGCGGCGCGCAGGTGAAGGCCAGGCAAGATGTTTAAGATGAACTGCTTCACCCAGCCTGCCAGGTCCCCGGCCGTCACGGCCAACCTGGCTGTCAAGAAGCACGGCGAGCCGGCTGAGCCCAAGGACGGCATGGAGGACTATGCGCCGGAGGACGCCAAGCAGGAGCAGCAGGCCGTGGCGTTGGAGACCAACCCGGTGTTTACGCCCAGCAAGGCCCCGGCTGCCCGGGCCGGCAAGTCATCCTCCGGCAAGGTCTCTCAGGCGGCGGTGCAGAAGCTGCTGGCGAGCGCCGAGCACCGGTGCGCGCTGGCAGCGTAGCATGGTCCGCCGGTTCGAAACCAATCTTGCTGTATACAATCGAGAGGGTGCCGGGCAGGGTCGGCCCTGTGCAGCCTCTCCCTGGGGCTCCTGCACCTGTGCGCGCGCGCGCGTGCGCACACGTCCACCACCGGCTGCTGCGCCGCTGCGCGGCAGCGCTGAGGCGCGCGCGCGCTCATGCAGGACCGCGCTGGCGAGCCTGCTCAAGGAGCACTGCCTGGTGGACAGCGGCTCAGACGCGGTGTCGCAGTGGCTCAAGGAGGAGGGGATCTCTGCGCCGCTCGGCGCCGTGCTGCTGGTGCGCACGGTGCACAGTCAAGCCACCCTGTCTGCGCGGCACGCGCACGCCAAAGTGGATGTTCCAAAGTGGTTGTCGCCAAAAGTGGAAGCGTGAAGCGCGCGCTTGCATCGCGCTGTGCACACCTTTGGCATCTTTGCAGCTTCTCCAGCAGCTGCTGTGTATGGCATGCGGCGCTTTGCCGAGCGCAATGCAGGACTCAAACGTGCCAGGTCACTTTGCCCTTTTTGTACGTGCGCTGCGTCCGCACACTGCTGCTGCCAGCAGACGCACTCGTGCCGGCAGCCGGAGCCCTGTGCGGTGGGCTGTGCGTGTGGCATCAAACAACACTCTTGCAACAACAGGTATGCAGGCGTGGGAAGGGAGCAGCAGCCCAGTGCATGCTGGGGCGCGACCGCGGCGGCAACCGACTAGAGCTCTGACAAGCTGTGCGGCGCTGCGCTGTGCTCTGGCGGACCGGGAGACTGCACAAGCGCGCGGGGACCTCCTGCCAGAGCAGGGCGTTCTGGTGTCCCGGGTGCGGACGTGCAGGGCGGCTGCCGCGCAGGCGCTGGAGGAGGCGAAGAGCAGCAGCCTGCTGTTCTGGGGCTCGCGCTACCACCTGTTTGTGTCCTGGTCGGCCGACCGCGCGCACACCTGGGACGCGCTGCCGGCGGCCGGGCACTACGCCATGCTGGAGATCGGCAACCACCGCGGCACCGACGGGCAGGTGCAGGCCCGGGACAGGCGCACGTCCGCCCCCAGTCAGAGTTATGAGCGCAGACGCGCTGCGTCTGCCCAGGCAGTCACGGCGTCGCTCGCAGCCTGTGCGTCAAGCGCGTGCGGCCTGCAGGACCCCGAAAAGGAGGCGGGTGCGGAGGGGCAGTGCAGAGCGCGGCTGGGGCGCCGCGTGAGCGGGCGCTTGGGCCGCAGGTAGTGGTCCTGCTGGACGGCAAGGCGGTCACCGGCTTCACCTTCGCGGACTCGGTGTTCAAGACCACGTCCGCCAGCCCGCCTGCTGCCATTGCCTGCTCCTGTCGCGCCTGGCCCCACCGCCGAGAGGCGCCTCGGTCCTAGCTCTGCGCTGTGCATCAGGGCCTAGCTTTGCGCTGTGCATCAGGGCGTCTGCATGTCACCCGTCGTCAGGAAGTTAAGGCAGGAGCTTAGGCAGGGCACTGCACAGCGGCGCCCTGAGGGTCCAGTGCGCATGGTGGAGGAGCAGACGCGGTGCCCGAAACCCAGCATGCAGGGAGCTGCCACCCCCGTGAAAAGCATGCCCGGCGCAGAGCGCCGGTGGAGTGGGAGACGCCGAGCGGCCAGGTCGCGCACGTGAGCCTGGAGCTGCGCTTCAGCGCGTTCCACGGCTACGGCGGCCCGGGCGCCGAGGCGGCCGGCTACCTGGGCCTGCAGTGCCACGGCGTGCTCTGGCCCTCGCCCGAGGCGGAGCTGCCGCACTACTGGCCCATCGCGCCGCCCATCGTGTCCGGCAAGGTGCGCGCCCCCCAGCTCTTGCTCTGACAGCGAGGCGTGCTGGTCAGCTGGTGTGCGGCAACATGCAAGCGCTGCGGAAGCGCAGGCAGGTGTGCAGCATGAGCGCGCCGTGCAGCGCGCGTGAATGGGACAGAGTGCGTCGTACACGTGAAGTGGTCAAGCAGAACAGTCTGAGAGCGCTTTACATGCAACATCATGGCATGCCCCGCAGAAGCCCCATGCCACTTGACTTGCCCAGGTGGCAACGTGGTAGTTGCATGCATGCACCTGCACGGTTGTAATATCGTGCAGCGCATGTGTGAGCTGTGGCCCTGGTGGACAAAGCCCATGGTGTGATATGAGGCCATGCCGAGCGGGTCGGCGCTGGCGAGAATGCTGCCAGTCTGTCGCCTTGTTGATCACTAATTACTGCGCTGCCGGCAATTGGTTCACGCCGCGGCCGGCCGAGCCGCGCCAGTGCCGCGCACACAGGTGAACATCGCGGGGCGCGACGCGGCGCTGTCGCCCGGCGCGTCAGACACGCTGGCCGCGTTCGCCGGCACGTACGCCACGCACCAGCTGCCGGCCGAGGAGGGCGGCCAGGTCGCGCCCGGCGCCGAGGTGGTCGTCACCGTCAATGCACAGGGTGCCGCCCGATGGGCTCCCTTCTGACAGGTAGCCAGTGATATGTGGCCAGTGAGGAAGGGTTTGGGAGGCGAGGAAGGAGGCGGCCAGGGAGGCCTCTCTGCCCCGTCCCTGTCTGCGAGGTCTGCTGCAGGCAGGACGCGTTGCCGGGTGCGGGGGCGCACCGCCGAGGTCTGGCCAGCTGGGGCGCCCAAGCCCGCCGATCACCAGGAGGTGTGCGCTGAGGCCGGCTCTGCCTTCCAAGGAGAGGAGTCGTGGCTGATGCGTGCGGCGCCGGGCCGCGCCCAGGCCTGCCGGAGGTGAGCGTGGGCGGCAAGCCCGTCGGCTTCTGGGCGTTCGACGCCAGCAACGTGCTCAAGTGGGACAACGAGGCCGGCACGTCCGCCTGGCTGCAGTTCTGCGTGCTGCCCGGCGGGCCCGTGTTCCTGGGCGCGCTGCACGACGCGGCCGCGAGCGCGCCTGTCGCAGGTGCGCGACCCCTCCTCCCTCGCTCGAGGGGCGCATGGCAGCCCGCGAGCATGCTCGTCGAGCACGGCAGCGCCCTGCATGGCACCGTGCATCTCTGTGCAGCCCCGCGGGCGACACGCTGCGTCTTGGCACCTCCCAACCCGATGATGCCGCTAGTGACCCTGTCCTCACTCGCCGCCGCAGCTGCCGCCGCAGAACAACAGCCTCACAGACCCATGTCAGGCGCAGACCCAAAGGGTGCCGCTGCGGCGGCGGCAGGCGCGTTCTCGTGCTTCGGCGAGCTGATGAGCCAGCCGAGCCGCCTGGCGCCCAATGCGGCCATGGACGCAACCGTGGGCCAGCTCATCGCCGACGGCCTGGGCACGTCGGCGACCATCCTCGTCTCCAACCTGCTGCGCACCGCCGCCAAGTGCGCGCGCGCCGCCATATGCCGGCCGCGAGTGTCCGCGGTCGGGCGCTCAGCGCGCTCACATGCCCGGCAACGCCTGCCGGTGACTCAGCCTCTGCCTGCCAGACACGCGTTCACTGTTGCTGAGCAACCAGGCTGTATGTGCACAGCCGTCTGATCAAGTTGAGCACGGAATCTGGAATCCTTGCATGCAGACGGGCATGATGGGACATCCACGGTTTGCAGTCCAGCAGACCCGGCGCACCAGTCCAGCACCATGCATGCATTCCAATGTGTCTGCGCATGCAGCGGGGCAGAGCCCGCTCAGCCTCTGTCATAGATGCTGCTCTGTGTCATGAATGCAGCTCCAGCTGTGCCTATCCGATACGTGCTTGGTCGCCTGAGGGGTAGGGTAGATTAAACCTACTCTAACCCTATGACACGCTGCACCGCGCGCAGGTGCTGGATGCTGCTGCGCAGCGGCCTGGCGCCGGAGGAGGTGCTGGCGGAGGAGGAGGGCGCGCTGCTGGGCTTCCGCCGCGACCTGGCCGCGCTGGAGCGCGTGCACGCGGCCGGCGCGGCCGCGGCCGCCGCCTTCGCGCGGCCCGGCTCCGTCAAGGACCTGCACCCGGCCGTCACCATGGACGCCGTGGTGGCCGAGAGCGAGGCCGCAGACCACGCGCAGGTGCCGGAAACCTGGCCTGGCGCCCGCAACCCCGGCTCGGCGCTCCGCTTGCCGAGTGTTTGCTGCATGTCAATTCCATGTCCTTGGCTCTGGGCGCGCTTGGTCCTGGTGCAGGGGGCGCAGAAATCTTGAGTAGGAAGCGGCTGCAACAGCAAGCAGGCCGAGGCGCCGGCTGCACCACTGGGCATCATAACCCTGGCCGAGCAGCATTGCTCGCGTACGCAGGCGGTTCGCTGCACCTATAGTCAGAAAACCTAAGTGGACCGCGAAGCTGACGAAGCGCGCCACCGCCCGCGCGCGCAGGCGGCGCGCATCAGCGCGGACGCGGTGGCCGCGGCGGTCGCCCTAACCAACGACTGCATCAAGGACGGCAATGCCGTGGAGGCCACCTCCAAGGCCGCCGCGTCCGCCTGGCGCTCCTCGCAGGCGCGGGCCACGCCCGCAGCCCAGCTTGCGCTGCAGGCCTGCCAGCAGGCGACGCGTGCCCGTGCGGGCACCTGGCGCGGCGCTCTGTCTGTGTGGCACCAGCAGCCGCCGCGCCCGACGTTCGCCATGCAGGTTCTCCGGGTGTGCATGGCACTGTTTTGAGGACGTCGTGAGGGTTATGTTAGGGTAGGAATAGGACTTACACTACCCTCGGTGCGCCATTGACAGGCCGCGGCGGCGGCGGCGTCCGCGGAGGAGAGCGCGCTCGCGGCCGCCAAGCACGCCGCGCTGGCCAACACCAGCGCCGCGCTGGCGGCCGCGGTGTCTGCCGCGCAGTCCTTCAACCTGGTGCGCGCCAGGCCCGCACTGGCAAGCAAACTGCTCCAGTGTTCTTATAGAAGCTGCAAGTGGCGTCAGCGGGCACAGGGCAGGGGCAATGCGCATACACCAAGGCGCCTGCACACCAGCTCTGTTTAAGCATGCCTGCGTCTCAAAAGGTGCTCCGTACCCTGGTGGCGACCTGCCAGTGCGCGCCCGAGCGCCACTCTCTGCCCGCGCGCGCGCAGGCCAAGGACTCGGCGCTGGCGGCGGCGCGCGCGGAGGCAGCCGCGGCCAACAACGCGCTCAAGACAGTGGAGACCGGCATCAACTACTACGCCATGCGCAAGGAGTACCTCAAGCTCAAGGACATCGCCGAGGCGTCCGACGTGGCCGGCAAGGTAATTTGGCCGCCCGCGCCCACGGGATCAGGGCTCTTCGCTTTGCAGCTCCGTATGTGGAGGTCAATGAGAGTGGCATAGCCCGGCGTCCAGTGCACGTTGCGTAGACTCTGAGTCTGGTGCTGCGGACTCGCTGTGAGCTTTGCGGCGCGCTGACATGCACCCGGGGCAGGCGCCGCCCGTCTGACGGCCGGGCCGGCTCTGCATACGCGCTCATGCTTGCATGTGTGGCCGTGGGCTTGCTACGCACTGCCGTGCGCTCAAGGCAGGCGCCGCCTGCTAACGGCCAGGCGCGGCGCCGCGCAGGCGCTCGTGTTTGCGAACGAGGCCGTGGAGGGCTGGGAGGCGGGCACGGTGGCCAGCCGCTGCGCGGCGCAGGAGGCCGCCAAGCAGGCGGCCGAATTCAGCCAGCTGGCGCACAAGCTCATGCGCGCCGTCTACAAGGCCAAGTGAGCGCGGCCGGCCCGGGGCTGAGGGCCGAGGCGCAGTGCTCCTGTGGTCGCGTCAGGCGCGTCGCGTCCGACAAGTCAGGGGCCGCGGCCGCAATCGGGACTTGGTTCCGGTAGGGCTTGGTGCACAGGCGCGTCAGCGCATGCGCGCCGTTCGCAAGACTAAGAATCGCGGTCGCACCGGGGTGGGGGTTTCAAGGTGTGGGTCGACAAGGCGTGTCTGCACATGCGCGGCACCAGCAACGCCCAGGCTGTCCGCTGCATGGGTGGCGTGGTGGGCTGGCAAGGTGGGGTCGTGCAGGGGCGCTGTTCATAAAAAAAGCCAAGCCATGGGGGCAGGCCAATGAGCGTACCAGCCAGTACTCTCGAGCCAGCCTTTGGCAGGGGATGCGCATGCCCGCTGCGCGGGTTCGGGAGGGGCAGTGAACCAGACAGGAGATCACCCAGCCATGCGAGCGCCTTGCCAAGCCTCGGCGCTGTCCACAGGCTTGTTACAGGCGCAAGCCGAAGCCCTGCTGGCTTTCTGCGCGCTGTTGGGACGGGTGGGGTGTCTGCTTCGGGGGCACACAATTCAAGGCATGGGGCGCCAGGCTCCCATCATTCGATACTCCAAGACAGGAGACGGGAGTGTGTACTCGCGGGAAGTCGGAACGGGTGGGGTGTCTGCTTCAAGGGCACAGAACCAAGGCATGGTGCGTCTGGCCCCGATAACAGGATACTCTAAGACAGGAGACCGGAGTGTGTACTCGCGGGAAATCACGTACGGCTAGCGGCCGCGCACGCTGTGGCCTGCAGGCCAGGGCGGCAGCCGGCAGTATCTGGACCTACCTCCTTCTTCCTGTGCATATTCCGATCGAGTTATGCTGTGTGTGAACTGTGCTTACATGTGTTGACGCAAGGCAGGCAGACCCAGCGGGTTGCGGCGGGCTTGGAGTGTGCACAGGGGGTTTCAGGGTCCGCAGAGTGTGGAGGTCGGCTGGAGTCAGGGGTCCGGGGTATGGCGACGGAGCGGCGCCAGCAGGGTTGGGGCCCACTCGCGGTGTCGAGCACCACACTCACCTCGCGCGGGGTGATAGAGCGCAGCCACGCGTGGCCGCGCTCTGTTGCTCCAGGGTTTGGTTGCGTTGCTTGTGCGGGGTGCCGCGCGCACTGCCACTTGTTCTTTCGGCCGGGCGCGCACACAGCAGCTTATTGCTGGGGCTTGAGTGCCCGGTCAGGGGCGCGGTGTAAGTCCCGCCCCGCGTATCTTGCGTGGCTCGTGCGTGTGCGCTTTCCGGCTTATGTGTTTTGCAGACTTGCGTGCCAATGCTTTAGCTGACGTGGTTTTGCGTTGCGTGTGTGCTTTAAGATTATGGTCCAGTGCGACATTCCGTGCTCCACCTGCCTCACCTGCTACAAGCAAGCACACCACGTAGCCGTGTCTGTGAGCATGCGCATGCTGGCACGGGTGCAGTACAGCGACTGTGGTGTACTACAGACCCTGTAAGATGAGGGCTTACGGGATGCTCAGAGGGACCCAGGAAAGGAGGGCATGCCAAACAACTTGCTCCGCCTCCACCTCCCAGGCCCCCTGGCGTTTCCAGCTGCTGGCCTGCAAGAGACCAGCCCGCCGCCCCGCCGCTGCCTGCACAGCACGCCCAGGTGTGCGTCCAGGCAAGCATGCGGATCTGGGATTACGCGGTCCTGCTTGCACCTCCAAAGTGCCCAGCCCAGCATAGCCTCCATACTGTCACGTTCAGTGCTTAAAAGAGGCAGTGGCCTGCCACCTTACTGGCTTGGGCGAGTTGCAACTGAAGCTGATATATCTTGTGGACAATGTGCAGGCAGCACAGCGACGGAGATGGGCCTCTTTGCGTGCTTCGGCCCGCCCAAGGTGACCGCCGCAGGCGACGGCGAGGAGGCGGTGCTGGGCCCCGACGGCCTGGTCAAGGGCAGCAGCCCGCTTGGCAGCCGGCGCGATAGCGCACCGTTCAAGCGTGACAGCCGCACCGCCACAGCCATCACCGCAGCGGCCAACTCTGCGCCCAACAGCGGCGTGGAGCTCGCCAATGCCCGGGCCCTGGTCCGGGCGCTCGTGCGCAAGCCTGAGTCCCGGTGCGATCTCAGGGGCCCCGTGGCTGCATCTGACTCGAAACATTTACGTCCTGGCAGAGCAGCCGTGGACGCACGCCCCTAGCTGCAGACGTAGGCAGCACCACGCGCCTCAGTGACCCCCTGCGCTGATCTAGGACCGCCGCGCCTGCGCCCCTGGGCAGTTTGCATATTGGTAGCTAGGCCGGTGCACAACTGCTGCCGGGCATTCTGCTCAAGCCAGCGCGCCCCTGCGTGCAGGCGCTTCCTGTCCAAGCTCATGGTGCTGGACGGGCGCGAGAAGATGGAGGCGCGCGCACGCCCCCCGGCCTCTGCTGTGACCTGGTTGCAAGCAAGCTTCACGCCTGTCTCCTCCAGGGCAGCGTGGCACACTGTTCACAAGCTGTGCACAGGCGCTGGAACCTGCTTACACAAGTCAGGTTGGTGACGTAGAGCGTGAGCAGGGCCGTGGGTCTGCCAGACGTGTGGCTCAGAGGTGTCGTGCAAGCCCAGGGTGCTGTAGGTGTATCAAGTTCCGGCCCAGGGTGCTGTAGAGTGGTGGGAGGCCCGCGCCTGAGCGCCCGATGCCCCGCGCGCAGAGCTGGTGGGTGGACGAGGGGTACCTGACCGACCTGTCGTCCGTGCTGGAGGCGCGTTCCTCACGCCCCTCCTCCTCCTGCCCTCGCCCGGTGGCCGCGCTCCCGGGCAGCCAGCGGCCGCCCTGCTGTCGTCTGCACCTCACCGGCGGCAATCTGAGCAATGCCAGGCAGCTCTGGAAGCAGCGCTCGCTGTGCCGTCAGTGCCCTAACCACCGTCGGTGCCCTGCACCACCTGCGTACGGACCAGGCTAGGCTAGATGACGGGACGCGTGCGCGCAGGCGCTGGAGGAGGCGAAGACGCGCGACCGCCTGTTCGTGGCGTCCAAGTACCAGCTGTTCACGCTCAACCAAGTCCGCCAGGCGCGCCGCGCGGGCCGCCGCCCCGCGCACCTCCCTGAACCGGCCAGCTCGCTCTGCACGGACTGCAGGGCTGCGGGCTCTGTTCCGCCGGGGAGCTGGTAGTGCAGGTCAGCTGGATGTGCCCAGTGGGGAGCCGTGCGGGAGCAGCTGAAGTGCAGGAGGCGCCACACTGCCTGGGCCGCTGACGCCTGTGCTGGGGTCTGCAGGCGGTGAAGGCGGCGGAGGACGCGGCCGAGGCGGCGGGCACGGCGGCGCAGGAGGCCGAGAGCAGCGGCACCGGCAATGCGGCCGACGCCACGGCCAAGGCCGCGCTCGCCGCGCGGCTGAGCTCCCAGGCGCGCGCCCCGCGTGCTGCCGCGTTGGCGCTCCCGCGCTCACGGCTGCTGTGCACGTAATGCACTCCCTTGGCCACCCGGGCTGCCACGCAAGCGGCGCACCCCGACCTCCCTCCGCAAATGCGCGCGGAGCCTGCTTGCCAGTCGCTCGAGCGGTGGCGCCCCTGTGGGGCTGACGCGCGCGCGCCCCGGCGCAGGCGGCCAACGCGGCGGCGGCCGCGGAGGGCAACGCGATGGGCAGCACCAACCACGCGCGCATCGAGCAGTCCATGGCCTCGCTCGCGACGGCCATGGCCGCCATGGCGCTGTTCGAGCAGGTGCGCTGCTGCGCCGCGCCGCTGACATGCATGCGCGCTGCCCGCGGCCCAGCCCTGCATACAGGCTGCTCTGCGCGCCCCTCTTCACATCAATGCATGTATGAGTGCAGCACCGCAGAGTCCCAGGTGTTTAGAGTCTGCTGTGCAGCCATGCCTGCCTTGCGTCGCGCGGGGCCCCGCTCCCCTTTGATAGCGCTGCCACGGCTCGCCCCTTTCAGGTACAGGCACAGTCCGCGGGTCCCTCGCACCCCAGCGCCTGTGCTCCGCACGCCTGTGCTGCACACTGGCAAAGCCGCCGGGCCCGCACCCTGCACGCAGCGCCATCTCACGCGCGCGCACCGCGCGCGCAGGCCAAGGTGGCGGCATACACGGCGGCGGGCGCGGCGGCGCGCGCGGCGGCCGCCACGCTGGCCTCGCTGGACAAGGTGACCGCGATGTACACGTCCACGCGCCAGTACTACATGCTCGACGACCTGGCCGAGACGAGCACGCAGGCCAAGCGGGTGCGCATCTTTGACAATGCAATTTCTGCGATGATGCGCGACCTGTATGTGCTCAGGTAGGACACAGCAGGGCGCACGTAAGCACGCAGGCCACGCGAGTTGGCGCGCTGCGCGCCGCACCCCGGCGCGCCTGTTTGCGGCGCCTGAAGCGCCTGCCTGGTGGGCGCCGTGCGGGGGCCGACGGCCTAAGCAGCCCCAGCGACCGCGGGCTGAAAGCTGCGTGTCAAGCAGGTCTAGCGGCCTGCGCGTCCATGCCTGCGCGCGCCTGTGCCGCGCCCCGGGGTCGCCGTACGGTCCCGCTTCCCTTGGCGCCCGCACTCTGGGCTGCGCGCAGGGGAGCGGCAAATGCTCAGACGGCCGCCCTGCCACTGAATTGCGATGAGTATGCCTGCGCTGACTGTGCCGGCGCGCGCGCGCGCAGACGATCGCGCTGTGCAAGGAGGCCGTCAGCGGCTGGGCGCAGTACAGCATGCAGGGCCGCCAGACCGCGCTCGGCGCGGCCAAGCTGGCCATGGACTCGGCCGACACCTGCCACAAGGAGCTCATGGCGGTCTTCAAGACGCACTCCTGAGCGCGAGGCCGCTCGCGGCGGCGCGCGCGCGCGCCCCGGGCCGTAGGGCGAGGGAGGGCAAGGGGGAGGCGGGAGGGGGAGGGGCGGCGGGGGGAGGTGTGAAGAGAGGCTTGCAGTGTTGCGGTGTGGCTGGTGGCCAGCCTTGCAATGTGAAGAGAGCGCGCCAGGCTCGGAAGAGCTATGGAGCCGGTCACCTCTATGACAAACACCCGATCAGGGCAGGGCTGTCTTTTCAGCCTCAGGGCCTTGCACCTGTGGCGCACGCGGCAGCTTTGAGGCAGGAAACTGCGAAGTTTGCGCGCTGGGAGCACGGAGCTGGGGGCGTGCGCAGAGGGTGTGCGCGCGGGCTCACAGGTGAAGGACGGGGTAGGGATGTATGAGTACAAAGTTTCTGGCTGACTTGGAGTACAGCGGCACTTTGGCGGCCAGCGGATACCGCAGCGGCGGTGTGCCTGGCAGGCAAAGTGCGTGGCGCCTGTGGCGCACCTAACATGCAGATGGGGGCGGCACTGTGCGCCCCTCGACGCACTGTACCTTGACCTTTTCATTCATACCATTTAGCCCCGGCGCTAGCGCGCGGGGCACGCGCGGGGGGCGACTTCCCACGCGCTCAGGGGCGGCAGCCACATCACAGCGCACCACTCAGCAGCGGGTCTGCGAGCTTGCCGCACTTTTCGCATTTGCTCTGGCGCTGGTCAGTCCTGGGCTGCACTCTCCGGGGCTGCAGTGCTGCACGCTAACGTTGTTTTCCCAGCGACCAGAACTCCCGCGAGGCGTGTCCGAGACCGCTCTGGCGCCGCAGCAGGCTGGATCCCAGCGATCCAGGGCATTTTGTGGGTCGCATCTATATTTGCTCTATGCAACCTCTGCTCTGTCCAAGTATGGATGTATTAGCCAGGCCAGGTTGCACGGGGTGGCGCTCCCGACCAGTGCCAGGCCGCTGGGGACTTGCTAGCTGCTGCTTTGTTGCACAGAGTACCTGCCTGTTCCATGCACGTCATTTAGCGTGTAAGCTGCTAGCACGGGTGCATGCGGCATAGTGTGGCAAACACGCATGATTTGACATGCATGTCAAGCAAGTCACTCTTTCCACTGATTGGAAAAAGCCCTGCTCATGGGACCATGTAGGTTCACCGAGAGATTGGTGCTCGACTGCCTGGCCCGTGGCAGAGGCTGGGGGCATCGCAGACGTCCCGCAAGGTCGATACGTTCGCTCGCCGAGGCCTGGCTGCGGCTGGCCGGTTTGACAGGTTGGCAGCTCTGGCTCGATGCCGCCCATGGCTGCTTTTCCAAGCACTAGCTGCTTCTTATATGCACACAAGCGTACTGAGTGGGTGACTGGGTGCTCGCAGGCCCACCATGGGCTGTGCCTGCTCCAGGCGGGTGGGAGCCACATCGGACTCCAACTTGGACGCAGCCGGTACGGGCTGGCATGCGTGCACACGCCAGGGTGAAGCTTGACCTGCAATGTCCGGGCCCTGTGCAGGCGGGCGCCAGGGCTAGAGAGCCCCGGGACGCCGGAGGCAAGGTGGGGGATTTTGAAAGCATTTGACTTGTGCACTGGCTTCGCAGGCCTGGATGCGGAGGCCAAGCACGCCTTCCCCTATGCAAACACTCCCGCGTCATTCCACCAGTCACCAGGTGTGCCCCTGCGCTGACAGAGTCCAAGCATCCCTACTATGCAGCCGCGCCTCTGGCGCTTTGTGCACACCTGTAGCAGCCTGGCCAGGCCGCTCAGGGCAGACGCCTGCCGGCGGCAGAGTTGGCGGAGGTGATGCAGCGCTGGACGCGCGGGCAGCAGCGGCGCGGGCAGGGGCTGGCACCCGCGCGGCCCCTGAGCCCACAGCCGCGCACCTACGACACGCCCGGGAGGCCGGAGCAGGGCGGCGCCGCGCGCCGCCTCAGCGGCTGGGACGCCGGGCTGGGCAGCCCGCCGAGCAGCGCGCTCTCGCGCTACGCCGGGGCCTACCCCACCATAGAGAGCCTGGAGCAGGAGTCGCAGCGCCTGCAGGCGGGGATCCAGCTGCTGCAGCAGGAGGCCCAGGAGCTGGCCGTGCGCGCCCCGCTTCCCCGCCTGGCCACCATCTAGCGCAGGTCCTGCTCGCGCTGCTTGCTTGTGAAGCTGTTGTCCTAGTCAGTGAAGCGGTCACGAGACTGGCGCTCTCCAGCGAGGCCGACTGCCTGAGCAGCTGACACATATGCGTCTGACGCTGCTGATGGCCATGCCGCCGTGCGCTCTGCTCCTGGACAGCCGTGCGACAGGCTTCTGACTTGACTCCGCCCCTCTCAAGCGAGCCGTGCGTGCTCTCCGCAGGCGCTGACGCCGCGAGCGGCCTCGCACGGCGCCGCGCCGCCGCGGCCGCCGCCCGCTTTCCTGGGCGTGGCGCCGCGCAGCGCGCGCGCGCACGCCGTGCGCGGCGCCGGCCGCGCTGGGGACGCCGGCGCGGCCGCGCAGCAGCCTGCGTCCGCACGCGGCCACGGGGGCGACCAGTCTCGGCCGTCGTCAGCGCAGCCAGCGGCCGGCCAGGATGACGCTGCGCAGGCGGCGTGCGGTGCGCGCTGCTGCTCAAGCCCGCCTGGCCGCAGGCCCTGGCGGTCAGCGAGGCTTTGCTTCTCCTGAGCTTCCACAGTGGCGCACGTCGTCTGCTATACTCAGTGCTGCTCGAACTGGTGCAAGCACGGCTGCTGTACCGCGCCATCAGGAACGCCGCACACTGCCACGCAGTCCTTCACGCTCAGAGTGGCACGCGGCGCGGCGCGCGCGCGCTGCTCACCGGCCTGCGCGGGCGCAGGCGAGGAGGGCGCGCCGCAGAGCCCCGCCGCGGAGCCCCGCGACGCGCTGCAGGAGTCGACCCGGGCGCTGGAGGCCGTCCTGGCAAAGATCCAGGCGCTCAAGCGCGCGGCCGCCGCCACCGCCGTGCCCATGGCCCCGGCCCAGCCGGAGCAGACCTGATACTGACCAGGTAGCACCGCACCGATCCAGCCGCCATGTACAGACGGGGGCCGGGCTCACATTCTGGCGGCGTGTGCTCACTGCCGCCAAGCAAGCAGGTGTGCAGACCGGCCGCGGGGACGACCAAGAGAATTGCCCCGCAGCCGCGCCCGCGCGCGCACGCTGCTGCCCGCCCGCGCACAGCGACGGCAGCGCGCGTGCGCTCACCAGCACGTATGTCTAGCCCAGCGCAGCAGGGGCAGCTGCCACACTCCGCCTGGCAGCATTTTGAGGCGTGTGCCGCGACTCAGTCCGCCTTCCGCATTTGGAGACTTCCTGCACGCTGCTCTCAGCCAAGCACCTGCTCATCGTCCACCACACCCGCCCGGCCCTGTGTGTCTGCTGCAGCTCGCTCCCCCATGCATTACACCTTCTGCTGTGTCGCTTAGAGGTTGCTAGCGGGCGCTGCTTGCTGGCTTGCATGATTTCGTATTCCTGGTGCATTTTTAGGTTGGGTGCTTTCATAGGGCGTCCGCATCAATTCTATAGCCGCACTACATATCATGCTAGCTGCGCTACTCACGCTTTGCTCTACCATTCCGTTTTGGCTGCTGGCCTCCAATCGTTTGGACGGGTCTTTTCTTTTTGGTCTTGGGCAGTGAGCGCAGACATTGTGGCCTCCCTGAGAGGCGTCCCAGACGTTTTGCCGACGCATGTGTAATCTATTACCTCACAGCTCATATTGCGCAGGCAATAAGTTCTGGGGCCAGCACGACCATCCAGCTCCCAAGTCCAGGCAAGAACCACAGTTGAAGATACATTTTGAATCAACGAACTGCGGCTGCTTGCAGGCGCAGCTCTATGCGCACATAGCCTTACTATGCAGGGCTGCGCCGCACGGCTGCTCGTTGCATGTCATCAGCTATGTCATCAGCTAAGCTAGGCACACAATAGTGCAGCAGGCCATCGCGCGAGTTTCCTGCTGTTTGATTACAACCTGCTTGGTTCATGTGTGGCAAAGGCGGAAAACCCTTCACGCAAACCCAGAAGCTTTCGGAAAGTCATCGTACACAAGTGGGCCTTTCTGACTGTGTGGCAACAGCGCGTTTGTAATTGGTCCAGCAGAACAGGTGGTGAATGAAGAGTGCGGTGCAAGGGCGGGTCTGAGACCTGCTGGTGTGCGGTCCTGTCGGACATCCGCTTGCCGCGGGTGCTGCTAGCGCGCGTGCCGGGAGCGGTCACACGCGGTGGGTGTGCGGGACTATCCCGTCTGCTGCTTGTACCCCTCTTTCCTGGCACTGCACTTGTGCAGCCTCCGGTCCTGCCTGCAGCACGCAGTGCGTGCCATTGGAGACAAGGGGCCTGTGCCGCTCATCAAGCAAGATCGTGCAACGCCACGCGGGCCGAGGCATGCGCTCCTTGCCGCGCAGGAGTCCAATGCAGGGCTAGCAAGACAAGCCGCTGCAGCTCGCGCACAATCTGGTGCCTGCTGTGGCTGCGCTACGGGCCATGGGCTGCCTGCGTGCTGCCACAGCGCTCGCTCGCGGCCGCCTGCCGGCGGTCCTCCTGCTGCTGTGGGGGGCGCTGCGCTGCTGCGCCGCTGCGCCGGGCAACACAAGCCTCCCTCCCGACTATGGTGCGCTGCGGGCCGCGCGCCGTCAGCGGTGCTACAGCCCTCCCGCCTGAGGGCGTGCGCTGGAAGGCAGGCCCGGCCAACGCCGTGGCGACGAGCTCTGTGGCGATAGAGGATGTCTGTGCTGGGCAAGGCCCGCGTTGACCCAGTTTCCTGCCTCTGGCAAAGAAGCCAGCAGCAGGCGCGCAGGGAGACGTTCCTGCCGACTCTGTTGCTGCGGCCGCAGGCCAGCTGCAGGGCGAGCGGCAGCGGTTCCGGGTGACGGGCGCGTCGCGCACATACGTCAGCTCGCACTCCTGGCTGGAGGTCGACTATGCCAGCCTGGCGCACAACGCCCAGGCGCGCAGCCGCTGCGCCGTCCTCGCCCTGTCGGCAGGCGCAGCGGAGGGGGCGAGCGTGGTTTAACGCCGCTCGCGTGCCCGCGTCGCACACACGCTATGCATAGGCGATATGTGGTCGCTGCTGCTTGGTCCTGAGGCGATGGCTGCGGGCCATGAGCTGCCCTTGAGCTGCCCAAGCACTCTCTGGTGCCAGCACAAAACGCTGCATGCGGGCGGCTTACAGCTGGTTGTGCACTCTGTCTTGGCGAGGCGCCGCGGCTCTGCCAGGGCCGCTGCGCCATGCAGGCGGGGCTGCCAGGTGTGGTCGCGCTTCGTCTTGTCATTGAGCGTAGCAAGCCTGCTCGGCACCATGCACCGTGCGCGCGCGCTCTGGCAACCCCTGGGTTAGCAGGAGCGGGCGCCGTGCGGGGGCGCACAAGGGTCTGCGGTGAGCAACGAGGCCGATCACAAACAAAGCACGCTGTGCGGCGCAGACCGTGCTGGCGCACGTGGACGAGGGCGCAATCCCGCTCGCGGTCGTCAAGGGCAACGGCTACGGCCACGGCCTGACCATCGCCGCCCAGGTCTTCGCGGACGTCGGCTTCAAGGAGCTGGGCGTGGCGGACCTGAACGAGGCCATCACGCTGCGCCAGGCGCGGCGCCGCCGGCTGCAGGGCGGCCTTTTTGTGGGGGGCATGCGCGCAGTGAATAGGCACTCGCTGCCGGCCTTGTGGAGACGCCGTTCAGGCGCAGCCACCCATGAGTGCGGATGAAGTGCCCACACAGCTGGGCCACCCGTGAAGATCACCAGGAGCACGCGGCCACGTATGACGCGACCGCACGCATGCATGCACCATCGACTGCCATGCTGTGCGGCCTGCACCAGGACAGCCTAGCGCTGGGCTACACCTCTTCACAGACACCACTTGCGCCTGCCCCAAGGTGTTGAGACGCCCGGCGTGCGCATGGAGGCGGCCTCATCTGGGCAGCGGCCGTGCGGCCGGCCTACGCGGGCCAGCCACGCGCCCGCGCCCCTCTCCCTGACTTTACTCTGACCGCCGGCGGCCGCGCGCGCGCGCAGGAGGGCGTGAAGCTGCCCATCCACATCATGTTCCAGCCGGACCACCTGAGCGCGCGCGAGATGGCGCTGGAGGACGTCGACGTCTACGTCGAGGAGCCGTCCTTCCTGCGCGCGCTGTGCGCGGAGACGGGCGCCGTGCCGCGCGCCGCGCCCATGAACGTGCGCGCCCCCGCGCCGCGCCCCGGCGGCGCGCTCTGCGGGGGGTGGTCCTGTCGCGACGCACGCTTCACTCCCGTACTGACTGATGTTGCAGGCATGCCTGACCCAATGCAGCCATGTGCAGTGCGTGGCCGCCCTTGCTGGCATGGCGGCAGGAGGCTCGCCGCGCCTCACAGCGTGCACGCGTGCTCAGGAAAGTGCATTGCCGCTTTAAGCCCCTGGCTGCATTGCAAGGCGCAACGTCCTGGTTACGCACTGCACTCGCCAGCGCATGTGCTGGCGCAGGGGATGCACCTGAGCTTGCAGGGCGCCAGGCGCACCCGCCGCATGGCCCGGCGGATGCGCGCATGCGCCTGAGCTCGCCAGCCGTGCCGCGCAGCCTCCGCGCAGAGGCTCGCGCGCAAGTCTGCCCTGCGCGCGCGTGCCTCGGCGGGAACGCAGGGCCCGCCACGGCGCCGCGCAGGCCGCGCCGGTCAGGGGCGTGCGCGCGCCGGCGCGCAGGTGCACATCTCGGTGGCGACGCGCAAGATGCCGCAGGGCGTGCGCACGCTGCCGGAGATCCTGGCGCTCGCGCAGGGCGTGGAGGCCTGCCCGTCCCTGCACCTGCGCGGCATCATGACGCACGGCGGCGACTTTGAGGCGCGCGCCCCGGCCCACCACCGCGCGCGCGCTCTCGCCGCCCCGGCGCGCCTGCGCGGGCAGCGATGCGAGGGCCGCACAATATATCGCGCTTCGCAGGTGTGTGCGCAGGTGCAACGCTGTGCCCTGTTTCAACGGGGCCTGAGGTGCAGGTCCCCAGGCTCCGTGACAGAGGCTGCAGAGGTCGCAGTCTGTGCGGTACGGGCGGGCTCGAGCCACCCAGCGAGCCAGCATCTGGCTGCTTCCAGTGGGGCCTGCAAGAGGCCTGGCAGCGCGGGCGAGCCTGCCCCGCTGACGGACGCCGTGCTGCGCGCAGCGCTTCAAGTCTGTGCAGCGGCGGCTGCGCGCCGCGGGCGTGCGCTGGGAGGTCAGCCACATGGCCAGCAGCTGGCACCTGCTCAAGGGCAGCGAGCTGCACATGGACCTGGTGCGGCTCGGCGCCGCGCTGTACGGGCAGCAGCGCATCGTGGCGGGCACGCGGCCGGCCGCGCGCTGGCTCACGCGCATCGCGCGCATCAAGAAGGCGCGCCTCGCGCGCCGGCCGCCGGTGAGCGGGGGGCTCCCTTGGCAGTGGACAGGGTATCGGACAGGGTATCGGGCGCTTCGGCGTGAGCGGTACGCAAGGCTGTGTGCGTTATGCTGCACGGGCAGCGGCGCTGCATGAGTGCTGTCCGGCTGCCCGCGGCCTAAAGAATGCGCAGAGTGTGTACGGCAGTTTTTCCTCGCCTCGCCCGACAACGGCAGCAGAAGAGGGGCTACACACGCGGCCGACTCGTGGAGTAGAGGCCAGCGTGGCTCACACCGCCAGCATCCTGATGCGCTACCGTGCAAATGTCTGACCGCTCCCCTTGCCATGCCGCGCAGGTGGACGCGGGCGAGACCAGGCATGAGGGCGACCTGCACAGCGACCACAACATGACGGTCGCCATTTTCTACAACGGGTACACTGACGGGTGCGGCGCGGCTGCGTGTCGGGCCCTGCGCATGCATGCACGCTCGGCGCACCCGTGACCTGGGCATGCTCTGCGTCCAGCCCCCTGGTATCTCGGGCGCATTTCGCGTAGAGCGCCCTGATGCTCGACCGTGGCAGCTGCCCAGGGACGCTTGGCCAGGCCATGTCGCCCGCCACCGAGCGCAGGGCGCGGTCTTGCACGCGTGCATTGCGGCGGGCGCAACGTATGCTGAAGGCTGCGCCCGCGAGCATGCAGCTGGGCATGCAGCTGGGTGTGGCGAGGCGGAGGCTGCCCGTGCAGGCGGCGCTGCTGTGGCAACACCCTATACCCGATCCCCACTCTCGGCGCATGCGCAGGTCCCAGGTGGCGGGGGCGACAACATGGCGCCGGGGGCTGAGGCTGACCCTGCAGGCGGCTCTGCTGCGACCCTGGGCGGCACGCGCGCAGGAGGCTGCCCATGCAGGCGGCGCTGCTGTGACATCACCCAATACCTATGCCTACCGTTGGCGCGCGCGCAGGTTCCAGGTGGATGAGGTGATCATCCGCGGACGGCGCTGCAAGCGCGTGGACGTTGGCCACAGCATGCGCCTGGCCGCCGTGGACATCTCCGGCGTGCCCAGCGCACAGGTGCGCCGGCGCCGGGCGCCGCACGCCGGCGCCGCCTTCGCGGGCCCTGCCTGCGCGGCTGCGCAGGCCCCGTGCTGCGAGTGCATGCGGTGGAGCAGCTCGCAACAAAGCTGGTGAGGCGTTTTGCCCTCGGCAACAGTGGGCCTGCCTTACCCATGTTCCAACTACATGGTAGAAGTGTGTCAGCCGGGTGGGCAGCTCGTGCCGGACGAGCAGACGCCTTGCAAGGGGAGCGGGGCCGGGCTGCCTCGAAAGCTGGCTGAGGCTAGGGCTGGAGTGTGTTGTGTGTGGGGTGCAGGTCGACGACCTGGTGCTGCTGCACGGCGTGGACGAGGAGTCCGGCGTGTACCTGGAGGCGCCCTGGAACCTGGCCCGTGTGTCCGCGGTCGTGCCGCGCGTGCCAAAGTACACCTGACCACGCGCGGGCAGCGCGAGTTGATGCGGTGGTTTCTGGGTATGCGGGTCGCTGCGTCGCAAAATGCGACTCGCATAAGAGCGAGCTTATAGTAGTATAGAGCGCACGGTCCTTGAGCAGTCCTTGCTCTACCTACATGGCACCTCGCCATACCCTGGGCCAGGCCAAAGCAGGCTGGGAACCCTGGTCAGGGCCACGAGCAAAGAGATCATACAGAGAGGGAGATCAACGGATTGCCTACTGTTCTTCGAAAGTCTGCATTGCGCCACACTATGGAGGCCAGCTGCAGTGGGAGGCAAGCAGCGCAGCACTGCCCCACCACGCAGCAGCCAGCCGCTTGCTTTCGACCCACATTCTCGTCGCCCTGTGCACAGCGCCCGCTCCCCTTGCCACACGTTGGCCGCCAAGCTGAGCGCATGCGCCAGGGGCAGCTGCTGTTAGCGTCTGGGAGACACGCCGGCAGCGCCGCCGCGCGGCTGCACGCGCTGCCGGCGCCCGGGGAGGTTGGAGACGTGGAAGAGGTGGCGGGCATGCGTGTGGTCATGGGCGACAGCGACGCGCCCGCCATGGAGTACTTGGTGAAGTGGAAGGCATGCTCACCCTCCCAAGTGCCCCGCTCATGCTCTGTGCTGCTGCGCTGTGCACTGGGTGTGCCTCGTATTGGTGTCTTCTGACACTCTGTGCTGGGTATGGCAGGGCGGGGACGAGCAGACCTGGTGCGCACGCCAAGCCATGGCCCTGGCGCTTGAACGCTTGCTGCTTGAGCTTTGATAGCTGCTCACGAACGCTTGCCGCGTTTGTCGGCCTGCTGCTACTGGCACTGCTTGAGCAGCGCAAGTGTGCCGTCCTCGCTTCTGAAGCCGTCCGAGCCGGACAGGGAGCCGCCAGCAAACCTGGCAGACAACCTGCTGCGCGACTTTGAGGAGCGCTGGTGGAAGCTCTGCAAAGAGGTGCGGCGTGCGCCGAGCACCGCGGCGTTACAGGCCTGCGACCTCGCGTGTGTGTGCCAGCAGAGGCCACGTGCGGCTGCGCTGGTGCGCCAGGGCGACGAGGCGGCGCTGCGGAAGCTGCTGGCGAGCAGCGGCCGCGTGCTCGCGCACGTCGTGGACGAGAACAGGCGCAGGTGGGGCCCAGCAGTCAGAATGAATGACTTACAGCCGTCTGTCAGTCGACTTTGGCTGTTCACGGGCTGGCAGCGCAACTCTCTACACACCTTGGGCCTAGCTGTGGATCGAGCTCGCGTGCAGCCGTCAGCTCACGCCCCGTGCGCCCCCGCAGCGCGCTGCACTATGTGGCGGGGTCCGGCAATGTTGCATGTACCAAGCTGCTCTGCGAGGCCGGCGCGGACCTGAACCTCGGCGAGAAGGACGGTGCGCTACACCTTTGCTCGACCCTTGCTTCTGGAGGCCATGACGTCCACGCAGCCTCGCAAGCAGCGCCGCAAATCATGTGACAGGCTGCTAAGCTCGTCACACACTCTGGCGCAAAAGCGCTACTTTGCTTGAAAGGGAAGGGGGCTGCTGCTCGCGCAGGCTACACGCCGTTGCACATCGCGGTCGGGTACTCCCAGCTGCAGCTGACCGCCGCGCTGCTGGAGGCCGGCGCAGACCCCGAGGCGCGCACACCGCACGCTGCTGGAGCGGCTGATGCTTGATCTGCCACCTCTTTCTGGTGCAGGGTGGCCAGTGGGGCAGGCCGGTGCTCATCAGCACTTGCTGTGCACGTGCGAGGCACGACGCGGTAGCTAGCTGCCCGTTCGTGGTCCGGCTGCGCTACGAGGCTGGCTGCCTGTGAGACGCTGGCAAATTTCCTTCTGCAAGGCACTGGGACTGCGCGGGAGAGCGACCAGCGCCCTGTATGCCCCGACCCCAGCCGCCCGGTGCGGCGCCGCGGCAGGTGAAGGACCGGCGGGGGCGCAATGTGGTAGCGCTGGTGGAGAGCATCCGCGACACCATGCCCGTGACCGCCGAGCTGGTCAACCGACGCATGGCGCTCGAGCAGGTGTCTGAGCTATTGTCCGGTGCGCGGCACGGCAGTGACGGTGGCGGCGGGCCCGGCTCCGAGGGCGACAAGGGCGCCGCGGCGCATGCTGGCGCCTTTGGGCAGTAGCTCAGCGTGTGCTCTTGTGTATTCTTGTGGGCCGTTTGCAGGTGTGATGTGCTGCTTGCGTGCGCTGGCACGGCAGGCCGATGGCGAGTGCGCTCGGTTGGGCGGGGACCGACAGGCTGTCAGCGCCAGGCTCCTGTCTCAGGCCGGGTTTGCAACGAGTCAGCAGACGCGTCTGAGGTGTGCCTGGCTGCGCAGCCTGCCTGTTCGAGGAGGTGGCGCCGGCCGCGCTGCTGGACGACCGGCCGTGCGAGAACGGCTCGCGCGACTTCCTGGTGCAGTGGCCGGACGGCGCGGAGGACTCCTGGGCGCGCGCCCCCCGCTTCGCCGCTTCTGCTGAACAGTCACCGCGCCATTTTGTGGCAAGGCGGCGATCGGGCACCGCTCATAAATGCTGCCGTTTCCTGCAAACTGCGCTCCGCGGTGACATGCCAGGCAATGTTGCTGTGTGGACAGGGTGCGCGCACGCCTTAGGCTGTGCTCAGCACGCTGTACTCAGCACGCTGTGCGCGCTCTTTGATGGACGGATTGATGGACTTTGATGTGATGCATGTGTGATGCTAGGAGCGGCGCAGAGCAGGTCCCGTTAAGCTGTGCCAATGCAGCGGGCATGGGCCGCCCGCCATGCAACACAGCCCACTCCCTCAGCCCACTCTGTCATGGTGCGTCTGTGATGCGGGGTATGCATGAGTGGCGGACGCGGGACGCGTCGCGCAGGTGAACCAGCTGTACATCGCGCCGGACCTGGTGGAGGACTACGACAACGGCCTGGAGTACGGCACCGCGGCGCGCGTGCTGCGCATGGTGCAGCGCGGCGACGAGCGCGAGTTCCTGATCCAGTGCGCCCTGCGCCGCCGTGTTGACAACCTGCCTGTGTACCTTATGCGACAGAGGGGCGACGCTGTCTGCTTGTAGCACGACGAAGTGCATGCTGCCATGTCGCGACCAGCAACGTTAAGCGCACAGGCGCCGATGAGTGGTACATGCGTCGCATGCATTGATTCACACAGGGGCCGGCATGAGAACAATGGGGCCTAGGAGGCAATTGTGGTCACCGCTGCGAGTTGGATGCCACTTAGGCACGACCTTACCAGTGGGGCGGGGCGCGCAGGTGGGAGGACGGCCACGAGGACACCTGGGAGCTGGAAGATCACGTGCCGCCTGAGCTCATCGCGGCGTTTGAGGAGCAGCAGCGGCAGAGGCTGCTGGGCCAGGCCAGCAGCAATGGCGCCAGCGCGCACGCAGCGCAGCTCCCAGCCGCGCCCGCGCATGCGCGTGGCGGCAGCGCTGGCAGTGCAAGGGAGGCTGCAGCGGCGCTCGCCTGAGGCGTGTAAAGCCTGCGCCACATTTGGCATGACGGCCTGGCGCTTTGCTGCTGGAGTGTTGCAACATAGCATGCGCTGCAGAGCGCCTGGTTGCACGCGCAGCATGCCATGTGCAGCCGGTCCGACAGCAGAGGAGGCTGCGATTGCGCTTGCCGTACCTATCAACTGCTTGCAGTGGCTGGCCACAAGGAGACAAGCAAGAGGACAGTGTGGCCCGGAACGCACCTGTAAGAGCACTTGCACGCCGACGCTGAATGCCTATGGTGTGAGATGATGACATGACATGCGTGCACATGCGTGCACAGGCGTGACATGCGTTCATATGCCTCATGCCTCCTCAGCCTCGAACTTGCAAAGCATGCCAAGGGCAATCGAGGGGCAGATGGAACTGTTACCAACGAGGGTAAAGCAATTGGTGTATGAGTAGAACAGCCATGCTCAGTGCAGAAACTTGACCTTTGTAACTCTGTCTCGCCCTGTGTGAGCTTTGAATGAACGGCCTGCTTCAGCGCAACAGGGAGAGCAGCGTGTGCGCCATTGCAAGAGCCCGAGCAGAAACATGGACGAAGAGCATCGTGAGGACTTTGAGGGCGAGGATGAGGAGGAGGAGGACACCAAGCAGGTTGCGCTTTGCTCTGCCGTGAGCAGACACAAGAGCTAGTTTTGCACCTCCTGTGCTACAGTTGATCTGAGCAAGCCTGCTTGTGCGTGTGCAGGAATGGGTGGCCTCCAAGGAGCATGTCATATTCCTCATTGACTGCCAGCCTTCCATGCTGAAGGCGTGCGGCGTCAACGACAAGGACGTGCGCAGCCCATGCCTGCGTGCAAGGCCTGGCTATGCAGTGGCCTGGCAGTATGCTGTATCACATATCATCGGGTCGCCTCTCTGACGTCTGCAGAGGCGCCTGCAGAGCGGCTATGACGCGGAACACACCTATGCAGAGGTGGCCCTCATCGTGGCGCGAAACATTATGAAAATGCACATCATCTCCAGCAGCAGGGACAGCTTTGCGGTGGTCCTGTACGGCACGGTGCGCTGCCTGTGCTTGAGGTACACGGCCAGGGCTTACGTGCCGCTGCGGGCGCCTTCAGAGGTCTGGCTTGCTTGGGAGCCCCTTTGCTTGCGCTGCAGCTCGCGCGAACCTTTACTGGGACGACAGGGGAAGCCAGCAGCGCAGCATGTGAGCTCACGTAGCTTGGTGCGAGCTCGCAGCGCGAGTCCAAGAATTCGCTCAGCTTTGACAACGTGGTGGTTTTCCAAGACCTGGACGAGCTATCCGCACTGCGCATCAAGGCCCTCAGCGACCTGATTGGTGCGCCAAGCCACGTCTGGCCACTTTGCTCCGGACGGCAGGCAAAGCCCGGCAGCCTGGTGCGAGGCACTGAGAGCGGCCTCCGGCCCTGCGCGGTCACGCCCCCGAGCCCGCGCCTGGACCCGGCCACGCGTCCGTGCGCAGACGGCGGGCTGGACGCGGATGCGGGCAGCGCGGAGCAGGGCCCGGAGCAGCTGCGGCACGCGCTCTGGACCGCGCACCAGCTGCTGGACAGCTCGGCCAAGGCCGACAAGCGCGTGCTCATCTTCACCTGCGACGCTAACCCGCCCGGCACCGGCGTCGCCGCCGCGGAGTTCCGGTGCGCACCCGCGCGCATGGGCCGGCATGGCGTTGCCGGGCTCGCGGCAGGTTGCGCAGCAGAGGGTGTGCATGCTGGGGGCCGTGGCATGCATGTGCTGTGGGCCTCATATGCTGGAGCGCCTTCTACATTTCACCTGCATGCGTACAACTGTGCGTAAAGACCAGGCCGTGAGTGAGCGGTCGTTGTGCTAGCTGCACACGGCAGCGCACGCACACCAAGGACACCCTTGCAGGACCTTGCGCTCATGTGTGGGTGGGCGCCATGGCACTCTGTCAAGCCCGGCCAGGTGTTTGCGGTGGGCTTCGGCGCCATGATGAGGGCAGCTCAGAATTTTGAATCAGCCTACCTTCAGTGCGGCTGTCGCGGCACGGCAGGGAGTTTGCGCTGAGCCGCGCGCGGGACCTGCACGAGAAGCGCGTGTGGGTCGACGTGGTGCCCATGGCGCCGCCTGGCCAGGCCTTCGACATGGGCTTCTGGAGCCACATCCAGGGCGGCGGCGCCGGCGACGACGAGGCCGACGACGCGCAGGCGCTCGTGCCCGCGGTCAACACGTCCGACACGACCTGGTTCCTGAGGGTGCGCCTATGATAACCCTAACCCTACCTTTCCCTGCGCGCGCACGCGTCGCCTGCCTAGCCGGCATCCCTGACCCTGCGGCCTGCCCCAGAGCCGCGCCTGCAGGCGGCTGCGCCGCGCACGGCAGAGAGCAGGCAGGGCGACCAGGCGCCGGGAGTGAGGTTTAGGGCAGGGCGCTGAGGGGCGGTGGCCGCGCCGCATGGCACGCATTTGCGACCGAGCGCGCGCGGCTGCGTGCGCGCCCGCGAGCGCCGCTGCACGCGCGCGGCGCAGGGACTGTGGGACACCGTGCGCAAAAAGGCATACCGCAAGCGCACGAGCGGGCGCCACCGCCTGGTGCTGGGCCCCGGGCTGGAGATCGCCGTCGCGCTGTACACGCTGCTGCACGAGGCGAAGCGGGGCGGCACGGCGTACGTGCACGCGTTCACCAGCGAGGCGCTGCAGCACAGGACGGCGCTCATCTGCCAGGACACAGGCGCGCGCGCGCCTCGTCATTGCGGCCCCGCTGGCAAGGCTGTCACGGCTTCATGCCGGGGCTGCTGTCGCTGCTGACGCCGGGGCGCGCACTGGCCAGCTCCCCCAGGACGGCGCGCCGGGGGGCGCGCAGGGACGCTCATGAAGGACGTGCCGATGGTCGTGTACCCTGATCCCAGGAAGCAGGGCTACGCGCCGGGGGGCGGCGCGGCGCTGGGCGGCGGCGAGGCGCCGGCGGCCCCGCCGCGCCTCCGCCCCGTGGTCTTCCCCAGAGATCACATGAGCATGCTGAATGTGGTGCAGAGCCCAGGCGCGGCCCCCGCCAACCCGCGCCTGCCTGCTGCAGTGAGGGCTTGATGCTGCCGCCGCCGCTTCCCTCGCATCAGCCCTATGCCTGCATGCCTCAGCGGCTGAGCGTGACACGCTCAGCTTGCGCCGCTGGGACTCGTGATTGTGCGCATGGCAGCCTGCTGGTGGCCGCCAAGTAGGACGTGCATGCCAGCAGACGCCGAGCGGGGGCGGCAAGCGCGAGGCCGCTCAGCGCCTGTGCGGCGCCGCCCCGCGCCACGCTCGGACCGCCGCGCGCGCAGGCCTGAAGCTGCTGGGCTTCAAGCCGCGGCGCTGCCTCCAGCCCTGGCACCGCATGCGGGAGGCGACGTTTGTGTACCCCAACGACCACGCGCTCAAGGGCTCGACCGCCGCTTTTGTCGCGCTGCACCAGCGCATGCTCGCGCGCGACGTCGTGGCCGTGTGCAGCTTCGTGCGCAGCCGCGCGGCGACGCCGGCGCTGGTGGCGCTCGCGGCCGCGCAGGAGGCGAAAGACGAGCACGGCGCGCAGGCACGCCCGGCTCGCCCCGCGCTGTAGCGGCGCACGCGCCGCAGCTGCGCAGCAGAGCTGCGGCCCATCCCCAGCTTGCATTCTGCCTTTTTTTGTGGACACGCTGGCTGTGTCGCGTGCAGGTACGCCTCCCCAAGCATGATGCAACCTGCGTGCTGCGCAAGGCCGCTCTCGTCTGACGGATGCCCTGCGACGCTGCTCGCATGTGATCATTTTTGGCGGGCGGGCGCTGAGTGACACATGCGTATGACATGGTCCGGCATGCCAGGATTGCCGGGTGTGCGCGCAGGTTGCGTTCCCAGCCGTGCACATGTCTCACCCTACCCTAGGCAGACATTTCTGGACGCCTGTGCGCAGGTGGAGCCCCCGGGCATGCACATGTTCTACCTGCCGAGCAAGGACGACATCCGCACGCCGGAGACAAACCCCAAGGTGACCGGCGGGGAGTGGGCGCGGGCGGACGAGGACCAGGCGCGCAGGCGGCGTCTCACAATCGCCTCGAGCTGTGCCAGGCGGCAGCGTTCTGTCCCAGCGTCACAGGGAGCGCCTACTTGTTTGAGCCTCATGTGACGCGCGCTCCAGATCTAAATTTCAGCACCCCATCGCCTGTTTACAGCCCCTAGCAGTGCCTTGTCCCTGCCGCTCGTGGCGGAGCAGACGCTGTGCAGACCCAACAGTGGCACGCCGCTCAGCGGTAGTAGCATCGCACCGCAGTTCGCCTGGGCGGAGGATGCCGCACACTGCTGGGCATGATGCAGCGCGGGATGCGTTGGCTGCACCCACTGGCGGAGGCCATGGTCCGCAAGAACGTTGCATGTCCTGGTGGGCTTTGGTGCAGCACGGGATGCCTCGCGTGCACCGCCGCAGGTGGCGGCCGCGGAGGCCATGGTCCGCGCGCTGCGCCTGCCGGAGTTTGCGCCGGACGCGGAGCCCGGGCGCGACCTGCCGCAGTGGGAGCTCGGCATGCTGCCCAACCCCGCGCTGCAGCGGCACTACCAGGCGCGCCCGCCCGGCTGCGCCCGCCGGGCCTGGCGCTACCTGCCGCCGCGTCCGGCCGGCTGCACAGTGCTCCGGGGCCGGGCGCCGGGCAGGGAGCCGGGCGGGCGCGCAGCGGTGAGGGGGGGTGGCACATGGCTGGTGAGGCGGGGCGGGGCGGGCGTGCGCCAGGTGCTTGAGGCGCGCGCCGGGCGAGGACCTGCCAGATGAGGACGACATGGGCACTTGGGGGGAGGCGGGCATCGTCAACAAACCCTACTTCTAACCCTTATTAACCCTGTCACCGGCGGCGCCAGGTGCTGGAGGCGCGCGCGCTGGGCGAGGACGTGCCGGACGAGGAGGACATGGGCACCAAGGTGGACAATGCGGCCATCCGCGCCGCGGGCGGCGCGGCGATCGACGCATTCAAGGTCCGCCTCGCAGCTGGCGCAGCGCGCGTTCGAAATTTGCACATGCCCGGGGCCTGCAGGTCTGTGCGTCGCCTCTGGGCCCGCGGCAGCAGGACGCATGCCGGCCTGGAGCGCGGAATGGCTTGCTGTCACACCAGGACTGCGGCGCGCGCCCCATGCGGACACAACAGGGCATCACCCATGTCTGTGTGTGTACACGGAGGAGTGTACATGGTGGGGCGTTGCACCGGCCAGCGGCGCTGGTCTGCGCGCGCACACTGTGCTTCAGGTGGCAGCTTTCCTACAAGGGTATCAGTAATCTAAGTGGCGTGGGAGCGTGGCCTCACATCTGTGCATTTGCACACGCACATTGCTCGGGCGCACGAGGGTGAGCTTCATAGAGCCCGGCGCTGCACAACCCACGACCGGCCCTTGTGCGCGCTGCGGGCAGGTAGCGGTGTACGGGGAGGACCATGACGAGCCCGCCGACGCGGCCACCAAGAAGCCGCCCGCCGCCAAGCGCAAGGCGCCCGAGCCGAGCGCGGACACACAGGAGCTGCTGGCTGCCACGGACTTCAAGGCGCGCTGCGGCTGCCGCCCTGTCATCACTTTGGCGCTCCGTTGCGGCCGCAGTCCGGTCTCAGCGCATCACGGCCTCATGCGTTCATGGTTGCGCAGGGCGCGCTGCCGAGCGCCCTCTCACGGGGGGAGCTATGCTGCTGTGCACTGCGACGTAGCAGCCACATGCAGTTTGTGGGCGTGTGTGAGGGGAGCGGCTTGAGGGCAGTAAGTTGAGGCGTCTGCCTCGGGTCTGCAGGACCTGGCCGCGAACGGCCGGCTGGGCACGCTGCGCGTGGACGACCTGAAGGCCTACCTGCGCGCCAAGGGCCTGAAGCTCGCCGGCAAAAAGGACGAGCTCATCGCGCGCGTGGCCGAGGCGGAGGGCGTGCCCATGGGCGTCTAGCTCTCCGCTGTTTGCCTTGTCTGCTTTGCCAGACGCGCGCGCTGCCGTGCGACCGACAACTGCAATGCATGCATCCAGGAGGCGCATGCGTACTGCTGCCACTGTGCGGCGCTGTGTCTCCTTATCCAACGTGTGCTGGGAGGAGGACGGAGCTCAGAACCATACTGCAGGAGCAGAGGGCGTCCCCCCACTTCGCATGCATGCAGGATGTATCGATTTTGTTAGCCAGCATGCCCAGCTTGTTCATTAGGTTACTTCGGGCTGATTAATGAGTCGGTGTGTCGGCCTGCGTGTGTCGGCCTGTTACAACCGATGATATATGCAAAGTAATTGCGCAAGAGCTCAAGATGTCTGAGCGGCCGGATAGCTCAGCTGGTTAGAGCGGCAGTCTAATAAGCTGCAGGTCTGGGGTTCGAGCCCCCATCTGGCCACACTATGCATGGTCGTGCACATGGACTGGGAGCGAATGATTGCTCTCTGCTTACCGCCGTTTTGCTGGGCTTTGCCCGACTCCCATCACCCACTTTGTGTACGCGTGCGCATTCTGATCAGGATCAATAGCTTGACCCACAATCCTAAGATACAAGGCGAGTATGCGCCGTGCAAGCACACCCATGACATTGAAGGAGACAAAAGGGCACCTGCTAGGCCTGTAAGCAAAGCAGGTTGACAATTACGGTCCAGCCTACCTCCGCTGTGCGAGCCCAGACTATCCTTGAAAGACAAAAATGCCAAACAGCATGTACTGCAAGTGCACTTTGAACATAGGCAAACACGGGTGGCTGCTGCCGCGCGAGCCTAGCCCGCGCCCTGCTGCTGCTTGCGCAGCTCTGTGGACGACACATCCGCGCGGAACGCAGACTCCGGGATGCCCTGAAACAGGCCCTGCGCGCGCCAGCGCATGCGCGCGGGTGGCTGGGCGGTTCTGGCATCCTGCACAGCTCCGCGCACACACTCAAAGGTCCTTTTGGGGCAGAGTCGGCACTCCTTGCGCACACTGCGCGTCGAGCGCTTGCTGCATGTGGGGTGTGACAACATGGTACTGCCTGGGTTCGCACAAACACAGCAGCCCTGGAGGAGGGGTGCTTCGTATTGCACATTGAGAGCGGCCAGCGCCGCCAGGAACGCCTGGGCCTGCATTTCGGCGACGCCCGGCTCAGGAGCTGCCCGACTGCTTGGCTGATGCACTTCGAGGATACGCGCGGCGCTGTCGCCCAGCCGGGCAGGCGGGCGCGCGCGCACCATGCGCTGCAGCTGCGGCGGAATGTCCACGTCCGCCAGCGTCCTGAAGCACTCCTTCTTGTCATCGACGCGCCCGGCCACGAGGAAGCGGCACCCGCGCGCGCCCGCGCCCGCCAGCTGCAAAGCACCCGCGGCGCCGCGTCAGTGTGAGGAGCAGCCTCAAGGCGCCTGTTGGCTCGAGCGCATGGCCGTCACGAAGCCGCGCAGTGGCATCCGCACAGCTCCCGTCGCCCACTCATCTGCAGGAGAGCTGCATTTATTGCATGACACACGGATGTCACCCGACGCTGTGGCAACCTCCAGCAGCAAACCGGCATGCAAAGCGTGACCCAGAACTTCACACGCTCGCCTTGGCCAAGGCAGGCCGCCAGCCGAGCTAGCGACAAGGGCAACCAGGCAATTGATCTTTGCGGCAAGCACACCCTATGCCAAAATAAGAAGCGTGCACGCATGATGCGCACCTGCAGCAGCATCTCGGCAGCGTCCTCGCCCGGCAGGCCGCCGGGGCGGCCGTAGTAGCGCGGCGCGACCAGGCGAACGGCCGTGTCGTAGCCGATCACGAACGCGCTGCGCAGGAAGAGCGCGGCCTTGTCCGTGAACAGCGACGCCTGGCGCGGGCGCGTGCGCGCCGGGCGCTCGGAGCCCATGCCATTCTGCGTGCTGCAGGCCGAAGGCGCGGCGAAAACGCGCGCAGCCCCGAAGCAGTGCATGCAGACATGTGTGCAAGCGTGTGCAGACGTGCCGCGCCAGGGCGGGCCTGTGTGGCACTGGCAGCGTCGTCGTAGGGCCCGGCGCTCAAGCTGACAAGTGGCAGAGCTCGCGCGAGCGGCTCGCAGCGCCGCCTGCCAACCGCGCTGTGAGGACGGGGCCAGCCAGCGCGCGCACATGCGTGACAACCAGCGGCAGCCCAGCGTCGGTGAACTGCGCCACGCGCCGGCGCACGTCGTCCAGCGCGAGCATGCCCTTGTCCGGGTTGCCGACCGAGAGCTCGTACAGCGCCTCGCCGCCGTGCAGCGCTGCCGCCGCTGCAAGCAGGCCCCTGCGCGGGAGCGCGGGCGAGATGAGGCAGAGCAGGCAACTTCAAGCCGCGCTCGGGCAGAGCAGGGCCCCTGCCGCACACCCCGCCACGCTCTGGCGCTGAGACAGGGGTCTTGGGCACGCGTCTGATGGTGGGATGCGCCGCGCGGCCCTGCACCCAGGCCCACACCGCCTGCCGGCGTTGCAGCTCCTGCGCCGGGCAGGCCCGGCTCAGCCGCGCTCCAGCGGGTGACGCGGAGCGCGCCGGAGGCGCCCGGCCGGCGCGCCGGCGCGGGCTCTGCGACCCAGTTCCTTGACACTCTTGAGCGCGGGGCGCGCCTGTGGCCAATTAACACATTAGTTTACACTCTAACCCTATCTAAGCAACAAATATGGGTCACTCCGAGCGCGGCGCGCCTGTGGCCGTCGTGCAGCGGGTTGAAGGAGCCCGGCAGGTACACGCGCCCGCCGCGCGACGCGTCCACCAGCACGCGGCCGCCGGAGAACTCGACAGCGTCGGCGTCGCCCGCCAGCAGCGCCTCTAGAGCGTCGCGCGGCTCCTCGCCCGCCTCCTGTGTGCGGCCGCCGCTGCTTGCGGCCGGGCCCCACCTGTGCTCCGCCTCGCGCACCAGTGGTGTGCCAAAGGCTCCCATGGGCAGCGACGCCCTGGATGGCCAAGCGATCCTGAAATGGCCGCCCGTCATGCAGCTAGCAAAGGGGACCCCTGCCTCGGCACAGCCCGCGCGCCGCACGGGAGCCCGCCGCGCTGGGCGGGCGCAGCGGCGGCAGCCGCGCCTGCACGCGCTCTGCGCCGGCGTCGGCGCCGGCGGCCTCAGGCAGCAGGCCCAGCGGCGCGGCCTCCCTTACATCGGCCGGCACGCCGCACGCGGCCGCCAGCGCGCGCAGCGCCAGCGCCGCCGCCACCGCCTCCTCGCCCGGCCGGCCGCGCGCGCCCTTGGCCAGTTCCAGGTCCCACGTGCGCACGCGCAGGCCGTCGTGCGCGGCGACGCACACCTGCGCGTGCGCGCGCGCTCGCGCCCGCGCACCGCCCCCGGCGGCCGCGGCCGGGACAGGCGCCGGCTGTGGGCGCGGGGGCGTGCAGCCAGCACTGAGAGCGGCGGGCCGCGTCCGGCACGAGGCGCCCGGCGCGCACGCTGCAGACCAGCGCTCGCCGAGCGCTGCCACACGTGTGCGTCGCACGGTGTACAACCGCGCTTGAAGCTGCATGAGCCAGGCATCCTGCCGACCGAACCAGTGCACCAGGCTGCCGACCATACGCGCGCGCCGCAGCGCACCTTGTGCTTGCCCTTCTTGGGCCTGTCGGTCGCGAGCGCGCACGCGATGCCCAGGCCGACCAGCGGCTCGCCCAGCGCGGCCAGCTGCGCCGCCTGCCGGAGCGCGGCGCGCGCCATGGCGGCCGCAGTCGCGGCACTCGCGTACGCGGCCGGCGGCGGGCCGCCCAGCGCCTCGGCGAGCGCGGCCGGCGCGTAGGGCACGCGCGCGTCCAGCACCGTGCGCGACGCGCCGGGCGCGCCCAGCAGCCACGCGAGCGCCTGTGGAGGACCAACGGAAAAATTTTGTGACACATCTCTCTCGGTTACTCTGCAATCTTACCCTTTGACAAGGTATGACCTGATGTTAAGCTGTCACTGCTGCAAGCGCCCCGCGGCTCGGCTGCGGTGCAGGGAGCGCTAGGGCGCGCGGGCGGCGCTGTACGCCGTCTGACAAGCGCTGAGCTGCTGCGGGAGCCGGCAGCGGTCTTGCTACGCGTCTCGGCCGCTCACTGGCTGAGCACTGAGGCCGCTGCCCCAGTATCCAACGTGGCCGCGGCACAATCTAGCAATATACACAGGCGACCTAGGCTGCGCGCCTGCGCGCCGCCGCCCGCCGCGTACACCACCGCCTTGGTCGGCGTGGCGTGTATCTCCTGCACCAGCGCCTCCATCTCTTCGCTCAGCTGCGCGCCTGCAGGCATGCCTGCATGCGCGGCGCTGCACCACCGCCGGCCTTCGGTCACCGCGGCGCGGCAGCTGCTCGCGTGACCCGAAGCGTGGCTGCGCCAAGCCTGCGCGGGCCCGCGCAGGGCCGCTGCACGGGCGCTAGCTATGACTCGCCGGGCGGCCATGCGCGGGGTGCATCGTCTGCCAGAGCTGCCTGCCCTGTGGATGGCTGACCGCAGGCAGCTGCGCAGAGCCCCAGCGCGCATACGCAGCAGAGCAGTTGTTGAGCGGTCTGTCCAACCAGGTCAGCGCCGCGTCGCCAGAGTACCGAAAAGGGCTGAGCTGAATGGACTCTAGCTTAGGGATCTTATGTGGAACTACTGGCTTTGCCTCAGCACGCGTGCGGAGTTGCACCTCCTCTAAGAGAGAGTCTCTCATCCATGGATGCCACTTGATGGCATCCATTGCAAGCCCTAAGTAGGACGCCAAGCCCTCTCTGCGCACGGGAATGTTGTACTACAGTCGAGCAGAGTAATGTTACGCCTTAGCACACCTCACCACATGTGATAGGCAACTCTGCCTGCAGCTGCTTCAAAGGCACACAGCCTGGCATTGCTGTTGTTGGTGAGCGGCACGCATTAGTCACATCCGGGCAAAGCCTGCTGGCAGGAGTGCTCTGGCCTGCACGTCACACTGGCATCAGTGCAAGGCGGGCATGCCTGGCGTGACAGGTATCCTGTAGCTGAGGTACCTGCACCCATTGCGCGCTCGCGACCACTTTCACACAGCATTTAGTGCCAATGCCTTTCGTCACCGGCCTCTTCGTGTACCCAGTCAAGTCGCTCAAGGGCATCGAGGTGTCCTCGGCCGAGGTCGGCGCTGAAGGTACACTCACGCTCAGCCTTGCAGAGCATACACACCTCACGCGAGCGTTTCTGCACGTGTTGTACCTGCACAGTTTGTGCTTTGCAGAACACTGCCAGGCCTTTGGGGGCAAGTGCAAACAGGAGCTAATGCCCGGGCGCTGCTGTGCGGGCCCGGAGGAATAAGTCGTGACGAGCATGGAGGGGTGCTGTTGTGACGACCATGGAGCCGCAGCGGTCAGTCCGGGAGCGCGGGCGGCTGAGCTGCTGCGGAGACACGGTACTCGCGCGCGCGCCAGGCTGCTTCCGCTGGGACCGGTACTGGCTGGTCGTGCGCCTGGACGGCCGCTTCCTGACCCAGCGCCAGGTGCCCAGGTGCGAGCGCGGCCCGCCCGGACGCCGTGTGCGGGCCCGCGCTGCCGGCTGCGGCAGCCAGACGCCCAGGAGCGCGCCCGCAGCGCAGCCTGGGGCGCACCCACAGCCTGATTGGCGAGCGCGCCCAGGCGTCAGTAATAGGGTAACTAGCCTACAGGGTAACTAGCCTGAACCTATGGCCCCTAGCCTACACCTTTGGCGTGCAGGATGGCGCTGGTGGAGACCGCGCTGCCGCCGGAGGCGCTGCTGGGCGACGGCTGGGGCGGGCTGAGCCCGGACGCCGCGCTCACGCTCTCCGTGCCCAGCGTGGCAGAGCCCCTGCAGGCGCGCACCTGTGCGCTGCAGTGCCCTCCCTCCGGCGCGCACGGTGCCGCTCTGCACAGGTCCGCATTACATGCTGCTCTGCACTGGGGCGCATGCGTTGCAGTGTAGGCTCGCAGCATTCCTCCGCTGTCATGCCGCGTGGTGCCGAGTAAAGTGAAAGTGCACGGAAATTGCGCAGAACGCACAGCATGGACCAGTTGTCTGTGGCCCCCACATATGGAGGCTCCCAAGTGGAGAGGTTTGCGCGCAGGTTCCGCTGCAGCCGCTGGAGGACGCGCCTGTGAAGACGGTCAACGTGACGTGCTGGTACTGGACGGGCGTGGCGCGGGACGAGGGCGACGCCGCAGCCGAGTGGCTGTCCGCTGCCATAGGGCAGCCGGCGCGGCTTGTGCGCTACATAGGTGCGCTGGCTGCTTCGCGGGCGGGAAGGCCCGCCATTGCCCTGCTTGATGATGTGCTGCCCATCGAGGCCCTCATGATGTGAGCAGGCGTTGAGGAGCGCCAGGACGCCGCGGGGACGAGCCAGCCAGCCAGCGAGTGCACGAGTCTGCATGCCTGTAACATGGACGAATACACAGAGCTGTTTGCAGATGTCAGGCCTGCGCTGGACTGCTTGAGGCGTGGATAGGCACAGACTAATCGTCCACGGGCAGGATGGGTGTGCACCTGACAGGCGGTGATCCAGTGCAGGGCAGGCCGGCGCGGGCAGCGCGGACGCGGACCCGGCGCGGCGGCCGATCGACGAAAAGTGGCGCAAGTGGGGCGAGGGCTACGAGGTGACCTTCCCCGACCAGTATCCGTTCCTGATGGCGTGCGAGGCGCGCCCCGCCCGCTCGCCGCCTGCGCACCCTGTGCAGACCGCATGCCCCGCAGAAGCCCTCAGCATACCCTGCTTGCGTGGGTCGCTGCATGGAGCGGCTGACCGCAGGTCTGTGTGCGCGCGGCTTGCCTACCCTATACCTATGCCCTTTGCTGCAGGAGTCGCTGCATGAGCTCAACCGGAGGATGCCAACGCCGCTGCCCATGAACCGCTTCCGGCCGAACATCGTGATCTCCGGCGGTGCTGCGTTCGCGGAGGACACCTGGGGCGAGCTGGTCATTGGCCGCCTGGACATGCAGATGCGCAAGCCCTGCGGGCGCTGCAAGGTGCACCCATCCCTGCAGCCTGCCATGCGGCTCATGCAGGTGGTTTTCAACTTTGCTGGTCACAGCTCTCGCACGCACCAGCCTGGAACTCTGCTGGCCAGAGCGCTCACATGCAGTAGGTCTGACTTTGCTGGTCACAGCGCTCGCATTTGGTCACCAAAGCCCGCACCTTGTCATGTGGGGCGCTGTGCGACAACATAGTGAGATCAGCAGTACGCCTGGCGCCTGCGAGCGGCGTAGCGTTTGCGCAGGTCACGACGACCGACCAGGCGACGGGCGCGGTCGGTCAGGAGCCGCTCAAGACGCTGAAGTCGTTCCGCACCGGCAAGCTGCTCGACTGGGTCCCCGAGCCGTCCTGGCGGCATGAAGTCTACTTTGGGTGGCACATGGCGCGTGTCCCCGCTGGCCGCCGCCGTCGGTCGCTCAAAGTGGAGCGTTGCTTATGTACCAGGCCGTCTAACTTTTGTAGATTTTCTGGTGACGGTGCCTTATTTTCACGTCTGGCCTTTCTTGCATGGCACAAGTTTGCAAACGCTCACATGTCAGAGCTCGCTGGTCACCCTACTGGGTAGCATTTCGCAGGTCACCCAGAGCTTGGGAGCGGTGTCGGTCGGCGATCCGGTCACGGTCACACGCACGCGCGTCGCGTCTGCAGAGCTGTGAGCTGTCAGGTACAAAAGGCAAGTTAGTTCCTGGCGACGTGAGTCTGTACGGAGTGCGTTTGCACTCCTATGTGCTTTTGTGCTTACTAGTTCCTCAGCAATCCTTGCCTATTTCCACGGCTGTTCATATACCAGTGTGCTTAGATTTGGATGTGACATATTAGATGTGAGGTAATTAGTGTGCGCAAGCCTCATTGCGTACAAACACGCGTGGTGTCTCCACCCTTACAGCGGGACTGTGCAAACTCAGCATGTCATCAGTTGCCTGAAGTCGACTTGTAAATTGCAGCAGATTGTTGCAGCATGCATGCCATATGGAATGCGCAGATTTTGGACAAGGTGTGGCTCACCTGATGATACAAAGCAGCAGCTACTACAGTGGTAGCTACCAAGTGGACATGAGCATGGCATGGCCGGTACCCTGGCTGGATGCAGATCCGCAGAGGATGTCATTGGACGGCCTCACAATCAGCTTGCAGAGGACAACAGTAGGACGGCGCTGTTGTTCCATGGATTTGCTGTGACAGCGCTCGTCCAAAGCAGACTGTGTGCCGCCATGCCGCGCGTGACTGGCTTGTACGTGTTTCCCGTCAAGAGTATGGGTGGCATTGCCGCCGACAAGCTTTACATTGGCGCCACGGGTGCGAACACTTGTAGCAAACGACCTCTGAGAGAGGTGCTGGATACTTGCCCTCACTTGTTCATCCTAGCAAACTGTTCTTTTCACCTCTGATTCAACTCTGACACCGGGCCACCACCACTCTATCAGGCGGAGTAGCTTGGGACCGCACCTGGCTGGTTACGCGCGAGGACGGGCGCTTCTTGACGCAGCGGCAGCTCCCAAAGTGCGGGGCCCCCTGGGCGCAATCGTAGTGCTGTGAGAGCGCACAAAGTGAGGAGTGTGCTCCTTGCAGCTCTACAACTGCCATGCAAGCAGCCAAGTGTGTTTGCCATGCAAGCAGGCGAGTCTAGGAACAAGGTAGGTCACGTATGACCCGCTCTGGTCACTTCCGAGCACCCCGTGGGTGGTGTATGTCCTATCTGGCGTCGTGCTAAAGCAGTGTGCGCGCCGACAGGATGGCGCTCATTGAGACGTGCCTGCCGCCGGAGGTGCTGTGCGGCGCGGAGGGCAAGAAGCCGGCGGCGGACGCCGCGCTGGTGCTGAAGGCGCCCAGCATGGAGCCCCTGCGGGTGAGGCCCCGTCCCGTCTCAGGAAAGGCTGCTCTGGAGGGCGGGGTTGTGCAAGATAGGCTGAAAGGGAAGGATGGAAGCTTAACACGCGCGCAGGTTCAAATTGGTGCACCCGCAAACCTAGGTAAGCAGGGGAGCGCAGTGCCGCAGGAGAGCGCGGCTGACACCTGATATATGAGTTGATACCCTTGTGCAGTGCTTGCGCAGAGCTGTGCATCCTGCAGGGACTGTGAGCCTGCTGGCGACCCGCCCCGCCACGCAGCAACGCACCCGCCTTGGGAGCGTGCTGCCTGCTCATAAATGACATGCTGTGCGGCGGCAGGTGCTGCTGGAGCCCGCGTCCGAGCTGCCGGTGCGGACAATGAACGTGACGTGCTGGGAGTGGGCGGGCACCGCGCGCGACGAGGGCGACGAGGCCGCCGAGTGGCTCAGCGAGTACCTGGGCAAGCCCGTGCGGCTGGTGCGGTACATGGGTGCGGGCCCAGGCGTCTCATCTAGGGTCGGTCCAGGGCTTCCGCGGCTCCTGCCCGTAAGCCTGCTTGGGGCCGGAGGCGGCATGCAGACCATGTGGGCGTACAGTAGGTGCTGTCGGCGTGCAGGGCAGCTGCAGCTGAGAGCAAGGTTGGCGCAGCCAGCTGCCTTGCGCCTTGAAGCGTGCTTGAGAGAGTTCCTCGTGTATAGGTCTGCGATGCCCACTCGCGCATGCACTCCTACGTCCAGTGCGTCAGAGGTCAGCAGCGCCACCAGGCTGCAAGCCAGGACGCTCGCTTCTCGATGTGTAGAGCTACTGGCAATCAGCACAGAGTTGTGGCAGCAGGGCAGTGTCGCAGGCTGGACTGCTTGTACGCCCATGTGCGCACGGACGACACTGAAAGACACTTCAACTCGAGGTGAGTCAAGATGAGCCCTGAGGGCCGCCGCGTCGCGCGCAGGCAAGGCCGGCGAGGGCGACGCGGACAGCGACCCCGCGCGCCGCCCTGTGGATCCCAGCTTCGCCAAGGGCTTTGAGAACACGTTCTCTGATGGGTACCCCATCCACCTCACCGCGGAGGTGCGGCGGCCCGCGCTGCAGCGGCGCCTGGCGCCGGGCGGCCGGTGTCCCCTCTGAGCTGCTTCGGGCTGTGACCCTGGCAGGGCGTGGTTGTTCTCACCTCACCCCAAACGTGCTGTGCACCTCATGCCTGGCCGTGCAGGGGTCGCTCAGAGCGCTGGACAAGTGGGTCAATGCGAATAACCCTACCAAAAAACCCAAGCCATGAACCTCCCGCCCGCGCGCGCAGGAGTCGCTGCAGGACCTGAACAAGCGCATGGCAGATCCGCTGCCCATGGACCGCTTCCGCGCCAATATTGTGGTGGCCGGCGAGGCGCCCTGGGCCGAGGACAGCTGGGGCGGCCTGCGCATCGGCGAGCTTGAGTTCTCCAGCGTCAAGCCGTGCGGCCGCTGCAAGGCGCGCGGCGGCCGCGGCGCCCCATGCACCCCTGCCACGCTTGCACGCGACGGCGGGCGCTCCGCCGCTCGCGTGTCGCCCGGAGCCATGGCTTGGCACCATCGCAGGTCTGACTTGAGGGGCTGCCTGAAATTGGGGAGGTTGGGCGCACCTGCACATCGCTCCTGCTTCTGACCTGGCCTCTGCAATGTGGCGTTACACTCAAGCTGGGCCGGCGCGCAGGTCACCACAACCGACCAGATCACCGCCGAGGTCGGCCAGGAGCCGCTGAAGACGCTGGCCGAGTTCCGCAGCGGCCGCGTGCTGGGCTGGAACGCGCGCCCGGAGTACAAGCGCGAGTTCATGTTTGGGTGGAACCTGGTCCGGCCCGCGCTCGCGCGCCCGCCCAGCGCGGGGGCCTTCGCATGCCAAGCGAGGAAAGGGCTTGTCCAACAAGTGCTAGACACCGGTCGCATAGCAGCATGTGCGGCACCGCTTCTGTCGCACATCGGGATTCTGTCTGTGTAAGGACGGCCAGGCTGTGGCCAAATGATCTCATCGGCATGCGCCGTCTTCTGCTGCCCACCATGCGCTCTACCAGCTCATGGCTCACGGAAACAGCCGTGTGCAGGAGCGCGTAGGAGCAGGGCACCTTGCGTTGCACTTGGGCTTGCATGTGGGTATGGATGTGCGCTGCCAAGCCTGCGCTTGCATCCAGTGCTGAGTGCGATGCTTGCGTGCAACTTAGAGCAGAGGACGCGCTCCCTGCTGTGCGGCGCGACGCCTGCATCAGGACCGACCACCAGGGCGGGTGCCGTGCAGGGCCTGGCAGGGACCGCATGGCTTGTAGTGACGGGTGGCTGCGCCGGGCGCAGGTAACGTCGCAGCGCGGGGTCATGGCAGTGGGCGACGAGGTGGAGATCACGCGCGAGCGCCTGGCGGTTGAGCTCACGGTGTGAGCGGGCCGGCACTGGGTGCAGTTCTGTATCAAGGCCAGCACAATTTTGCTAGCATTGGGTCCGCATGCAGGACGAGGCAATGTTGACCAGTTTGACATGTTGTCCTTCTTTTTTGCAGCGCATAGGCTTCTCTTGCAGCTCTTGGGCCAACGTTGTTCGGCGATGTGCATAGTGTACACTGTATACTAGTTGTGTGAATTCATCGCGCCAAAGGGTTGCAGCGTGTGTTGCTGTATAAGCCTGTTCAGCCTAGCTCAGCGGCTGGTTGCAGCAAGACAATTCTTTTATGATGCTGAAAATAGTGTCATGCGTATTTGGCTCGTTGGGAGGCACTCACTCAGCCATGCGTTTCCCCAAGCGTCCAAGAACTAATTCTGACAAAGGTGTTACACTCGTGTTACACCGCTTGTTCACAAATATTCAGTACAAGCCAGGTACAGGCGCTGCAACGCTGGCGCTGCAACGCTCGCAAGCACACGCACAGGCAGAGGGTTCCCTGACATGAGCATGTCCAATGTGATTCGCTGAGTTGCATGTCACTTGGTAGTCCGTACAGGAACCCGTCGTTGGTACATTTGCTGCTGCTACCAGAAAACCAGTACGACAATCTAGAGCACCTCGTCGCCCCAGGCCTCGGGAGGGAGCTGGCTGTCGAGCAGCGGCTGCTGCGGGTAGCCCGGCGGGATGCGCAGCGTGCTGATCTTGCGCGGCGGGTACACCGGCCCAGCCAGCTCGTGGAACAGCTTCAGGTTGTCTGCGCGCGCGACCGGCCAGCTCAGCACAACCCGCAGCTCATACCACCAGCGGGGGCCCCCGATGCAGCCAGCCCAGGAACAAGGTCCGGGCCTGTTTGCGCACAAGCACCATTGTTCACAGCGCTTCATGCAGGGGCGCGCGTCTCGGCGGCGTTTGCGTCTGGCGCATGCAGAGCTGCGCTGGGAGGCACTATCACTGCAGCGCCAGCGCGAGCGTGCGCACCTATGAGCTTGTGGATGACGCGGCAGCCGTCGCAGCGCGCAAACACGGACCCGCTCGCCCACGCGTGCGGGCTGACCGCCTTGGTGCTCACCTCGCCGCACAGGTTGCATGTGAACTGCACCTGTTCCCGTGCCACACATCTCAGTTGATGATAGCAGGCACCGCACCCAGCGCGATTTGACCTTTGCGGTGCAAAGCGCTAAATACCTTCGCACAGCCTTGTCAGCGCAAACAGCTGGCACGAAGGCAGGTCCTGCACACGCAGCGCAGCCACACTGCGTGCCCGCTCACCTTGCGGGTGCGCCGCGGGTGCTTGCTCTCGCGCGCCGCCGCCTCCTGCGAGCGACCCCATCAACACTTCACACATTTTCACCTGACCAGGCAACCCTACAGCACACGTGCGACACGCACTTCTCTGTGCGCACTGCACACGGCGTAACAGCAGCACATGGTGTGAGCCAAGCGCTGGCTCACAGCCCGCTGGCGCAACAGAGCGCGCGCTGTGCACCCATGGCCACAGCACACATAGCGCTTCAGGCTCCGCTGCTGCCAAGTGCCGTGCAATACAGGTCTTGCTATCCTGTCATACAGCTTACCCAATCAGCAACCTCTGTTACGCTACCCTATCTTGTAAATCAGGTGACGCTACCCATCCTGGAAACACAGGTCAACAGTCGTTTGCACTGCACGGCGCACAGAGCTTGGATGATGTCACGTAGGAACAGCACCTGCGCCCGCGCGTATCGCGCGCTGTCGCGCAGCACCAGGCCCAGGCACTCGCTGGCGGCGCTGGAGCACGCGTCCGCGAGCGCGTCGCCGATCGCCGCGTCCGCGTCGTCGTCCAGCAGGCGGTAGTCCGTGACGTCGTACCAGCTGCTGGCCTGGAACATGCTTACGCCGCCTGCACCCGCGTCCCCCGCCACTGCCAGCGCCACTGCTCCCAGCACGCCAGCCTGCTCAGCGAGCAGCTGGCAGGTGGTACGGCGTAGCAGCTGCCGGCCTGCACCACGCCGGCCTCTGGCCGAGTCACTACTCCCGACAGCCTCCTGTCAGCTGAGCACAGGCTGCAAGCATTCCAGCACACACGCCACTCCTGCCGCGCTGCACTGCTGACGTGCGTTCCTGGGCAGCGAGGCAAGCATCATGCACAGGTGTCCCGCTGCTCTGCGAAGCACCAAGAGCCAGTGTGCTGCAAGGCGGCAGTGCGGCTACATCCTACATCTTGCCTACGGCGCACGAACAGTTTATAACCCTCGAAGCGCACCGCAGGGCCGAGGCAGCGACGTGGATGGCGCGTCCACCATCTGCAGGCCGGTCAGCTTCGATGACAGCACCAGACCTGGTCCGCCGCGCCGCGGCCGCTGCAGCACCCAGCTCTGCAGGCTCCCGCACAGGTGCTGGTCAGCACTGCCGAGGACGTCCGGGCTGGTACCGCCAGGGCGCGGTGCAAGCGCCTGTGACGTCCTCTGGCTCTATTAAGGCAATCTGCAACACACCAAGCACGCCATTGACGCATCTCTGCGTGCGCGCCAGCGCGGGCCAGGGGCGTAAGCGCGCCTGGCCAACAGGCGCGCACACGATGTCATGGTCATGCGCAGTCCGGTCGAGCAGCACGCCCTGGTTGCCAGGCAGCGGGAGGTCCTTTCGCTTGCCGTGCGTGCAGGAGCCTGCGGCCTCTGCATGCGCAGCAGGGTACACACCACGCGGTGTGCGCCCTGGGCGCGCCGCTGTGCCAGCACCGCAAGCAGGCAACAGCGCCGGCAGCCTGTTTGTGGCCAGCATGTCGAGCAACAGCGCTACTGGCTATGGATTGAGCCTGTGACCTGTTAGAGCAATTACACACATGGAGAGCTCCCGCCCAAAACAAGAATGGCCACCCGCATTATACTGGCCACCCACATTATGCATTTATGTATGAATTTCATGGTAATGCATGCCGTGAGATGCAGCTTTGGAAGGAGATTGAGCAGCTCTGAGCAGCTCCAGCTCCAGTCACCGAACCGGCTTTCAGGAGTACAATGCCTGGATGGGTCGCTTTGCAGGGCATGCAATTTGCATGCGCTGGTCCGAGCACTGATAGAGGCGCCGGCCCAGCGTGCAGGCTCGCTGCTGCTCGGTGAGTGTGCCCAGCACCTCGCTGCACGGAGAGACAGCTCACATTCCTGACTGACGGATTTTATGGCCCGGAGCAGGTTGCAGCTGCGGCCTCACGTTCGCCGAGGTTGCGCCGTCTGCCAAACCAGTGCGCACATCTCTTGCGACGGCCCTCATGCTTGCTGTTCGTGTCAACACGTGTGTTTGCAATGTGCGCTGTGGTATGCAGGCGCGGACTCGAGCGGCAGGAGTGTCCCCCCCCCCGCTTCCAGGCGAGTGAGCTCTGCCTGTGCCCGCGCAGCTGCTCTCTTCGCGTGCTCTTGCTGTCTGCACACCAGCCTCCCTACGCACGCTGACGCCGGCCGCTCCCGACCGCAGTGCGCTGGCGGAGCTCAAGACGCCGCTCACGATCTTGGCGGCAGTAGCCGCTGGTGCGGCTGTGTCCGCCGTAGCAAAGAGGGCGCTGGGCCGGAGAGGCGGCGGCGGCGGCGGCGGAGGCGGCGGCGGCGGCGGTGGGGGCGGCGGCGGCGGGGGCGGCGGGGACGGCGCGGGTACTCATGCTGCTGGCCAGGTTGCGCCTCATGCTGCATGTCCTGCTCCCCGGACTGCGTCACTGAGGTCAGAATGGGGCTGTTCCTTGCCTTTTGCGTACCCCGACTCAAGGCCTGCGGCACACGCCACCCAGCCAAGTGCGCCACGACCGTGCTGAAATGGGTGCGCTGGTATCCGACCATGCGGAGCAGTATTGACTGCAGAAAGGGCTCATGATCGCACCCGGCACCCAACCCGCTGGCCGGTGGGTAGCGTACGCGGGCTGGCCCAAAGGCCCGAGGGCACCCGGGGACACCGCTTGGCTGCTGTGGTGCTGCACCCGTGGCAGACGGAGCCTGATGAGGCAGGCTCGCGCGTTGGCGCATAGTGTTTTGATGAGTTCAGCTATATGTGATAGGCGGCACATCGCTGGCACAACCAAAAGTAAGGGGAGCCAGTGCTCTGTGTAGCTTCAGGCGCCACTTGCCCCCATGCAAGCGCCCTGCATGCAGAAGTGGGGTTCTTCCGGTCGAGGAAAAGGGGCACCTGGGGCATCACCTGCTGGGGCTTGGCGCTGACTTTGTTGAGGCAGGCGGGGGCGCGCAGGGAGGACGAGCGGGGCAGGCGGCCGCCGCCAAAGGTGTCGCTCACGCTGGTGTCCTTCTCGACCACGCGCAAGGCGTATGAGCGCATCACCGCGCGCTTTGCGCGCGAGTACCAGGCGGCGACCGGCCAGCCCGTACGCTTCCGGCTCAGCTTCGGCGGGAGCGGGACGCAGGCGCGCCCGGCGCGGACCCCCAGATGAGCTGCCGCGCCTGTTCGTTGTTGTGAGGACTTTACTCAGGCATGGGTACCGCCGTGCATCGATTGGGCGCTGGCTCATATTTGATTATGATGTGGGTGTGCGAGACCTGTGAGTGTGAGATTTTGCGTGAGGCAGCGGCCCCAACCTACCTCAGCTGATTGCACCCGCATGTTGGGTGCATTTCATTCATAAAAGGATGACATTACATCTTCACCACTATGTACTTGGTTGCTGTATCACCAGCGCGGGGGCAGCGCCTCAAGCCCGCAACATCTGCGGCCGCGCAGGCGCGCGCGGTCTGCGATGGCCTCCCGGGCGACATCGTGGCGTTGGCGCTGCCGCTGGACATCGCCAAGATTGCAGAAGCGGGCCTCATCAACCGCGACTGGCAGGCGAGGCCCACTCGGTGCTGGCGTGCCTTCTTTCATCCCGTCCGGCTCCTACATCGCCCCCGTGACTGTCACTTGGTGCTCAGGCAGTCTCCGCCATACGCAGCCCCGCAGGCCTGGCGCCTTGCCGCCTGGGCCGGCGCAGCTCGTTGACGTGCTGCAGGCGCGCAGACGCGCGTGGCAAACAATGCGGTGGTGGCCGAGTCGGTGGTGGCAATCGTGACGCGGCACAACAACCCCAAGAACATACGCGGCTGGGACGATCTGACGAGGTCCGCCTTGGTATACCTCAAACGTCCGTACTTTGACACTGTTACTGATGACCCCAGCCGGCCGGCTCCCAGCTACCACGATTGTTGGCGTTTGGCATTCTACGGAGCAAAGGACAAACTGTGATCATATTGGGAGATAGCGCTAGCTTCTTGGTGTGTGCTATGTGTAGCATGAACATTGCATGGCGGTGCAGCTGTGTGCTCACAGCTCTAATCAACCCATCACTTTGGCACAGGCCAGACGTGGAGGTCATCACAGCCAACCCTAAGACGGCGGGCGTGGCGCGGTGGAATTTCCTGGCGCTGTGGGGCCACCGCATGGCCAAGGGGGACACTGCCGCCGAGGAGTACGTCACAAAGGCGCGCCCTCTGCAGGCTGTGATCCTTGGGGCAGCATTAACGCGTTCTGCATGTGCCCAGTTGACTCGCAGGTCTGTCATTGCATGCCCATGTAGCCGCGTGGGGCATTCGAGGTCAGTATCGTGTTTGATAGGACGACCAGAGGACACGCCGTGACACGCCGCTGAAGTACAAGACATAATGTCGTGTTTGCCAACCACCATCAACGAGATCATCTTGCAGGGTTAACATGCATGCTCGGGCAGCGGCGTGAAGCTGCGCCAGCCACGTACTCTAAGCAGACCTCGGACAGTGTCAAGCGCGCTGAGCGCCCCGCAGGTCTTTGAGCGCGTGCCGGTGCAGCCGCGCGACGCGCGCGAGGCCAGCGACGTGTTCTACAAGCAGGGCCAGGGCGACGCGCTGCTCAACTATGAGAATGAAGTGATCTTCACCAATGCATCATACCCGCCGGGCGACGCGCTGCCGTACGTCGCGCCGCAGCACAATGTCCGGGTGCGCCTTCGCAGGGTCGGGATTAGGGTACGGTCAGGGTGCGGTCATAACTATACGTCTGGAGCGGCAGCCATGGCGTGGCAGGGTCGGACCCTGCGCGCCTTGACCTTGACGGCCGCCGCTGAGCTCTTTTGAATAGGCTTTTGTGCACTGTCATCCTGGGCACAGGCTGTGGGCGCTTGCTCCCTTTTCCTCTTGGGCAGGCCGCTGCTGCACCAGCTGCCCCCGCACTGGAGCGTCAGTGTCTGGATGACCTGAACGTGCATGCATGGCAATGCGCAGCTCCGTGCAATATGAGGCATGGACAGGCAGCTTGAGGTGCGAATTAACAAAGGGTTGGCACAGCTCAGGTGTGGCAGGCCCAGGCGGGCGCACAGTTGCGGGCGCTGCGCTGACGCACCCGTCGCCGCTGCTCCTGCTCTGCCAGCTGCCGGCCGCAAAGGAGGGGGAGCACAGGCGCAAGCAGGGTTAGGATCCAACCGTAAACTCGCCGCGCCCAGGTGCAAACGCCCGTCGCGATCGTGGACGCGAACATCGAGCGTTGCCCGGCGCGCACGCGCGGCGCCACGCGCGCGGCGGCCGAGGCGTTCATCGACTACCTGTTCACGCCGGCCGCGCAGGCTGAGTTTGAGGCTGTGGGGTTCAGGCGCGCCTGCCCGAACCCTAACCCTGAGGCTGAGACCGTCCTGAGGCTGTGGGGGTCAGGCACGCCTGCCATTGCATCACGATCTCCTCCTCGCCGTGCCGCTGTCCCAGGCACCGTCGCTGCCCCATGTCATGAATGTGCACAGCCCCGCTCCCAGGCAGAAGGTGTGCGGCAACGCTGGCCGCTCAGGCCTGTGTTGGGTGCTTTCGTCAGTGCACATGTACGCATTGACGGTGTATCCCGGGTGCCCCCCTGACATTCAAACTCTACACAGGCACTGCTACACATGTCATACAGCTCAGACGCACGTCCTGCTGAGTGAATTGAACGGTCCAGGTCAGACAGATGTGTAAGGTCCGGGGGACGGCGGCAAGCGCCTGGCTGCCATCAGTAGGTCAAGAGTGTCTGTCAGCAAACCTTGCTGGGTTGCTGTGTGCAGGGTGGGACATGCGGCAAGCTCATGGTGCGGGCGTATCCGAGTTGGCAGCGTAAGTACCATTATGACACACAGTGTGTGAGTGCAGAGCAGGAGCACACTTTGCCAGACCCATTTTCTGTCACGCGCAGGCCGGTCGACAAGGGGCTGGCCAAGCGCAGCAAGCTGCCCAAGGTCAGCAAGGCGTGGGCGGTGGAGGGCAAGCTGGGCGGCTGGGACGCGGTGCAGGACAAGTTCTTCGCGGGGCAGGCGCGCAGGGGTGGGAGGTGGGGTAAAGCATAGGCTCAGGGATACAGACAGGGCTGCCCAAGCCACCCGCAGACCTGCTGCTGCGGCCCACGTGGACCGGCGGGGTCCCGGCGCGTGCCGGGGCTGGCAGCAGCCCAGAAGCCGCTGCAGGTCGCGGGTGACCAGGCAGCCTGTTGAGTGTGATGTATACACGCTGTGGCAGGCCGGTCGTGCCGCACCGCATGCGCAGCCAACACCACCTGCGACATGAGGGCAAAGTGCCGTGAATGCCACCCCGCGACTGGCCTCTCACGGACAGGGGGCATGCGGCCAGGTCCCCAGAAACATGCGCACCTGCATACACGGACTCATTACATATATACGTGCACCTGAGCGCGCTCGCGACCACGGGGCGAGCCCTGTGTGGATAGCGGGCTGTGAGCACGCATCGACCCGTCAGGCTGCCGCGACGCGCGCGACGCTAGGGCAGCATTGCGGAGCCGGGCGCGCCTGGCCGCACCCCACTCGCCGCCGCTATCGCGTATACCTGACCATAGCCCGTGCCGCCGCGCAGGGCGTGCTGGACCGGGTGCAGCACAACGTCGGCAGGACCAAGGAGGCGCTGCGGCTGGCCGCCAAGGCCCGCAGGAGGTAGCGCGAGTGCGTCCAGGAGACGACGTAGGGGGCGAGCACGCATCAGGGGCTTGTTGTTGCCAGAACCGAACAGAACGTACAGAGCATACGTGAGAGTGCTGGGCGTGCAGCGCGTGACAGTGCCTCTGCCGTGAGGGCAGGAGCGGTGGGCCTCCAGCCCTCTGTCTGTCCCAAGCGCGCCCGGAACTAGCCCTGTGGACTCTGATCTTCTGAACACGACAACCTTATGTCGAGTGGTCAAGTGATGTGCTGATGTGCTGCGAGCCTGCGCAAAGCCTGTAGTCTGGCTATGTGCGCTACCTAGGCTATGGCATCTAATCCAAACCAATTGTCAAAAGCCATGGAGAATAGTGTTGCAAGTCTGCTTTGCATGCTTTCCATGGGCACTGCTTGGGCTCACCGCATTCGCACACACCGCTGCGCTTAACAATGACACCACATGAAACAAGTGGGCAACCTCCTCATACGAAAGGCACGCTAGGGTACAGATACACACATGGTCCAGGGCAAGCGTGTGCCCCACATGTCAGTTCACACAAAACGCTTGCAAATCAGATACCAGCCTGCTCAAGCCTGGCAAGTTTTGCACTTGCGGCCGCCTTCGAGGAGTTCGTGGCCACACAACGGTCTTGTCACAAGTCTGACCCCGCCAGGGTGTTATTAGCACCCACTGGCAGTGGGCCACTGCCTGCCAACAGGCGCACCTCATCTCTCAGCACCCATCATGCCTGTCAACGCTCACAGCCGCGCTGTTGAGCCACACCCGAGACATGCCGCACGCCATAAGCGTACTGCCAGGGCTCAACGGGGCCTCCCTTAGGCAGCGCCACCCACTCAAGCCTGCTGCGCAGGTGCGGACACGATGCAGCGTGCGCCGGCCCGTGCTCCTACGCACAACCACGGCAACACCTCGGCCGCACGCGCCTGCGCCCCCCTGCTTCGCCGCCCACCGCCGCGTCGCAACTCGCGCGCCCTACATGCCCGGGGCATGCCAGCGCTGCATGCGCATGCCCCGGGCCTGCTTGCCGTAGGTCTGGCGCAGGCTCCTTGCCTAGGGTTCGGCCGGCTGAGCCGCCCCACTGGCGCTGCGCAAGCTGGCAGCGCCACCGCGCGACCAAACCACAGAACCTCTGCAGCCCCTGGTGCTGCCCAAGAGCGCGCGCCGTGCGGCTCTCACAGGGGCCCTGCGCCGCTGCGCAGTCAACAGCATCCTTACCCGACCGCTGCTGCGAGGCGTGCCCGGCCCCGTTCGTGCCCTGCGTCCACACTGTGGGCCGCACGCCGCCGTGCCCTGCTGTATGGGCCCCGAGCACGGCCATGGGCCTGCCTGTGCGCGCTGCGAGTTTTTGGCCTGCGCCCCGCCCGCCCGGAACCCGCCCGCTCGCCGCTCCCCCGGCTCTGCGCCGCCCTGCACGGGGCAGCAGGCAGCGCGGGCTCGAGCTAAGGTAGGGTGTAGGGCTGGGCCAGGCCGTGCTCGCTGGTGACGTCCCGCGACAGGAACATGGCCTTGCGCTGGTAGTACGCGCGCCGCAGCTCGCCCCACCGCGCCAGCAGCTCTGAGAGGTCGGGTGCGGCCGGGACCAGGTCGCCCTGCTGCACCCGCTGCCTCGCGGCCGCGCTCGGCTCTCCCTGCAGCCCCGCAGCCGCGCCCCAGTCCTCCTGCTGCCCCGCAGCTGCGCCCAGGTCCCCCCGCGGCCGCGCTGCCGCGCCCGGGTCCCCCCGCGGCGCCTGCTGCTGCTCCGCGGCCGCGTCCAGGTTCCCCCGCTGGCCCGCGGCCGCGCTCGGGTCCCCCAGCTGCCCCGCGGCCGCGCCCGGGTCCCCTTGCGCGGCATCCGGCCCCGCTCTTGCGCTGGCGCCCAGCTGCAGCGCCTGCCGGGCGCCGCCGGGACTGATCACGCCGCTGCCCTTCGCGCCGGTGTCGGCCGACAGCCTGCGCCGCTGGCGCCGGCGCGCCGAGCAGGGCGCGCCGGCGGCGGTACGGGTCTCGCCCTCGCCCTGCGCCCGCGGGGACGCGCTGGCTGCCGGCGAGGCCGCGGCCGCGGGCGACCGCTCGCGCCAGCCGCCGCCGCCGGCTGACGCAGCCCCGCGCGCACTTGGCGCAAAGACCTCCGCAGCGCGCGTGTCGGCACTCCCGGCGGCGCTTTCGCCGCCGGCACTGGCGGCGGCGGAGGCCGCCACGCCGGCGGCGCCGCCGGCCGCAGTGCTGGCGGCGTCAACCGCGGCGGCGGTGGCGCGGGCAGGCGCCCCGGCAGCTGCGCAGCGCAGCGCTGCAGTCCGTGCTGCGCGGGCGGGCGCGGGCGCGGCGGCGGCCGCGCGGGGCGTGGCAGTGCTCCGCGCCGCGGCGGCGGGCGGCCGCGCGGCCGCCTCCTCGGCCTGCTGCGCCGGCAGAGCGGTCAGACAGGCCTCCCGCCGCGCCAGCGCACTGCTAGGTGACCCCCTGGCGCCTGCAAACACACATGCTGCCATGGCAGGCCGGCACGCTCGCCCCTGTGGAAGTGCGAGATCTATGCGCAATGGGCCACCAAGGGCCGCGGGCGCACCTGCGCGCAGGCGCTCGTGACGAGCGTGGCGGCCGGCGTGCGCGCGGGCCGGTCCAGCAGGACGACCAGGCGGCCGCGGCGGCCGGCGGGGCCGGCCGTCATGGCGAGCGCGCCCGCCGGCGGCACGTCCGCCAGGATGCCCGCCACCAACACCTCCTTCCAGGCGGGCGGCAGCGCCATGAGGCAGTACGGCGCGAGCCGGTCGGCCTGCCGCACCAGCTCCTGCGCGGCACCCGCACGCCGCCCTCGGCACGCGCGCGGCGAGGGGTGGGTGGGTGGGGCGCGCGCGCGCGCATGGCGCTGGGTACTGTTAGGACAGGACTTGGCAGGGTGGGGTTAGGGTATAGGGTATGATAGAACATGATGCGCGCGTCGACGCGCGCGCCACGTGTGCGCCGGTGCCGGTGTGCCATGACAGCGCGCTGACAAGGCGCAGGGGCCGCTGTGCAAGAGGGGCCGCGGCGTGGCGCGCCTTGAGCGGGAGCCCGCCGCGGTAGGTGCGCAGCGCCACGCGCAGGCCCGGCCACACCGCCTCCGAGCCCGCGCCGGGCTGGCCCACGCTGGGCGCCAGGTGCCAGCGCGCGCCAATGCGCCGGAACACGCCCGAGCCGGCCGCCTCCGCCTCCAGGCACGCGCCGACCGCGCCCGGCGCCGCGCCCAGCTGGCCCGCCAGCTCGCCGGCGCTGGCGCCGGCGGCGAACGCGCGCGCGAGCGCGCAGAACAGGTCGCGGCCCAGCCCGGCCGGGAAGTAGGCGGCCGCGGCCTCGTCCAGCTCGGCAAAGCCGCGGAACGCGTGCATGCGGGCGCCGTAGCGGCGCCGCAGGCCGTCCCGCTGCGCCAGCAGCTCGGCGAGGTCCAGCGCGGCCGCGGCGCCCGCGCCGCCCTCGCGCTCCCCGCCGTCCTCGCGGTCGTCCCCGTCCTCGCGGTCCTCGCGGTCCCGGCGACCCTCCCGCCGCGCCGGCGGCCGCGCGGCCGCGCCGGGCTCGCCCTTCGGCGCCGGCCCGCCCGCGCCCGGCGCCACGCGCGGGTTCTGCGCCGCGCTGCCCGGCCGCGACGCCGGCCCGCCTGCGCTTGGCGCCGCCCGCGGGCTCGGCGCCGCGCTGCCCGGCCGCGGCGCCGCGCAGCCCAGCTCGCCGGCGCCACCCCTGCTGCCGGCGGCGCCGGGATCGAGGCTCGGGGCTGGCGCCGGCGCCGCCTCGTCATCGCTGCCGGCCGCGGGGCTGGCGCCGGCGCCCCGGCTCTTCCAGCCGCTGCTCACTGCCGGCGCCGCCTCGTCGGCGCCGCTGGCCGCGGGGCTAGCGCCGGCGCCCCGACTCCTCTGGCCGCTGCTCACTGCCGGCGCCCCCTCGTCGGCGCCGCCGGCCGTCGGGCTGCTCACTGCCGGCGTCGAATCAGCAAGAGGCGGCGACGGTGACGGGGACCAGGACGCGGCTGTCAGCGCCTGGGACGCGGCAGCGGCATCCGTGGCGGCGCGGCGCCCGGGCGCGGCTGCAGGGGACACAGACGCGCGCCGGCGGCTGCCGCCAGCCGACGCGGCTCTCGGCGGCCGGGACGCGGCAGCGGCGGACGCGGCGGCGTGGCGCCCGGGCGCGGCCGATGCGGGACGCCGACCGCGGCCGGCAGCCGACGCAGCTTTCGGCGCCCGCGCCGCTGCAGCAGCCGGCAGGCTGTGCCGCCTGGGCCAGGCGGGCGCGGGCGCGCGCGCAAGCCGCTCGCGCAGCACCACCAGGCAGCCCAGGCGCCCGGACCGGCCGCACGTCATGGCGAGCATGCCCGCCGGCGCAACGTCCGCCAGGACCGCCGCCACAAGCACCTCCTTACACGCGGGCGGCAGCGCCATCAGGCAGTCCGGCGCGAGCCGGTCGGCCTGCCGCACTAGCTCCTGCGCGCTGGCGCCCGCCCCTCTCAACGCGCGGCATGCGCGGCGCAGGAGCGACGCCCGTCTCTGACTTGAGCAGACAACTGCATTTCAAAGTTTATCCAAGAGCCGTTGCACCTAGAGGCTACAGCGGTAGAAGCAAGCCGGGCAGGCAGGCATTAGGGTAGGGTAGGGTAGGGTAGGGTGCGGGTCGCGCCGTGATCGGGAGCCCAGCCGGCCACCCGCGCAGCGCCTCCAGCAGGCACGGCCAGATGCGCTGCGCGCCGCCGCCGGGCACCCCCACAATCGTCGGCAAGTGCCAGCGGCCGCCCACGCGCCGGAACACGCCCGAGCCCTCTCGCTCCTCCTCCAGGCACGCGCCGACCGCCGCCGGCTTCTTGCCCAGCTGGTCCGCCAGCTCGGCCGCGCTCGCGCCCGCGGCGCCCGCGCGCGCGACCGCGCAGAACAGGTCCCGGCCCAGCCCGGCCGGGAAGTAGGCGGCGGCTGCCTCGCCCAGGTCGGCAAAGCCGCGGAACGCGTTCTTGCGCGCCGCGGACGCGCGCCGCAGGCCGTCCCGCTGCGCCAGCAGCGCGGAGAGGTCGAGCGCGGCCGCGCCCAACTCCTCGCACGGCGGCGCCCGCGCGGAGCCCGGCCGGCGGCGGCCGCAGCCGCGCGCGCCGCCGCGCGCCGCCGCGGCGCGCGCCCGGGCCTTCAACAGCGCGCCTGCCGCCATCGCGACGGCGGCGGCCGGCGCGCCCCGCGGCGCGACGGCGTCGGGCACGTAGGCGCGCCGCCGGGGCGCGTCGGCGGCGGGCGGCGAGGACGCGTGCCGCACGCCGGCGGCCGCCGCCGCGTCCCGCGGCGGCGACTCGGCGGGCACGGACGCGCAGCGGCGCAGGCGGTTGGCCGCGGCGGCGGCCCTGGCGGCCAGCCGCGCGCGCGATGTCGCGGCCACACGCGCGGCGGCGGCGGCGGCGGCCGCTGGGTTGTGGTTGCGCGGGTTCCACCTGCCGGCGCGCGCAGCGGCCCATCAGCGGCTGCTGCCGCCGCCAGGGCAAGCGCAGGTGTTGCTCTGCTGCGCAGTGACGACATACCGCAGCTGCGGCACGCGGCGGTATGTCGCTTGGCCCGGCCCTGACATGCCGACAGCAGCATGGCGGGCGTGCGCCAGCGCGCAGGCCCGCGCAGCACTGCGCCGAGGCGGAGATGCTGGGACAGGTATGCCTACCAGGAGGTTGGGAGCCGGGGTGAGGAGGAGGGTCGCCAGGCACTGACGCATGCGCCTATGTGCTGCGGCACTGTGTGACGCGTCACCCCGGGGGCACATATGTGCTGCGGGAGGGCGCACCACATGTTGCTAATCTTGGCGATCACCTCCGGGTCGCGCGCCGGCGCCACCCTGCGCCATGCCATAATTGCCTGCTGTGAGGCTGTACAGATACACTTGTCCCAGAGTCCTGGAGCATCCTTCTGGCGCGGCATAGAGCGGGCCTCGCCATACAGGCTTCAAGCTTTGGTGGACATCACACCACGCAAGTTGTTGTACTACCACCTTTTGATGGTGCTATATGCATGCGCAATGCCAAGGGCAGCGCCGGGCGGCACAGGTGGCCAGTAAGCCGTCGCACTTGCATGCATTCTGAGACAAGGCGGCCTGAATTATGCTGCGCGAGGGCCGCACAGGCGGTTGGCGCGGATGCGGTCGCGCATGGCCGTCTTCAGCGCCAGCCGCCCCACGAAGTGGTGCTCACTGACGTACAGGTACGAGACCGCCGTGCCGGGCAGCGCGTCCTGCGGCGCAGCCTCGCGTGAGCCTTGGGAGCCCGCCTTGCACAATCCTGCTGCGCGTCGATGCGGAGTGAGGCTGCGCTGTGGCCAGGCATCAGAGGCACGGGCGCCCAGGCGGTTCGCCTCAGGCACCCAGGCCATCCCCGTTTTCATAGGACGCGCTTCACGCATTCGGAAGACTCTGTTTGACCCCGCACCGCGCCGGAACCCTCCAGGCGCGCCGCCGCCGCGCTGGCCCCGCCCGCGAGCCTGGCTGCAGCAGAGCCGTCCAGCGTGCCTGCGGCCCGCGGCCGGCCGCACGGGCGGGGCAACTGGGGCGGGAGGCGGGCCGGCGCCGCGCGCACCGCAAACTCCTTCCAGGCGGCCAGCGTGACCTGGATGTTCTTGCCGGCGTTGGCTTAGGGTATGGGGTAAGCCTAGAGCCAGGCGCACCGCAAACTCCTGCCAGGCGACCAGCGTGACCTGGAAGTTCTCGCCGGCATTGTGTTAGGTTAGGGTATAGGGTGATCCTAGAGCCGGGCGCACCGCAAATTCCTGCCAGGCGGCCAGCGTGACCTGGAAGTTCTCGCCGACGTTGAGCGCCCAGATACGCCGCTGCAGCAGCACCGCCGTCAGGTGCCGCAGCTGCTCGTTGCCAAAGCCCTGCGCGCCGCGCGCAGCTGGGCGCCGTGAGGCGAGCTGCGGCAGGTATGAGCCAAGAATGCCCTACTTTGCCTCAGACACGACTGTAGAAGAGTTGCGGGACGACGAGACAATTAGGCATACTGCCGATAAGTGCAACGCCCAGTGCCCAGCGATCCCGCCACAGCCGAGGGGCAAGCAGCGGGCGGCCCCTACAGCCGCTTTCAACACCGCCTGGGCTGCTGACTGCCGCTGGAGCCGTTCTGACGCCCCGGGGCTGGCGCACGCGTTCGAAGTTCTGGATGTAGAGCGCCTCCACGCGCGCGTTGTCGGCCAGCGCGTCCAGCACGGCGTCCAGCGCTGCGGGGCCCACATCCGCCGCAAGGTGCCTGCCGGCCAGCGGCGCAGGCGCGGGGAGATCGGCATGGGCTTAGCACCTCCTGCACGCACGCCCGGCACCACGCAGCCCAGGTGCAGAAACCCCCTCGCTGCTAAAAGCCCCACTGCTAGTATCGTCCTGCGCCCGCGCGCCAGCGAGCCAGCCCTGAGGCAACCCTGTACTGCCGACCTGCTGGCCTGGTCCCTGTCGGGAGGCGTTCGCCACTGAATCGGACCCGCGACTGGATGTGCAGGACAGGTGTGCAGGTGCGGACACAGCGGGCTCCTACGGGAGCCTGCAAAACCCTAAACCTACCCCAGACAACCTCACCCCAAACATCCTACCAGAGGCAAAAAGCCCCGCCCTGCCTGCCTGCCTTCCCCCAGCCTGGCCCCTGTCGCTACCGCAGGTGCGCGCGCAGCATGTCAAACTGGTCAGAGGGCGGCGGCGGGGCGCACTGCTTCAGGCGCAGCACGCGCCCGTTGGCCTCAAAGTCGGTCGAGTTGGAGCGGATCAGGTCCACCAGCCGCCGCACGTCGCCAATCTGCCGCGCCGGCGCAACGCCCGGTGAGCGCAGGCGCGCACCCCCTGCCTACCAAGCCGGCCGTCCGCTTGCCCCCCGCGCAGCTCCTGGGGCGCGCAAGCTGCGGCGTCCTGGGGCGCGGCAGCCCAGAATGCAGCGTAACAGCAGGTGCAGGGGGCCAGCTGGTACGATCCGGGTCAGCAGCACGCGTCTGCTTCAGGCGCGCCGCAGGCACACCACTGCGAGGCTGGAGCCCCGCGCGCCAGGACTGGCGGGCATGCACAAGCTGGAAGCAACGCGCGGCGCGTGTGCAGGAGGTGCAAGGGCATGCATTGTCCGTGCGGCGCGGTGGCCCCCGGGCCCGCACGTCCAGGGGGTCGCCGCCGGGCAGCCGCCGCGGCCGCAGCGCCAGGCACCCCTCCGCCGCCTCCAGCAGGCTCTGCCGCTCGTGGCAGGGCGGCACGAGCTTCAGCCGCTTGCGCCGGCGCGCCACCGCCGCGGCCGCCGCCGCCGCCAGCGAGCGGCCGGGCGCCCCGGCGCCCGGCGCGGCGCACGGCAGCCGCCCGGCGCCCGCCGCCTCGGCCGCCGCCGCCGCCGCCGCCGCCTCTGCCAGCATGCCCAGATCCTCCGCAAACGGCGAGGCCCACGGCGCCTCTGCAACCCGCGCCCCCGTGGCCAGCGTCGTGCCGACCTCCTCGATGTGGCACACGGGCGCGGCGCGCTGCCGCCGGAGCGGCGCCGAGGCAACCGGGGCGGCCGCCGCGCGCGAGGCGGCCGCGGGCGCGACGCCCTCGGAGTCGGACGAGGACTCTATGTAGTCGAAGTAGCCGAACGTGGCCTCCGAGCTCCAGCGCGGCCGCTTGTGCGAGGCGGGCGCCGCGCGCGCCGCCGGCGCGCCGCGCAGCGCGAGCGCCCTGCTGGACGGCTGCGCCGCGGCCGCGGCGGCGCCCGCCGGCACCGCTGCCGCCGGGGGAGACGCGCGCGCCGCCGGCAGGCCGGCCGGGGCCGCTACAGGCCGCGCGCCGAACTGCTGCGCTCCTGCTGTGGGCGCCGCCACGCCCGAGCGCGGCCTGGCGCCTGCGGGCCCGGCCGCCTCTGCAGGCGCTGCGGCACGGCCGGCTGCATGCGGCGCGCCGCCGCGAGCAGCGGCCGGTCCCGCGCCGGGCGGGCTGGGCGCCGGCCGGCCGGCGTGCGCACCGGCCGGCGGCAGCTCGCGGCGGGGCGGCGCAGGCGACGCCGCCCGGGAGGAGTCGGGAGAGGACTCGACATAGTCGAAGCAGGCCCCACCGCCCCAGGGCGGCGGGCTGCGCGGCGCGGGCGCCGCCGGCGCTGCCGCAGCGGCGCTGACCCTGGAGGGCTGCGCGGCGATCGCGGTCGCGGCAGGCGCTGCAGCTGACGCCCGCTTAGATGTTGAGATCCTCTGCGCGCCGTTCGGCGCGCCATCAGGCCGCGCGCCGCCCTGCCGTGCTCCTACCCCGCGGCCCGCTGCGCCTGAGCACCGGACGGCCCCTGACGGCCCCACCGCATATGCGCCGGCGCCGCCTGCTGCACGCGGCGCGTCGCCTGAGCACCGGACAGCCCCTGAGGGCCCCACGGCATATGCGCCGACGCCGCCTGCTACACGCAGCGCGTCGCCCGAGCACCAGACGGCCCCTGAGCGCTCAAATTCATATGCACCGGCGCGGCCTGCTGCACGCAGCGCGTCGCCGCTCGCGGCGACCAGGCCGGCGTCCTGCGCGCTCGGCGGCGGCCGCCCAAACCGCCCAAACCCCAGCTCGCGGGGCAGCAGATCGCCGCAAGAGTACAGGGGCGACAGCCACTGGCTGAAAGTCTGGCGGGGCGCGCTCGCGCCGCCGCTCGCAGCCATCGACTGTGCTGTCACCAGCTACGGCGAGCCTAGAGCGCCACCGAGGAGCGCACGAAGCGCGTCAGGCCGCTGCGCAGTGGCTGCGCGGCCTGCTTAAAGCCCAGCACGGGCGCGAGCAGCGGTGCGCGGCGCAGTGCCGCTGCTGGCAGCCGGGAGTCTATGCAAGCAGCTGGGCGCACGGAGCGTGCGCAGAGGCCAGCATCCAGCGACCTGATTCGGCACCTCTCTGTGCTTCACCTGTCGGCGGCATGCATAAGCGTGAGGCTGCAGACCAGTGAGAGGCTGCAGCTCATTGTTCACGCTGCATACCGCAGATGGCACGCAACGTCACGTAGCACATGTACAAGATGCGCAACGCCTCTCCCGCGTGGAATCAGGCGCACGACTTGCCGCCAGGTGGGAAAGGGCGTACCTCGAGTACTGTCCCTGTGACGTTGCTTACAGGCGCACTGCACCGCTTTCATCGCGTTTCAAACGCCTCACGCTGCCCGCACAAGCGCTACACACCAGTCAGTCATGTGCTGTGCGCCAGCCGCACGCACTTCAGAAGAGGCCAGCGCTAGAGCTGTGTGTGCATAGGCAGGGAAGACGACCCCCGTTTACGGGCGCTGGACCCTACGAGGCAACCGCACACAGTTACGTCGGGGCTTGATTGCTGTTCCGCTTGAGAGTCCGGTGCAGTCAGTCCAGGAACGGTTGTTGTGCTGGGGAGAGCCTGGAAGTCTGACCCGCACAGCAGGCGCAATGGGAGACCTGTCCCTGGTCGAGGAGACCCTCAAGCGCATCAGCTCATACAAGGGCATCCTGGGCAGCGTGATCATCAACGGCGATGGCATCCCTGTCAGGCACGGCCAGCCTGCCTTTGACGGAAACCCCTTCTTTATGGGGCAGAGCTTGCAAGCTGAGCGCATTGCAGCTGGCCACGCGGCGCAGGTCGACCTTCAGCGCGGCAGAGACGCAGCAGTATGCGGCGCACGTCTCGCGCCTGACGACAAAGGTGGGCGCACAAGCGCGCAGCACCTACAGGGCTACGCTCTTGCTTGCATGGAGGCATATGCGTGCACCTGTCGCAGGCGGTCACAGCGGCGCAAGGTGCACGCTTCAGAGGCAAACCTCGCTGTACTGCACAGACTAAGAAAACAGTGACGTTTCATGGGTACCAGGTGCGCGCAGCGGTGCGCATCTTGGACCGCGGGGGCGAGCCGCAGGACGAGCTGCACGTGCTGCGGGTGCGCTCGCGCAAGCACGAGATCCTGATCGCCCCGGACTACGACCGCGGGCAGGAGTATGCGCTGGTGGTGGTGCAGGACCCCTCAGTCGAATAGCGTGCGCTGCTGCCTCTGTCTGTGTGCATAGTGATAGGTCAGGCTCTGCGCCAGCAGGCGCACGCGACCTGCCCCCGCGTGCCTCTCAAACGGCTGCCTTAGCCTTGGATGTAGGCGCTCGCCTGCCACTTCGAGGTGCTTCTATGGTGTCCTCTGTAACAGCAACAGCCAGGGTCGCCTCCAAGCCTGCTTGCACCATCGCACAAATGGCGAGCGCAGCTGTTGAAGAACGTTTCTCGGGATCTACACGGCCCCAGCACGCCACAGGCATGGTCAAGAGGAAAAAAGGCCTGCAGCTGCCCGCTGCATATGAGGCACTGAAGAAGGCGAAAGCAGCAGGCGCAGACGCTGAAACACTGGGCGCGGCACCGGCGCCGGCAGAGGCTGCAGCTGAGCCACTCGTTGCACAGCTAGCAGCAGGGCTCACTGGAGGAAGGGGCAGCAGCGGCGAAGGGGAGCCTGCGCAGAGGGATGCACTGGGCGCCGGCCACGTGGGCCGCTCGGACAGCCCGGAGGCGGGCGGAGCGGACGGTCCCGACGAGCCGCTGCCTGAGGGTGACGGGCTGCGCAACGGCAGCAGCGAGCCGCCGGCCAAGGCGAAGGCGGGCAAGGGCGCGCCCGTGCTGCCGTGGATGCGGCTGCCGGTGAGCATCGAGCCCGGTGCGGGCGTGCCGCTGGAGAGCGTGCGCGGCCTGGACGTGCGCCTGCTCGACAGCCTGCGCGCCAGTGCGCCCATGCCGAGCGCCGCGCCGCAGTGCGTGTCTCTGGTTGCTCAGCGGCAAGCGTGACATGCGCTCGTGCAGGCTGGGTAATCCGTGTGCCGAGCATTATCAGTGCGGCCTACGCAGCGAGCTGCCTGGTGCTCAGGCGCGACAGCAGGAGCAGGCGGCGGCGTGCGAAGTGCTGAGTGCTCAAGCGCGCTATTAGGAGCAGGTGAGGGCGTCACAGTCCGCCTGCTGGCGCCAAGTGCCTGGCGGACGCTCTCAGCCGGCGCGCGCAGGCGGGTACACGGAGCTGTTCCCGGTGCAGGCCGCGGCCTGGCAGCTGACGGCCGGCGGGCGCAGCGCTGCGCACGACCTGTGCATCTGCGCGCCCACGGGCTCCGGCAAGACGCTCGCCTATGCGCTGCCCATCGTGGCGGCTCTGGCAGGGTGCGCGCGTGGTCCGTCGAGGCCTGCGCGCGGTGCTTGTCAGGGCATGTCCTATGAGTCATGTCCTGCCCGGCACGCGGGCAGGTCCGCCTCATGCTCCTGCCGCACCCGGCCGCGCAGGCGGCTGGTGCCGCGCCTGCGCGCGCTGGTCGTCCTGCCGACCCGCGACCTGGCGGCCCAGGTGTTCAAGGTCTTCGCGACCCTGGCGCCCGCGGTGGGGCTGCGCGTCGGGCTCGCCGCCGCCGCCGCGCCGCTCGCCGCGGAGGCTGCCGTGCTGGCCACGGCAGGGTTTCCAGGGCTGGGGTCCGACGCCGGGGGAGCCGCCCGGGCTGCTGGCGGCCTGGGCTTTGCAGAGGATGTGATGCTGGGGGGGCAGCAACCTGGTTTAGGGTTAGGGCTAGGGCGCGGCGGCGGGGGCGGCGTGGACGTGCTCGTCGCGACGCCGGGCCGGCTCATGGCGCACCTGCGCGGCACGCCGGGCGTGACGCTGGAGCATCTGCGCTTCCTGGCGCGGCCCCGCGCTGCCCGCCCTGCCAGCGCCAGCGCAGGGTGGGCAGCACGGCATTGCCCACGAGCTGGCAAGCTGCTGGCACTCGGGACGCGCTAGCTTGGGGGAGCACTGCCGCGTTGCGTTGCGGCTCCATGCCCGCGCCTTCCCACCCTGGAGGAAGCAGGACGGAGAGGAGCAGGTGCTAAAACAGTGAGACGGAAGCAGCATGCTTGCACGGCACATGTGGCATGCATGGCTGCAAGTCTGGCGCGCCGCACTGGCTCGCTGCGCAGCGTGCAACCAAGGCCCGCGTCCAGGCGTGCGCGCAGATGCGCGACCTCGCCGCGCTCGCTTGTCGCGCAGGTGGTGGACGAGACCGACCGGCTGCTGCGCCAGAGCTACCAGAACTGGCTGCCGCACGTCGTGGCGGCCGCCGCGCGCGCGCCCACCGCCGCCGGCCTGCCCGCGGCCGCGGCCGCCGCGTGTAACGGTGCGCCCCACGCCGCCTGTGCAGCCCGCCGGGATGTGCATTTACCCTTCTTCTATCCTGGGCGCAATGCGGCCATGGGCAGCCAGCTCGGCAGCCTTGTTGGGACTAAGGCAGGCTGCACATGCGCATGCTGTTTGTAAAGCTAGGCTTCCGAAACCCAACACCCACATTGCTTGCAGGAGGCTGTTCACCATGGATCACGTTGCCTCACGCTGCCTCACTTGGGCAGCTCTTGCGGGCTGGTCCCCACAGGACAGCCCCTGCAGGGAATGCTGCGCTTGTGCGCCGCGCTATGATGTTGAGACCGTCGCACAACAGGCTCCGCGCGCACGGCCGGCCGCGTGGTCAAGGTGGTCGCTTCGGCGACGCTCACGCGCGACCCGGCCAAGATCGAGCGGCTCGCGCTGCACCACCCGCGCTACTTGGCGCTTGCCTCCGCCGACCACCGGTGCGGTCTGTGGCACCTACGCGCGAACTGCTGGCTGCGCTGTGCGTGCTATGCAGGCAATTCTGCTGCTATGTGTGCGCCGCCCGCCATCCTTGCCTGGTGCAAACGCAGCAATGCGCAGCGCTTGACGACTGTGCCGAATTGGGTTACGCCACATATGAGCCGCATGCAGGACGTGGGCTGGGCGTAAGTGTCCGTGCCACAGACCCTGCGCGGGTCTGTAATCCCGCAATCTGCAGAAGCCTGTGTGACCCCACGCGCGGCAGGTACGCGCTGCCGCGCGAGCTGCGCGAGTTCAAGGTGGTGTGCGCGGGCGCGGACAAGCCGCTGGCGGCGCTGGCGCTGCTGCAGGCGCTGGGCGCCGAGCGCGCTATCGTGTTCACCGGCTCGGTACAGTCGACGCAGCGGTGCGCCTCCACCACCCGCGCGCGCGGCGTGCACGGATGTGTCGCCGTGTCAGTTGCGACTCTGGCGGCTGCGGCCGTGGGGCCGTGCGGTGCCTGGGCGTCATGTCCACGCTGCACCGCATGAGGTCGCACCAGCGCAACAGCACATCGCGCCGCGGCCGG
>JAABUJ010000139.1_pt1 | contig 161158 bp, 183 predicted proteins | sample 5559131 | NCBI WGS metagenome assembly JAABUJ01 (sample SAMN10711875, study PRJNA513366) | rock metagenome | isolation source: Antarctica rocks | place: Antarctica: Victoria Land, Mt New Zealand nord | collected 2016-01-07
CTGCACAACTAGCAAGGGAGTAGTCCATGCTCGCGTGCGCGACCCGCCGGCATGCTCGGCCCCAGCATCCCCCGCTGACGGCGCTGTCCCTGATCGCCTCCCGTCGCCCCTGTCGTGCGCGGGCGCCGGCAGGCCTCTGGGTGCCAGCGCGCAAGGCTCACGCCCAGCGGCATGCCCTCAATCGCATCACACCCAGCACCGGTGCCGGCGGCGTCGGCGCCAGCGTCATGCTTGGATCCTGCTATGCAGCCTCACGCTCGCCGCGGGCAGCCCTGGCAGCGGCGCGGGTACCCTGCAAGCTCGCATGCACGCGGAGGCTCTGCTGTGCAGCGCCACGGTCGCTGCGAGGCGCCCAGGCAGCAGCCTGAGTACCCTGCGAGCTCGCATGCATGCGCAGGCTCTGCTGTGCTGCAGCATGGTGACTGCGAGGCGCCCAAGCAGCGGCGTGGGTACCCTGCGAGCTCTCATGCACCTCACGTGGCTGTGCGCCGCCCCGGCAGCGGCCTGGGTACCCTGCGAGCTCGTATGCACGCGCAGGCCCTGCTGTGGGCCACCACAATTACTGCGAGCGGCCCTGGCAGCGGCATGGGTACCCTGCGCGCACGCATGCATGCGATGGCCCTGCTGTACCACTTCATGTTTGCTGCGAGCAGCCCCCGGCATCACCAGCACGCCATGGGAGCATGCATGCATGCATGCGCTGTGCACGCTCATGATGCCGTGGCCGCCCCAGCAGCAGCGTGGGCGCTGGGAGCTCGCTTGCACGCGCTGTGCCTGTTATGCAGCCTCGCGCTCACCGCCCTGGCGACGCCATAGCGCCGTGGGTGGTCGCACGCATGCGCTGGACCTGCTATGCAGCCTCACGCTCATAGCGAGCTGCCATGTAATCAGCACAAGGCGTGCCGCCCGTCATTCTGACGGGCCAGGTTCGACCGATCGATCGACCGACGGTGGCGGACAGACATAAACTCTATTATGAAAAACTACTAAAAAAAACTGATAAGGGAACGCACCAGAGAGCGTACAGACAGAGGGTTGGCTTGCGCTTTAAAAGTAGTAATGTGCACCACAGGCTGTTGCGATGCATGCGCGTAGCCTGCTTGCAATGCGCCACATGCAGCAACCAGGCCGCCTTGAAAGCATTTGATCGCAGGATAGGGCTCCACCCTGCACGCGGGAGCGCTCAGGCTGCGACACTGGCGCGCAGCAGTGACAGCCAGGATGTTCCTGACGGGCGGGCGCGATGGGCTGCCTGGAAAGCGCAAGACGGGCGCATGAGAACTCGCCGAGCGCTTGCGACAGGACTGGTAAGATCACCCCAATTGGTGCGCTTGCATGCGCAAGCTCACGGCAGGGGTGTGGATCTGTTCTGCATGTCCTTCAGGCTTGATAGAAGAGCACCAGAGGGTGCTGCCAAGCCCCATGGGTAGATGGCGGCAGCAGAGCCCGGGGCAACCGCCCAGAGCTTCTCTCCAGGGCGCCATCGCCCTTGCTGCTGCTTTGCACTTACCTGCGACTCGCGCTTGGCGGGAGGGCCCACCGGGAGGCCGCTTGGCATGCGCACGTTTGGTGCCTGACGACAGGGAACCATGGGAATGCACCTGCGAGGCACCATTCTTGCAGTGTTCACTCAGTGGCACTTCAAGGCAAGCAGGCTTACTGTGAACTTATGTCCCCGCTTAGCAGTACCCTTTGGTGCAGGGGCGCAGCGCAGTTCTAAGGCCACACACAGCGCTTGAGGATGGACAGAAATGCAGGGCAGGGTGCATGCTCAGAGGGGTGGAGCCCACATACACTGACCATCGGACACATGCATGGGAGTAGCTATGAGGGACACAAAGGGACTGCACTTGATTCCCTGACATGGGCTGTCATGTTAGGCCTTATGTTGTAAAATGCTTATGCCTCTTCTTTCTCCGACACTCCTGCCTAAATTGGCAGTGATGCGCAGGGTCTTCGTGCCGGCAGACTCGCTGGGGAGTTCTTGTAGACGCTTCGTCTGTGTTTCTACTAACAGCTGAGGCGCACCTTTGAAGGCTTGGGCTGTGCTCCGTGTGCTCTGTCACTGCGCTCCTCGCACATTTAGAGCGCTGTTGAGCTTACACGAAGCTTGCATGGCGGTGGCGCGTGCACAGTAGCTGCTCCAAGGAAGAGTGGCGTAGAAACGGCTACAGGATGTTCAGGAATCAGGTGTGCTGCCCATGCCTTGGTGATGCTCCTGCTCAGGCAGTGCTGGGACTGCTATGATGTCGACCGACTCTCACCTGAGCATCGCAAGCTGGAAGGACGAGCGTACAAGCCTGTGTGACAGACTTGCCCGGGGTGTTCTTAAGCACCGGAGCGCGCCTGCAGTATGACCAAGACGTGACCACATGGAGCCCGCAAGGGAGGATCCACCAGGTGGAGTACGCGCAGGAGGCTGTAAAGCAGGGCAGCGCCGCGATCGGCCTGAAGGTGGGTGGCACGCGTCCGCTGTCCTGCTTCTCCCCGCTGTCTGTGCAGGCGCGGCTGTGCTCGCGCGCAGCCGCCGCCGCAGCCGACCAGCCGCTCACCAGCGCTTTGCTGCACAGAGCAAAACGCATGTGGTCCTGGCGACGCTCAACCGCGCCTCCTCTGAGCTCAGCTCGCACCAGCGGAAAACCTTCAAGGTGGATGACCACCTGGGCATCGCCATGTCGGGCATCATCTCAGACGGGCGCAGCCTGTGCCGCTACATGCGGAACGAGTGCCTCAACCACAGGTGTGCCCGGCCCGTGCGTCGCGCTCGCCTGCGTGTGAACACTGCAAATGAGTTGCTCTGCTTTGCGAAAGCTGGCTGTCCTGTGAGCTGGCCGCAGCAGCAGTGACCGGCTGGTGCAGAGCAGCTGAGGGTCCGACTCTGGGGTGACGCTCATGCAAGGGCGCTGCAGCAAGGGGCAGTGAGCAGTGCGCGCGGCGGGGACAGGTATGTGTTCGAGGCGCCACTTCCCACCACGCGGCTCGTGCGGCAGGTGGCCGACCGTGCTCAGGTGCGCGCCCGGACACGCAGTGCTGCACCGCCCGGCGTCAGAGGTCAGCAGCGGGCGTGTCGCAGGGCGCTTGGTTCGAGTCGCTAGAGAGTGTGTTGCACCGGCATACTGACGCCAACGGCTGGTTTGCGTGCCAAGCTCCGCGTAGCCACGCGCGTGACGGCACGCCGGCTGCTGCCACCTGACGCGCCGCGGGCGGGCAGGTGTGCACGCAGCGCTCCTGGAAGCGGCCCTACGGCGTCGGCCTGCTGGTGGCCGGCTTTGACAAGGCGGGCGCCAAGCTCTTCTACTGCTGCCCCTCCGGCGCCTACTTCGACTACAAGGCGATGGCCATCGGCGCGCGCTCGCAGGCGCGCTGCCAGCGCAGCCTTCCTGCCCGGCCGGCACGGCCGCCGTGCGCCATGCGGCGCGGCGCGGCGCAGCGCGGCGGGCCCGCCGCGGGCGGCCGAGAGAGCGGCGCGCGCGCGCAGGCCGCCAAGACGTACCTGGAGCGCAAGTTTGAGGAGTTTGAGGGCGCGGACCTGGACGCGCTCATCCGGCACGGGCTGCAGGCGCGCGCGCGCCAGGCACCCAGCCGCCCGGCGCCCGACAGCCCAGGGCTCGCATGGTGCCCGCAACTGGCTCGCGTGCCCGCACGCATTGCACACCTCGCGCGCACATACGTATGTGTTGGGGACCGGGTTGCGAACCGTTTGCTGAGGGCGCCGTGCCGTGCGCAAGGCGTCCAGGTCGGGCTCCCCCCAGGCGCGCCGCACCTGGCGGCGTAGGCAGGCTGCGGGTGACGACTCATGTCGGCGGGCTGCGCCCCGCGTGTCGCTTGACCTCTGGCGCCTGGGGGGCTGCACGTGCAGCCCCCGGCACATGTGCATCGCGTGCGAGCGCCCCGGACACCGTCGCTCGCGCTCCGCGCCGCGGCGCACGCCGCCGCGGCCGCGCCGTGCGGGGCGCCTACGCGGCGGCCGGCGCGCAGGCGCTGAGCGCCAGCGTGACTGACGGCGAGCTGACCAAGGACAACGTGTCCATCGCGCTGGTGGGCGCGGGCACGCCGCTGACGCTGCTGGAGGACGCCGAGCTGGAGCCGCACCTGGCCGCGCTGCGCGACGAGCCGCGCGCCGGTGCCCTGCCCGTCCCGTGCTGGGGCTGTCAGGTCAGGGGTTGCAGAGACAAGCTAGCACTCCGCCGCCTCCACTCCTTCAGTCGTGATGCGGGCCCAGCAGGCACCGAGGCAGTTTTCCAGGGCGCGGCGCCGCGGGGGCGCTGTGCGGCATCTGGCCTGCTTGCAAGCTGGCTGCGTGGCTTTTCCAAGACCAGCGCAATCATACAGGGCCTTTTTCGCGTGCCCGGGGGCATGCTGGGCCGGGCGCCTGGCGCGCTGCACGGCCACAGGCTGCGTGGGCTGCGACAGCAGCGCGGACTCGGGCAAGCTTATATAAAACAATGTCATGGACGATGTGCCATGCGGGCGCCTGCTGCGGACCGCTGCTGTGCCGTCTGCACCGCGGCGTGACAGCAAGGGCTGCGTGACAGCCATGGGTTCTGGCAAGACTTGTAGCGGCCGGGGGCGGTCGCCCGGAGCGGGGTCTCAGGACAGCGCGGCTGCTGCGTTTCCCGCTGTAGTGTGCCCTCTGTGTCGCCTGCTGGCTCATGTGCGCCCCTGCTACGTGCGCAGACGGCGACGGAAACGGCGGTGCGATGGAGGTCGGCGGCGGCGAGGGCGGCCCGAACGGGGCTGGCGATGGCGCGGCGGGCGGCGGCGCAGCGGGCGGCGCGGGCGGCGGCGCTGGGGACGCAGGGGCGGGCGGGGCAGGGGCAGCGCCCGCGCCCGACGAGCCACCCGCAGCAATGGAGACGTGAGTGCGATGCAAGCAGTAGGAGCGCACCATGCATGGGTTGCAGCAAGTGGAGAGGTGCCCTTGAGGGTTATGGGTACAGCCAGGTGTGGATCCTGCATTGAACTCAGTGGCCCACAAACCTCACGCAGCTGTGCAGGGGCCACAGCCGTGTGCTTACATGGACAGTGCCTGCAATGGTGCATGGCAGCCCTCTTCTGAGCTTCAGGCCTGAGCAGAGCCGGCCTCCACATCCACCTCCGGCCAAAGCAAATTACAGTGTGTTATGGCAGCCAGCACTCCCACGTTACAGAAGAGCTGGCCCTCTGTCAGCGGCTTGGCAGGCTCAGTAGTAGGCGAGTGCACAGTATCATGACGCGCCGCAATGATACTGTGACACCTACATGCACAGCATGAGTTGAGTTGCATGGGAGGAGAAGAAAAGGCAGGGGATCAACATCCTCAACGTTACAAATTTGTAATCTGACTCATAGTAGTTGCTCTCAAAGCAAGGGACCAGCGCGCAGGAGCTGGCTGTTGGAGGTGTGGGAGAGGTCGAGTTGCAGTGCAGACAGTGGAGAAGGACCACGAGCGCCTACGTCTCTGCTTGGTGTGGCTGTCTCCTGTGACCCTGCGACTGTGCTCTTTTGCACTGCGCTGCTGCCGGCGCCCTGAAAGACAGTGCCTGTCTCGTCCCTGTGGCCAATAGCAGCACCAAGCAGAGTGCTCAGAGATATGCAGGGCATTCAACTGGACAGCCTCCCCTGAGCAGAGTGCACACCCTTTTTGCCCCTCCAGCGGTGGGCACGTCACCCCATGGACGTTGACGCCACAGGCTGCGCGGGCGCAGGGGACAGGAGGCGAAAGCAATGCCGCATGTCCGCCTGGAGCAGCGGGACGGCGGGTACGCAGTGGTCTGGCTGCAGCGCGAGCCCGTCAACACAATGGACCTCACGTTCTGGCGCGAGCTGGCGGCAGCCCTGCAACAGGCGGAGGCAGACCCGGCCCTGCGCGGCCTCATTTTCGCCTCGGGCCTGAAGCGCAACGTGTTCACCGCCGGCAACGATATCAAGGAGCTCTACGCGCCGCTCACCAGCCTGGCCAGGCGCGCCGCCGTGCCGGCCACCTGGGCGCCGGGCGCTGCGCCAGACGCGCTCGCCCTGTCAGCGGGCTGCTCTACGCTTGGCCGGCGTGGGCCGACCCAGGGGGTTCGACACGAGTGTCGCGAGGAGCGGGCACGAGGTTGCCGCCTGCAAGCGCCCTCTGCTGCTGCACAGGTACCGCGACTTCTGGGTGGAGTCGAACCAGTTCCTAGCGCGGCTGTACCGCTCGCCGCTGGTCACAATCGCGGCCATCCGCGGCGCTTGCCCGGCCGGCGGGTGCTGCCTGTCGCTGTGCTGCGACTTGCGCATCATGGCCGATGGCTCGGGCCACATCGGGCTCAATGAGGTGGCGATCGGTATCAGCGTGCCGCTGTACTGGGCGCGGCTCATGGCGCGCGTGGTCGGGCAGGCCAGCGCCGAGCGGCTGTGCCAGTTCGCCACGCTCGTGGCGCCGCAGGAGGCTAAGAAGGCGTGCGGCAGCCCGCCCCGCCGAGCCTGCCATTGCAGGGCTGAAGGGCGCATGCGTGCATGCGCGCGCCTCTGCTTGCCGCCTGGTCGTGAGCGTGCGACGCCGGGCATGTCTACGTGAGTCGCCGCGACTGGCGGGCGGCTTGACTGGTTTACAGCGTCTGCGCCATCCCTCCTGGACGCGGCAGGTGGGCCTCGTGGACCAGCTGGTGCCGGAGGCGGAGCTGCTGCCGGCCGCGGAGGCGGCGATGCGGGGCGCGCTGGCGCACCCGGACGCCGGCCGAACGCTCGTCAAGGCGCGCCCGCCTCCGCGCGGACGCAGGCTGGCGGCTCCATGTGTACGACATGCGCGCGCACCGACGCGGCCCGCAGACTGACACACGTCATGGTGGCTGCTGTTGCTGGAGCGCATGCGGCCCTGCGCCACAGGCGACTGCCGTCTCCCAGCTCTGCGCGCCCACTGTGAGAGCTGCATGCAGGGTCCGCGTAGCTGCACCCGGGCGGCTGCGGTCTGGCCATCGGACGCCCGCCCAGCTCTCTGGCGGGCCGGCCTTTGCGCCCACTGACCAAGCGTCACGCGCGTGTGCAGGCGCGGCTGCGCGACGACTTCGCGCGCGAGTGGGAGGCGTACCCGGCAGTCGAGGCGCCGGGCGCCTGGGCGCAGCTGGAGGACCCGGGCACCGTGAAGATGCTGGGCGGCGTGCTGCAGCGCCTGTCCGGCGGCGGCAAGCGCGCCAAGCTGTGAGCCTGGGGGCGGCGCGCTGCGTGAGGTGTGAGGCACGGCAACAGGCAATCCGCCGTGTGCGCTCAGTGTGTGAGCGTGAAGCACACGCACGCTTGGCTAATGGCTGCCAGTGCTTCCTCAGGTTTGCTGGCTCCTCTAACAACACCTTACTGAAGCCAGGTGTCAGCCTCTGTCGTGCTTCTGACTATTTCAGAGGGCCAGCGATCATATGTACATGTCTGGTTCCTTGTCGGGGTCATGGCGTCTGTTAGAGCGCCTGGTTAGTGAGGTGGCAAGGCAGCTCATGGGTCAGAGTGGCAGTGCAGCAGGGTGTGGCAATCACTGTGCCGTTGGTGGGCGATCAGGTCCTTGCCATGTGCCTGCTGCAATAAGCCGGGAAGCAGTAGAAGGCGCGGCCCCGCATTGAACGAGAGTGGCTTCGATGCTCAGCAGCGACCACCGCAGAGCCCGCTCCGGCAGCCCGGGGCTGCAATTTACCAGTGCATACACAACGCCAGCCACACCTCTGCGCCCACCATGTCGCATCGCAGCCGCTACTTAAGGAAGATGCAGGTCGCCCCGACCAGGACACAGATGATGAACAGGCCGAGCGCCTCCGGGCGGCCGGGGATTAGCCCGGGCAGCGGCGTGAAGCGGACGAGCGCCCAGCTCGCCTGCAGCGCATGCATCACCGCACGTCAGTGGCTGCTGCCGGAGCCCATACGACTATAGAGGTCAAGCCAGCTGGTCAGGTGCAGGCAGGCCCTGGACAGCAGGCTGCAAGCCCTTTCAAGGTGCCAACGAGGGACGGGCGAGCCTGACACTGTCACCCGGGAAGGACTGGCTCTACAGGGGGTGTGGAAGCCAAGCGCAGGCGGTGCCCTCGGCACCACCACACTCTGCGTGAAAGGAGCGTGAGCGCCGCATGCTCACCACGAAGCCAAAGAAGAGGCCCAGCAGCGTGGACGCGACGGCGCCCCACACGGGCGAGCCGCCCCAGAACGGGCCGTCTGGGTTGCGCTTCCGGCGCTTGTCGAAGAAGCGCCACACAGAGAACGCAAAGGCCGCGCCCAGCGGCAGCGTCGGGTCTGCCGCCGCCGACTGCCACCCCGCCCTGCAGCAGGAGACCGTGGTTGGGGTGAAGAGGCACTGCCGTGCCAGCAGGGCACGCGCAGTGGGGGCAGTGTGACAAGCCTTGGCAGGCAGGGGAGCCAAGCTCGAGAGGGATTCGTAAAAGGTCTTTAAACTAGCACAGGGCTGCCACAGGCGCCGCACGCGTGCGCTCACCAGAGCCCCAAGGCAGCAAATATGGAGCCGTCGTTGACGACGGTCGTACTCGGCACGGACGGCTCCAGCCGCTCTACGATGTTGCCGATGAAGCCCCTGGGCTGCACGCCGCGGCGGAGCCCTTCAGCCCGGCGCAGGCCGGGCGCTCGGGGCGCGCCAGGCGCCCTGCACGTGACGGAGGCGCACCAAGTCGTCGCCGGCGGCGTCTGTCTTGCGACCGGTGCGCGGCGGGCGGAAGCCGTACTTGGCTCTTACTTTCATCTTCTCCTGCAGTATAGCGTCAAAGGCCAGCTCTATGGACTCCCTGCTCGCCTCGTGCGCCCGGTATGTCTGGCCGCCCCAGCGCGCTCCTCAGGGCTCTGTCCAGCGGCCAGTCTACTGTGACAGTGTTTGCAAGACGGTATCTAACGCGCAGCGCAGACGTCAGCCGCTGCGCACCTCGTACAAAAAGTTGCGAGCGTCCTGCACCTCCTCGAAAGATGCTTCCCTGTTGACTCCCAACAGCCTGCGGGAAACCACAGCATCTATCAGCGCTTGCAAAAGGCCGGCACTCGGCCCCAAGTGTGACTGCTCCTTGCGATAGAGACAGCGTGGACAAAGTGCAAGGTGCGCACTTGTACACGTCGCGTTCCTTGAGGCGCGGGAACACGTCCACTCCGTCAATGAACGCATCTGGCTGCTCTGGTGGCAGGTCTGCTGAGCCCAATGCGCTGCCAGCAGCCGCCGCTGGGTGCTGCTGCACCCAGCGACTGTGCAAATGCCTTGTCCTGCTGAACTCTGGCCTGCCCCAGCGCCCAGGTACGCTCCCAAGGCCGGTCCGACTCTGGCAGGCGGGCAACGCGGGCCGTGGCGCCCACAGGCTGCAGTGCTTCAGGTCTGTGAGAGGCGCCTGCATCTTGGCGCACTGGCCGGGCTATTCCTCTCGCCTACCCAGGCAGCTGGCTGCCTGATCGACTCATCAGAGAGTTGTCCCAAGTGGGAGCTTCTCCAGGTGTAGGGTAGCTCGCCGTTTGCGCATGCATCATGCTCCCATGCATCATGCTCGCTGGCCGAAACAGGCCTGTAAGTATTTGACAGGCATGGTGTCCGTCTCTCGCGTCACAAAGTGGTTTTGCCCTCCCGCCCCTTCGCCTGAGCACGCAGCGCCTCTCGCAGGCACTCCTGCGGCAGGAGTGCCTGCCCACACGCAGCGTGGTTTACAGCGTACCCAGACGAAGCGTGTCTATGCTGATGCCCGCTCGCAAAGCCCGCGCATGGGGAGCCCCATCGCGCAGGTTCTCACGACAGCGTCGGGTAAGCTACCCAGGTAGAGAACTCGTACACTATGCGATGCCGGTAGGCCTCCCCAGGCAGCAGAGCGGTGGACGGGAAGCGCGGCTGATGAACCGCATCGGGCCACGCCTGCGGCTCTAGGCACAGCCCGGAGCCGCGCCCGTACATGGCCCCGCCCTTGCCGCGCACGCCGTCCACATAGTTGGCGGTGTAGAGCTGCAGCCCGGGCGCGTTGGTCAGCACGCGCAGCGTGCGCCCGCTGCCCTTGTGTGCCAGCACCGCCGCCAGCTGCGGCCTGCCGACCCAGCAGGCGCCCGAGGGAAAGGTGAGCTGCTGCTCTGACATGCGCTTGCCTAACGTGCTGGTCAGGCAGGATGAGGGACAGGGGTGCCGGCCAAGCAAATGCGCGACTTGTCGGGCGCGGCTCAAGGCCAGGACAGCAGAGGCTCTGAGCCCCTCGCACGCGTCACATGCATGCACGCTACCTCCAGGGCGCACGTTTCGCCAACGGTGCCCGCGTGCACGTGGCTGCGCGCGTCCGGCCCCAGCCCATGCAGGACGTAGTTGTGGTCGAACCTGCGCCCGCACCGCACGCGCAATGAGGCGTCCGGCTGCACGCAGCACAGGCGGACCAGGGGAGCGCCAGCGGGAGCACATCCACCCTCAACCCTCCCCCCCTGCCGCCGGATTGAGAATGCACACACGTCGCGCAGCCTGGCTGACGGGCGTGCAGGTGACAGCGTGGCACGGCCGCCGACCGCACATGAGCTAAGGAGACGGCGCACGCGCACCCGTCTTCGCCGGCGCCGTCGCCTATGCGCCGCGGCGTTGTGAAGTCGAAGCGTGTGCCCGCCACGGGCGCCAGTTCGCCCGTCGGGATCGAGTCCGAGTCCACCGGCGTCGTGTGCCGCCTGCAGCAGACCCGAACGGCCTGTAGCTAGAAGACATGCCCGGTTACCACTCGCCATTTGCACTGGAACAACCCTGAGAGTGGGCACATGAGACTGCCGCGAGTACAGGCGGCTCGACACCTTCACCCCACGCGAGCGCAGCGAATGCGGCGGTGGCACACAGCAGGGCCGCCGGGCCAGGTTGCATAAGCCAGGGCTCGAGGGCACGCGCCCGAGCAGCGTGAGCTCGTGGTCCAGGACGCTGCCGCTGGCGTGGCCGGCCAGGTTGAAGTAGCTGTGCTGCGTCAGGTTGACCAGCGTCGGGCGGTCGCACGTGGCCTCCAGCGTGACGGCCAGCACCGTCTTGTCGCCGTCGGTGCTCAGCGCGTACGTCACCGCCGCCTCCACCGCGCCCGGGTAGCCCTGGCCCCGCCGCGAGCATCGGCACCGGATGTTTGCATGCGCAAGCGCGCCGCGCATCGCAGCGCCGCTGCGCTGCTGCGCCAGCGATGGCTACAAGCCCGCGGGTCACGGCGGTGCCTGCTCTGCGCCCGTTCGCCTGGCGCCTCTGTTGCGTGCCAGGCTGTGTCGCGCCGCTTGCCTGCTGGTGGATGCAGCACATGCTCGCACCCGCTCACCCTCACCAGCGGCATCCCAGGCGTGCAGTGCTTGCCTTTAGCACGCCCGCGCGTCAGCAGCGCGCAGCAGGCAAGCAGCGGCCGGGCTCCCCCACAGCGGGCGGCAGCGGCTGGTGCAGGTTAGCCCTGCGGGCTTCCTGCCAGCCCCTGGTGCTGAGCGCCTGAGCCTCACCGGCGACCCCCCGGCAAGAGAGCGCGTCCTCGCAACGCACCTCCTCGCCGTCTGGGGATGAGTGCGTCAGGCGCACGCTCTGCCCGCCGCCGCTCGCGCCCTCATCGACGCGCCAGTTGACCTTATCGAAGCCGTGCTCGCCTGCGCGCAGCCCCACCAGGGTCGTTGCTCATGGGACAGGCGCGGGGCGCCTGCCTCCAGCTCCGGCTCCCTCAGGACAGCGCGACACCCCAATGCTGCACGAAGCTGCCTGTTGAAACACCCGCAGAGCCCCCGCCCCGCCAGGCAAGGCCTAGCGTGAGAGCGTTGGGCGCGCCGCCGTGCAGGTGGTTGGGCCCATTGTTGGTGGCAAGCTGGTACGCGCGCTCTCTGCCGCCCCGCTCCTCCAATGTGAACCTGCCTCTAGCGATGCGGTTGGCGCACCGGCCGACCACCGCCCCGAAGTAGGGCGAGGTGCCGTCCTGCACGGGCGCGGGGAGGTGGGGGCAGATCCGGCGGCGCCGCACCAGCATGCCGCCCAGCGCAAATGCTGGAGCGGGAAGGGCACCTCGAGTGGTGAGGGCATGCCTGATACGGTGCGGCCGAGTCAAAGCCGAGAACCACGTCTCCAAGCACGCCAGCTTTGTCGGGCAGGAAGAGGCGCTGGATCACAGCGCCGACCGGCAAGATATGCGCTTCGGCGCCGTTTGCGGCCCGCAGCACTATGGGCCTGGCCCGCCACTGCGCCCAGGCTTTCCGGAGTGAGGCAACGGGCTTCAGTGCCAGGGCCGCAGTCACTGCGGCCAGCACTGCTGGCACCAAAAATGCCACAGGCAGCTTCCCTGCCATCTCTCACGTGACAGCTAGAGGAGCAGCCTCATGGTGATCTATTCAAAGAATTCCCTTAGATGCCCTGAGCGTGAGTGCAGTGCAATCTCCGTTTAGTCGCGCTACCTATGAGTGTAGCTATTCTTCGGACGTACTTCTCTGTCGACTTTCTGGTGTTTGACAGAGGGCGCCACCCTCGCACGTGACCCTGTTGCGGGCCTGGAACGGGAGTCTGGTATCGGGCAGCCGGCTGAGCCGAAGTGCAGTCCTTCCCTTTTAGGGAGGTGCAGGCGTCATGGATGACGATGTGTTACTCAACCTTGCCGGCACGGGCGAGGACGGCGCGCTGCCGGCACGGCCGCGCGGGGCCAAGAACACGTGGGCGCAGCGGCTGGAGCGGCGACGCGGCAGACCTGTGAGCTCCCGCTCTGCTGAGTGCCTCCGCAGCAACTGCAGCTTGCGTGCACAGCAACGTTGCCGGGCGGCAGGGGCGCGGCCAGCACAACGCCCTGCAAGGCAAGGCTGGGCTGGGCAAGGCGGCGGCGCAGCGGGCACCCCTGGCGCCACAGCTCAAGGGTTACGCCCTGGAGGACGTGCCCGCCGAGCGGCCGGCGCCGCAACGGCCGGCGCTCGCAGCGCACAACACCGCGCCTGCCGCCGCCGCCGCTGCGCCCGCGCACCGCCGCAAGCTGCCGCTCGCAGCGCACAGCGGCGCGCCTGCCTCCGCCGCCGCCGCGCCTGCCGCCGCCGCCGCCGCGCCTGCGCCCCGCCGCAAGCTGCAGCCTGCGCCCCGGGCGAGCGAGGCGCACCACGAGCCCCCACGCGCGAGCGCCGTGGCGGCCGCCAGTCCTGCGCCGCCGCGCGCACCTGCGGCGGCGGACGCTAGAGAGGCCGCTGCGCCGGCAGGGCGCTCCTTCGGCGCCCGGCGCGAGCGCGACAAGCGGCGCAGCAAGCAGAAGCTGGCCGCCGCGCGCGGGGCGGCGGAACCGGCAAGCCTGCTTGGCGCGGAGGGGCCCGCGCGCGGCAGAGCGGCCACGGGCGGCCGGGCGCGCGGTGCGCCGCTGGGACGGCAGCCCGCAGAGCGCACTGAAGAAGGTGCGCGGGTCTTGGCCGTCCGCGGCATCCAGCGGCTGAGCCACGACGAGGCGCATGCCGCACCGCCACGTCCCCCTGCCAGCCGCCAGCCCGGCGCTGACGAGTGCGTGCGCTGGACAGGCGATGGCGGTAGCCAGGCCTCCGGCGAGGCGCCCGCGGACGTGCTGGCCGCTGTGCTGGCCTCGCGGCGCCGCGACGCGGCGCTCGGGGACGCCGCAGCTGAGCGCGACGCGGGCCCCGCGCGCGCTGCGGCAGAAGCCCGGCCGATTGAGGACAGCGACCCGCAGGCGCGTGGCGCGGCGCAGCGAGGCGCCTGCGTTGTGCCCGCATTGTTCCAGGTCTGTGAGGGGGCTGTGAGGGGCAAGGCGTGAGACACGCTGCATGCACAGGCGTGGACGTGACTCTGGGGTGCTGGGACTGCATGGCTCTATTGTTGGGACTGCTTGGCTCAAGACCAAGCGGGGTGTCAAGACCAAGCGGGGTGTGGAGGCTGGTGCGGCGCGCCTGCGTGGTCTGCGCATTACCGCGCATTGGCGTGTGGCAGGCTGAGAGCAGCGGCGGGAGCTCTGCGGACGCGCCTGGCGAGAGGGCCGGCCGGCAAGCCGGCGCCCCGGGCGTCGTGTCGTTCATAAGCGCGCGGGAGGCGCGCCGGCCGCTGCCGCAGCGCAAGCGCCGCCGCACGGAGGCCGAGAGTGCGCGGCCGCCCGACCAGCCCGCCGCCAAGCGGAAGGCCCCGCCCAGCAGAGCGGCAGGCGCGCCCCCGTATTCACATCAGCCCACGTGGTCGCCTTCGCAACCCAGGGTGCAACCAGGGGGCAGGGGGGTGGCCAAAAGCAGCGTCTGTCGCTATAGCAGTGTCACATTGCTGCAACAAGCCGTGCGAGCCTGCGGCACGGGCTCCTGACCCGGGGGGCGCTAACGGCTGCGCACCCGTGCGTCCAGGGCCGCCGGAGGCGCGAGCGCGCGTCGGCGAGCTGGCGCACGCGGCGCAGCAGGTGCCAGCCGCGCAGCGGCCAGCGGTGTTCGGCGCGGCTGCGGACGGCGCCAGCTTTGCAGGCCTGGGCCTGGCCGCGTCGCTGGCGGACCACCTGGAGGAGGTCGGCTTTGCGGCGCCGACGGCCGTGCAGCGCGCGGCGCTGCCGGCGCTGCTGGCCGGGCGCGACGCGCTGGTCGCCGCGCCGACCGGCTCCGGCAAGACGCTCGCGTACCTGGCGCCGCTCGTGCACGACCTGCAGGCGCGGGCTGCTCCGCCGAGCGTGCTGCGGGCCTGCGCCTGCTGGCCTGTCAGGGAAGCGGTGACATGGCGCGGCCCTGCGCTGGCGGAGCCTGCGTGCCTCGTCGCCTGCGCCATGGACGGCAGTGCACCCTTGTCCTTGACAGGATTTCGCGTACATTCCGTGCCGTCGGCATCGTCGTCCGCGCCTGCGTTCCTCTTCTGTTTATGGAGGATAGGGGCAGGCGGGCGCCGCCGCCGCCCGACATCCGGCGCGCCGGGCGGCAGGGCCTGGAGCCCCGGGTCGCGCGCGGTGAGGGCACGTACGCGCTCGTGGTCGTGCCCACGCGCGAGCTCTGCCTGCAGGTCGCCGACGTCCTGGCGCTGCTGCTGCGCCGCTACGTCTGGCTGGCGCGCCCCCCGCTCGCCCCGCCCGCCCCGTCGCTGCCACGTGGCTGTCCCTCCACCGCGCCGGCAGCAGCAGCCCCAGGCATGGACGGCAGGGGCGCCGACCCGCAGCACCTCGTTCTTTGTAGCACACCTGCGTCCGCCCGGCACGGACGTCTCAACTGTGAGCAGGCAGCCGGATGCGGCTGGCGGGCGCAGTCCCGCGCCTGCGGGCGCCGGTCCGCGAGGCGCGCGCGCGCGCGTGCAGGTGGGCGGCGCGGTGCTGGGCGGCGAATCGCGCGGCAGCGAGAAGGCGCGGCTGCGCAAGGGCGTCACCGTGCTGGTGGCCACGCCCGGGCGGCTGCTGGACCACCTGGCCAACACGGCGGCCTTCCGCACGTCCGAGCTGCGCTGGCTGGTGCTGGACGAGGCGGACCGCCTGCTCGACCTGGGCTTCAAGGAGAAGATCGGTGCGCGCCCGCCTCGGCGCGGCGCTGCCGGGCGGGCGCCGGCTTGCGCCGCTGATGGCGGCGGAGCCCGACCGCCCGCCACGCGGACCGCCCGCTGCGCGGACGGGCGGCGCGGCGCGGGCTGCCGCCCGTCTGGGGTGTGTCACCAGCGGGCGCTGCCGCGCCTGGGCAGGCCGGCAGGCTGCGGCAGGCCTCTGGCAGCGCACCCGCCGCGCAAGCTCTGCCGGCCCTGGTGCGACGCGGTGTCGGCGGCGCTGCGCAGGCGAGGCCGTGCGCATGCTGGACGAGCGCTCCGTGGCGGCCGGCACACGGCGGCGGCAGACCGTGCTGCTGTCCGCCACGCTGGTGGCCGGGCTGGAGGGCCTGGCGACCCTGACCTTGCACGACCCCGTGCCGGTCGGCTTCCAGACGCGCGTGGAGGGCGGCCGCCTGCGCATTGCGCCCGGCGCGGACGGCGGCGGCGCGGGCGCGCATGCCGGCGCGCCGACGGCGCTCGCGGCCGCCGCGAGGGCGCCGGAGCCCGCCGCGACCGGCATACCGCGCCAGCTGAAGCAGCGCTTTGTGGAGGTCCGCCGCGCGGCGCGCCCGCGCATGTCGGGCGAGGTCTGCGGGCTGAGCGCCTGCAGCTAGGCTTGCAGACAGGGCCCCTTGCGCATCCCAGAGAGCGTGTCCTGGCGCCATCGAGCAGTGCGGACGGTGCACTCGCGCCCCGCCGCGGCTCCTCCGTGGCCCTGCATGTGATAAGTCTGCTACCCGGCTCTCACATGTGCGCAACACCGTGCGGCAGCACTGCGCCACACGACGCGCCCCGTCCTGCTGCACAGGCGCGCCAGGGCGCAGACGCGCGCGCGGCGCCGCGCAGGTGCCCTGCCGGCAGCGGCTGGTGGCGCTGGTGGCGGCGCTGGCCGCGGCCGGGCGCGGCGGCCGGCCGCGCAAGGCGCTGGTGTTTGCGTCCACGTGCGACTCGGTGGAGTTCCTGCCGCGCCTGCTGCAGGCGCGCGCGCGCCCGACGCGCTGCCTCGCACGCCGCCGCTGCCCGAGCAGTGGCCGCCCGTGCTGGAGCACCCGCCCCTGCACCCGCCCGAGCACCCCAGGGGACGCGCACCTCAGACGCGTGCCCAGCCCCCATGGTCTTCCAGGCTGGCGCCTGCCAGGCACCGATTGGCTGCTCCCCGAGCCGAGGTGGGACCCTTTGAGTACGGCGCCGGCCACAGACCGCGCGGGCGCGCGCGCAGGCCGCGGGCGTTGCGCTGCCGCCGCCGGACGAGCTGGACGACGACGAGGTGCCCGACGAGCGGCCGTGCCTGGACTGCCCGGTCTTCCGCCTGCACGGCAACATGGCTCAGGCGCGCCGGCGTGGGTGCCGTGCGCAGTGTTCTGGTGGTGGAGTCTGGCCGGGCGCCCGCCGTGTTTCTGACCCGCCGCGCAGCGCCTCGCCCTGTCGCCGCGGCTGACCTGCAGTGCGGCGGCAGCGCACGGCGGCCTTGCTTCCAGGACCGCCCTGGCGCTGGGTCAGTGAGAGGCCCGCGGCGACGGCCGGCGGGCGCAATGCGCGCGCGCCGCTCCGCCAGATACCCTGATCCTGTCTGCCAGGGCGGGCGCGAACGGCGGGGCGCGCGGGGGCGCGCAGGCGGAGCGCCTGCGCACCTTCCTGGCGTTCTCGCGCTGCGCGGAGGGCGTGCTGGTCTGCACGGATGTCGCCGCGCGCGGCCTGGACTTTCCGGCGGTGACCAGCATTGTGCAGTTCGACCCGCCGGGCGAGGTGTCCGAGTGCGCGCCCGCCGCCCACGGCCCGACATGCCCCGACGCCACTTGGGGAGGGCAGCCCCACCTGCAGCCTGTAGGCGGCCGGCTGACATCCTCAGAGCGCAGTGATGGCCCGCGCGCGCTGCTGGACTGGCCGGCTGGGTGCGAGCGCGCCCGCATCATGGCCCGCGCGCGCTCCTCCAGCGCACGTGACGGTGTGTTCTCAAGCGCCTGTGGTCCTAAATATCCAGCAGGGCCGGCGGCCCATGCATGCGCAGTGGCGGGGCCCGCCGGCGGCTGCTCGTATTGGCGGCCGCCCGCCCAGCGCGCACGCGTGCGGGCGCGCAGGTATGTGCACCGCGTGGGCCGCACGGCGCGGCTGGGGCGCGAGGGCGAGGCGCTGCTGTTCCTGCTGCCCAGCGAGCGCGGGTACCTGGCGCACCTGGAGGCGGCCGGCCATGCGTTGCAGGAGCTGCCGCTGCTGCCGCTGCTGGACGCGCTGCCGGGCGGCCCGGTGCGGCCCTGCGGGGCGCTGGCTCGGCCGCCCACCCTTCGCGGCGGTGCGGAGTGGCATACTTGAGTGGCGCACCCTGGCATGCCCGGTCCAGCAGCCGCTGGCCGCCTGGCGGCCTGCAGAGGTGGAGGGATTCGCCTGGGTGCGAACTGGTGCAGCTCATGTAGCAGCGCACTGCCCCCAGCAGCCCGGCGCTGCGCTCCGGGGCTGCTGGCCAGTGGTCACGCTGGCTGGGCAGTGGTACACCCTTGCTGAGGGTTCATGTTGGTGCTTTCGGTGCTTTACAGCTGAGGGGACCTTTCATGACCGGCGCCTGCTCCTGTGATTGTCAGGCCCACCTCTCGGGGCCTATGCGCCGCCACCAAGGGTGGCTGAGGCTGGCACTGGGGCGAAGGCCTGTCCGGCGGACGGCAGGGCGGGCGGGGCAGGCGCGCCGCAGAGACGCACGCGGGCGCCGCGCAGCTGGAGGCGCAGCTTGTGGCAGCCGCCAGTCAGGACGCAAGCCTGCGCGCCCTGGCAGCCGACGCATTTCGCGCACATGTGCGCCTCTCGCTGGGCTCGGCCCTGGTGTCCGGTCCCTGTGCCGGCATGCGACAGACAGCGGTCCGCCCCACATCGCATGCCGCACGGTCACATGCGCCCTGCGGCTGCCCTTCCCGCACAGCTGCTTGCGGCGTCTGCAGCACGTACAAACCTCGCAAGCAGCAGCAACGCCTGCGCCCGTTTGGGGCATGCAGGTCCGCGCGTATGCGACGCACGCGGCTGCGACGCGGGACGTGTTCCACGTGCGCCGCCTGCACCTCGGCCACCTTGCGCACGCGTTCGCGCTGCGGTGCGCACGTGCTTGCAGCAGACCTGCTCCGTTAAAGCATACAAGGAAGGCGGCCAGAGCTAGACTTGATATGTTACAGCGCCAGACGGCTTACTTGTGAGCGCCCCGCAGGCGAACCGGTTTCCAACAACTCGCTTGCGTGTTGTCTACAGCACGCTCCTCACAAAAGTCAGGTGTGGGCGACAGGGAGGCGCCCTCGCTCATGGGCAAGTCCGCGAGCAAGGCTCGCGCGGCCAAGACCCGGCAGAAGGAGGGCAAGGGCGGCCGCGCTGTTGGCGCAAAGGCCAGGCACAGGAAGCAAAGCTAGCTGGGCCGCACGGCCCCCGTGCTCAGGTGAACCACGAGTGCCGAACTACCACTTGTAGCGTTTCAAGCTGGCCCGCAGCGCCTGCACCTCCTGCTGGCACTCCGAGCCATCCACGGCGACCGCCTTGCCCCCGCTTGCCGACAGGCACTGCTGGAACGCCTCGGCCTGCTCTGGCGTGATGCGCTCCGCATAACACACCATCAGCCGCGTCTCCAGGCCGGAGCAGCTCTGCTCTGTGGCCCTGGAGCACGCAGCATAGGCGCTCTTTATTGCGCGGCACCGCTTTCGCGCAGCCTCTGGGATCTCCTCAAGCTCGACCGCACCGCGCCTCCAAAACGCCCAGGCCATGCCTGCGCTCGGCAGCGTAGCCCTCCCGCCCTGCGAAAACCAAGGGACTGGGCGCAGGTGTCATCCAAACGCAGCCACAAGGTGATGTGCGGGAGCTGGGCGCACCAGCAACTGTGAAGATGATCAGTCCCAAAAAAAGATGTTCTTTCTGAGATTTGCAGACCGGTGTACAGGCGGCTTCCGCTGAGGAGCAAGAGGACAGCTTGCAGAGCTCTGGTGTGACTTGGACTGCTTACAAGGTGCCCTCTGAGCTCGCATCACACGCCAGCACACTGCCACCTGACCGGGGTTGGCCAGTAGCTGGGGGTGGGCTGGTCTCAACATCCACTTGCGCAGACTGATCTCCCGGCGCAGCCTCCTCCCTACACTGTAAAGTTGTCAGCTGAGGCATGTCTGCTCAGTAGCGGCTTGGCGAAGGAAGGGGTGCAGTGCGGGGTTCGGCCACCACCGGCACCAGCTTTGGCCAGACCATCATGTGATATGTGGTGCGCCCCGGTGCACAGCACTCAGCTCTTGTGATTGTGCACGGAACTATGTGAGCACGCATGCCCGGCAGACGTGTTTTCTAAAAGGGTGCACTGGGCGGGGAGGCCTCAGCTGCACAGGCGCTTGCCTGTGCGCTTGCACACCTGTCATGGGATACAATGAGCCTGCAGTTCTCTATTCACGTGCAGACATCACCATCCTTGCCTTGCCGCCTCGGCGCCGCCCAGTCCACAGGCACTTGGCTCTGACTTGCCGGGAGGTGACGCGCTCCCCTTGCGGGCGTCAGCAGGCTGCTGAGAGGTCACGAGGGGGCTGGCAGCCGCAGCCGCGGCAGCCGCGGGCGGGCCGGCGGCGCCGCTGCGCGCCAGCGATGACGGGCAGCGGGATGCCGCGCCTGGCCGCGCTGCACCATGCAGCGCACAAGGGCGACCTGGCGGAGACGCGGGCGTTGCTGGCTGCGGTGGGCGCCCCTGCGCGGCCCACGCTTGCTGCTGCCCTGCGTCCAGGCGTACGAGCACCACCGCCACGGCCGTCCCTGTTGCACCTGCACGGCAGCGCCCTGCCAGCGCAGTGCCTTGCAGCCAAGCGGCAGCTGGGCGCTTTCAGAGGCGCTGCCGGCTTTGCAGCGGCAGCCTGCGTCGGGTGATGGGCTACAGTAGCCTTGAACGTGAAGCGCCGTGGTGCACCCGCCTGCAGCTGCGCGTGCGTGCTTCTGCTGCCCCTGGGCCTCACGCAGGGCGCTGGGCGCTGCCCAGGCCGAGCGGCATGCAGTGCGCCCCTCCGCCCTGGCGGGCAGGCGAGCACCCCCTCCCTGCACTGAGGCCGGGGGGTGGAGCGCAGGGCGCGGACCCGGGCGCCCTAGACCCGGAGCTGCGCACCGCGCTGCACCACGCGGTGCTGCGCGGGCATGCGGGCGTGGCGGAGGCGCTGCTGCGCGCGGGCGGCCCGGCGCTGCTGTTCGCCAAGGACATGCTCTGCTGCACGCCCGTGCACCTGGCCGCCATGCAGGGCCGGATGCAGAACCAGGTGCCGCGCCGCCGCGCCCGAGGGCAGGGATGCGCCGGGTCATGGTGGGTGGGCAGCGCGAGGCGCGCCGGCAGCGCCGCGGCCCGGCGACGCCGGCCGCCAGGGCCCAGCTGCCCAGCCCCTGCCATGGCCGCTGCGGTCAGCCGGGACGCGGCTGAGCCCTGCGCCTGCGCGCGCAGCTGACGATGAAGCTGGCGGCGGCGCTGCGCGCGGACGAGCGCGGCCGCACGCCGCTGCATGAGGCCGCGCGGTGGTGCTGCATGCAGGTGCGGCGCCCAGCTGCACATGCCGCCTGGTTTGTCTGCATTGCAGGGGTGCCGTGTCCACAGCCTGCGCGGCGTCTGAGGCTCCGGCGGCCGCCGTGACACCTGCCGAGCGCTCTCGGATCGCGTCTAGTCAGCACGTGCGCGGCGAACCTCGGGCTGACCGAGTGGCGGCCCGCCCGCCGGCCAGGACTTCACGAGCTTCCTGCGCTCGTTCCTCGGCTGGGGCCTGGCGGCGAGCGACGAGGCGCTGCCCGAGCACGACCGACCCGCCGCCGCTGACCCGCCCGCGAACGGGGGGCTCTCCGGCCGCGCCGCGGGGCCGAGCGGGGTCGCCGCGGGCCCTGAGGGCGCTGCGTCCGGCGCCCGGGCGCCCGCCAACGGCGTGGCGCGCCGCGCTGGGGGCGCTGGTGCGGACGCAGCAGGGCCCGTGGGCGCCACCGCCGCCGGCGAGCGCGGAGGCGCCTCGGACGCGGCCGCCTGGCTGGACCTGGCGCAGGCCGTCGACCTGGGGCGGCCGGGCCTGGCCGTGGTGCGGCGCGCGATGGGCTGGATGCCGGTGCACATGGCGGCGGTGGCGGGCCAGCCGGCGCTGCTGCGCGCGCTGGTGGCCGGGCGCGGGTGCGCGGCCGGCGCGCGCGCGGCCAACTCGTGGACGCCGATGCACTGCGCGGCCGCGCACAACCAGGCGCGCTTCGGCCCCGGCCGGGCAGGGCCCTGCGCGCGCGGCGCCCGCTTCCCCGCGCGCGGGGCGGCCATGAGCGCCGGCCGCGGCGCGCGCAGGTGGACGCGATCGAGGCGTTGGTTGCGCTGGGCTGCGAGGCGGCCGTGCCAGACAGCACGGCGCGCACGCCGCTGCATGTCGCCGCCGGCGAGGGCTGCCTGGACGCCATCCGCGCGCTCGTGCGCTTGGTGCGCTCCGCGCGCCGGCCCCGCCCAGCGCGCCCCGCCCGCCCACGCGCCTGCTCCTAACCCTAATCCTGTGTCGCCGCGGCAGGGCTGCGACCCGGCGGCGCGCGATCGCGACGGCTGCACGCCGCTGTACTGTGCGGCCGCCTGGAACCGCGGCGAGGCTGTGCTCGCGCTCGACGCGCTCGGCTGCCCGGCCTGGGCGCGCAGCAGCGACGGCCGCACGCCCGCGCACGCCGCGGCCGAGCAGGGCTGGGACGACATGCTGGACCTGCTCGCGCATCGCCTGGAGAGCAAGGCGCGCCGAGCCCGCCCCAGCCTGTGCACCTATCTGGCGCCGGCGAGGGCTACGGGGGTGGACTGGGACGTCTTCCGAGGAAAGCTCTCGCACGGGCGCACCGGGCTTTGCATGCAGCACGAGCAGCAGGCCGCCTGCCTGGCCGGGCGCGCAGCCTGCGCGCGCGCGGCGCCGCGTGCTGGGCGCCGGTGGGCGCCTGCATGATGGCTCAGTGCAGCGCCCGGCCCTGCACCGCACGTGTTGGCGCGGCCGCCGCCGAGCGAGCGCCGCGGCGGGGCGCGTTGCGGCACGGCCGGGCGGCGACGCGGGGTGGCTGCGTGCGCCAGGTGGACGCGCGCGACGCGAAGCAGCTCACACCGCTGCACGTGGCCGCGAGCCACGGGCACGCCGGCACGGTGGAGCGCCTGCTGGCGCTGGGCGCGGAGGTGGACGCGCGCGACGGCAAGGCCCGCACGCCGCTGCACCACGCCGCGAAGCACGGGCGCATCGCCGCGATGCAGGCCCTGGCGCGCCCCCCGCCCGTCAGTGCACGCGTAAGCAGATTATGTTGAACACTGGGCACAGCTCCGCAAGCCCGACTGCCTGCTCTTGTGCACGAAACACAGGCTGGTGTCCGCGCAACAGCGTTTGTCTCTGTGTCCCGCACACACATGTCAGCTGTCCCGACGCAGTTTGCATGGCCTCATGCTCAGCACCGCGCTCAGCCAGGCCGGCAAGCGCAGGCTGCTCCTGCCCGGCCCTGCGCCGCGCTGCGACCGGCCCGCTGCGCGCAGGTGGCGGCGGGCGCGGACGCGCGCGCGCGCGACGCGCCTGGCGGCTACACACCGCTGCACCTGGCGGCGGACGCGGGGCAGGGCGACGCGGCGGCCGCGCTGGTCGCGCTGGGCGCGCCGCTGGAGGCGCGCTCCGCCAAGGGCCTCACGCCGCTCGCGCTGGCCACCTTCAAGGCGCGGCCCCGTTGCCCGGGCCCTGGCGCACTGGACCCGCGCGCCTCGCTCCCAGAGCGCGCCGGGGGCGGCTGCCGTGCGCGCTGCAAGAGGTCTCAGCACGACGGGGTTGGAGAGCAGGCACCCACGCGCGCCTGCGTCGTGCAAAGCGCGGCAGGACGGCACGTGCCGCGCCTGCCGACCAAGCATGCAGCTGCCCGATCACCACCGCGCCCGAGCGCCGCCGCCGCCTGCTGACCAAACGCGCAGCTGCCTGTCCGCGCGGCGCGCCCGGGGAGCGCCGGCGCGCCTGAGCGCCGCTGCCGCGCTGCAGGGCCCGGCCAACGTGGACGCCATCTGCGCGCTGGTGGAGGCAGGCGCGGGCGCCGCCGCGCTCGCGGAGCACGAGGCGCTGGAGACGCCGCTGCACATCGCCGCGCGCTGCGGGCGCGCGGACGCGCTGCAGCGCCTGCTCGCCTGCCGCATGCCCGCCACCGCGCGCACCAAGGCACGCCCGCGCCGCGGGCGCCCGGCGGAGCAGGGCGCGTGGGGTCGTGAGTGCCTGCCTGCCCCGGTTGCGCGACATGCAAGGTACAGCGCGCCTGTGCCGCACGTCCGCTGAGGCCGGCCGAGCTCTCGCGGTCAGGCGGTCGGGCCCAGCGTATGTGCAGGGCGCCCGCGGGTCTGCTATTCAGGTGCGCGTCATGCCCGGCGGCTTCTCTTGGGTGAAGCGCCTGCGCGCGCGCCGTGGCGGGCGCTGCGCCCGTCCGCGCGAGCGCGCGTGAGCCGGCTGCGGGCTAATGCAAAGTCGTTCGCCTGCCGCAGGATGGCAGCTCGCCGCTGCACTACGCGGCGGCGTTTGGGCAGGCGGCCGTTGTGGAGCCGCTGGTGCGCGCCGGGTGCGCCGTAGACTGCGTCGACGATGCGCGCAACACGCCGCTCCACCTCGCGGCCGGCGCGCCCCCCGGCTCGCCCCGCCGCCGTGCTTGTGGGCGCGTGCCGCCGCCCAGCACGCTTGCGCGCGGAGGCTGGCCTAGGCGGGGCTGCGCGCGCACCAAGGGGCGCAGCGCCATGCGCTTAGATGAACAGCCACCTGCTCATGCTCACCCTAACATCTAACCCTAGCCCCATGTCACCCTCACCCTACCCTAAGGGTTACGCAAACGATCGGGCGCGCGCGCGCAGGCTGCGGCTTCCTGGAGACGGTGGAGGCGCTGGTGGCGCTGGGCGCGGACGTGGGCGCGCGCGACGTCACCGCCTGCACGCCGCTGCAAAACGCGGCGCACGGCACCTACTCCGCGCTAGCAGCCATGCCTGCGCCGGCGGCGCCACCGCGGCCGGCCGCCGGCGCGCCGGCCGCCGCGGCCGCCAAGGCGCTGCTCGGCGCGGGCGGCCGCGGGCCGGCCGTGCCGCCGCCGCTGACGGTGACGGCGGCGGCCGCGGCGGCGGCTGGCCCGCGCGGCGCGGAGCCCGACGGGCTCATCCCCGTGCGCACGGGCCTGGCGTGGGCGACGCTGGCGGGCGGCGGCGGCGGCTGGGGCCTGGACGCCGCGGATGGCCCCGACGCCGACGGCGGCGCCGAGCGCGGCCGCTGCGGCGACTGGCGTGACCCGGCCGCACTGGCGCTGCTGCGGCGCGCCGCCATGCGCCGCGGCGGCGGCGGCGGCGGTGGCGCGGCCAGCGGCGCCGCCTGGCCGGGCGCGGCGGACGTGTCGCTGCAGCTGGCCGCGTACGCGTACGGGGCGCCGCGCAGCGGCGAGCGCGGCGGGGCCGGCGCGGCTGACGAGCGCGCCGGCGGCGCGGGCGCCGACGCTGGCCTAGAGCTCTTCATCCGGCGCAGCAGCGAGGCGTGGCAGCTGAGCAGCCTGGAGGCCGACCGCAAGCGCCTGGTCGCCGTAGCGGAGCGCCTGGTGCAGCTGGGCGCGGCCGTGGCGGCCGTCGACGCGGAGGGCCGCACCGCGCTGCACCTGGTGCGCGCTTCTTTTTGTGTGCGGCTCTGCACGCTGCGTGCAGAGTTGCACACAGCGCCCAATCGAATCGAGCCTTGCGTGGGCGGCCGCAGTGCGCGGCGCCAGGGGCCCAGTGTCGGATGCCGCGGCAGGCGCACCTGCAGCACACCAAGGGTCAACCCCGGTGGCTGTCCAAAGCGGCGCTGCTGCACACACTCACAGGCGGACCAGCCATGCTCGGGGCGCCTCTGTCCCTGGGCGTGTTCAGTGCGGAAGGAAGCAAGGTGTCTGTCCTCGCCAGAGGCGTGCTGACGCTGCCGCCCACTGCGCGCCAGGCGGCCGGCTGCGGGGACAAGGCGATGGTGCTCAAGCTGGTGCAGCTGGGCACCGACATCAACTCCCGCGACTCGGTGGGCGGCACGCCGATGCACCACGCCGCCATGGCCGGTGCGCCGCATGCTTCCCCCGCCCGCGCGCCGCCGCTGGAGCGGCGGGCGCCCGGCCTGCTCGCCGCTCGACTGTCGTTGTACGGGGGGCTGCTGGCAGCGTGCGCCCGGGGCGGGCGCAACAGGGCCTGCCCGGCGGGCAGGCCTCGCAGGCGGCCGCGCCGCGGGGCCGGCCCGCTCGTGACACGGGCGCGCGGCCGGGCGCAGGCAAGAAGGAGACCATGTTTGCGCTGGCGCGCCTGGGCTGCGACTGGCGCGCGCGCGCGGAGGGCATCGACGGCGCGACCGCCGCGTTCGTGCTGTGCGGCCAGCACGGCAAGAGCGGCAACCAGCAGAAGCTGGTGGAGGCCAAGCTGCGCAAGGTGGCCGCCGAGGGCGCGGAGGAGCGCGCGCGCGCGCGCCAGCTGGCCGCCGACCCGGCCGCAGCGCCATCTGCGGCCGCCGGCACCGCCCGCGACGGCGGCGGCGGCGCCGGCGGCGTCGGCGGGGGGGTGGCGCAAGCGGCCAGCGCCGCACGCGCCGATGCCAACATGGCGGCGCTGCTGGAGGAGGTGGAGCAGGAGGGCGAGGGCGGCCGCGGCGCGGCCGCGGCAGCGCGCCGGCGCAAGAAGAAGAAGAGGGAGCGGCGGCCGCCGGACGGCGCCGAGCGCGGGGACGAGGCCGAGCCGGGCGCTGACGCGGAGGCGGCGCCGGGCGCGTCGGAGCCTGAGGCGCCGCCGGCGCCGCACGCGCGCGCCGGGGCAAAAGAGCGGGAGCGCGCCGCGGACGCGGGGCGGCCTGCGCCGGCTCCTGCCGCGGCGGCGCCCCATGCGCTGGTTATTGCGGTCCGGGGCGGCTCGGCGGGGCCCGCGGATGGAGCTTGTGAGAGCGGGGACGCGGCCGCGCCTGGCAGCGCGGCGGCGGCCGGGGGCGCGGCCTCTGTGGCGGCGGCGCCCACCGCGGAGCTGACCCGCGGCGGCAGCCATGCGTCCAGCTCGGGCCGCGCGAATGGTGGTGGGCGGCCCCGAGCGGCCTTGGTGCATGCGCAGCGACCGTCAGAAGCACAGCCGCTCTGTGTGTGTGATTGAAGTGCTTTGCTGCGCAGGACGCGCCAGTGCCTTGTCTGGGCGCCTGCCAGCCCCGCGCCGTGACACGAGCGGCACAGCTCCGCCGCGTCACATGGGCCTGTAAGGCAGGATGCAGATGAGCTATGCACGCCGCCCGCACTCAGCGCTGTCTGGTCGCCGCGCAGGCCCGGCCGAGGCGCCGGAGGCGGCCGCGGACGCGGGCGACGCCGCGGGCGAGGCCGCGCCGGCGGACCCGGAGCAGGCGCAGGCGCGCGCGCGCCTGGACGCGGCCATTGCGCTGGCGCTGCACCTGCTGGACCTGGCCGCCGCCGCGCGCACCTCAGAGGCGCGCTGCCCCCGCCGCGTCCCGGGGTCAGGGTAGGGTGTAGGTAACACCCTCCACGAATGCGCTGGCCGGCGGTCGGCCGCTGTGCTTTGGCGCGCCCAGGCAGCGCCTGTGGCGCGATGCCTCCAGCCGGCAGCAGGGGCGCCCTGACCCGCCGGTCGTGCGCGGCCGCGGCGGTGGCCGCGCGGCCACGCCTGATTTTTGAGGTGCGGCTGGCGGCCGGCTGGGCTGATTTCACCTGGCCTTACCTAGCGCGCATACGGGCGGGGGGTGCGCCCGATGCGACCACGTCAGGGCGTGCACGCCCTGCCGAGGGTCACGCAGGGCTTCGGGCGCGCAGGCGGAGGCGGCACTGGACGGCCTGGACGACGCGATCGAGGGCGCGTCCGTGGCAGGCGTCAGCGCCAAGTACGCGAAGAAGACGCGCCGGCGCCTGCAGCACCACGTGGACGTGGCCACTGGCCGCGCGCCGGCGGAGCCGCGCGCCAGCGCCGCCGCCGCCGCAGACGAGGCAGCGGCGGCGCCCAGCGGCGGCGGCGCCGCCGCTGATGCCGCTGCCGCCGCACAGCAGGCTGAGGAGCAAGCGCCGGCGCCCGAGCCGCCGCCGCCGCCGTCCCTGCCGCTGCCGCCGCCGCCGCCGCCGCCGCCGCCGCCGCCGCTGCGCATGCGCCCTGCCTCGCCGAGCCCGGCCCGCGCGCCGACGCCGCCGCGGCCGCTGACGCACAGGCCGGGCGCGGGCGAGCAGGGGCAGGCGTCGCAGGGCGCTGGCGCTCCGGCCAGCGGTCCCAGTGCCGGGCTCGCGGCTGCCGGGCCAGGGCCGGCGCAGGCTGGGGCGCCGCCGCCGCCGCCACTGCCGCCCCCGCCGCTGCCGCCACCGCTGCCGCCGCCGCGTGGCGGCGCGGCTGTCGGGAGCGGGGGCCATCGCGGGGGCGACCCGGCGGGGGGCCTCCAGCCGCGCGGCGCCGCCGCGCCGCCGCAGCACCAGGCGCGCGCGGCGCCAGCGGGCCACAGCAGCCAGGGCTCGCAGGGCGGGAGCCAGGGCGGCCGGGCGGGCGGGGCGGGGCGCGCCGCGCCGGCGGCGGGCGCGCCCCAGGGCGCGCGGGCTGCGGAAGCGCGGCAGCCGCAGGCGCCGCGCGCGCCCGGGGCGCCAGGCGCCTGGCAGGGTGCGGCCGGCAGGGACCTCGACGCCGGCCACGCGGCGGCCGCCGCGGCTCCATGGGGCCTGCCGCCGCACGCGCCGGCGCCGGGGCACCCCCCGTGGCCTGCACCCTGCGCCGCGCCGCCGCCGCCCGCGCCGCCGCCGCCCGCCGCGCCGCCCGGCTGGAGCCCCTTTGGCGAGCCTGGCGTGGAGCCCCACCACGGCGCGCGCGCGCCGCCGCTCGCCAACGGCGCGGCGCACCAGCGGGCGTGGGGCGCGGCGGCGTCGGGCCCGCCCAGCACGGCGCCGCTGGCGCTTCCCCCGCAGGCGCACTTTGGGGTCGGCCTCTTTGGCGGGCCGGCCGCGCCCCCGGCCTCAGTCCCGCTGCGGGGCGATGCGGAGTGGGCGAGCGGCTTTGGGCCCGGCCTGGCGCTCGACCGGCGCACGGCCAGCCTCTGCAGCAGCGCCGACAGCAGCGCGCCGCAGAGCCCCTACCCTGGGGCACAGCAGCGGGGGGACCCTGGCGACCCACGCCCCAGCGCGAGCGGCGCGCCGGAGCCCGCGCACCGCGAGCTGGGCACCGACCTCGGCTGCCGGCTGGGCTTTGAGGCGCGGCCGCTGGGCAGCCCGGGGCCGTTCGGCGGCTTTGGCGGCTACGGCGGCGAGGCCGCGCGGCGGCGCTCGGGCGAAGCGCTGAGCGCGTCCCTGTTCTCCACGCCCATGCTGGCGCCGCTGCCGCCGCCCGCCGCGCCCGCTGCGGCCGCCGCGCCGTTCCCGCTCATGGGCGGCAGCAGCCTGCGGCACGGCAGGAGCGGCAGCGGCGCGGCCGACGTCTTTGCCGGCGGCGCGCGAGAGCTCGGTGCGTTTGGCACGGCGCCCGGCCACGCGCTGGGCGCGCTCGCCGGCGGCGGCGAGCTCGGGGGGCCGGGCGGCCAGCTCGCGGCGCGCTCGCTGCAGCTGGACCAGAACCACTTTGGCGCCGGCGCGGCGGCCGACCCGATGGCAAAGGCAGGCGGCGGCTGGGGCCCCTTTGGTTGAGGGGCCAGCTGGACGGAGTGCGGATGCACTGGCCCTACCGCAGCCTGAGTTGTGAGGTGCTCGAGGCGTCAACTTAGCCCCGAGCTTCAGCCTGGTCGTGGAGTTCTTGCATGGCTGGCATGCAGTATGTTTTTGGAAACGAGAGAAGTGCGAGTGCGGACCCGAGCCTTGCAAGCCCATAGCTCCCAACCTCACACAGCTCCTCAGAGCACACTGCCTCGTCGCAAAACCAAAAACACCCCAAGGTGCATGTCCACGTGCAAACACTCAGCAGTCAGCCTGACACGGCCGGACCGCACCCCAGCGCGCCGCGCGACACAAAAATACGCCATCTGCATGGCCGCTTCTCATTCCTGACCTTACCAAACATCTGACGCAACAAGCAGAAGCACAGAAGCCAAGACACGTCTGTCATGGGGTCAACACGGAGAGCGGTCGTTCGCCGCGGCTGCAGCTCTAGCCGGCAGCCCGCGCACGGTGGGCAGAGTCGCCTGTCCAAGCCCGCCGCGCTGCCAAGCCTCACCGCTGCGCCTCCGAAGCGGTCACATGCAGCGTGAGCTCGCCCGGCTCGCGCGGCCGCCGCACGCGCAGCGCCAGCGGCCGCCCCACCTGCGCGGCCAGCGCGGCGACCAGGCCGCCGGTTGTCGCCTCGCCGCGCTCCGCGCCGTAGCCTGCGCGCCCGCGCGCGGCGGAACGCCTCAGGAAAGCGCTGACGAGGGGCTCTCGCGCTGACGTGCGGCGGGACAGGCACCACACTGCAACCGCGCAATGGCCTCCAGAGCTGTGACCGCATCACCCAGCTCCCCTCCACAAACACGCCGGCTCATCCAACAGCGGCGCGGCGCACCGACGATGACGTCGCCGGGGCGCAGGCCGGCGCGCGCGGCGGGCGAGCGCGGGGCCACGTGCGGCACCAGGACGCCGCCGGCGGTGCCTGCGGGGAGGCCGGCGGGGTCGCGCCGCGCCAGCAGCGCCGCGTTCTCGCGCGTGAGCTGCAGCATCTTGATGCCGATGTACGGGCGCGCGACGCGCCCACACGCCAGCAGCTGCGCGCCCGCCACCCTGCCTCAGCGGCGTGCCGGCGCGGCGGCCGCGCGGCCGGCGTCCTGAGCTCGCATTGCACCTGCCTGGTGCGCCAGGGCGCCACGTGCGACGACACAGGCCTCGCATCGACAGCGACGCCAAGCTCCCCTCTCTCACAGCCCCTCGGGAACCCGGCAGTGCCGGCACACCCAGCAGCTTGACACCGGCGGGGCAAGGGCGGCCCCAACCATGCAGCCCTGCGGCAGGCAAGGCGGCCACGTTGCGGCGCGGCGGGCGGGGGCGGCGACCTGGTCAACGACGGCCTTCGCGGCGTCGATCGGGATCGCGAACGAGACGCCGTCCGCGCTGACCGCCAGCAGCGACGTGATGCCCACCACCTGCGCGCCGCCGCGCGCGTCGGCGCGCGCCCGCGCCGCGGTGCCCAGCACGCACCCCTGCACCCCTCTCATGGTCATGCAGCCACGCAGCGGCTCGCTCGCGCCGCCTGCGTGTTTTTGTCCGGCCCTGCACGGCCTGGCAGCCGCGCGCCACCGCACGCGGCTCCGTGCATGACACCGGCACGGGGGCGCCAGCCGGCCCGCGCGCGCGCACCTCGCCCGCCAGATTGACCAGCGGCCCGCCGCTGTTGCCCGAGTTAATGGCCGCGTCTGTCTGGATGTAGTCCGCATCTGCGCCCGCCAAGCCCAGCTCCTCCGCCTGTGCGCGGCGGGCGCCGTCGGCCGCAGCGGCGACCAGCAGCGCCCGCTGCCGCACGCTGGGCAGCCCGCACGACGCGCACCCGAACGGCCGCACGAGCGGTGCGCACACCCTGACTCAATCCAGCACCCGCTTGGCCGCCTGGGCAGCGCGTGGTCGCGCGGCGGCGGCCTCGACAGCTGCCGCGGGCCGGGCCGCCGCGGGTCGGGCCGCCGGGCGCGGGCGCGCGCCTTGCGGTCGACGCAGGACACGATGCCGGCCGTGACGGACTTGTGCAGGTACAGCGGCGAGCCCAGCGCGAGCACAAACTCGCCCACGCGCAGGCCCGCGCTGGAGCCCAGGCGCGCCGCCGGCAGCGCCGCGCCGCGCGTCTCCACCGCCACGATCGCCAGGTCGGACGCCCTGCCGGCGCGCCCCCCGCGCTCACGCGTCCGCCCACGCAGGCGCGGGGCCCGCACAGCGGCCGGGCGTCCCAACGCGGCCGAGCGCGAGGCAAGGGCGCAGAGTAGGGGCGAGCAGCAGCGCTGCGCAAGCATCCGCCGGCCTCCAGCCATAGCGCCGGCGGCGGCTGCGCGCGGCCTGCCGGGCCTTCCGGGAAAGCGCCGCGCCCCGGCACACGCAGGGGCCCAGGGCGTGTGTGCGCGCCTGTCGCAGCACAGCACGCGGCCCTCCAGCAGCCGCCCGTCCTGCAGCGTGACGAGCACGCCGCCGCCGCCGCCGCCGCGGCGGGCGCCGCGGCTGCCGGACCGTGCCGGCGCCGGCGGCAGCGCGGCGGCGACCACGTGCGCGTTGGTCAGCACCAGCCCATCCGCGCGCAGCACAAACCCGGAACCCGAGCCACCCGCTGCCGCGCCGCCCTGCCCCGCGGCCGCCTGTGCATCACGAGCCTGGTTACGCCCTCAAGAAGCACGCCGGAATGGAGCGCAGCACGGGTGCTGCGCCGACTGGGCAACAGTCGCGCAAGCCGCAGGCAGCAGCACCGCGCATGCGTGCGCTGGGCGGCGCGGAGGGCGGCGCCCAGAGCGGCAAGGACAGCCTGCAGTGGCCCTGCCTGCTCCGTCCGCCATGCAGCAATTATGGCGCGCCTGCAGCGCGAACTGCGAGTCGGCCGGCCACGCCGGCGGCGGCGCGACGGCCACGTGCACGACCGCGGGCGCGGCCTTGGCCGCGGCGTCCGCAATGAAGTGCGGCCCAAGCGCGACCGCCGGCGTCGCCCCCGGGCTGGAGCCCGGGCTCGGCAGCAGGCCCGGGCGCGCGGCCGCGCCCGCCGCGCCCCACGCCGTCAGCCGCACGCGCTCCAGACACGCCGCCGAGCGCCCTGCGCAGTGAGCAGACCGACGCTTGACGCCCTGCTGCCTGGAAAGAGCCGGGTGGCCTCGTACGCTCGAGAGGCGATGTGTCTGGGCGAGAGCAGGGGCAGGCAGCGCACCGCCCCACGCGCGCACGTCCTCCGAGACGCTCGCCAACCCGCCCTTCAGCCTCTGCAGCGCGCTCTCGCGCAGCGCAGCGCTGTCCCACTTCACCAGCCCGTACCTGGGCACAGGGGCGCGTCAGCACAACCCGCCGGCACAGGCCTGCAGACCCCGCAGGCGCAGGCGGGCCTGGCAGGTTTTCCTGCGGGTGGCGGACATCAAAGGTGCACCCACCCCTGGCTTGCAGCCACGCCGAGCACTCCTCCCAGCGTGAAGATGACGAACGGGTGGCCCTGCGCACGCACCGCGGCCGTCACACAGCGGCCGCGCATAAAAAGCCCATCCCGCAACTGACTGCAACGCGACCGGCCTGACCGGCCTGACCCGCGCTGGACCCGTGCACAGGAGGCATGCACAGCCCGGTGGACGCCTGGGGGAGGGCGCTAGGGCGCGGGCCAAACCTGCGCGCGCCTCCCCACGCGCTCCCAGTGCGGCGTTTCGGCCAGCGCCAGGCCGACCATGCTGCTGCCGCTGCCAGGCGCAGCAAAGGCCTGGCGCGGCGCCACGCCCGTGCTGCAGGCTGCCCGGTGGCACGCCTGCATCTGCGCCTGGCCAGCGACCTCGCTGCTGCTGCCGTTCCAGAGCAGCCTCCAGGCGCATGCCAGCTTGCGCTTGAGCAGCGCCTTGCGGCTCAGCATGGCGTCGTCGATCCGCACGGCGCCCGTGGGCGCCCCCAGGTAGCCACCCACGCGCCGCTAACAATGGGCAGGGGCGTGCAGTCGACGCGCGCAGCTGGCTGGAAAACGCCTGTTGAAGCCGAGCAACTGCCTCACCAAACTTGCTTTCCTAAGGGTGTAAACCCCTAGGTGCGCACGACTCCTCAATATTTCCCAGATTTTGCGGAAAAGTTGAACTGCTTTGTTTTTCTGGACAGTGTGCCACCGCGCATCTTGCAAGGCCATCACTGCTGTGCCATTTTTGACAGGCCTGCAAGCACGCTGCGTGGCCAGGATCCCTGGACCGCAGTTTTGTTGCAGCACCTTCCCGCCCCCCCGTGCAGCCGCGTCGGCTTGCAGCGCGCAGCAGCTCTCCATGTGGGTGCTAGCAAGCGAGCTGCCAGTTTTGTGGCCGGTCCGCCCCCAGACGGGGCGGCCAGGTCAGCGCGTCTACCAGACGCGCCGGCGGCAGCTGCGCGCCTTTTGCCAGCTGGTTGCTGCACCGCAGAGCCCGCCCAGCGACGCCGCGTCCGCGAGCGAGCTGGGTTGGGGCCGGGCGGACGGCCGTTATGTGCTGGTGCGCGCCGCACCCTGGCTCCTAGGGGTTGCCGCGGCCGGGCGTGCAGCCGCCCGTGCGCCCTACTACAGCGCCCTCCGGCAGTGTTGACCCCGCGCGCCGCGCCTGTGTTGCTGCTGGGCGGCACCTGGGTGAAAGGTTGCGATGCGCACTCGGGGCCACTTTGACCTGAGCTGCGGGGCTGCGACAGGGGACCAACCTGGGCAGCGGGGCCTACGGCTTGGTGCACAGGTGAGGTCGCGGGCCCCCTCTGTGCGAGATGGGTGGTTTTGGCCTGCATCCCCCAGGTCCTTGGGGTTTGGCATGCCGGCGCCATGAGCGCTGTGTGCCTGTTGTGTGCTGCTTCTTGAGCTTTCTGTTCTGCGCAGACCGTGGTTCTGGGGCCGCGGGCGCTGAACCGGCGGTGCGGGCCGCGCAGGGCTGTGGATCGGCAGACCGGCCAGGAGGTGGCTGTGAAGATTCTGTCCAAGCAGCGGAGGAAGTCCACGCGGGAGAAGACGCTGAGGAAGATTGCGAGGGAGGCCGCCTGCCTCGCCGCTGTCCAGGTGCAGGGCGCGCCGCATTGCGTGGCACCAGTACTTGGGCCTCGCAGTTGAGTGCTGTCTTTGGTGAATGCTGTGGGCTTTGAGGCTGACTGCGGCTGCGGCGCGCAGGAGTGCAATAGCGTGGTGGGCTTGAAAGACCTCATGGAGGACCGCGATTATGCGTACATCGTGCTGGAGCTGTGCAAGGGTCCGGACTTGGAGGCCGTGCTAGAGGTGCGCGGCGAGCCTTCTGTCGCGCCACCCAGGCACCCGAGCGAGCGGGCTGCCTGCTGCTATCCCTGGCCGCGCGCGCGCGGGCGCTGACGGCGGGACTGGTCGCAGGCGCGGGGGCCGTTCCCGGAGCGCGCGGCGGCGGCTGTGGCTTACGAGACGCTCAAGGTCATCTCCATCTGCCACACCAACAACATGGTGCACGGCGACATCAAGCCGAGCAACCTCATGCTTCTGCAGGTGAGGCTGGGGCTGGGGCACTGCTTGTCACTTTGCGGGGCCGCCCGTGTTTGCAGCCATACCCTGGGCTGTCCCATGCGACACTCCTTCTGTGCGGAGACGTGCAAGTGTTGCAGTGGCGCTGGTGGGGCTGGCGTGCTGTGCCTGTGTAGGAGCGACAGGATGCTAGGTGTGTGCAGGCAGTGGGTCCAGACAGGCGCGGGCGCACTGCTGAAGTTTTGAGACCGTTGCCTGCTGCGCGCAGAACCACGCCGACCCGCTGACAGCGATCGCGAGCGGCTCAGTGGCGGGCGGCTGGCTGAAGGCGATCGATTTTGGCTGCACCCAGGCCGTCATCCAGCGGCCGCTCGCGCGGCGCACCGGCACGCCAGTCTTCATGGCGCCCGAGGTGCGTGCCCCCCGTGTGACAGTATGCGGGTGCCTACCTCCATATTTCTCAAGGATGTGCTGTAGTATCCTGCGCTGTACTTTAAGGTTCGCTGTGCCCCTCGAGCTTTGTGTCGCACCTGCAGCAGATCCAGTCGAGCCCAAATCTGCGTGCAGGTGTTTAAGCGCCAGTACGCCTATGAGGCGGACTTGTGGGCGCTGGGCATCACGCTGTACGTGCTGCTGGCTGGCCGCTTCCCATTCTGGTGCGTACTCTTCTTGCTGCACTGCCACGGCTGATGCTGAGCGTATCGTGTGCCTGCGTGGTGAGTCTGGCGGCACGTTGCACGTAGCATGCAGGCCCGTGCTTTTTAGAGAGCGAAATGTACGTCCCTGAAGCACGTAGAATTAGAGACCGTTTAGTACCAGAGTCGCTGCCCTGCTCCATCAAGTCAGGACACCTCTGCTCATTGCCATAGTCAGGAAGTCTGTGGGCTTAGATCAATGAGACTTTGGTACGATGGAAGGGTTGCGCTGGACACCAGGCTCTGGCGCGCGGTGCAGGGAGACGATCGAGGACACGCGGCAGCGCTCGCTGGAGGAGGTCATGAAGGCGGTGCTGCTGCAGCCGATCCGCTTCGACCTGCCCGCGCTGGCCGGCCTGTCGCGCCAGGGCCGCGCGTTCCTGCGCGCGCTGCTGACACGCAGCCCCGGGCTGCGCATCACCGCGGGCGCCGCGCTGGAGCACGCCTGGTTCCGCGAGCAGCTCGGCGGCGCGGCGGGCGCCGCCGGCGCGCGCGGGGCCGCGCGCAACAACATTGTCCCGATCGGCGCGCAGGCGCCGCGCTGCAGCTTCTACAACTGCACCACGCCCGGGCTGAGCTCGGCGCGCTTGTAGTGCCTTTTGGGGGGACGGCGCAGGGTGCAGGGTTTTGGCTGGACGCGGTTTGGACCGGTTTTGGAACGGGCCAGTTTGGGCTGGCCCCTTCTTCGCGCACTTTCGCACTCTGCCCTCGCTTTCAGGGCGCACTGGCGCCTGCCAGGCGCCTTCGCGCGAGGGGCTGCACGCGCTTTGATTCCAGCACTAAGCACGTCCTGCATTTTGCGCTGGGGAGGGGGCGGGGTGCCGACGCGTGCCCCCGCTTGCCACTGGACGCAGGTCGCCTGCGAGGAGCAAACGACAACTTTTTCCGGTAAAACATTGGGACACATTTTGCGTGCGGCAACGCATGATTTTGGTGCCCTCCAGCTGTGCTAGAACGGCATGCGTGCGGCAAGTGCACACAAACAACAGGCAGGCCGGCAGGGTGTGGTTAACAGCTTGGCCAGTGGCATACTGATGCCTGGCGGAGGTCTTGCGGCGTGCTGATGCGTACGATTCTGAACAGGGCTGTGTGCACAGGTATAGGTGTGTGGTAAGTTGCTAAGCCTCATCAGCGGGTAAGTGCGCGGGCGAGCGCAGAGCTGCAGGCATACATAATGTGAGAAGACTTCTGTGCGATCAGTCTACAGGCTGTGTCTTGGTGTGTGGTGTTGGCCAGTTTGTTGGTAGTGACGAACGAGGCTGGGTTTAGGCAGGTGTATATAGGCAGCGTGGTGTTTAGGTATGGTGGCACACAGAGGTGAAAGTATCGTGCAAGTGCGGTGTGCAGCATTTGAGTCGGCCTGTAACAGTCGGTACCCTGTCTCATATGACATGCAATGTCGGCTTCTGCAGCCCAGGCTGCAACACAGAAAAAAAAAATCGAGTGTAAAAGTCTGAACCATGCCCGGCACTGCTGTGCATGCGGGTGCTATGAGCACCCCATCACGGCTCACCCGGGGAGGTCAGGCCAGGGCGGTATGCGATGGGGCGCCTCTGCGGTGTCGGACGTTCTTCGGCGGGCGCGCCAGCTTTGGGGCAGCGCCAGCCAGCAGGCGGAGGTGGGTGATGGGTGCTTCCTAAGCAACGACTTTGTCGTAGAAAGCTTTGTGGTGTGCAGGCAGATTGGTCTGTGTTCCGAGTCTGTTCACCAGTGGTGGACGGTGCAGGTGTCGGACATTGGTGGAGGCCGTCATCGAAAAGCCTTTGCTGGAGAACAGCTCGGTCCGGTCCGTGTCTTCCTCGATTGCAGGTGAGTGATGCAGATACCGGCCAATGCTTGCCAGTGCCCCACCTGCGCAGGCATGCAGTGTGCACTGCAGGGCAACCAGGGACGGGTGGACGGCACGCATGCCGTGCAGCCAGTGCCTTGACCGCGGCGCCGTGCGCGGCGCGCAGCCATCATCCTGGGAGGGGGCGCCGGCACGCGGTTATACCCGCTCACAAAGTCGCGCGCCAAGCCGGCGGTGCCCATCGGCGGCGCGTACCGGCTCATCGACGTGCCAATGTCCAACTGCATCAACTCCGGCATATCCAAGATCTACGTGCTCACCCAGTTCAACTCCACGTCGCTCAACCGCCACCTCGCGCGCACATACAACCTGGGCTCGGGCGTGCGCTTTGGCGGCGACGGCTTCGTGGAGGTGCTGGCCGCGACGCAGACGCCGACCGACAAGGAGTGGTTCCAGGGCACCGCGGACGCCGTGCGCCAGTACACCTGGCTGTTCGAGGACATTAAAAACCGCGTGGTGCAGGACATCATCATCCTCTCCGGCGACCACCTGTGCGCGGCCCTCCGCCCGCCCCCGCCTCGCGCGGAGCCTGCTGCAATGTGCGCCGGGGAGCCTGCCAGACCAGTCCACGTCCTGGCCTCAGCCTTCCTCTCACGTGTGAACCTGCGAGGCAGCCAGGGGATGCGCACGGACGTGGCAGGCCTTGCCGCCACCCGCGCGCTTCAAGCCTCAAGGTCTGTGGTTGACGGGCGGGGCATGCCAAGGGCGGCGCCGCACATTGTACCTTTGCTGGCGTGCTCGCACGCTCACATAACTCTTGCGACACTGAGCCTGGCGGCGGCGTGGCCAGGTACCGCATGGACTACTTGAAGTTTGTGGAGCACCACCGGGCGACCAACGCAGACATCACCATAGGCTGCCTGCCGGTCGACTATGAGCGCGCGTCCGACTTTGGGCTCATGAAGGTCAACGATGAGGGCGAAATCTTTGTGCGCCCCTGCAGGCCCCCCGCCTTGCGGGTGCCCCTGCGAGCGGCAGCACCGCCTGCCGCCGTGTGCACAGCCCGTCGCGTGCATGGGTGCCCAGCGCAGCTGGGGCGGGCGCTGCTCTGGCCTGCCTGATGGTGCGGCGTGCGCCCGGCCGGCAGGACTTCTCGGAGAAGCCGAAGGGCGCGGCGCTGGAGGAGATGAAGGTGGACACCACGCTGCTGGGTGCGCGCGCGGCAAATGGCGGCCCGTCACTGGCGTTCACGCATGTCTCGTGCACACACTCTGTGTGCCAGGGCCATGCCTTCACGGGCAGGCGCCGCCTCCGCCACCAAGGTCCAACCAAGCGCAGACCCCGTGGCAATGCCTGCATGCTGAGGAAAGGGCTGAGAGCGTGCACGAGTGCGCTGCTTGGGCGCCCCGGCAGCACCTCGCCACCGGGGCGCGCGCAGCCTGCGCAGCATGCGCGCTGCAGTGCTGCATGCCGCCCAGCCGCCCGAGCAGGGACCCACCTGGGGGCCATGCCGCGGCAGAGGCAGGCGCCCGCGACCCGGCCGTCCCCTATGCTGGCACCCCGCAGCAAGTGCGCGTCCGGCGGCGCCCCCGCCTCGCAGGGCGGTGGGGGGTGTGGGGCGGTGAGGCTGACGCGCGCCGTGTGGGGGGCGCAGGCCTGAGCGAGGGCGAGGCGGCAGAGAAGCCCTTCATCGCGTCAATGGGCATCTATGTATTCCGCAAGGACGTGCTCATCAAGCTGCTGAAGAGCTCGTTCCCCAAGGCGCCGGCCCTACCCTAACCCTACCCTGCATCCTGCACTCCGCAACAGGAGTGGAAAAAGCCTGTGGCCTGGCGGCTGTCGCTGGCACACCGCGTCACCCGCCATCATGCCAAGCGCGCCCTGCTGCGTCCAGCGCGCGCCTGGCGAGGGCGCATCCTGCCTGCGACGTGCAAGGGCGCGTGGCGGTGGCCGGTGCGGTGGGCAGCCAGGGCGCGCGGCAGGCTCAGGAGGACCCGCGCTGACCCGCCCGCCTGCCGCAGGCGAACGACTTCGGCGGCGAGATCATCCCGCGGGCGGCAGCTGACCACAAGGTGGTGGCATACCTATTCAACGACTACTGGGAGGACATTGGGACGATCAAGTCCTTCTTTGAGGCCAACCTGGCGCTGGCGCAGCAGGTGCGGGGCGTGCCTGCGCCGCGGCGCCATGCGCGCACTGGTCCACGGCAGTGAGGGGTTGGCAGGGCATGGCGCGAGCCCTGAAGTAGGGCAGACTGAGCCTGGTAGGGTTCTGAGGTCCGGCGTGACGCTCCAAGGGTGCATGCCTCAGGCAGCGCCCCTGACCTGTCGTCGCATCAACTGGCAGCGGGGCCGTGTCAGGCGCTCAGTGCGTTGCTGACCATGCCCATTGCGGGGCCGGCAGCCGCCGCGCTTCGAGTTCTACGATCCGCAGACGCCGATCTACACGTCGCCGCGCTTCCTGCCGCCGGCCAAGATCGTGAAGTCGCGCATTAGCGACGCCATCATCAGCCACGGCTCCTACCTGGAGGAGTGCACGGTCGCCAACGCGATCGTCGGCCTGCGGTCGCGCATCGACAAGGGCGCCGTCATCCAGGCGCGTGCCCGCCGCCGCACACGCGCAGGCGCCCGTCAGAGGTGGCCAGCTGCGCGCTCCGATGCCGCCCTCTGCAGGCGCAGCCGCCGCTCATGCGGGGTGCAGCTTGCACTGTCGCCGTGCAGTCTCGAGCGACGCAGGACGAGCTGAGCAGGGCGGGTGGGGCCTGTCGCGCCCGCTGTGCGTCGCGCATATCCCTGTACGCCAGAAGCACGCAGCACCAGCATGCCGGCACGGCTCCCAGCGCGCGACATGCGCGCTCCGCGCGCCGCACCTGCGCCGGACGCCGCCCAGGCTGTGCGCTGACCCGCGCGCGCGCCGGCGGCACACAGGACGCTATGCTCATCGGCGCCGACTACTACGAGAGCGAGGAGCAGCGCAAGGCGCTGTTCGAGGCGGGGCGCATCCCGATCGGCATCGGCGAGAGCAGCGTGATTAGCAACACGATCGTGGACAAGAACGCGCGCATAGGCAAGAACTGCCGCATCATCAACAAGGACGGCATCGAGGAGGCCAACCGGGAGGTGCCCGCACTGCCCCCGCCCGCCCTGCCCGCTCGGCAGACGCCGGCAGCGCCTCCCATGCACCGGGCCGCCGCCGGTCAGACTGTCCAGGGCGTCACCCGCACCGTCAGCGCAGGCGCGCGCTTCTGCAGTTGGCAGGCTCAGGCCAGGCCGTGGCTGGAAAGCCTGGCGCAGGCTTGCCTGCGGCCAGCTGGCGCGGGGCGCGGCCCAGCGGGCTGACGTCGCGGCCGGCGGGCGCGCAGGAGGAGGGCATCTACATCCGGTCCGGCATCGTGTGCGTGCTGCGGAATGCGGAGATTGCGGACGGCACGCACGTATGAGCGCGGGGCAGCGGGTCGGTGAACAGGGCATGAGTGCGGCGTGGGCGGGCGCACGGGCGCCTGGGCTGGGTGGGCTGTCTCCCTGGTGCTGATGGGGGGCTCTGCGGTTCTGAGGCTCTGACCGAGCGCACATGATGGCCGGCGTGTCTGAGCGACGCCCTGTCTGGGGCGCGGCGCTTTCGGCGGCTGGCTGCTGCCTCCCGCGTTCAGAATGCAGGACTGTCTCCAGGCGGTGCGGCGGAGGCAGGCCGGTCAGGGTATACACTGTTCGGTTATGGGTTTCGAGTCTGTTATTCTCTGTGTGTCATGTTTTGACAGCGGGGGCGTTGTGGGCGTGCGCATGGGGGTGGGCTTTCTGTGTTGAGAGACGGGCAGGACGCGAGGGTTGCAGCTGCTTGCAGTGTGACATCCTCGCTAGCACGAGCACCGTTGAAGACAGTGTTGGCATCCACATGTAGCCTGACTAAGTGGCAACATTGCCTGCCTGCTCACTTGGATCATACAGAAGTTGCAATTCTGGGCTTCATCCACCCGCAGATGGCCCTGGGAGACGTGCGCCTGCTGGCACGCGCCCTCCTGCGCGAGCTTACGGCCGCGCAGCCTGTGTGCGCGGCGGCGGCCCTATGGCGAGGACTTGCCACACGGCAGGGGCCGCCAGTAGCACGGCTGGGCATCCCTGGTGTGAGTCACATCATAGCGGTTGCATCAGGCAAGGGAGGCGTCGGCAAGTCGACCACCGCGGGTGGCGCCCCCCGCCATGCCACGCTCGCACCTTAATCGAGGTCGCGGCATTCGCTCATACTGGGGAAGGCCCACGCAGTGAACATTGCCGTTGCGATGGCCGCAAAGGCGGGCATGCGCGTCGGCCTTCTGGATGCGGATGTGCATGGCCCCTCCGTGCCGCGCATGATGCACCTCAGCGGCCGGCCGCAGCTCACGGCAGGTAGGCACTGGCCACGGGAGGGCGGAGGGAGAAGTGAAAGCAGAAGGCGGGGAGCCGCCACTTCAGACTGAGACGCGCCCGGCGCGCAGGCAACAAGATGGTGCCCCTGGAAAACCACCGCGTGCGGTGTATGTCTATGGGCTTTCTGATGGAGGTGTGGCGCCCCGCAAGACAGGGAGCTCTGTGCCGAAGCGTGCTTTTAAAAGTGCGCGAAAGACGCTCAGACGTGCCCAGGCGGGTCAGGAGGACGTGGCGGCCGTGTGGCGGGGCCCCATGGTGATGAGCGCGCTGGACAAATTTGTGCGGGGGGTGGACTGGGGCGAGCTGGACGTGCTGGTGGTCGACATGCCGCCAGGCACAGGCGACGCGCAGATCAGCATCGGCCAGCGGCTGCCCCTGGCGGGCGCAGTCATCGTGTCCACCCCGCAGGCAGGCCCTGGAAGCCGGCGCCCCACCGAGCTGCTGCCACTGCAGCGCTCTGTGCGCGCTGGACGCACCCGGCAACCCAGCGTGGGCGCGCGCAGGACATAGCCCTGATAGATGCGCGGCGGGGCGTGACGATGTTCAACAGCATCAGCGTGCCCGTGCTGGGCGTCGTGCAGAACATGAGCTACTACGCGTGCCCGGCGTGTCAGCACCGCGAGTACATCTTTGGGCAGGATGGCGCCAAGCGCACAGCGTTGGAGCTAAACCTGGAGCTGCTGGGCGAGGTACACCCCATGCCCTGCTTTGCCTGCAGTGCACTTGGCCCCTGCCTCCGCCCGCCCCATTCAAAGCTCACGCGCAGGTCCCGCTGAACATCCGCGTGCGGGAGACCTCGGACGCTGGCGCGCCGATTGTCAGCAGCGAGGCAGGCAGCGACGCAGCCGCTGCGTATCGCGGCATCGCCGAGCGCGTCCTGCACAAGCTGTCGCTCGCTGCGCTGCCACCCCCGGCCTTCACTGTAAGCTGACCACCGCAGGCGCACACCTTGCAGGAGTCCAGGAAGGTATCCAAAAACATTTCTTGGAGATTTTCTGAAACGCTCCAGCCCTCTTGTAAACCTTGAGATCGCCAGGGGAGGCCAACGTGCATCTAAATCTCAGGACCACTCAGCGCCGACGCTGAACAGGTGACCAGCATAGCAAGCTGCTTCACACAAGTGCCTCAGTACTGTATAGGCTACCAGGTGTGGCTGTGGGCGGGCGGGCGCCTGGCACCTACCTGCTCTACCCCGGGTCCGGGATTGTTAGAAGCCAGGGCCAGCTAGTAAATAGGAGGGCTGGGCCTGCGGGTTTGGCATGGACCCGGCCGATGCGCTGCGGCGCGCTGCGTCCTCAAGCGGCGCGGGCGCGGGCGGGCAGCTGACAGGCTCGTCTATCAGCGCGCCGGACGCCCCGCCGGCTGCCGCCCCGCACTCGCTGCCGCAGCAGGCCCCGCCGCACGTGCCCGGCACCGTGCTGCTGTGGCTGCGGCGCGACCTGCGGGTGGCCGACAACCCGGCGCTCCTCGCAGCGCTGCAGACCGCTGCGGTCGTGGTGCGGCGCCCCCCTTGAGGCACACGTGAAGGCGGCGCGTCCAGGCTCCTCTCCTCCTTCAAGTCCAAGGTCGCGAACGGCGCTCCAGTCTCAGGAGCGCGGCTGCTTGTTACTCCAAGGCAGCTTGAAGTGTCTCAACACTTACACTGCCTGGCAAGTCCCCTTTCTGTCGGCTGGCTCGGCGTGCACACGCGCCTGTCACGGCTGCCGCCTGCATGTAAAAGTTGTGTGTGCTGGCTTCTGAGGCCGCGCGGCATTTAATGTTTGCAGGGCTGGTTCACGCTAGGGACACCGCGGCATCTGCCTGGGGTGCCCGTATCAGCGCGCGCCCCTGTGCGCAGGTGCCCGTGTACGTCTGGGCGGCGGAGGAGGAGGGCCAGTTCCAGCCGGGGCGCTGCAGCCGCTGGTGGCTGCACAACTCGCTGGCCGCCTTGGAGGCCGATCTGGCGGTGCTGGGCTCGCGCCTGGTGTACCGCCGCGCGCCCGAGTCGCGCATTGCGCTGATGCAGCTCATCGAGGAGACCGGCGCGCAGGTGCTGCGACCTGGCTGTGTGGCGCCCCCCGGCCCGCACTGCCTCCAGGCGTGATGACGCGCTTGTGCCTCCTGTTGGGACCCTGCAGAGGCGCTGTCCAGTCCCCGGGCGTGCGCTGCCTGGCACCGCCTTGCCTGTCGACGACAGCCCCAAGCAACGAGAGGTGCACAATGGCGCGCGCACGCACCAGTGCAGCACGCTCGTGCACCTCGCGCAGATCTGCTAGTCGTGGATCCGCTTGAGCTGCTGCGGCCTGCGCGCAGGCGCTCTTCTTCAACCACCTGTACGACCCCATCTCGCTGGTGCGCGACAACGAGATCAAGGTGGCGCTGGCGGCCGCGGGCGTGCACTGCCGCAGCTTCAACGCCGACGTACTATTCGAGCCGTGGCTGGTGCTGGCGGAGGGCGGCCGCCCGGACACCTGCTGCAAGGACTTTTGGGACCGGTGCGCCGCCGCCTCCTCCCGGGGCGTACAATGTGTGTCCAGTGGCGAGCTGGGTGGCAGCTGCTGTGCCCTAGTGCGCTCCGGTCAAGCCTGAGAGGCCGTGTAGTTGTTGCTGCTGGTTGTGAGCGAGGTGTAGCTGTGGCCGACGTGTTTCGTGGGGACTCGCTGCGTCTTGAGCGCGCAGCATGGTAGACAGGGTTCTGGGGGCGCGGCAGGGCCATGAGCATGCCGTTTCCGCCGTCCGCACCGCTGCCGCCGCCGCTGATGATGCCGCCCGTGCCGGAGGAGGTGGTGAGCGTGGAGCTGGCCAACCTGGGTCTCATGACGCCCGAGGAGGAGCAGTCCAACCAGCAGCTGCACTTCACCGTGCGGCGCCCGCGCAGCCTCCCAGTGCTCCCAGGCACTCCTGGGTCGGGTGCTGTGCCAAAGCGCGGGCAGCTTGCAAGGTCATGGTCGCTGGATGCGCCCATGCCGTGGCTTCACCCACTGCAGTGCATCACCTGCCTCGTATTGCGCGATGACGAGCTGCAAAGCTGGCGCAACCTGACGCGCTGGGCGGGACGTGCGTGCAGTGGACGCCCGGCAGCAAGGGCGCGCACATGGTGCTGGACGACTTTGTGCGGCGGCGCCTGCCGGCCTTTGACGCCGACCGCGCCAAGACGGACCGCGCGTCGACGTCGCGCCTGTCGCCGCACGTGCACTACGGCGAGATCAGCGTCCGCTTCATCTTCCACGTGGCGCGCCCCCGACAGCGCCACGCCAGCACAGAGCTGCCCGCCGCCGTGCTGCAGAGCATGCCGCGGTGAGGCTGCGCTGTGCGCGTGTGCGGCGTGCCGCGCACTGCGCCTCCGAGGCGCCGCCGGCGGCACGGTCCCGCTGTCCGGCGCGCGTTGGCCAGCGGCTCGCCAGCGCGCGTGCGCGCCCCTGCCGCGACTGGGCGCCTGCCCCACACAGCCATGCCCCCCCTGTTGAGCCGGCGGCGTGCGATCGCCGCCGCTGTCCGCAGGGCCTCAGCGCTCGCTGCCTGCAGGGCATCAGCAGGCTGCAGGGCTTCAGCGAGGCGGCGAATGTCTGCGCGCGCAGGTGAAGCGGCAGGAGGCGGCGGGCGCGGCGAGCGCGGCCGCATGCGCGGCCTTCCTGCAGCAGATGGGCTACCGCGAGTACGCGCGCTACCTGTCGTACCACTTCCCTTTCACGCACGAGCGCTCGCTGCTGGAGCACCTGCGCGCGGCGCCCTGGCGCTTCGACCAGAGCATGTTCAAGGCGCGCGCCGCGCCGCCCGGCCCGGCGCCCCCCTCGCGCCCATGGAGCAGCCTCTGCAGTGTCCCGCAATCAGTCACAGATGCTTACCAGCTGCGCCCTGTCATGCCGTGCGCCGTCGCCGGTGCAGCACTGACGCCGACTCTTCAGGCATGCCCAGGCCCGCGCCCGCCAGCCCGCATGCCCAGGTCGATGCAGCCGGTGCAGGGTCGCGCCCGCGCGCAGGCGCGGCGCCTGGGCCGCATGGCCCACCCCGATCAGCCGCCGCGAGGCTGCAGCGCGCTGCGCGCAGGCGTGGCGCCAGGGCCGCACGGGCTACCCGCTGGTGGATGCGGGCCTGCGCGAGCTGTGGAGCACCGGCTGGATGCACAACCGCTCGCGCGTCGTGTGCGCGTCGTTCCTGGTCAAGAACCTGCTGCTGCCCTGGCAGTGGGGCCTCAAGCACTACTGGGACGCGCAGCTGGACGCCGACCTGGAGTGCGACGCGCTCGGCTGGCAGTACGTCTCCGGCTGCCTCGCCGGCGCGCCCCGGCCCTGCCCCGGCCCTCCCGACGCCGCCCGCGCCTCTCGCAGCCGCCCGCTGCGCGCCTGCCCTGCGCGGGGCCCGGCGCGCAACGACTCAGATGCCGCGCTATCTTTGTTCCTGCCTGGTCGTGGTCACGGCGCGCCTGCACCCCTGAATGCGCCTGCTGTTGCGATGCTCTTGGGGGCATGCGCGTCGTGCCCTCGCCCAGGCACTGGCAACCCTGTACGTGCTGTGCATCAGCGCCAGCCTTGGCCGCCTGAATTCGCGCCGCGTCCCGTGCGCGCCAGCGGCACATCCCCCTCGCGGCAGGCGCTGAGGCGCGCGCGGGGGGCGCCGTGCAGACGCGCACCCCTTCTCATACCTGATGGACCACGCGGCGGAAGCCAAGCGCTTCGACCCGGACGGGCACTACGTGCGCCGCTGGCTGCCCGTGCTGGCGCGCATGCCCGCCAAGTGGATCCACAGGCGCGCCCGCGCGCCGCGCAGCCGCCGCCCGGTCCTGGGAGCGTGCTGTGATGATGCGGCAGGCGCGCGAGCGCCCTGGCGCGCGTGGCGGAGCGCACTCCAGGCGCCGTCACTGACCCCAGTAGGTGCATTCGCTGCTGCCACTGGATGCCTGCCTGGCAAGGCTGGCAGCGTCGCAGAAGGCCGCGGCACCAGGCCTGTTGCCCGCCGCTGCGCTCATTGCTGCGACGCGGCCCGACCTGCCGGGGCGCGCGCGGCCGCAGGCCCTGGGAGGCGCCGGAGGCGCTGCTGGCGGACGCAGGCGTGGAGCTGGGCGTCAACTACCCGCTGCCGCTGGTCACGCCGGCGGAGAGCCGCGCGGCGCTCGCGCGCGCGGCCGCCGTCATCGAGCAGGCGATGGCCTGGCCCGCCGGCGACAAGGCGCCGTACCGCCCGGCGTCGGTGCCCAGCCAGCGCCCGTCCGCGGCCACGCCCACCGCCTCGTCCGTGCCGCAGGACGACGCCGAGCGCGGCGCGCCGCCGGCGCGCGCCGCCGGCGCGCGCCGCCAATGCCGTCGCGTCCGACAGCGGCGTGCACTACGCGCCAGAGCCGAGCGCGGGCACCGCGCCTGCGGCGCCGCTGGCCCGCGCGCTCCCGCGCGCGCGCCGGGGCAGGCTGGTGCGGCGGGCGGCCGCCGCGGGCGCGGCGCGGGCGCCCAAGCCGCGCGGCGCGCCGGTTGACGTGGACGGCCTGGCCGCGGCGACGGCGGAGGCGGCGGCGGCGAGCGGTGTTGCGGGCGGCGGCGGCGGCGGCGGCGACGACGACGACGGCGGCAGCGAGGTTGTCGGTGACAGCGGCGCCGATGACAGCGAGGAGGAGGCGGGCAGCATTGGCAGCAATGTGCTCGCAGCCCCGCCGGCGCGGCGGCGGCGGCGCGCGCCCATGCAGCCGCCCGAGCCCGGCAGCCCGGCCGGCGCGCGCGCGGGCCCAGGCGCGTCCGGCATCGCTGCGCCGGCGCTGGCCGAGTCGGCGCGCTGCTCGGGCGCGAGCGCGCGCGCCGAGACGCGCGACGGCGGGTCCTGCGGCGACCAGAGCCGCCGCGTGCCGGTGGTGAACGGCGTGGCGCTGGCGCGGCGCGCGGCGGGCGCGCCCGCGCCGGCCGCGCCGCCGCCCGCGCTTGAGGTGCCGTGCCTGTCATGCGGCGGCGGCGGCAGCGGCGCGTGCGTGCCGGAGACGCACGGCGAGGCGGCGCGGGGGGATGGAGCGGGGGCCGGCGGCGGCGGCGCCCGGTACCTTGGCGCTCCCGCGCCCAAGCGCCTGCGCGCGCCCTGATGCGCAGCCCGCTGAGTACGGCGGGTGCGGGCGGGAGTCCAGCGGCGCTCCTGGCATCTCTGGGCGCTACATTTCGTTGGACTTGTTTCATTGTGTACTTTGTGCAGACTGTATGCTTTGCTAATTGTGTCAGTTGCCAACCTGCGCATTGCTCCAGCGTAGACCATTCGGAGTGTGTGAACCAGATATTGGGAGCTGTGCAACATTGCGTGTATTCCTGTGCCTGTATTCCGTATTACACGCATATCTGGAAAAAAACACCCGTGGAATACCTGTGCACGCCTGGGCCGTCGATGGCAAAATGGGCCTGGCCATACACATGCTGATGTACACACAACAAAGACATGCAGGCTCATGACTCCACACCGCTGTGACATACAGCTGCCATCGTGCCATCGTAAACCTTCACGCTTGAAAATCAGTATGCCGGTCAGTTTAAGTCACAATTATAAATCACACTCCGAGGACGCCTGATAGCGCAGGTAGCACGCGTCAGCACAGTGTCAGGCGAAGGTGCGGCCCGGCGACTCAGAAGCTGGGGGCCGCTGAGCGGCCCCTCCCAGCTCAGGCAGTCGGGGTCCCTCCTTCCCTGCACCAGCTGCAGCAGCAAAGCCGGAACTGCAAAAAACCCAGTGATTGTCTGGTGCTGCAGCGAGCAGAAAGCACCCCAGCACACCGCACAGATCAGCTGCTCAAAGCTCGGAAGGGGCCAGGGTCAGATGCTGGCAATGCTGCGCAAGGACATACAGAGCACGCGCCTGGTGACCAGGTCGCGTCCAGGGTACAAAATACTGGAGACTGCACGCCTGACGCCGGGGCAGGCAGGGGGAGCCGCTGCCGCGTGCCGTGCGCCTGCCTCTTGGAATCATCACATTCAGTGGCAAGGTTCAGTAGCAGGGCCCGTATGGCCTCAGAGCTGGAAAAGACACCCGGGAGGGGGCGCCGTCACGATCGCGCGCTGCGCCCGGATGTCACGCTGTCGCAACGGGCGCGCCGCGCGCGGGGCTCAGAGCTTGGAAGCAGGCGCGAGGACGGTGCGGCGCCAGGCGGCCGCGCCGCGGTCCAGGCGCAGCTCCCACGTGGGCCAGTACAGCAGGTCCTGCTTGATCGCGATCACCTTGGTGGCTGAGCCGTCCACGTGCACCAGCTTCACGCGCACGAACGCGCCGTCTGCCTGCGCGCGCCCGCATGCGGCCGGTTCGGGTTCGGGGTACGCGGGGTATGCGCTGGTCTCGCCGAACGCCGCAGCACAGCGACCGCGGTCGCCCGGCGAGTACAGACCAGGCGGACGAGGCTTGCAGGGGCGCACCACAACAGGGCGCGCGGCTGTGGGGCGCACCAGGCTGCGGACCACGCCGATGAAGGTGGCCAGGTCGGGCGTGGCCGCGCCGTTGACCTCGGTCAGGAAGTAGAGTGCGTAGAGGCCGTACCGGTGCGCGGGCGAGCCGTTGTGCCAGCGCGAGATGAACACGCCGCCGCCATCTGGCAGGTGGCCCGCCTGGCGCACGGCCAGGTGCGGTTCCTGCGCGATCCGGCCGGCCGCGCTCGTTGCCAGCGCCGCAGGTGCTGCTGCTCCGCAAGCACCGTGCCAGCACAAGGCTGTCCCGCAGGGCGCAACTCCCAGCCTCTGGCCGACGCAGTCGCATCAGCCCAGCCTCTGGCAGCAGCAGCGCCCTGTCCCTGCAGGGCAGGGCAGGGCGCGGGCGGACCTGCACCAGCGCGCCCGCCCAGTGCACCAGCAGCGGCGTGCCCAGGCCGTCCTCCCAGGCCGGCCGGACCGCCAGCTCGAGCACCGCGCCGTCGCGGCACACCGTCAGCGCGACCGCATGCCCCGCAGCGCCCCCGTCCTCGCTCGCTGCCTGCGCCCAGCGACCGCGCGCTGCAGCCGCCGGGACGGCCCGCCCCGCAATGCGGCCGAGGGCCCTTGCGCCACTTGCTGCCTCATGCAAGTCTGCTCTGCAGCCGCTGGCCGGCCACGCCTCGACCTTGCTCTGCACGCGCATCGCACTGCTCCGCTGCTCACCAGCACGCCTGCGGGCGCCGGCGCCCTGACCCTGCCACAAGCGCCAGGGCCGACCCAGGGCGCGACCCACAGGTCGGCTCCAGGAGCACGGCGCGGGCCCGGCGCGCACCTCGAGCTGCGCGGGCGCGGGCGCCGTGCCCGTCCGCGCGCGCTTGGCCGGCGGCGGGCCGGCCGCGCCGCGCGGGGCGGCGGGCAGCAGCAGGCGCTCGACGGCCGCGAAGCTGGCCACGGGCTGGCCGCCGACGGCGAGCAGCATGTCGCCGTCGCGCAGCACCTCGGCCGCGTGCGTCTCCGCGGTGCGGCCGCGCACGCGCAGCGCCTGCGCCCCGCGCCAGGCACTCGGCACGCGGCGCGGCGTGGCAGCGCGCAGCTGTCTGGCGGCCGGCGCCCGCTGTTACGCTCGATGGGCCTCAACCATACTCCATGCCCAGCGCGGGCTTGACTTGAACTTGCAGCTGCCTGCCCGGGATGCAGCCGTGGTACACCCGGCGCCGACGCAAGGGCCCTAGTTTGCGCGCTCGCAGGTACATGAATGCGGACATGAAGGGCAGGCGCGGGCGGGCGGCGGCGCGCGGGCGGGCGGCGGCGCGCCTGGCGGCGCAGCGGGTCCAGGCGCGCCAGGGCCGCTACCCAGCCAGCCGGCAGCCCGACCTGCGCAGCGCGGCTCAGCTGCAGCGGCTCCAGTTCCGCGCCCAGCACCGCCACGGCCAGCGGCGCCGGCGCGGCCGCGCCGCGCGCGGCCGCCACGCCCAGGCCGCCCAGCACGGCGGCGACCCAGGGCGCAAACACGGCCGCCGGCATGCCCGCGGTCCACTCGCGGTCCTGGCTGCCGGCCGCCGCCTGCGCGCGCGTCTTCGCCCGGCCGCTGTGTGGGCGGCGCGCCGGCCGTGCGGACGCGCGCGGGGCCAGCGTGCGGGACGCCGGGCTGCGGCCGCGGCCCGCTGCCGGGCGCGCGGGACTTGAACGCAGCACAGACGCTGACAGGCCGAGCAGCGTCACCCGCAGATTGCTTTCCATTGCGCCACGACACCAGTCAGCACCTCTGCAGGACAGGCCTGCAGACACGCGGCTTCAGGCACTGCAGGCCAATGCAGCGCAGCGTTGCCGGGGGCAGTGGGCGCAGGCACGTGCGGGCGCGGCAGACCTGCTCGGAGTAGGAGCCCCAGAGGGCGCGCAGGCGCCCGCCCGCATCCGTGAGCACGCCGCTGAACTTGGTGCCAAAGTCATGGTCCAGCTTGACGACCTGCGGCGCCGCGGCCGGGGCATAGCCGCCGAGCTGCACATCGGTTCCGGGAAAGCGCAGCGATGTGGAGCAAGCGCGGGGAGCGCGATAACCCAGCGAACAGCTGCACATTGCGGCGCGACTCGGCGTCGACCCTGCCGGAGCAAGAGCTGCAGCTTCTCCACCTGGTTTGTCTGCGAGGCCGCAGCCATGAGTCGCTGCTCCCGTCAGCTGCGCGCACCTGGCATCAAGTTGTTCAGGAGCGCCAGCACATGGCATTCGCGCTCTCAGAGCCGGTGGAGGGGGCAACGCCGCGGCCGACCCGCGCAAGCAGGCGGCCCCCCCCCCCACCCCCCCCCCTCCGGCAGCGAGGCAGGGCCCACGGCGCGCCTCCTCGTGCAGCGCGCGGAAGCGCGGCACGTCGATCGGCCGGATGTTCACGGCGGAGCAGCCGTTGAGGACGAGGCTGGCGCGGTGCAGCAGGCGGCAGTCGCCGGACAGGCCGGCCAGGCGCACGGCCTCGCCGGTCGCCACCGGCGACGCGTCCACCTCTGCCGTGCGCACCGCGCGCCGCGCCTGCGCGCAGCCGCCCGCCGTGAGCAGCACCATCAGGGCTGGTGTTGCTTCGCGCGCGCCGCGCGCGGCGGCGCGACGCGCCGCCGAAGGCGCGACAGGGAGCAGGACCGGCGACAGTGGCAAGCGCCCGAACAGCTCACGCTGTGACGCGCCGGGGGCCGCTCTGGCTGCCGCCAAGCGCGCACGCGCTGGAGCGGCCCAGGCGGCGACGGGAGGGGGGAACGTGGCGGCGCGTTGCGCGCCTCGGCCGGCAGCTGCGCGGGGTCGTACGACAGGATCGCGAAGTTGTGCAGCGGGTGCAGGAAGCGGATGGCCGCGTCGGCCTCGGCCGGGAAGGCGCCGAACGTGAGCCGCACGTCGCCGGTGCCGATCGCCACCGTGTTGCGGTCGACGACCACCAGGCCGAGCGCGTCGCTGTGGTGCACCACCACGCCGCAGCCTGTGTAGGGTTAGGGTAATGTTAGGGCAGGCGCGCCTGGCATGCGCAGGTGTGCGGCGCCTCCGGGCGCTGCACTGCCTGCCCGGGCGCGCGGCGCAGGCGCAGCGCTTGTGACGGCAGTGCACCACATCCCGGGGCCGCGAGACGAGCACGGCTGTCAGGGCAGGTGCCACTACCGCTGGCCAACGGGAACGAGGGAATCGGGGGCACGCTCTCCGCCGCCGGCGCGGCGCGCGCCAGAGAAGCTGCGCGAGTGCACGCCGTCGACGAGTGCGACCGCCGGGATGTTGACGGCCACGAGCGCCAGGCACGCGCGCATGCGCGCCGCGTAGTCCGGGGCTTTGGCGGCGCACGCCGCCTCGGGCGCCGCCCCGGCCGGCGCCTCAGGCGCCGCCTCGGGCGCCGCCTCGTCGCCCGCGGCGGCGCACGCGGGCGGGCCGGCGCCCGCGCCGTCCGTCTTGGATCCTGAGGCTGCAGCATCCGCCCGCGCCGCAGGCGGCGCGCCGGGCGGGTAATCCTGGGTGGCGGCCCAGTCGCCGGTAGATTCGTCGCGCTGCCAGAAGAGCGGCGGGCCGTACCTGCGCGGCGGGCGCGCGCAGGGGCGTCACGTCACGGCCAGCGACGAGGTCGGGGCGCGTCCGCTTGCGGCAGGCTGACTGCTCACGCCTGCTCCTGGCAAGGGAGAGCAAGGGGTGCAGCACGCCGGTGCGCCCACCAGCGCCACGCACAGCTGCGCAGGCGCCTGCGGCGCGCGGCGAGGCGGCGCGCCAGGTGCTGGCGACGTGCAGGATGGCCGTGCGCATGCGGTGGCGCTCCGTGAACACAAAGTAGCGCAGCGGCACACGCGCGCCGGGCGCCAGCCGCCGCAGCGCCGCGGCGAACGCCGCCAGGTCCGGCGTGGGGGTGCCTGCGTGGACGCGCAGCCGCATGCGCGCTCACGCCGTAGCGCGGTGCGGCCCAACCAGCGCACCACCACGTAGCTAGCTAATACAGCCACACCAGGGTGCTGCGGCAGCGTAGCGCCAGGGCAGAAGGGAGAGGCAAGGGCAGGCGGCTTGCAGAGGGCCGCCCCACCAGCGAGCTGGGTGATGACGGCCTGCTTGGGCACGCCCGCGGCAGTGAACAGGGCGCCGGGCTCTGCCAGGTAGACCTGCGCGCGCGCGCGCCGTCGTCGCCCGGGCTCCGCACCCTACTGCGCGCACCAGGCGCCTCCAAGCAGAGACCTGCGGGAACCCTGGGCTGCGCAGCACCGTCAATGGGCAGGCTGACCGTGACTTTTGGCATACGCTGCAGACAGGTCCGCCTGGCCACTGGGCGGCCGATGCTCCTCCCTTTCATGAGGCCACGCCGGCCGTGACACGTTGCGACCGCGAGGCACGCAAGCACCAGCGGTGAGGGCGCCTGTACCACGCGGGCGCTGCGACTTGCAGGCGCGCCTGGCCAGTGGGCTGGCGGTGGTTGCGGGCCTGCTGGTACGACAGCGCGTGCAGCGCGCCGCCCGCCACCTCCAGCAGCGCCGCCGGCGTGACCGCGTGCAGGTCCTGCACCTGCGCGGCGCAGGCGCGGCGCATGGGCCCAGGCACACGCGCAGCAGCGATGCGCTGACTTGAAAAGCGTTCTCATGATGCATCTCGGCGGTGGTCAGCTGCCACAAGCTGAGCTCAACTGTGCTACACATCTGGCGGCAGCACCGGCTGCTACCTCACTGCCGTCCTGCGGATGAGCTCGCACAGAGGCAGACCAACAGGCGGCGGAGGCCTGCAGGGTGACGCGAGGCCGGCCGGGCGCCGCGCCTCGATGTCGAACGCCAGCGGCACGCCGCCGCGCTCGACGCACACGGCCACGCGGCGGCCGACCGCGTCGTCCAGCGCGGCCTCCATGGGCAGGAAGCCGGCGACGACCGCGCCGCCCAGGCGCACCAGCACGTCCCCGGGCTCCAGGCGCCCGTCCGCGGGGCCGCCCGGCACCACCGACTCCACCGTCAGCATGCCCGCCGAGCTGCTGTCCGCGCCCGCAGCCTCTGCGGCAGCGCGGCGCCCATCACGTACGCGTCAGGTCGCGCGCGCGGGATGCCGCGTGAGAAACACAGCGCGGCCTCCGCGCGGGGACCGCGTGCAGCCGCCCGGCTCACGCGCGTGGTCCGGCGCAGACCGCCGGGCCGCCGCACGCGCTGTGACACACAGGTGCGCCACGCCTGCTGCCGACTGTTGTGAGGCGCGCGTGCGCGTGCGCGCTCATGCCATGCACAGGCGCGGGACTGGGCGCGTCTGAAGCTGCGCAGCCCGGGCGGCGTGCGCACCCAGGCTGCCGGGCGCGGCGGCGGACGCGCGCACGGCGGCCTCGGTCTCGGGGCGCAGGCCCAGGCGGCGTGCGTCGTCGAAGCCCTTGAAGACGAAGGTGCTCTGCAGGTCGCCGCGCGGAATGACCGGCGCTGCCCAGCGCCCGGGCGGCGTGCCCGCCGGCATGCCCGCCTGGCCGCGCCGCGCGCCCGTCACGGCTTGGGCGGCGCGGGCGCCTCCACACTGCCTCACACAGCTTCGCTCCGAATGCTTTTGGGGTGGGACCATTGGTGTCTCCCTTTGTTAGATGTGCGCGCATATATGCAGACCTCGATTGGCTGAGGCGCCGCATGCACGGGCAGGCAGCAGTCGCTGCATGAGCCCACGCTCGCTTGTCCGCAACCAGGCGGCCAGGCGGGGCACAGGGGCGTCCCCGTCAGGCGGTCTCCAGGCTGCGGCCCCCACCTGAATCAGGCGCAGCGCGCGCACGACGCGGTGCAGCGGCAGGTAGTACGCGCTCGAGGCCTTGTTCTTGCCGCCAGCATTCAGGCCCACGGCGCGCCCGCAGCGCGACACCACGGGCGACCCGGACGAGCCGCCCTGCGCGGGCCACGAGCGCACATCTCAACGCGCGGGACGGCCTGCCCGCGCACCCAGCCAGGCCGCCGCTCGGCGCGCTGCCCGCGCGCGCCATGGCGGTGCAGAGGCGGGTGCGCTTATCAGAGGCGGGTGCGCACGACGCCGCGCTGCCACACGAGATTCCTCCTTGCTGTGCGCAGGCGCGCTTGCGTTTGGTGACGCAGGCGCGCGCGCGCGCGGCGGCGCGCCTTGGTGCCGGACGCCGCCTGCAGGTAGAACGTGTTGAAGTCATTATAGGAGTTGCTGCCGTACTTGGGCGCGTCGCGGTCCAGGCGTGCGATCGTGCCCGCCAAAATAGACACCTTCTCGCCCGAGTCGTTGCCGACCACGCGCACGTCCAGGCCGACCGCGGCCGCCTCGGGCGCGAGCGCCACCTCGCCCGCCGCCATAAACTGCGCGCGCCCCGCCCGGCCTGCTCGTAGGCCATCTCGCTGCGCAGCGGGACCGGACGCTTGCTGCACAGCGGGGCCGGGGGCTTGCCCAACCCCCAGAGCGCGTGGGTCGCCGGTGTGAAAGAGTGGGGGGCATGGCCTCGCCCCGCTGGCCCCGTTACACAGCGCGCTGGTCCCGACTTGCAGGGTCGCAGCCCACCCACACTTCGCGGTTGCCTGTACAGCAAAGCGTGTAAGCGGGCATAGCACTGCGGCCCCCAGTGCCGCCACGGCTGCGCACCTTGAGGGCCGCCAGGTCGCAGCAGACAAAGGCAAAGTCGTGCACGGGGTCGCGGTACACCACCCGCACAGAGAGCTCCTCATGATTCAGAAACACGGCCTCCGCGACGGTCGGGCCTGCTCGCCGCGCGTGCGGTGTCAGACGACCTGGCACAGCCTGCGCCAGACAGTCTGCGGGCCTGTGGGCAGAGTCAGAGCAAGAGTAACACAGTGGCGTTTGACAGGGCAAGACTCTGAGTGGGGACAGCGTGCAGGCAACCGAGCGTTGTGTGGGGGTGGTCCAGGAGTGGGCGCAGACCGGGCGTGACAACGTGGCGGTTGGTCAGGATGATGCCCCGCTCCTTGTCAACAACAAAGCCGGTCGCGTGGGACACTCCTTGGGACTCGGTGTCCAGGGACCGCGTTTGCGTAACTGCGGTGCATGCGCCTTCGTTAACATCCCTCCCTATTACTTGAACGCGAGTGCGCCCAGTCGCCAGTGCTTCAGAAACACACAGAAACATTCAGAAGAGACACACCACCTGCCATAACAAGGCATAAGGAGCAGAAGGAGCAGCACTCTTTCGGCAACGCACCCTTGAGCACCACGCAGGCCGGCACGACCTTGGCGAGCACCTTGGCCCACGCATCATCGGTTGCACCCGCCACCGCTCCAAGATCGCCGCTCTCCAGACGCTCAGGGGCCACTGCCACTGCGCTGCGCATGGGGCCGTCTGCCACCGGCGGCTCCACAGGCTGAGCCATTGCGCGCACGGCAGTGGGATGGCCCCCAGGCCAGGCGAAAGTGGAATGTATCAGCGGACGCCATGGCCAGTGCCCAACTTGGTGATACGTGCAAGGGTTGCATACAAACGGTTTTGCATGCAACCTGCCCAATTTTTTTAAAGAGTGCATCGTCAGACAGCTGATACTAGCTCATCAGCCACATGCACATCTGTGATGCAGGATGCAATGGCTACACTGCATTTGCAGCCTCACGACATCAACATACACACAAACTTATTACAAAGCGACACAGCATAAAGAAGCAACCGCAATAGGCTGATCCTCATTATGCCAGTGGGTTCAATCAAACTTCTTGTACTTGAGAGGCCATATCTAGATGCTAGGCCTTGCCAAGTGACCAGCAAGCAATGTACTAAGAAGGCCGTTTGCCTGCCAAATCATGGCCACACACTGCTCTCTGCACAGCATGACCTGAGGTTCAACAGGGCCGGGGGAGCAGAGGAAATCACGGCTAATGCTAATAGCAACATCCGAAGGTGCACGAAGCAGCTCGAGGCACACGGGAGTGTAGCAAACCCAAAAATCAGCATAAGTTTTCTCGCTTCGCTCAAGAATAGTGAGGGCTCTCCCACGCCCTGACCGCGCACGCGGCCTCAGGGCGTCCTACGCAGCCTCCCGCACCCGACTGCTCTCACTCGCGCCGGTCCCCAAGGCAGGCCCCGCAGCACCTGGCATAAAACCCCTGCCACACCTTCACATGTGCCGCATGCCAAGCGGCCCTGAGCACAACTCCGCCTGACCCCGCCGACGCTGCACAAAGGCGAGCGCACACGCAGGCGTCTCGGCCGCAGCGCCGGCACATCCGGTGGCCACGGCATACGGCCGCGCTTGCCGCTGCCCGACAGGCTGTTGGGCGGGCTGCACACGGCCCTACAGCCGGCCGGCGCTGCTCGGCCGCAAGGACAGCGGCGAGCGCGGCGTGCCGGCGCCGCGGAACGCGCCCGCGACGAGCTCCAGGTCGGCGCCGCGCTCCAGGCTGACGCTGCGGCGCCGCGCGGGCGGCCGCGGCGGCGGGTCCGCGCCGAGGCTGGAGCTGACGCTGTCCAATACCAGCGCCTGGCTCTCCAGCTCCGCGCTGTTTGCCTCGCTGGGCGGCAGGTCGAGGGAGGAGGCCGCGCTACCGCCGCTCGCGCTGTCCGCGGCGGCGCAGCCGGCGGGCGCGGCGCGCGGGGTGCGCGGCGCGGGCGGCGCGGCGGCGCCCGGCGCGCTGCCCTTGCCGGCCTCGCAGTCCGGCGGGCGCGCGTCCGGCTCGGCGTCGCTGCCGGCGTCGTCCTCTGTGACGTCGACCACGCGGTCGCGCGGCAGCGTCCAATAGAGCGCGCAGTAGATCTGCGCACAGGCGCAGCTACGTCATGCGCCGCCTCATGGCGCACTGACCCATTCCTTTCTCATGGCAACTACTGATCTGCGCCTGACGACGGCACTCCACTCCAGACGACGCGGCCAGCTGCTTCACCGCAAATGGCGGCGCAGTGCATATGGGCAAGCAGCGAGCACGGCGCATGCTGTCTGTTCCCTTGGCTGGGACGCGCGCCATGCCCATGGCAGCCAGGGAGAGCACGCAGGCGCTGGGACGCACGCCATGCGCATGGCAGCCGGGGGCGGGGCGCACCAGGAACTTGACGCCCATGGGGATGACCAGCACCAGCAGCAGGCCGCGCTCCAGCGCATGCGCGTTGTTCAGGTTCTGCGCAGCGACCACGGTGGCGCGCTGGTGCGATGCCGCCACGCCCGCCGGCGTGGTCGGCGGCCCACCGTGGTGCCGATGCTGCGCGGTGTCGTACCCGAAGCAGCGCTCCGCCAGGATGCCGACCAGCGGCGCCAGCATCGCGCCCAGCACGCCCGCGATGCAGCGGTCCAGCGCAAACACGCTGCTGCGCAGCTTCGCCGGCACGATCTGCGCCGCGCACGCTTGTCGCCTTCAGCACTGGGTGGAGTAGCCCCGCGTTGCCAGGGCCGCTGTGCTGGAGCACCACATGCAAGTGTAATGCAAGCACAGCACAGTAGCAGGCGTAAAGCAGGCACGGCACAGCAGCCCCAAACGCCCACGCGGCCTGCAAGCCAGGACGCACGCCGGCACAGGCCCGCGCGCGGGCCCCCCGGCGCCGCACCTCGGCCATGATGGCGGACGTGTTGGCGTGCGCCCAGGTGTGTACGAGGCCGGAGAAGAACATGAGCGCCGCGTACGCGTACGCGTGCCGGTCGCATGAGCCCGGCACGCCGGTCGCATGGCTGGACGATGCGGGCATGGCCGCCGTGTACATTATGATCGACAACTGCGCGCCCGCAGCATGGTCAAACACACGCCGCCCTCGCGCCGCATGCCAGCCCACAGGCGGCGGGCAGTGCCAGCCGCGCTGCACGGCTGCTTGGGCTGACACCTGCCTCTAAGCATCAAGCACGGCATTGCATCGAGCATATGCATGTCATGCGACTATCTAGGCATGCTCGAAATTGGCTTGCAAGCCCAGAAGGCGAAAGGAAAGTCCTGCAATACATGCATCTGCTGTCACAAACTCGTTGACGAGACTCTGGATCGGGAAACTCACCGGCGCGCCCAGCACAAGACTCAGCTGGATGATGGCAGGCCGCGCAATGTTGGGCCACCGACGCGCAGCCGCATCGCCCATGTACCCTGCATGAACACAGCTGGCATCAGGCACCTGCCCTCACGAAGAGAACAGTCATGCGCACGATTGGTAAGCATGCAGGCAATCTATGAGCAGGCACACATGCCTGAGCAACAGGAGGGCCTGTGCACCAGACATGTCTCTCATGATTTGCGCCAGTAGCCATCAGGGCGACAACTTTACCATAACCTTGGGTAGGACTGCATTGTCATATACTTCATAGGGCGACAGGAACAAGCTTTGAGATATGGGGCACGCACCGCCTATCAGGAAGCCAATTGCTGCACCAACCGTGGTAAACTGTACCATAATTCCTGTTGCCGTGGTAGAAAAGCCCAGCAGCTGCACCGCAACAGTCGCCATCAGCACCACTGAACCCATGGGGCAAGAATTGTTGTATGTATAAAGCACACCGCAGAGACCAGCGATTAACATGTCCAAAAGCAACGCCCAGGCACACTTATGCTCTAAGATATGGGACGCACCTGGAAATACATTGTCCTGTAGCCGCTGCTCCACGAGATCGAGCCCACCACATGCTGCGCGCAGCACCCGGATCGTAAATGCACAGTTTGCATGACGCCTGGCCGCGAGACACGCTCTGTGGGCCGCACCGCACCAGCTCTGTTAAGGACGAGCAGCAGTTGAGCAAGGCCATGCAAGGCCGTGCTTGGCATTTGCAGGTGCATGCCATGCGGCATGGGCCGCACCTCGGCCATCATGACCACAAAGGTGGGGATCTTCAGCACGGTCCAGAAGTCCCGCAGGATGCGCAGCGCCTCTGCACGCACGACCGCCAGCACCGCGCGCCGCGGCGGCGGGGTCGCGCCGGGCGGCGGCGCCGGCTTGCGTAACCGCGCGCGCGGCTCAACAATGGCCAGCCACGCCACGGCTGCCGTCAGGAAGCCCGTGGCAGCCACGACCCAGTAGGCCACCCGCCACCCCTGCGGTGTCAGAAGAGGGGCTTGATGGGCATCGGTGGGAGCACGCGCGGGGCACATGGCCACCTAGGACAAGTGAGCCAGGGGCCGAGCGGTCCTGGCATGTTGCCAAGTGCCTGGCGGGGGTGAACTAGCAGACCATTGTATCAACCAGGTCGCGTCCGCCTAGCAAACAGATGACAGCCTACATCCATCAGCCTCGCACCACGCTCCAACCCCTCCCGCAGACCCTGTGCATGTTCCAACAGTCATCCGCGAGCCTGGCATGCTCCGCGCGCTCACCGGCAGGCGGCCAAAGTGCTCGCCGCCCAGGTTGATGGAGAAGAAACTGCCCGCCATGCCCGTGAGCGCCGCGATCGTGAGCAGCCCGCCGAACGCGCGCCCGCGCTTCTCCGGCTCAAAGATGTCGGCGACCAGCGCCTGGCAGGCCGGGAACATGAGCGCCAGGCCCACGCCCGTGGCCGCCGCCCAGGTCACAGCCTGTGGCGCGCAGCGCGCGGCGGGTCAGGCGCGGGACAGGAGTGGGGGGCACACGCGCCGGGCAGGCTGGCGGGGTGCCGTCATGGACAGGACTGTGCAGGGTCGAGTGGGCAGTATTGCCAGCGGGCAGGGGCGGGCGGGCGGGCAGGCTACCTCGGCGTAGTGCTTGGCAAAGCCGAAGAGCAGCGTGAAGACGGCCCAGCAGAGTGTGCCGAAAACGATAACGTGCATCCTGTTCAGGCGGTCGCCCATCACGCCGGCGACCGGCGAGAACAGGGACTGCGCGCGCGACGCCGCGCGCCGGGTCAGCCAGGACGCAAACGGGGCGTGCTCAAGGGGGCACCAGCGACTGTGAGCGCCCCAAACGGGCCCCCTTCCTGTGCCACCTGCCAGTGCACCAGCCTGCACGCCGAGTGCCAGCCCCTTCTGGGTCCCTGGGAGCGCGCCGAGCCTCACCTTCACCAGCGAGCGCGCCATAGAGAGCCCTCCAAGGCCGGTGGGCGTGACGCCCAGCGTGCGCGACAGGGGCAGGTAGAGCGAGCCGAGCAGGGCCTCGTCCAGGTGGTCGGCCGCCTGGACCAGAGCCACGGCGACCGCCGTGCGCAGCTTTGGCCACATGCGCAGCTTTGCCACGCGCTTGGACCCGCCTGGAGCCATGGTGCACTCCTCGAGCGACATGCCCGCACACGGCCTGTGCGCCGCGCGTAAATAACTGTGTCGATATCGACGCTGTATCAACCGCCTCCAGCGGGCAGTTCAGCGGTCCCTCGGCTGCACTTGGCAAGAAGCCGGGCGCTCAAATAGCCGTTGCGCGCACCCGTCGAGAGGGGGGTTAGAGAAGCTGAGCGGTACTCAGGCGACAGGCATCACGCCCCGTCCCTGTCGACTGGCAGTGTCTGCCGGACCGCCGAGCCCCTTCCGATCGCGACAGCCCTGCGACAGACGCGGAAGCAGCGCAAGGACTGAACAAGGCGAGCTACAGCGGGCGGCAGTGCGAATCCTGTGAAATGAAATGTAAAACACCTCCGGAATACTACTCAGCACCCTCAACCTGCAGCAGGGTTGCTACACAGCTGGCACTTCATGCAGCGACCTGAATAGGCCCGCACATGTCAGCTTCTCACGCTGCTCCTGTGGAAATTATACAGCTTGCAGGAGGTGCCTGAAGCCATTTACATGAAGCTCGAGTCGCTTCACCCATCTACAGGCGTTGCGTACTCGCTGACCGACACCTGGTCAGCACGTACGGCGCCACGCGGCTCTACGTCTTGCCGCACGACAACGGGAGCCGTCGCAGAGCCCTTGTCAGGGCGGCAGCGCCCGCGCGCGGGCGCCTCCCGGCACGGGAGGCCGCGCGGCGGCGTCCGCCGCCGCCTGCCGCCTCGCCTCGCGCGCGCCCTCCTGAACGAGCAGCGTGACAGCGTCCGGCTGGTGCCCGCGCAGCGTGGCAGGCAGGGACGGCTGCCTGCGCGACGGCCGGCCCGCGCCGCCCTCCGCGCCCGCCCCAAACCCGCCGGGGCCGCCCTCTGCAAAGGGGCTGAGGCGCGGCCGCGCGCCCTGCGGCTCGCTCGGCGCGGTCGGGCTGGCCAGCGAGGCGGAGCGCTGCCGCGGCAGCGCCTCGGGCAGCGACCCGGCCCGGCCCGGGCTGGCCAGGGGCCCGGAGCGGCGCGTGCGCAGGCCTTCGCCGGGCGGCGCGGCGGGCGCCGGCGCCCCGAGCAGCACCGGGCTGCCAAAGGTGCCGGAGCGCCGGCGCAGCGCGGCCAGCTCCACGGCTGCCGCGGCAGGGCACTCGTCAGTGTCGCGGCCGGTGCAGCGGGCTGCTCTTGCATGAGAGCGCTGGGCGCGCTCGGCTGCGGTCGCACAGGCGCAGTCCGGAGCGCCGGCATACTGCCAGCACGTGGGGTGGAAGCTCTGGGGAGGCAAGCTCTCGGATGGCAGCCAACTGGCTGCATGTGCCGCGCATACAGGCTTGCAGACGGCCGCGCGACCCCGCCGAGCCCGCCAAACCCGTCGCAGCGCTGCGCACCCGCGGCCTTGCCATCGGCCTTGACGACCCCAGCCTCGGCGCCCGCGGAGTCCTCGGCGGAGTCGCCGCGCTCGCGGATGGCCGCGGTGTCCCCCGCCTCGGACCCCGTGCTGGAGAGAGTGTCGAGGCAGGGGTCCTCCGGCAGCAGGTCGCCCGGCAGCGTCCAGTACAGTCCGGTGTAGACCTGCGCGCCGGGCACGCCCGCGCCGCCTCACGCTGGCGACCCCGCCGCCCTGCTCCACAGCGCTGCACCACGCCCGTCCGACATGATGGATGCCGTGCTCGGCTGCTTGCTCGTGCGGATGACAGCTGGTGGTCTGCTTGGCCTGACGGGGCTGACCCACCCGGCATGCCCGCCCTCCTGCATGCTCATGCAGCCCTACCTTCGAGTCGCCCAGCGGAGAGGTGAGCGCGCACCAGCAGCTTCACCACCACCGGGAGCGTCATGATCAGGATCAGGCCGTTCTCCAGCGCCGCGGCGTTCCGCACGCTCTCAGCTGCGAGCGCTGCGGCGCTCCCAGCCCCGGCGCCCGCGCGCGTGCGATGCGCCTGCGCTCAGGGCGGACTCAGTGGGCAATGGGTCCTGCATGCAGACCCTTGCTGCCGGGGGTTGCACCAGACAGGCATCCTGGACCCGCAGAGCCTGCCTACATGCGCCGCGCCGGCGCAACCAGTCACCGGCGGCGGCGCGCGCGACGCGCGCGCGTCACCACTCGCACCTGCGCCACGCGCTGGCTGAAGCCTCCGGCGGCGGCGATGAGCCCCACGATCGGCGCGGCCGCCGCGCCGAACGCGCCGGAGATGCAGCCGTCGAATGCGTACGCGGATGAGCGCAGCCTACTGGGCACCACCTGCGGCGACAGGGTATGCGTCAGGGATGAGCCGCCCTCCCCACCCTGCGGCACAAGAGTGTGTATGTGCAGACTGACTGAGGCCTCCTCTCGTGTCACGCCCAACGCGTGCTGTCACGCCCCTGGCAAGCCTGCCCCAGGAGCACGCGCGCCGCAGAGGGCGCGCCGGGGGCGCGCGCGCGCCTGGGAGATGATGGCGGCGTTGTTGGCGATGGTGCACACGCCGCACAGCGCGATGCAGAAGTTGAGGAGCGCGTACTGCCAGGCGAGCGCGTCCAGGCTGCCCGGCACGCCCGTCGCGTGGTGCGCGGTCGAGCCGCGCAGCCCCTTGTAGAACGTGACGACCTGCCCGCTGGGGCAGCGACGATTAGCATGCTTGGGCCACGCTAACCAGGTCTCCTCGAATGGCGCGAGTTCAAGCACGCCCGCGCCCAGCCAGACCCAGCAGTGACAGTACCACTGCCAGCACTTCACGCCCACGACCTACCGGTGAGGACGGGTGGCTCTGATCCGTTGCATGGCCGCGGCACAAAGCCGCGCAAGCTCGCGTGGCCGAAACAGGCGGGCATGCGGCGCCTGCGCTTCTCGACAAGGACGCGCACCAGGGGCAGCTGCAGCAGGATGCTGTGCTGGTTGATGGCCGGCCGCGCCACGTGCGGGCGGCGCCGGGAGAGCGCGTCGCCGAGCGCGCCGCCGACGAAGAAGCCGACGGCCGCGCCGGCCGTGGAGCAGGTGGTGATGGTCGCGGTGGCCACGTCGCTGAAGCCCAGCAGCTGCGCGCACGTGGGTGCATGGTAGGGTAAAATAGGGGTGAAGTAGGGGTAGGTCGGCCACGCAGGAGTGCCGGGGCGCGACCTTGCCTCGCAGGCTTGCGCGCGCGCATGGCAGCTTGGCATCATGGCGCATGGCGACGGCGCGAGCGTGGCTGCTCTATGGCTTGGAGAAACCGCCGCATACGATCGGGGGGCCTGTGTTGATCATGTGATCCAGAGCTGACACCCACGGTGTCCAGAGCCGGAAGCCAGAGGCGCGCCTGCAGGTACATGGTGGTGAAGCCGCTGCTGTACTGCACATAGCCGATGACGTGCTCGACCAACACGATGCCAAAACTGCGCGCTCACCAACAGGCGACGAGTGGGCAGACAGCCGAGCCGTCCAACCACCACGATCTGCAGGACGCCTCAGCCACTGCGTTGCAGCGTCACATCGCAGGAGCGTCACCACAAAGTGGTACATAGGTGGTGTGACAAGTGCTGGAGCATGGTGTGCAAGCGGTCAAGCAAGATACAGCACCGCTGCCGCGCTCAACCCCTGCGCACCGCCAGCCATGTGCGCACCTGCGCACGCACAGCACGGCCCACACGTCGCGCAGCAGGGAACGGGCGCCCCCGCGCAGCGCGGTGCGCAGGCCCACGCCCGACGCGCTCCGCGGCTCCGCCACGCCCAGCACCACCAGCGCGCATGTGAGCGCGCCGATGCCCGCCACGACAAAGTACGCCAGCTGCCAGCCCTGCAGTGCGGGCGCTGCGCTATGCGCCAGGCATGCCGTGCAAGCGAGAGGCCGACAAGGGCTAGCAGGGACGACGCATGCGCTGCTCGCGGCAAATAACGGGTCGGTGATGGCCGCCCAGCCCAGCTGTGACTCTGCATGAAGGCCGCGCACATGGCCCATAGCAACAAGGGGAGGGAGCACATGTTACTCAGCATGCAGGACAGGCCCAGGCCACACCTCCAGTGCGCCAAAGCGCCGGTTGCTGATGCTGATTGCAAAGAATCCGCCAGCCATGCCGCCTGCGGAGCACCCGCCACTTGATGGGCCGGCTGCAGCGGGTGCTGAGTACCACAAACCATGCGCAATGTTAAGCACACAGCCGCGTGGCATGGCAGGGCACAGACATGCACTCTGCCTACCCCCTCCTGGTCAGTAGGCACCCATGTACAAGCAGGCACAGGTTCTGTGTGAGCACTTTCAGCGCGCAACAGGAGCCCAGGTACGCCATCCTCCACGCTCATACAGAAGTCGCACGCGCCACCGTGGCTGCTTAAAGGCGCACCTAGACAGACAACCATCAGCGTGGCCCCAAAGGACCGCCCGCGCGCAGCCGCGGGGTACAGGTCTGCGATGAGCGACTGCGCGTTCGGCGACACCAGCGCCATGCCGACGCCCGTGCACGCCGCCAGCGACACTGCCTGAGCCAAGCAGGCGGGCGCAGGTGAGTGCCGACACGTGTTCATGACCGCAGGAGGCTGTAGCGCCTGGCAGGGTGCACAAAAAATTCACACTCCACACAGCTCACCTGGGCGTACGAGCGTGACAGCCCAAAGCCCACAGAGAACGCAGCCCACAGCAGCGTGCCCAGAGCCAGCAGGGCGCCGCGGTGGAACAGGTTGCCCAGCAGGCCGCTCAGCGGGCTCACGAGCGCCTGCGCGCTGCTGCGACTTGGTCAGACGCGGTCGCGGGCCTGCATGCAGCCCTTGCGGGCCTGTGAGCACTTGGCATGCACGGTCTCTGTTGGGCACCACCGTAGTCTGACCTCTCATGTGCTGCAAGTCCGTTGTTGCAACTGGACAAGTTACATAAAGGAGAGTGGCACGAAAAGTCACCCTGTGACCTCCGCCCTGTCACGGCCCCACTCCGCACACACAGACTCGCAGCCTACCTGTGCGAGCCCTCTTGCGGTGTTGAGCGCCCCCAGCTGCTCGACACGCGCGCCCAGCGACCTACTCAAAGCCAAATACATGGCGTTGAGCAGCTGGTTGTCGACGCTCTCTGCGCAGTATGCGATAGCGACGCATGCGCTCGTCCGCAGCCGCGGCCAGCCCGAGAGTTTGGTGAGCTCTCCGCCCCGCTCCAAACTGAGCGCGTGCATGGCGGGAAGAGGACTTCCTATCTCAGCTACCTCTCAGCTACCTATACGTCCGCTCTATGTTGTTCTGAAGAAGGGGGCCAGGCGGGGGCTATACCACGACGCGTCACGTTCACGTGAGAAGCAGCAAGAACACAGACAGCTAACTAAGGCTCCCGGACTGCCTGCCAGACAGCACCTAGTGACAAACCTTTGTGTCGTGCAAGGATTCCCCTAATATATATTTGAGTTGTCACCTGTTACCACGCTGCATTTACGTAACCGTCCCAGGGTTGCCAAGCCAAACTTGGCTGCCAAATAAGCATTCCTGGGCATTCCTGATGCGGGGGAGCCAGAGAGCCGATGCCTGGAGGCAAGTGGGTCCCAGCGTCAGGTGGGCCCGCCGCTGGCAGCGGCCCGTCGGACTGCGGGGTGGTCGCGTCTGGCGAGGCGCTGAGCATCGCGCAGCAGCTGCTGGGCGTGCGCAGCCTGAAGGACGTGGTGCCGCCGGAGCAGGACGAGCCGCCCGCGCGGCCCCAGGGCCTGGGCCTGGGCGCCCGCTTCCTGCCGCACAGCAAGGCGGGCGCCCGCCGCGCCCGAGCTCACGTCCCCGCACGCCGTGCTATCATATGCCGCACAGCCGGTGCGTCGGACCGACTGGTGCCGCGCTGCAGGCGCTGGCGCTGGCGAGGCCGCTGGAGGCGCAGCTCGCGCGGCGCCTGCAGAACCGGGGCGACCCGGACGCCGCTGCCCAGCCCTCGCCTGCCGACGGCGCGCCGCCGCCCCGCCGAACGCTCTGCACCTTCGCGAGCGCTGCAGGCTGAACCCTGCAGCCCCCACTCCCTCCGGCCAGTGACGGGCCGTCCTTGGTCTCAGCTGAGCCAGTGCGCTGCTGCCCAGGCGCCCCTGCCTCGGACGCGAGCGGCAGCGAGGACGAAGGCCGTGCGGGCGCCTTTGCGGACCGGCCAAAGGGGCGCGCGGCCGAGCGGCAGCCTGTCTGGCGTGAACCAGGCGCTGCGGCCAAGCGCAAGAAGAAGAGGAGGAAAAGCGACGCCGGCGCTGCGCGTCCGCCATAGCTCGCGCTGTGTGTGCCTGCCGCCAGTGCTGCCACTATATGCTGTACAGATGCGCGCAGCGTCTTACGAGGCCCTGCATGCAGTGTGTATGACCAGTGTACCCCAGCTAGGTGACCATGCTGCTTCTGCTGTATGAGCCTTAAGAGCTGGTGAAGACAGAGGGAGCCTGGTGGTCTACAACCCTGCTGAGCAAAATGCAACGCATCAAAGTTGTACATGTACATATGAGGGCTGCTGAGGTCTGGGAGTCGTCAACAAGCACCGCATACGTGTGTGCTGCTGCCTGCAAGTGCAATGCACCTGCCTGAGGGAGGCGCCCTCGCGCTTGTGAATTGAACACGTCACCAGTACGACTGCAGCAGGCTGGCAAGGATGAGAGCTCTCGTTTCCAAGCTAGCAGCACAACCAACAAGCAATGTGCCAGACAGCAGTGTAACAAACAGGCGCCCCCTCCCGTCGCGCGCGCCTAGTGCGGCTTGGGAACGTGGCCATCCACGGCAAAGTTGCGTGTGGCGCCAGGTATGCGCACACGGATGCCGTCCAGCTCGCTGGCTGCAATGACCTGGCACCCCAGCCGCGACCTGCACGCGCAAACCCCAGGGTGCGACGCCTGCCCTCCTGCCCTGCAACGCGCCCTTCTGACCAAGGCAGTCATAAACACACACCCCTCCTCCGGCACACAGCCAACAGCGTGGTCGCAACTGCACCCTGGCCATGTCCTGCAGGTGCAGCAGCCTGGGCAAGCGGCGCCAAGAGGCGCACGTTTCAGTCAGGCCATACGCGAGGTCCAGCATATCGTTTTCGTCGTCAGTCGGCTCAGGCAGGAGGTCATAGAGCCGCGAGTCCTGCACGCTGCCGCGCACTCAGGCTCTGCACGGAGCCAGTGGCAGTGCGGAGCCGGAGCGCTCCGGCGGCGCACCTCCACGACCACGTGGCATGTGGAGCACGCGAGCGAGCCCTCACAGGCGCCTGCACACCACGCAGAGCATCAGCAGGCCCGGGCCGCTGGCACGCACTCTGGCCACCTTGCACCCGGACAGCAACAAGAGCCACCTTCCAAATCCACGTCGTTTGCATGTGCGGCCTCCATCAGCGACTGCCCCAGCGGCGCCCTGACAGTCTTCTCAGACTTGTCCTTCTCGTCGTAGAAGGTGACTGATATCCTGCGCGGCGCGGCCACTGTGAGAGCGTCCAGCAGGGCGAGGGGCTGTAATGGCGCGTGTGAGTCGAGCAGCCTGGTGGCCAGCGTGTCGGCTCTGTTGAGCAGGCACGCACGTGTCTTTGCCGGCTGCTCCTTCAGCCGCAGCAGAGGCGGAGGTGCTGGCCGAGGAGTGCACGGCTGCGCGGTCCAGCACTTCCGCGCCGCCGCCGAGCGCGCCGAGCACTGGCGCCACAGCAGACTGTGCCGTGACTCTCAACCGCGCTCGGCAGAGTCCTAGCAGTGCCTGCTGGGCGCTCATGTAGTGCGCCTGCTGCAAGGTCGTCCTGCCCTGTGCACTGCTCAGCCTGTGCTGGTCAGCAATTTGGGGGGTGCCGTGCAGTCGTGCGGCCTGACTCCAACACACACGTATTGTCACAATTCGGTGGCGAGCTCAATTTGTGCAACTCTGCAACAAGTCCCGTTCGGCCCAGTCCCAGCCACTGCTGTGGGGGGCTAATGAGAGGGCTTGCTCTGTACCTGGACATCTTGTTGAGTCAACAATGTTGACATGATCGACATCAACCATGAGACTCACATGATGCAGGCACCAGCATGGGCAGCGAAAACAACAACACGATGCACAGCACAGGCGTGCTCTGCCTGCCATACAACAAGCATGCTGCCCATCAGGGCCGACAGGGAACTGCGAATGCACTGCATGCTTCATGCACGCCACCACCCAGGCACAATCCTCAAGGCACCAAGGCGAGGCCCAACAGTCGCGGAAATTCCCCACAACCAAAGTTTTAGAGCAGTCAACAAGCGGCAACAAGTGCAGGGGAGGGGGCCTCCAGAGCCTCATGCCCGCTACGCACGCCTCGGACGCGGGGCCTGGCCTGCCGGCACTCACGCGCATGGAAGGACCCACGCGAAGCGCCAGCGGCGGCAGGCAGGCCCCGGCTGCACACGTCGGCCCCGCAGGCGCAGCCGGCAAGTCCTGATGCACCAGCCCTAGTGCACCTGCTGCTGCGGGACCAGCACGGGCGCGTGCGCGGCCGCGCTGGGCAGGCCGGGCTGCTCGAGCAGGCGGATGGCGTACTCGCGCACGCCCAGCAGGCCGACCTCGGTGTCCAGGACCGCGTACAGCGGGATGGCGGCCAGCATGCGGTGGAAGCGGCTGGCCTTGTGCAGGAAGGAGTCCACCAGGCAGCGGCGGTCCTTGATGCGCGTGATCAGCTGCGCGGCCGGCGCCGCGCAGCGATCGGCGCCCAAGAGTGTATGAGTTCCAGCCGTGCATCAGCCAACATTGGCTGTTTACGGGCGCAGCCCTCGAGCAAGGCTGCGCATTGCAGACCAGCTCGAGCGAAGCAAGGCACGTCGGCGCCTGCTGGCTGCGGGCGCTCTTCTGCATGGGGGCGGGCATGCGTGCCGGTGCATGCGCGGCCCTCCGCCTGGCGTGCCTTCCGTCTATTTCAGGGCATGGCCGTGGGCGGCACACAGCGGCGTGCACCCCAGCAGGCCGCACGGCCGCGGGCCCGCGGGGCGCGGGGCGCGGCGGCGCGCCTTGGGCGTGATGCCGCCGCAGAGGTAGACGCCGCCGGTGGCCAGCGCGCGCAGGCCCATGTAGCCCGCCTCCGCGCCGATGATGGCCAGGAACATGTCCACCGCCTCGCCCGCCAGCTCATCGCCGCCCTCCAGCGCGCCGCGCGTGATCGACGGCGCGTCCTGCGAGCCGTCATGCGTGCGTCTGCGTGCTCGTCTGCGTGCTCGCAAGCACGGTCCTGCACCGTAATTCGCCAAAGATGCAGTGCATGGAGCAGGATCGTCCTGATATTGGCTCATGTCCAGAAGAATTGGTGATGGAATGGCGGTGGACTGATCATGAAACCACTGCCGTGTAAGAGCAGGACGTCCTGTAACAGCAGGATCTCCTGCCACCCGTGTCCATGCAGCCACTGAGCCGGGCTGCATGACAGGCACGCCACGAGTAGGGGCGGCCACGCGCGATGCCTGCCCGGCCTGCGGCGCATGGGCGCGAGGGACGGGCAGCTCGCTCACGAGCTGCTCGCGGCCCGCACCAGGCTCGCGCTGAGGTCGATGCGCGGCCGGTTGCTGGGCTCGTCGGTGGCCAGGAAGGCGTAGATGCGCTCCAGGCCGGCGCCGCACGCGACGTGCTCCACCTCGCACGCGCCCAGCTCGCGCTCGACGTGCGCCTGCGCCCGCCTCGCCGCCTGAGCCCCGGCCCGCGCCTCGACATGCAGCGGCAGCCGGGCGCGTGGGCGAGCGGCCCGCCGCCGCGCCCGCGCCGCCCTACACGTGGCCCTTGCTGGCGTGTGCATGCCCGTCCCCGGCCTATGAGCCCGGGGCACTGGCCATATGAGCCATCATGGAAGAAAGGGGCCGCAGGCCCCATCCCCTCCAATCTGACCGAGACGCCGTCCCCACCGTTCCGTGCTGTCATGCGTGACGAGGCAAGGCTGAGCGCTGTGACCCACGCGAGGCACTCCGCAAGCACTGAGGCGGGACGCGTGGGGCAAGGAGGCGGCGCGCGCCTGCAGCGCGCGCTGCTTCCAGCCACGCGGCGCGAACGTGGCGTGCGAGCCCTCGCTCGGCCACACGCGGTAGCCGCCCACGGCGTCGTCCCACAGCACCTGCGCCTGGCCCAGGCCCGTGCCCGGCCCCAGCACCGCCATCGGCCCCTGCCGCGCGCGGCGCACCCGTCGTTGCACTGGCGGGGGTCGCGAGCCCGGCAAGAAACACCAGGCTGCCAGTCCGCCTGCATGCCAGAGCGGGAGAGCGCCCGGCAGCCCGCGTGACTGCTCATGATGAGGCTGACTGCCCTCTGGGGAGGGCTGCCTGGGGCTCGCGTCCGCGCTCCCCACACATACGAGGGGACCGGTGTCGGCAGTCCGCACGTCAACGGCTCGCGCGCGCTATCTAGGTCCTTGTTGCTGGCGCCTGCTGCACTAAAGCCACTGCGCTATGCGCAATATCATAGGTGGAGCACAGAGCATATAGACGTATTACTCTCCTGCCTAGGTGTCACACAGGGCTGGTGCGTACAGCGCAAGACAATGGGCCTTGCGCACGTGACGTGTCGGACACAGAGTACCTTTGCGTCTGCTCTTTTTCTAACCAATAAATGGGGTACACAGGCGCATGCTTAATGGCGCATGCACTCCGTTTTGGGCCTAGAAAAGGAGAGCAAGACGTAAAAATGCTTTGTGTCCGACACGTGAATTTGCGGTTGGCGACTTCCTGGCCCTATAGGCGCTAGCCAAGTGTCACACCTAGGCAGAAGAGTCAATGCGTCTACACGGCTTGTGCTCCAATGTGCTGTGTCCACAGCACACGCTTCGCCGGGTCCGCGTATGAGCAGGAGCGCGGGCGGGCTGCAGCCCCCGCCGGCCGCGCGCCTTGGGCTTGGCAGGCACGTTGTTCAGCACGACCACGTTCTCGTCGCTGACCGCCGTGACGCCGTACCCGTTGGCCTCAAAGTCGTTCAGCACAGCCATCCTGGCCCGGGCGCTGCTCATTTCGGCCTGGGTTTTGGACGCGTACCAAACGCATGGCGGCTGCAGACAGGGAGGGGCCAGTCTGCCTGAGCTCAGCGTGACGGCCTGCGAGCTCTCAGAGCTCCTGCGGACAGGGAGGCTGGCTGGCGCGGACCTGATGCCGTGCGCGGTGGTCAGGTAGTCGCCGTCAATGACCCAGCTCAGGTTGGTCATATGGCAGCAGTTGTCCGCGACGGGCCCCGCCACGCCGAACGCCGCCGCGCGCGGCGTGTGCGCCTCGAAGGCCGGTTGCCGCGCCAGCGCGTGCAGCGCCTCCGGGAAGGTCGCAAAGTCGCGCGTGGGGTACGTCTGCGGGCAGCGCGAGCTCACACCGCAGCGGGGCGGCAGCGGCTTGACTCGCTGCAAGAGCAAGGCCTCCAAGCACTGTAGCCTGGCAACAAAGCATGAGCTGAGCTCAAAAGTGGAGGCTGGGCGGCCAAAGCCCTGGGCGCACTATGTGGAACAGCTCCCTGTGCTTAGAGCTGTCCTGCAGGTCGATGTCCCACAGCTCAAAGCGACAGTTGGTGCCGCCTATGTCCGCGATCAGCACCACGTTCTCCCGCTCCTGCCCGCGCACGCAGCACAGCGCGGTCACGCCTGCAGAGCAGACAGCGTCCGCGACCTCGGACCCGCCTGAAGCCTAAATTCTTCCGCTCTGGCTAACGCACGGGCCTCAGGCAGGCTTGCCTCCCCGCGCTGCAGCTCTGCAGTGACCTAGAGAGCCCGGGCTGTAGTGCTTGCTCACTGCAGATGCTGCAAACCTAAAGCACTGCACCAGCTTGTAGCTCGCAGTGACCCTGGTAATCCCACACAAAGTGCACTTTCAGCAAGCCATAGGCACCTGAGGGGCGCACCGTGGCCACCCATTTCCGCGACTCCGCACAACGCACACGCGGGCGCGCGATCACGCGCGCCCCGCTTGGTCGGTTGTGTCTCCTGTGCGGCCAGCGGCTCCTGGAACAGGAAGGGGACGGAGCGCCGCGTGCTAGCTGACCCATGACGCGGGCGCCCTCAGGCACCATCGGGCCTTGCGCCCACTCGAAGCTGAAGACTGGCGCCTTGTCCTGCCCGAGCTCTGGTCAGCCGTGCAGCATTGCTTGCAGACGCCAGATCACGATCACTGGACCATCAGACCAGGGACTGTACACAGATTGTCTGTCAAACTGTCAAACAGCCACAGCGAAACTGAAAAGCAGCAGGAGAGGAGCGGCTGATCGAGCATAGACTTGCCCTGCGGGCACACTGCGCTAACGCCTGATTGAAACCTACAGGGTCTCTCGTACACAGAGAGCGCCCGCTTCAGAAGCAGTGGTGGAGTGCATGTATCTCTTGCCTGCTGCTTGTGCACAGTCGTCTTAGGCGACAGCTGGGTACAGCAACTCCGGCTTGCCACAATGCTGACTGTTCCCACCTCGCGCGCACCGGAGTCGAAGGGTGGGTAGTGTGAGCTGCCATGGTGCCGCAGAAGCGGAGGCGGGTGGCAGCTCGCTAGCATGCTCCAAGCCAGGCAGCGAGTGGGCACTCCCCAGCTCGTTGCCTTTGCCGTGCTTGGCTTCGCTGTGGGCTTGGCGTGCGGCTATGTCTTCATGGGCACCGTGCACGCGGTACGGCCCTCAAGCCTGTGCTGAAGTCAAGCGCTTGGAGCGAACGGTGCCGAGATCCTACCGCGCGAGGCTGCCTTGCCGTTGACAACCAGCCGGGGGGCGGCAGATGCTGGAGTCTCGTGCGCCGGAGCAGCACAGGCTCGAGCGCCCGCTGTCTGGTGAGCGGCCCTTGGCTGCACGGCAGCCTCTGTCACGCACGCCGGGCCGCGACCTCTGCAACCATGTTGATGCTCTGTGTCTTGAGCGCGGCTCATATGCGGGCAGCCCACACTCGCACTACGCCAAGCGGCTGAAGTGCCAGGCCCCGCGTGTGAGCATCTTGTTCACTGCTGAGCTTTATATTACTGCATTGGCAGAGCTGGGACAGTGGGAGGCATGCGGCCATTTGCCACCCTGGTGACGCGGCTGTGCACTCCAGCGGGGCCGTGCACACGCTGCAACCGGCCGTCCCCGGCCTCCCAGGCTGCGCCTGCTCAGGCTGCCGTGACGGCCCAGAGCTGGCACCCGCGCAGGCGGCGGCGCCGCCTCCTCCCGCCGGGGCCTGCCGGACGGCGAGTTCATGCCCGCCCGCGCGTCTGCCAGCACCGCGGGGGCGGCAGCTGACGCAGCCTTCGGTGCGGCGGCGGCCGGCACGGGGACCCAGGCCTTGCAGCGCGCGGGCGCGGGCGCTGGCAGGGGCGGCGGCGGCGAGGCGGGGCCCGTGTGGCGCAGCGCGGACGTGCCGCGCACGGGCAGCGGCATCCACACGCTGGTCACCAGCAACGGCAGCCCCTACCTCAACTTCCAGCTGCGCATCATGTGCGCCGCGCGCCTCACGAGCCCGCCAGTCTGGCTGCGACTGGGAGCACACGCAGCAGCCCTACCTTGGACGCTCAACTCTTGCAATTCGAGTGCGGCAGCGCGCTGGCGGACCACGCGTGCCATGCGTGCAGCAGCCAAGCCCCTGCCTGACCGCGTGCGCCAGCAGCAGTGCTGACCACTGCCGTCCAATCACCGCTGCAGGACGGATCGAGCTGTGCATATTGCTTGCTTGGAAGCTCAAGGGAGGCCCCTCACCCTGGGGCGCACTCGCCGCACTGGAGTGAGCAGTGACGGGTTAGCAAGTGTCAGTGGCCGCTTACGGGCTGCGCTGACCCCTGCAGGTACGGCACCTACAAGCTGGTGCAGGAGATGCCGGGCGGCGAGAACCTGGTGGCGTTCACGCGCATCCTGCACCGCACGCGGCCGGACCTGCTCATGGACGAGGCGCGCCGCGCTCCCACGCATGCTCTCACATCCTGCAATCCTCATGTGGTGTGTGTCACAGATGCAGGGGCGTCCCAGCACGGCGAAGCTGCCTTCCTGGTCCTAGTCACTAGCCCTGTCTGCCAGCGAGTAGACGGTCACGTGGCGAACGTGCAGAGCATCCTGAGCTCCAGCGACCTGAGCGACATGCCGTTGGAGATTGCGTTGGCGGTGCGCCTGACCCGTGCCCGCGCGCGCAGGTGCCGACATTCCGCTCGGACCCGCTGACGCCCGCGTGCGACACCTGGTGCGAGTTCCCCGTCAGCGACCGGCCCAACGCGGTGGCACAGTTCCTGGCCGCCGCGCAGCGCAACGCGTCCCTCATCCAGGCACGCCCGGCGCGCGCACACACCCGCGCAGCCGGCCAGGCGGCGTGCCCCTCGGTGGCTGCTTTCATGTCGTCGGCTGCCACCACCTCCGAGACGAGCACAGCCGAGCCCAGCTGAAGCACTCCAGCGCGCCACGGTTCGCTCCGGGCCAGCACTGGGGCAGCGCTGAGGCCGGGCGCGGCGCGCCCAGGCGCCCTGGCTGCTGATGATCGAGACGGACTACGTCTGGCTGAAGCCGCTGGCCGCGCCGCCGGCCGAGGCGCCCGCATCGCGCGCGCAGGCCTTCCCCTTTGGTTACATCTCGCCGCAGGTGCGCCCAGCTCCCAGGGGCTGCGTGCTGCGCCGAGGCGGTGCCTCCGTGCACCCCTCCTGCGTGGAGGCGCGCGGCAGCACGGCTGGGTTTTATAGCGTTACAGGGACGCGCTGGGCCGGCGAGAGTGCGCGCGCGGGCGCCGCGCAGGCGCCCCAGCTGGAGGAGGTCATGAGGAAGATGTACCCGGCCGCGCTGGGCCCGCTGGCCGATGTTCCGGCCTCGGGGCCCGCGCCGGCGCTCATGCGCTACCACGAGTGGGCAAAGGTGCGGCTGGCGTTGCAGCGGCAAGGACCTTTGACAATGGCAAGCAGTGCGGCGGAGCAGCCGTGCTTGCTGGTGCTGGTGGTAGGTGCTGCCACCGAGCAGGCCTGCATGCATGTAGGCCTCACGCGCCGTGCACAGATGTGGTCTACAGACCTGGGAGTGGGGAATGTGAAGGGACTGGTTTCATGGAGCTGAGGCTATATGCTCGCGTATAAAAGAGTCTTGCAAGTCTGCACGAGCTGGCTAGGACGAGGCGCAGATGGCAGTGGGGCGGCTGCGCAGGTGACGCCAGAGTGGGAGCGGCTGACCGCGCACATCGAGGCGGACCCCGACAGCAAGAGGCTGCTTGGGTGCGCATGCCCGACTGGCGTGTCAGGAATCGAAGTGGCCCGTGGTGCATGCAAGCGCCGTCGCAGCTTCATTTGTGTCTGCCAGTGTTGGGCAGCCGTCATCAAGCTGGAATTTCAGTGACGTTGTGTTGTCGATCACAGTATTGTCAGTTGCAACTCACGCTGCCCAGCGCTGCAGGTGGGTGCGCGAGATGTACGCCTTTGACGTGGCGACGGCGCTCGCGGACGTGCCCCTCCTGCTGAAGCTGCCCGTGCGCGCCCATCCAAACACAAGCATCTGTTGCAGGGCATGGCTTGCTTGTTTTGAACAGAGCGTTCTCCTCAAGCATCTCATGTGCAGGCTTGCAACATGTCTCAGATGGTTGCTCTGCACGCCAGGAAGCTCGACGAGCTCGGTTACATGTCAGGCACAAAGCGTTTGGGGCAAACATGCTGTCGCCAGAGGCAGGTCAGTTCTGCAGCATAAGGGCTGCCTTGAGCTACTGCATGCGCTTGATTGATTGAGCTCAGGGCTGCAGTCTCTATACAAACACCGCTGATGCTGCGCAAACAGACGGACGCGCGGGGTGCGCGCTCGCGCAGCCCGGCAACCCGCTCGTGGCGCAGCTGCCGGCGGATGACGAGCCCGGCGACGCGGCCATGCTGCACTACACCTGGGGGACCATCTTCAAGGACGCCGCGGGCGGCAAGGTCTGGGAGTTTGACAAGCGCGCGTACACCGACGAGAAGTTCCAGCGCATCGTGCGGGCCCCAGCCCTGCTGCACTCTGTGTTGCCTCCACCTGGAGGGGCTTGCCTTTGCTGCCTGCACGCTCCGGCCCTGTGCACCGTGCTACCTAGCCTTCCCTGCTGATCGTGTATGACTTTCGTTCGGGTCGACCACACTGTCGTCAGCGGTGACCCCACGCACATGCAGCCCCGTGCGCTGTGAGCAGGGCCTGCCTCTGCGCTGACGCGCACTCCTGGCTGGCGGTACCTGGTCCAGAGAGCCCTGCCCACGCAAGGCTACCAGGCGGCCAGGCGCGTTAGCGAGCGCGGCGGGCGGCGCAGGTGCCGGCGCTCCCGCTGCCGCCGCCGTATGCGGAGGACTGGAAGCTGCAGGACGGCAAGCGCGTCACGCGCAAGCTGTACGACTCGCTGGTGGCGGAGGTCACCCAGATCAACCGCGCCGTCGCGCTGCTGCCCGAGCTGCCGCCCTTTGAGCAGCAGTGAGGCGGTCACGCACCGGGCTGTCGCCCTGGACACCAAGGCTCTGTCTCTTGGGAGTGCGGGCGCGGCGCAGCCTGCACCGCGAGTGCTTGCATCATGCTGTCAGTGCACGGGAATAGCTGTAAGCTGCAGCATTGCACGCGAATGAGCCCCAGCGCGCTTACAACACAGTCCTGCCGGAAACCCTGCCAAAATGTAGGCACCAACCCTGCAGGCTCCATGCTGTCATGCTGTCAGCCAAGAGCCTGACAGTGATGCAGTATTGGCAGCAGGCACCGCAGCGCCCAGGCAGCAGGCCACAGGCGCAGCCATGCCGACACAGGTGCGCAGTGGTGTCAGCGCAGTGGTGTCAGCACACGTGCGAGTGGCACGCATGCACGCCAAAGAAGGCAGCAGACCCCCGCACGCCCGGCAAAACAACGCCTGTAGGCCAAAAGTGTTGAGCGGCGCGGCAGCGCCATGACCTAGCCTAGCAGACACAGGGGAGGGGACACGGAGGCCGCAACAGACAGACGGGGACCAGGACCCTAACACACGACACGCACACACGCTCACACACATCCAGCACCACGCCCGGCGCCTCATGCAGCCGCCGGCTGCAGCGCCGCCGACATCTGGAACCCCTTGCCGCCTGCCGCCCGCCTCTTGGCCTTCTTTGCAGCGCTGCCGGGCGCCTGCTTGCCGCCCGGCGCGCCCGCGCCCGCGCCCGCGGCCGCACGGCGCGCCTGCGGCGCCAGCCGCGGCTCCGGCGCGGATATCCGCGGCGGGTCCACCGGCAGGCCCTGCGGCACAGGCAGACGGCGTCAGCTCTCAGACCGCGCGTAAGCTGGTGCCGCCGGTGGGCGCAGACACCCCGATGCGCCAGCCAGCTGCTTCCCCACGGCCGTTGCGTCACAGGACGAGACAGGACGGGACAACGTGTCAAGCATATGCACGCCACAAGTGCATCATGCAAGCCTAGGGATCACGCGGCGTCGACACAGCAGGCCAAAGCGCTGCGTTGCGATCGGTCCACGCACACGTCGCGCCGGCGCGCAGGGCGGGCAGGGCGGAACCAGCCGGGCAGACAAGCTGGCGGCGCGGGCCGCGCGGGCCGCGCCTGCAGGTGCAGGCGCGTGGGCTGGCCGATCCAGGTGGACGCCGCGCGGAAGGCGGTGGAGAGCGCGAGGTAGGAGAACAGGTAGTTGCTGTGGTCGAACAGGTAGCGGTCGATGCCGCCCACGACCTGGAAGCGCACGTTGGTGAACAGGCCCATCGTGGCCGCCAGCCCGCCCGCGCTCGTGCGCATGTCGGGGATGGGCACCGAGGGCGTGAAGCCCGGGTCGCGCAGCCGCCGCAGCCGCAGGTCCACCTGCGCCCGCGCGCGCGTTTGCCTTCAGCGCGCTCCACGACCACGGGCCGCCCGTCCCCCGCCCCACGCAGGCCACTGCCATACAATCACCGCGCAAGCCTTGCTTGAGCCTCCACGCCTCGTTGAGGCAGCCAGGCAGCACAGCGCACACCACACACTGCCATACACAGCGTGGGCGCGCGCAGCGTGCCTGGGCCAGCCCCGACATCGCGGCGCCCGCGACGGTGCCCACGGCGCACAGCTCCGCGGCCTTGGCGACAAAGCCCGCGGCGCGCGCGCCCGCCGTGATCCGGTTGAGCGGCGTGGACGCGTCAAACACGTGGTTGGGCAGCCGGTGCAGGTAGTTCTGCCACGGGAACTTGTGCAGCGCGCCATAGCTCCGGTTGGGCGACACGAGCCACACGAGCGCGCCGGTCGCGGCCGCCAGGCACAGCGTGTTTATTGCCACAAAGTCTGCTTCGCGCGCAAAGCGCTCGCGCCGCTGCCGGAGCTCCCACGACAGGCTCGCGCCGATCGTGATGACCTCCTCGATTATCAGCTTTTGCGCAAACGCGGGGTCGGCCATCAGGCGCCCCACCACGCCGCGCGCCAGCTGCGCCCCGCACGCCGCTGGTCAGCAGGCGGCAGGACAACCGCGGGCTCGTGCCTGCTCAGGGAAGTGCACGTCGCGTTCACTGACACTCTGCCGCTGCACAGCGGCGGACACAGCCCAGGAAGCTTCTACAGCACGCGAGCGGCCTTGCTGGCCAAGGCACCACCGCAAGACCACACACGGTTTGCAAACACGTGTAGGCGTGCCGCTGAGCAGGCGCGGCCGCACCTGAGGCGGCATCGCGCGAGTCACCGCGCGCGTCACGCTGGGCCGCACGTCCATGCTCAGGAAGCGCACGAGCTGCGCGCTGCTGAACAGGCCCATGGACACCGCCTGCCGTATGATGAGCGGCAGGTCCGCGACCGTCCTGAACCACTCCTGCATCACCGCGTTGATGCTGGCCTCATCATACAGCTGCGCCAGCACGGCCCGGAAGAAGCCGTCCCCGTCGCCGTTGCCCTCGCCGTCGTCAAAGTTGTCGAAGTAGTCGTCGTCTGCGGCGCAGTAGTGCCGGGCGTCAGGCCCTGGAGAGGAAGGACCAAACACATGCAAATATGTGGCCGGCGCTGCAAGGGCCAGCCACAGAGCAGGAGGAGCTCACCGTCGCCGCCGTCGTCACCTCCCCCGCCCCCGTTGAAGATGTTCTTGCCGTTGTTGCCGCCGCCCCCGCTGTCATCCACGCGCGGATCCACGGTCTTCACTTCCTTTGCCAGGTCCAGCTTGGAGCGCTGCAGCGTGGCGCCGCCGGAGGACCCCAGGCCACGCGCCATGGACGCCGGCACCACCAGGCTCACAGGCAGGCCGCCGTCCACGCCCGCAGTGCCCTGCTCCTGCGCCACGTGCGGCGCGCCCTCAACCGGACGCTCCGCAGACACCGCGCCGCTATGCTTGTGGCTTGCGCTGACACGACGCAAACAAACAGGCTCGGCGACACGGCTCCGCGGCGGCCGCCCAGGCAGGCGCCCACCAGCGCGCGCTGGTGTCTTATCCCAAGCTGCCTGGCCGTGACGCGCGCAGGCCGCCCGCAGGCTAACACAGCGCTGGGCAGTGTAGGCCGCGCACCTCTGGGCTCGCAACTCCCGCTCCACACCGAGGCTGCTCGTTTGCCGGCCACCGAGCAGGCCTGGCCGCCAGCGGACGGACCGCCACGCTTCTCCGGAAGCTCCGGCTGGTGCAAGGGCACACATGCCGTGCGGTGACGCTCCTGGGCGTCCGCCTGGCAAGGCAGGCGAGCCCGGAACTGTGCAGGCTGGCAACACCCGCCTGGGGCGCCATGAGCACGCTTGGCTTTCACACAAGCGTCTCTGCTGCCTAGCTGTGCTGTGAAGGGGTCTGACAAGTGCTGAGATGGGCGAAAGAGGCCTGGGCAGAGCAGAGGGACAGCAAGAGCACCGGGGCCAACACCTACCCTACTGTTACCTTTTTGAGCTCATCAAAAAGCAGGCAAGCATGAAGCACATGGTGCAGCACTAGTGGGCGAAGAACAGCACCTGATTACACGCTGGTGCATACTGATAGTTGAATTCATGAACAAGCTCTGCTGAGGGAGGCTGTAGCTTGCTTCGGCGTTTTGCTGCTGCCAGGCGCTGCGCAGGGGCTGCCGGGCGGCCATGGCGCGCAAGAAGATCAGAGAGTATGACTCCAAGCGTCTGCTGAAGGCACACCTGAAGCGCTTGAAGGGCACCGAGCTGCCGCTCAACGTCGCGCAGGTCCGCCCGCACAGGTGCTGGCTCTGCCGGGTCTCGGCCGTGCCGCACGCTGCGCTGAGGCGCAGCGCGGGGCGCAGGTGCGCGCCGACACCAGCTTTGTAGAGCTGCTGGACGTCAATCCGTGGCTCAAGACCACGCGCCTGGTCGTCAAGCCCGACATGCTCTTCGGCAAGCGCGGCAAGCACGACCTGGCGCGCCCCCGGCGCCTTCACCAACCAGCGCCCTCTGCGAGCTGAGCGCTGCGGGCATGCAGCAGCTCTGGTTGGGCGCGCCGGCAACGTGCCTGCGCTGGCTGCCAGGTCGGCCTCGACCTGGACTTTGCGGGCGTGGAGGCGTTCATCAAGGCGCGCATGGGCAAGGTGATCGACATGGACGGCTGCGTGGGCGCGATCAACACATTCATCGTGGAGCCCTTTGTGCCGCACGACCAGGAGTACTACCTGTGCATACAGGCGCGCGCCCCGCGGCCGTCTGCCTGCCGGGCCGGGCTCCTGCGCTCGGGGGGGACAAGGGTGCGCGCCTGGTGCGCTGCCTGCAGCAGCACCGCGCCCGTCCCAGCCAAGCGCAAGTCGGCGCCTCGAGCAAGTCTTCCTGAGCCCTCTTGAGCGGCGTGGGTGCCCCCCCGCGTACGCCCCACCTGGCCAGGCCTCCCGCGCAGCTGCCGCGCAGGGACCCGAGCCAGGCCCTGCAGTTCGCAGACGGGGAGCAGGCGCCGGCGCTGGGTGCAGGCCCGTGCAGCGCCCCGACTGGCGGGCGCCCTGCCACTGGCGGGCGCGCAGCGCTGACGCGGGGGCGCGCCGCCCGCGCGCGCGCAGTCAGCGCGGCTGGGCAACGAGGTGAGCTTCAGCGAGGCGGGCGGCGTGGAGATTGAGGCCAACTGGGACAAGGTCAAGAGCGTGACGCTCCCAACCGGCGCGCCGGCCAGCGGCGCGGCGCTCGCGCCGCTCACATCCGGCCTGCCGCTGGAGCTGCGGCCCGCCATGGAGGCCTTCCTGCAGGCCTGCTACGCGGTGCGCGACCGTGGCGGCCTGGGTTGCCCTGCTGCTGCTGTGGGCGCGTCCGCCCGGCGTGCGGCGAATCCGCCTGGCGTGCGCGCGCGCCTGCACGAACCCGTCTCGGCCGCAGCGCCTCGCTGAAGCCGAGGCGCGCGCGAGGCGGGTTAGGCCGCTGATGCAGCCTTCTTTTCGGCGGGCGCGCGCGGCGGCGCCAGCGCACGCGTCCGGGCGCGGCGGGCCGAGCGGCGCACTGGCGCGCCAGGTGTTCCTGGACCTGGACTTCACGCTGCTGGAGATGAACCCTTTTACGCTGGATGCGGCCGGCAAGCCCTTCCCGCTGGACATGCGCGGCGAGCTGGACGACACGGCCGCCTTCAAGTCCGGCAAAAAGTGCGCGCGCGGGCTCCCGCCTGCCCGCAGTTCCCATGGGGGCCGCATGCGACTGGGGCACGGCGCCGCGAGGGGCCTGGGCGCAAACACTGCAGGCCGCAGCTCAGGGTCGCGTGTTCCGCAGTGCGCAAGCCGTGGGCTGCATCTCAGCACGCGTCTCAGCCTCTGTGCGCCTGCTGCCCGCCCAGGCGGCGGCTGGGCCTTGGTAAGTTCCTATGGGCCCGGCGTCCTGGGCCGCTGCCCCGCTGTGAAGGAGAGCGACTGGGCATGCAGGTGGGGCGATGTGGAGTTCCCGCTGCCGTTCGGGCGCGCGCTGACGGCGGCGGAGGAGCACATCGCGCGCCTGGACGCGTCCACGGGCGCCAGCCTGAAGCTGAGCATCCTCAACCTCAAGGGCCGCGTGTGGACCATGGTGGCCGGCGGCGGCGCGAGCGTGATCTACGCCGACACGGTCGGCGACCTGGGCTTTGCGGGCGAGCTGGGCAACTACGCGGAGTACAGCGGCGCGCCCAACACGCAGGTGCGCACCCGGGGGGGGCGCCGCGGCGCCGGGGACCTTGCAAGATGCGTGCATACCCGCCTGCCAAGGTTGTGTTGGCAAGGCTTCCACCGGCTTGTTGCCGAGGGACACCCTCGTGTTCCCATGGAGGAGGATTTTTTCTTTGCCGCACTGCCGTGCGTCTGCGGCCAAGCAGGCATTCGTGAGGCGCCTGGCTACTGGGCGCGACATGGGCCTGGAATGAATCTGACTCCCGGACAGGAAGCCTCCGCCGGCGCAGTGGCTCTGCCACATCCGCATGCCGCCACACCGCAGCGGGGTCACAGATCGCTGGCGGCGCGACTGACGGCGTGGTCGCCGCGCAGGAGACGTATGCGTATGCCAAGACGATGCTGGACGTGGCGACCGCCGGCGCGGACGGCCGCGGTCGCGCGCTCATCGTCGGCGGCGGCATCTCCAACTTCACCGACGTGGCCTCCACGTTCAAGGGCATCATCCAGGTACGCGCTCGGGACACGCGTTGCTGTGGTCTCCGTTCCAGAGCAGCAGCTGCAAAGTGCCGCGCGGCACGCCCCATGCTGCATGGCCAGGGAAGGTTTACAGGTTGGTGAGTGGCACTGCCGAGCGCTGTGGCCAGGGTTCTGACACGTTCCCATGCGCCTTCTCATAGCATGCATGAGCGCCGTGCCAGGCCGGCGCGCCTGCGAGGGCCGGCGCCCCCGGCCGGGCATGCGCCCCCGGCCGGACGCGGGCGCCGCGCATGCACTGAGGCGGCGCTGGCGGCGGCGCGCGCAGGCGATGCGCGAGAAGGCGGACGCGATCAAGGCCGCGCGCATGCGCATCTTCGTGCGGCGCGGCGGGCCCAACTGGCAGACCGGGCTGGCGCTCATGCGCACGCTGGGCGCGGAGACGGGCGTCGAGATCGAGGTGTACGGGCCCGACACTTCGATGACCGGCATCTGCGCGCGCGCCATCGCGTACATCCGCGAGCTCGACCGCTCCGCGTCCGCCGCCTGAGCCGGCGCTCGGGGCGGCCTCGTCGCAGCGGTGCGGAGCCGCGCATGCGCGCGCCAGCCTGCAGCCGCCTGCTGCCCGTCCAGCCGCGGGGCGGCAGCGCCTGGTTTGGCTGCTGTGCAGGCTTGTGCGACGAGCGCAGGGTGCCAGAGGGCTGCCGTGTGGCGCGGAGGGCAAGGGTCACCTGCGGGTTGCGTGTGAGAGGGCATGCCGCTCGCGGCGCTGTGTGTTGAATCACGGCTGCTACTACATGCAGCTGTGTCGTCCGGGTGCTGCGCGTATTTGTGATAGGCAAGAAGGACCAATACCTTCTGCCCGCCAGTCGAGCAGTGCTGGGATACAGCATGGTTTTGCTAGTGCAGGTGATGCGTTTGACCGGGTAGCCTGTACAATGCCAAGCGAGCAGCGTGGAGAACTGTCAAACACTGCGTGTCACTTGCCAATATGACTTGAAACGCCCACACACGTTCACACCACTTCCAGACCAGCCCTTGCCTCAGCGACGCATCGCTGCCAGCACTCAGTTCAAGGTTGCTCGTGTGAGCAGTTCCGCACGCACGCACGCATGTTTGCTGAAGCTGGCGCCCATGCAGCTCTAGTTCCCGACCAGCCCAGCATTCTATGTCAAGCCACAGCTGTGCAGTTCAACAGTACGGGGTTTTGCATACTTTGAGCAAGTTCACAGGCAGAACACAGAGGCATTCGTGATTTTGTACAACAGCGCACCCCGGCATTGCCCCACAGTTGCCGATGGCACACAAGCGCCGGCTGCTACCCGCCACAGGCAGCACGCTCCGGTCCAGACGATGCAAGTGCTGCAAAAGCCCCAGTGATACAGAACACCCCATGCGCCCAGCTGTTGGCTGGTGATACAGCATAAGCCCCACCCCTGCTAAGCGTGCCTGTGCAGTGCCTGCAGGCAGAATGTCCAAAGGCTGATGCACGGTTGAATTTGCAGGACACAGGAAGGAGGCATGGTAGGGGCCCATGGCACCACAGCGGCAAGTGCACCCCCGGGCATACAAGTGCAGGTGACCTGCAGTGAACTATGGCGCAGATGGAGGGGCCCCCGCCTGCGGGGGCGAGTGGAGCCAGCTGGGCCGCGCCGCGACACTCCTGTCGTGCCAGGAAGGGGGATTCCCGCTCGCGCATGGGCCGCAAAACTGTTGGCGGGTGGTCCACGGCTGACCCCCACCCCACCTTATTCTTACAATGATCCCCGGCCACGGAACAGCCCTGCGCCCAGCTCTCACGGTTCCTGTGATCCCTGCTTCTCCCCGCATGCAGCAGGCCAGCGCCTGCGGCGCCGCGCACGTTCGCACGCACCGCAGGCGGGCTGCGCTCCCCGGAGCCAACCACCCCTGATGCTGCCGCGGGGCGCCGGGCGCGGGCTGGCCCGCAGCGTCGCCGCGCGGGCGGGGCAGGGTCAGGGCGGCGCGTGCGCCTGGCCTCGTCGGGCCTTCTTGTGGGGCGAGCGCACGCCATCGAGGCTCGTGCGCCCCAGGAAGGCCTCCAGGCTCTGCGCGGCGGCGGCGGCCGCCGCGCGCGCGCGCGTGGCCGCGGCCTGCTTGACCGCGAGGATCTGCGCCGCGCACGCCAGCTCAGCGCCCGACTCATGGCACGGACCTGGCCAGCGCTTCACACACCCGGCAAGCTGCGCGCAAAAGGCGCGCGCTTTCGGGGTGCAACAGCCGGCCAATGCTGGACAAGGCGGATTGTATCCCCGCTCTTCGCATGATGCACCACGCAGAGCGCGGCCCGCGGGGCACGCGCCTTGGCCACAGCGGCCACGGCGGCGTCGGCGGCGGCCGCCTCGCGCGCTGCGCCGTCGCGCGCCTCGCGCAGCGCCGCCCCCTCCGCCTCTGCCGCCGCGGCCGCGCCCGGGTCGCCCAGCCGCCGCTCCTCCTCGTCCGCGGCCAGCGGCAGCGGCCCCCAGCCGTAGCGGTCACTGCACGCCGGCGCGGCGGGCGCGCGGCCGGCAGCCTCAGCCGCGGGGCTCCCCCGCATGCAGCGCTCCGCCGCCGGCGACCGGCCGGCCGCGCGCGCGTCCGTCGGCGCGTATGTCCGCGCGTCCGGTCCTGCCGCTGCGGCGGCGCCCGCTGCGGCGGCGCCCTCCGGCGCCGGCCGCGCCGGCTGCGCAGCGCGGGGCCCTGCCCAGGCCCTGGCGCCAGGGCCCTGGCGGCCGCCGCAGTCGGCCGGCGCGCCCGGCAGGTCCGAGTCGCGCACGGACATCGACAGCAGGTTGACGGCGGCCGCCGTCTCGCTGCCCACCGCCGCCACCGCCGGCGAGAGCGGCCCGCCGTCGGCGTCGCCGCCGGCCCGGGCGCGCGCGGCCGCGCACGACGGCTGCGGCGCGACCACGCGCAGCGCGGGCCATGCGACCTCCTCCGCGGCGTCGGACATGCCGGCCGCCGAGCAGTCCTGCACAGCAGCAAGCTCTCCACCACACCGGCGGCACTGGCGCGTCTGCAAGACGACAGCTGGTGTAACAATGATGCCATGATTATTCTCCCTATGCCTACTTGCCTCATACGCCGCCATGACCTGGTACAACAGTGCTGAAGCGCATGCAAAACAGCGTGCTCTGCTGCCTGCACGGGGAAGTCGCAGCAGCACACGCCGGCCCGGGCACTCGCCGAGGCACTGGCGGTGGAGCGGCTGAAGCCTCTGCGCTCGTAGTGCGCCAGGCCCTCCTCCGGCCAGCCGTCCATTGTCGCGAACTCGGCGTTCCTTGACGCCGCTATTGCGGCTGCCTGCGCGCTGCCCATGGTCCTCTGCAACAGCCTGGTGCGTTGGTAAAGCACAAACGCCTGCTATCATCCCTGTCCCACTCCGGCGGCCTGGTGATGTTCCCACAAAGGTAAACACTCGAGTCTCTCTACACAGAAACAGCACTAAAGGGAACAAACCCTTTTGTGTTTTTACCCTCATATCTTTTTCCCTTTAGACATCGCTGAGGCAAAATACGATACGTTCTGCGCCCATTGCGGCAGGGCGGCGCGGAGTGTGCACCTTGCGCTGGGGCCGTCGCGCTTCAGCCAGCGCGCTGTTGCGCGCGCGCGCCACACCGCCAACGCTGGCCGGCGAGCCCGCCTCCGGCTTGGGCAGCACAGCAGGCCTGGCCGCTGGCGCAGGAGCGACAGCTCGGGGCCCGCTGCCGCCGTGGCCGCCGCTGCCGCCCAAAGTGCTGGCGCCGCCGGCGGCGGCGGCGCGCCTCTTCAGACCATCCTTCTGCTTTGCGTTTGCTCGCACCAGCTTCACGCCGCACGCGTTGCACAGCGTCTTGGGGCCTGCAGCCGTCACGTCGCAGGCTCTGCACTCAGCATCTCTATATGCGCCTCTGTCGCAAAGCAACGTGACAAGAACCCACGGGCACCCGAACCCAATACACACTGTGGGAATGACACAGGCTGAAACGCGCACCGTCAGGCCCCTCTCGCCACTGCGGCGTGCGCGAGGTCCCGCACTGCGCACACGTCTTGGTCCTGGCACCGCCGAAGCCTGGCAGCACAGCTCCATAAATGCACGGCTGTGCGCTGGCATGGCCCTGCGGCAAGGGCGCCAGCCCCGTTAACGTCGCCTGCCCGCAGCGCCGTCCAGGCAAGCGCACAGGCTCCGCGCCAGCTCTCGGCCAGTGGGGCCGCAGCGTGTGACACCCGCACAGGCCTTGCTGCCCGGGGGGCGCAGCACACCTGGCCAAGCGCCTGGGGCGCAAGACCCAGATCCAGCCCGCCTGCTCCTGTCAAGGCCATGCTCAGCACCTGCGCGCAGGCGCGTGTGTCTTAGGTTTTGCGCACAGCACGCGGTGCGCGACTTGGACATCCAATGTCCGCAAGTGATCTGAGGCCCTCAGAGCTTGTACCCCTCCTCCCCCTTGCTACCCCAGCCCTCCTGCGCGCTTGGCTGCTCCCAGACGAGCATGTGGGCGTCCTGGATCGCGGATGGTAACAGGGCGCCCGCTCCTTTTCGTCCTCCCCTGTCCCGGGAGGCTAGCAGGCTGGGGAGTCCTGGGACGCAGCGGACCTCTCCTGCAGTGCGCAGGGATAGAAGGGCACCTAGATTCAAACACGCTCAGCCTCCCAGGTCACGCGCCCTCTGGCACCTGCACAGGTGGTGCGCGCGGTCACCTGCAGGTCCTCCTTCGGCTCGGAAGGTGCCCACACAGAGGAAAGCACAGGTTCGAGGTATAATCCCCCGCGGGCAAGCGCGCGGCCAGCGGTGCTAGCTGTAGTGTCGACCAAGCACGGCGCTCGTAAAAGGCTCAGAGCCGGCTACCGCAGGCCCATCCACCAGGAGGAGCGACTCAGCCTGGTCAACCGGACTCCGGAACTGGAACCCTAGGAGCCCTGTTGCAACCCTTGCTTCGTGTACCCCCTGTGTGCGCAGGCGAGCAGAGGCAAAGGGGGCCCACGAGTGAGTGCCTAGATTCGTGCACAGGCCGGCAAGGCTGCCGTCGGGTTGCTTTCACCCGCTTGTCTGCGCGGCTCTGCGTGCGCGTACTTACCATAGTCACGCTGCTCAGCAGCGCCAGTGTGTTTAGCGAAAAAATAGGGCTGCCAGGGCAAAGTCGATAGCGTTGAACACCTGTGCCAGCGCGCCGTATCAAGGCCTGATGTGGGCACCGTTGTGGGCAACGCAAGAGCGGCAATTGCGCACTCGGGGTGTTTGCTGACACCTGCGTGACACTGCTGGCTGTGCTGACTATTGGGAACGGCACTTGCAAGCTAAAGACGCGCTTGCCGCCCATTTGTGCCCTGCAGCAACTGCCAGGGCGCGATGGGCGCGTGCACCAGCAAGTCCAAGGTGTCTGAGGCCGAGCCGCTCGGCGCGCACGCGCTGCCTGGCCACCCCAAGCTCGCCGCGCCGCCCGCGGCCGCGCCGCCGGCGGGCGGCCCGCCGTCCGATACGAACCCGGCGCAGCGGCCGGTGCTGTTCGCCAAGCAGCCGCTGACGCCCGGCACGCCGCAGCAGGACACCATCCCGGCCAAGCTGGCCTTTGAGCGCGCGGAGGAGGAGACGCCTGTGCGCGCGCGCGCGCCGCAGCCCGGCGCGTGCACGCCGCCGTCGCCGCTCTCGCAGGCGCGCCCGCCGCCCGGTTGCTGAGGCCTGGGCTGCGGCGCCTGCTCCGCCCCGTGCCAGGTCTGCAGCGCGTGCGCGGCGCCGTGTCAGAGCGCGGCAGCTCTTGGAAGTAGGGGCAGGTCCGGGAGCGGTTTTTGGGTTGAAGCACGAGCCTGCGGGCATGCCCGCACGGCCATGCTGCGCCGTGCACGCAGGGGCAGCCGCGCGGTCGCCGCCAGCGCTGGCGCCGCCCGCGCCCCTCAAGGCCCTGCCTCTCTGGGCGCTGATGCGCGCGCGCCCGCACAGGCGCCCAGCGGGCTGCTGCTACCCGGGCTGGAGCTGCCGTACGCCGCGCCGTTTGTGCCGCCGCCCAGCCTGCCGCCGCCCGAGCGCGCGCCGGGCTGCGCCGCGGAGCCGTCCTGGCGCCCGCAGCGCAGGCGCGCACCGGTGCATGGAGAGCCGTGCACGCGCGGAGTGTTCGCTGGCTGTGCAATGCTTGCCGTCCCTTTTGCGTTGTGTATGCCAGAGACTCTGGGCGCGTGCGCAGCGTGGCGGCCGCCTGCGCCTGGTGCTGAGGCCAGTGTGTTAATACGTGTGCCTCTGCCTCTGGGCGCGCGCCCTAGCGTGGCAGCCGCCTGCGCTTGGTGCTGAGGCGCGCGAGCGCGCCAGGCGCGCGGTGCTGGCGGGCGTGAACTACGCGCGCGACGGCGGCGGCGCCGCGCTGCGCGGCTGCGTGCGCGACGCGCACTGCCTGCACGGCCTGCTGGCGTCGCGCTTTGGGTGCGCGCGCGCGCATTCCCTGCTGTCAAGTTCATGCCTCCATCAGCTTCATCAGCTTCATGCATGCTTAGGCGGCGGGGAGTTCTGGTACATGCATGGGGAGAGCCCTCGGTGTGGCCCCCGGCGCTGACAGAGCCTGCTGCCGCCCGAGTCTTGCGGCGCCCGTCGCCGCACACGGTTCTCACACCGCGCCGCGCCGCGGCGGGCGCACGGCATCTGTTGCAGAGCCTGGTCCTTTAGCTGGGGCGACCGACGGCGCCCTGACATCCCTGGTTAGGGTAAGGGCAGAGGTGATGCATCGGTGCTGCGCGGCACAGGTTCCAGCCCGAGGACATGGTCATCCTGCACGATGAACAGCCGCATGAGGCGTACCTGCCCACCAAGGCGCGCAGTCGGGGCCTGGGCCAACACCGCAGCCTTGGAGCGTCTCACGTGTCACCCTGCCTTGACCTGCGCGCAACGAACCCGCCTCGCCCGAGGCGGCACCAGAGGTTTGGCACATCGCCAAGGGGGCGTCGAAGCTTCGCCAGCCCTCGCGCGCCCTGCTGACACTCCCGTGCACACAGCATGGCGTGGAGGCTGCTCGTGCGGCGCGAGCACGGCAGCGCGCGTGCGGCCGCAGGCGAACCTGCTGGCGGCGCTGGAGTGGCTGGTGGCGGACGCGGCGCCGGGCGACTCGCTCGTGTTTGGCTTCTCCGGCCACGGCACGTCGGGCGCGGCGGATGCGGGCGGCGCCGCGCTGCTGCCCTGCAATTACCGCAAGGCGCGCCCGCGCCCTGCCTCTGGCCTGCAGGCTGGCGAGGTCAGGGGCGCTCCATCCAGCCGCCCTGCGAGTGCGGGCGCTGTGCCAGCTGTGGCCACCTGTGGAGCTGCCCAAAGCTGACAGGACAGAAGTGTGCGTGCTGCGAGTGACCACACCGTCCTGCCAGCGTTGCGAGGGAGGTGGACCACGTGCGCATCAGTGCAGGGTGCTGCGCTAGGCCGGTTCATTGTTCGCTCTGCGCGTTTCGCATGCGCCTGTGCGCGCGCCCTGCGCGAGGCGGCGCGCGCCGAGCGCTCGCGCAAGGCCTGGCCGCGCTCGCCTGCTCCCGGCGCCTGCACAGGCGCGCGCGGCTGGCCTCACCCTACCCTGACGCCCGCCCGCCCGCCCGCGCAGGCGGGCGGCGTGGCGGAGGCGGAGCTGCGCGGCGCGCTGCTGGGGCGCCTGCCGGCCGGCGCGCGGCTGCATGCGGTGGTGGATGCGTGCGCGGGCGAGCTGCGCCTGGGCCTGCCCGCGTGCACGACGACGCGCCCGGACAGCTGGGCGGAGTGGCAGGCGCGCGCCCGCAGGGCAGGGCGTCAGACCGTATACCATGCGCTCCCTGCATAGGGTCACAGCCCCCGCGCGCCCCCGCCAGCAAGCTCACACAGCTGCCGGCGGCACTTCCGAGGTCTGAGGTGCGCTTGTCAAGGTAAGCATCGAAATGCGGTGGCGTCTGGTGGAAAGCAGCCCAGGCAGCCCTCCAGGGCCTCTGCGCGTTTTCCCAGACGCTTGCGGGCCCGGCAGCTGACATCCGCCGTCAATTTTGCAGGCCGACGGATCGGAGCTTGAGTCTTCGGAGGCCGCCGGAGGCGCTGGCGGCAGCGGCGGCGAGATCGTGCTGCTGAGCAGCACGCTGGCCGACCCGGACGAAGCTGACACGGACCCTGAGCCGCAGGCCTTCAGCGCATTTGAGTCGACTGGTGGGCCGCGCCACCGCCGTCCGCCACCTGGCACAGCAGCTGTGTTGCCGCTGTCTGCTGAGTGACATGGCAACGCGCGGCGGTGTGTGAATCGGGGTTCTCGGTGACCATAAGTTAATTTGTGGACGAGAGAGGGCGCTGGGGTGCAGCCAGGCTCGAATGCTGCCAAGCCTTGCGCAACAGGGCGGCGCTCGCCCGGACTGCTGCACTGCATGCATTCCAATAATGTGCGCCGCGCGGCGCGCAGGCGCGGCCACGTTCGCGCTCATCCAGGCGGTGGAGCAGGGCCAGGCGGGCACTTACCAGGCGCTGCTGCGCGCGATGCGCTACTCGCTCAAGAACGGCCCGCAGCACTTCCCTGCCGCGCCGCGCCTGGCGGCGTCCCGCCGCTTTGACCTCAACCGCCCCGTCTGCCTGTGAGCCCGCCGGCGTGCGCAATGCCCCAGGATACGATGACGTCCTGCGGCCCTGTCCAGCGGCCGCCCCGTCCCCCTTCCTTGCTTGCTGCAGGCGTCGTTAACAGTGCCGGCGTGTGGGCCGCGCATGCAGCTTTCTGGGCAGTGGCGCCTGTGAGCATGGCGGTCGCGCCACATGCATGCGGTGCAAACGTGACTGTCATGGTCTGGGGATGTTGATTTTGGAAGAGCGGCGGGTGCATGGCAGTCACGTCTGCCATCGCATGGGCCCTGCCTCCCCCAGGGCTGTAGATGCGGTACCTCATGAGCTGAGTGACGCAAATGGAGGCCTGTGATGACATGAGCCAGCTCACATAGCGCGGAGGCTTGCCAATGTGCCAGGGAATAACGGTGACATTTCAGGGCGCGTCGCACCAGAAGGTGTTAACTTGCAATGTTAGGTAGGTCAGGTGTCAAGGGCTGTTGTGGCCCCCGTCCCGCAGCGTGCATCCCTGTTCTTTTTAATTCAGTGTACATCCTTGGTCTTTTTGGAGTTTTATTAGGTGACAAGCTTACTGAATGTGCGAGCGCGCAATGATGGTTCACCTGTCTGGCAGAGGAGGGGGTCGACAGCGCCAGAGCGCCACCACCCGCCTGCTACCATGCGCTGGGTATGCAGCGTCGCAGGATGTCACACACGCACTCAGAGACTAATTGCGCTAGGACTGTAAACCTCGGACGCTCGCCCTGAACCCGACCACGCCTTATGCCGCCGTCACATGAGGTTGCCGCCCATGAGGCCGCCGCCGTAGGGCCCGTCGATGCACGCCCGGAACAGCGCCGCAAACGGCTCGCCCAGCGCCGCGTCGTCCGCCTTGATCGTGACCGAGGCCAGCGCGCCCGGCTTGCTCACGATCGCCTCGACCAGGATGCGGCCCGCGCCGGCCGCCGGCTGCGCGTGGAAGTAGAAGCGGTACATGGGCGGCGCGCCGCCGGACGCCATGGTCGCGATGCCGCGCGCCGCCGCGTGCCGGCAAAAGTCCTGCGCCGCGCGGCGCCAGGCGCTCAGCGCTGCCGGCACATGGAGGCTGTGGAAGGGGCGTGCGCGTCAGGCGGGCGGCGCGGAGCAAGTGGCTGCAGCGGAGAGCAACAAGGACTTGCAGCGCTGCGCCTGTGTTTAGGCCGTCCCCAACCCCCTTCTCCCCCAGCCAGGGGCCCTGCAAGCGCGCGCCGCATGCAAAGTGGCATGCGCGGGCCATGCCAAGGGCAGCGAGCAGCACGTCATGGCTTGTTCGGGACCCGGAGTGGCTGCAGGCCGCCGCGCGCCTGGTGCGCGTTGGCCTCCAGCGCGGCGAGCGTGGCGGGCGACAGCCCGTGCGTGAACCGCGCCGCGACCGGCATCGCCACCCACCGCGCCTGGAAGTCCGCGGGCGCGAGCGCCGGCGCGGGCGCCAGCGCCAGGGGCGGCGGCGGCGCCGCTGCCGCCGGCGCCGCCGCGTCCAGGCCAAACAACCCGTCGCTGCTGGCGCCGTCGGCAGCCCCGCTGCCGACGCCGCCCCCGCTGCCGGCGCCGCCCCCGTTGCTCCCGCCGCCGGCGCCGCCCAGCAGGTCGTCCAGGCCCAGCAGGTCGCCCGGGGCCGCCGGCGCGGGCGCCGCGGCGGCCGCCGCTGGCGTGCTGCTGGGCCGCGCTGCGCGCGCGGCAGCAGCAGCACGGGTCACAGCAGCTTATGCTCGGCTACCTTGTTACAAACCACAGCCTGAGCCCAGCGATGTCGGCCTGCATCGGCCTCAGCGCACCAACTGGCGCAGCAGCAGCGCGCATTGCTGCACAAGGGGGTACCCCAGCGCACGCCACCCTCAGGGCAGTGGCACACACACCAGCCGCCGCGGCGCATGGTCCCCCTCTCAGCACGCCTCTGCGCCTCACGTCGCCGCGAGCGGGTGCTGGAAATCTTACCGATGCAGTCGCTGAGCAAAAAGTTGGCCGACACCCTCAGGTGAGAAGACCGCACGGGCCCCAGGTGCGGCGCGAGCACCTGGGGACGAGTTGGCGGAGACGTCTATGAGCGACTCCTCCTGCTCCTGCGCGCTCAGCAGCGCGCTGCCCTCGTCCACGCCGGCAGCCGCCGGCGCCGCGCCCGCCGCCTGCCGCGCCGCCCGGGTCAGCCGGCCCATCGCCCGGCACGCATGGGGCCGCGCAGGGCGCCCTCTCCTGGCCAGAATTAAGCTCACACGGCGGCCTTCCCCACAGCTTGGGGCGGCCAGGCATGCTGGCGGTGCCAGAGGCTGCGCTGCGCAGGGCGATCCGCCGCGCCGGGCAAGCCTGCATGCGCGGGCCATGCGCAGGACGCCGAGAGCGCGCGCGGTAGCGGCGGCCGCGGAGCCCAGGCGGGCGCGCGCGCGCGTGTCTGCAGCGCGTGCGGGTTGCGCACGGGGGGGCCGGCGGCGGGCTCCTCGGCCAGCGGCGCGTGCGGCGCGGGCGGCACAAACGTGGCCGACGGCGCGCGCAGGATGACCGCGAGCGAGTTGAACTCGTCGAAGATGCGGTCGCGCAGCTCCGCGCTCTGGTCCTCCGCAAACGCGGCCAGCGCGGGCGCGGGCGCGGCAACCACCGCGGCCGCCTCCGCCACGCCCGTGCGCAGCAGCCTGCCGGGGGCCACCCGATGTTGGTTCAACGGGCGCATGCGGGACCCGCAGCCATGGGTCGTGCCTGAGCCAGGTCAGCGGCGGTGCGCCGGCTCGTTGCGGAGCACCAGCTTGCCTGGAACGGGTGGCCGGCACGTCTGGACATTCTGCAGGTCCGTCTCATGCATGCAAGTTGATGGGTTAATGGGGAGTGCACCGGACTGCGTTGCTGGCTGCCAGGCCAGAGGGCCTTCACATGCTGGGCCTGCGACACCCGCGCGCCGCGCCACGTTTGACAGACTGCCAGACACAGCTTGCGCTGCATGCGCAGGTGCGCCCCCACACACAGAGCTGCGTGCCTCCGGCAAACAGGCCACACGGCCGCGGATGCGGCGGCGGGCCGCGCAGCGCGCCTATAGTAGAGCAGCCCGCGGTCGTGCACGTCTTGGTTGCCGTCGGCGGCCGCGGCGGCCAGCACGGCGCCCAGCACGCGCTGGCACTCGGGCGGCCGCTTGAAGAAGAGGCGCGCGGCCGCGGTCAGCAGCGCGAGCCGCACGCGCACGGCCTCGCCGCCAAAGTCGCCCGCCAGCGCCTCCAGCAGGTACGGCGCGTCCTGCGCGCCGCCCTCGCTGTACTTCATGTTGAGAGTGGGGTAGGGTTGGGGCGGCATCGCCAGGCAAGTGCTGCGTCCTGCAGGCGCCCCGAGTGTGAGTCCCCGGTGCCGGGGGCGCGCCGGGCGAGCGCACCCCCGGGATGCACCAGGCCGCGCAGTGCTGCCGGCAGCCTGGTGGTACTGGACGCGGCAGCGGGGCTGGTCGTGTCTGCAGCCTCTTCTGACCACGCATCGCAGTGCGCAGCAGGCGCCTGCAGTGTCAGGTCTGGGGAAGGCGGGCCCCTGCCGGGAGCGCTCCCGCGCAGCCGCGGCGCGCCGCGCTAGCGCCAGGGGAGTGGGCGCATGCAGCGCACCTGGATGCTCTCCCCGTAGTGGCCCAGGATCCACACGAAGGCGGCTTTGGCGTCCGGCTCCTCCAGGTCCTGCCGCGGGTTGCGCCCCTCGAGCGCTCACACTACTTTACTGCCACGCTGACATTACCGCTGTGAAAGCAGGCCAGCGTGTGCAGACCTCAGAAGGTTTCCCACCAGAATGCCTACTTAGCATCTGGCACCAACCAGCACAATTACCGCGCACAAGCAAGGTGGTAGGCAAGGCTGAACGTGCCGCCTGTCCATGACGAAACAAAGGAAGCCTCAGCGGAGCTGAGTGGGGCAACAGCTCTCCTCGCAATGCGTGCCACACAGGGACGCCTGGGGGGTAGCGCGCCTGGGGGGAGATGCCGGATACCGACGCGACGCAGGCCTCTGCGGCGTCCGGGAAGCGCCGCATCAGGTCGCGGACCTGCGCGGTCCGCGCTGGGTGCGCACGGGCACTTGGCCGGCAATGGCAACGCAAGTGCCAGGGCGCCGCAAGCGCGCGCGACGAGCGCGCTCGGCAGAGCGACTGGGCGGCAATCACAGTATTGGACAGCATGCTGCAAGGGCAGGATGTATCATGCGGGCTGAGCCGCGCCTGGATGACTGCCTCGGCCGTCACAAAGGGCTTGCCGGTGTCCAGAAACCCCAGCAGCCGCTCAACGACGCCCTCCACATCTTGCACCTGCACGCGGCCCGGCCCTTACGGATCACCAGCCTTCGGGCACTGCAAAGTGGCGCGCCGCACCAAACGTCCATGCTGTGCACGGAGAAGCCTCAATGAGGGAGCACCAATTTATCTTGAAATTCAGCTCATATTTGAGCTTGTGAGAGCACAGTCTAACCGATGCATCGGTGCGGTGATAATGCGCTTGATCACGCGTGTCGGGAACGGCCCAGGAGAGCATCCAGCCCCGCCCCTGCATGACAAGCCCGCGGCAGCCGCGGAGCGGCCGGGCGCGCGCACGTCCAGCGCGATGCGGCCGACCGCGCGCACAGCCTCTCGCGCGAGCTGCTCGTCGATGTCGCCCACGTACTCGCTGAGCTCGGTGATGATGGCGTGCGCGTTGTCAGAGTCCGCCACCGCCGCCAGGATCTCCAGCTTCAGCGACTTTATGTAGCTGGGCTCGTTCTGCCGGCAGAAGAAGGTGGTGTAGGCCTGCGCGCGCGGCCGTGCCACCGCCTCGGCTCCTGCACCCTCATGCTGCACGTGATATACCCTACCCTACCCTACCCTACACTAACCCACCCTGAACTTCGCTTCATGCACCATGCGTGGCGCCCGAGCAGCGTCGCGCGAGGTCGCGCCCGAGCGCCGCTAGAGAGAGGGCTGGGGGTACAGCTCCAGAGTGGAACAGCCCGCCGCGCGCGCTCGCCGCCGTACCCTGGCTGGCGCAGGGGCAGGGACCCCAGGGCCGCGCCTGGGAGAAGAGGCTGGGGGCGCGCTGCGCGAGCAGTAGGAAGTGCGCGAGCACCGCGTACGCGGTCTCGTAGTGGTCGCGCGACATCAGCGTCTGCAGCGGCTCCTTGATGCGGTCCAGCACCTGCCGCGCCGCTCCGGCTCACGCGCGCGCGGGCGCCAGCCCCCGCTCGATGGCCGCCCGGGGGCCTGTTACCTCTCGCGCTATGCGAAGGCATGAGAATGTGCACGACGATGCTGTGCGTGGACGCTTTAACAGCGCCGTCCGCGCTGCGCCGTCAACCTCTGCAGCCCCAACTCGATCCCCATGCAGCCCCCTGCGTGCCACGACGCGCTGCTGCCTGGCAAGGCGCGCGCCGCGGGACGGCCGGGCCGCGCCTGCTGGTGCGTGGCGGGCATGGTGAGCGTGAGGTGCAGGAAGAGCTTGACGGTGGCCATGACCACGGCGCTGTTGGAGTGTGCGAGGCGGTCATCGAGCGCGTTCATGACGTCGAACACCTCCTGCTCGCCGCTGGGCTGGTAGCCGCTCACCGCCTCCAGCACCTGGCACTGCGCCCACTCGCTGAACTCCTGCGCGCGCGGCCGCCGCAGGCCGTCCTCAGCGCGGGGCAGCGCGGCGCGGCGCCTTGCGACGCCCGGCGCGCTCGCGGCGGGCTGAAGGGGCCGCCGCCCACCCGGCGCGCCAGGCACGGCGCGCGCGCAAGCATATCCTGGCCCCATTGCACCGCTGTTGCGTCCCCGGACCACAGGGAGCCCTGCTCACATGCGGCAGGGGAGGGGCGTGGGTGCGGCCGGCCATGCGCTCGGCGCTCGGGGCAGGCCTGCGCGGGGCGCACCTTGATGCGGTTGAGCAGCGGGATGACGACGCCGCGCGAGGAGAAGCTCTGCGCCCGGCCGGCCTGCGGCCAGGACACACCCAGTATTGGTAACCCTACACCAACCTGCCCCATGGCCCTCATGGCCAACAAGCTGCGGGTCGCTGCTGTCTCGTGCGGGGCGCGCAAGCACTCCTGTGACAGTGCCAGCTTGCCTGCAGCCAGCTGCAGGCGGGCGCTTGCTACGCCGCACACCCGCGCCGGCACGCCGCTCCCTGTAGAGCAGCATGATAGACCAGGCAGGTCGTCGCAGAGCGGCGAGCATGCCGGACCGGCAGCAGCCGGCAGGTGGAGCGGGCGCCGGCAGCAGCGCATGCGGCCGCCTCGCGGCAGGGGCGGCGGTGACAACCCCCCGCGACACCCACTCACGGGCGCAGCCCCACCCTGTGCGACCGGCCCACGCCCTGCAGCGCACGTCCTGGGCGACCGGTGCCTGCGAACGGCCCCCGGGGCACGCCTGCTGCAGGACGGTCATGCAGTTGGCCACCACCTGCGCGTCCGCGTCGCGCGCCATCATGTCCCGCAGCGCGTCCAGCATCGCTGCGCGCAGGCGCGCCAGTCACGCCGGGCGCCCCAGCGCCCGCTCGAGGCGGCTTGAACGGAGAGTGAAGCCGCGTCCGCCGCCCAGGCTCCGGCTGCCTCTATGCATGCCTGGCAACCCGATCAGCTTGAGCCATGGGATGTACCACGAGCGTGTCGGTGTCACGCTGCACCCCTGTCGCCAGGCGTGAGGCATGCGCGCTAGCATGCATGCGTCCCAGCACATGCGGCCCTGGACGGTGCCTGTCGCTGAGACGGCGCGCAAACGCACACCTGGCCAGCATCATTGACAGCTGGGAGCACAAGGTCTGGGCCTCCGCTGGCAGGTCTAGGCCTCCGCCAGCGCTGACAAGCCGCAGCGACCCGGTGTTCGGGCGCGGCTGTGGCAACAACGTGGCCCCCGGCGGGGCTGCGCGGCGCACCGGCGTTGAGCACGGCTGCGGAGTCCAGGTGGTATACCTTGAGCACGCCCATGACCGCAGTGCGCCGCACGTACGGGTGCGCGTCCGTCAGGCCCTGCTGTATCGGCGACATCTGCGCGCGCCCAGATCGCCACAGTCGCAGGCCCGTGCGCCCTCACAAGGTCGAGCGCTCGAGCCGCGCGGCCGTGTCCCCGAGGCGCTCCGCAGCGTGCGGCTGGCGGTGCTGCGCACGGAGGGCGCTCACTGGTGCCGTCCAGCCCGCGCCTGCAGGCCTGGTGACGCACACAGCGTGCTGGGCTGGAAAGCACCAAAGCAGAGCAATACAGACCCCGCCGCGCCGCTCTGCGCACGAGCGCCCGCGGCCGCCTTGAAGCGCGGTGACACCGCTGTGCAGCGGCCCGCGCACCAGGTACTCCACGAGGTTGGCGACGCGCAGCTGGCACAGCGAGCGCAGCGCGAGGCCGCGGATGGTGGGGTCCTGGTCGCGGCAGTCCTTGGTGAGCAGGTTGATCGTGAGCAGCGTGAGGTCCGGGTTGGCCTGCGCATAGGTGCTGATGAACAGGTACAGCATCTTCTTCAGCACCACGTCCTCCGCGCTGGCCACCGCGCACGTCATCACCTGCGCAGATCGCCCAGCACAGGGGCCTGTTGTCTGAACGACTTGATGCGCATGCGTAAAGTGTAATTTGCTCCAAGCCGGGCACCAGTGCCCGCCCTCAGCGCCAGCGCGCCTGCATAAAGAGGCTGGACATGTCGATGCCGATGGTCATGTAGTTTATTACTTTCTTAAATACGTCCCGCTTGGACGCCAGGACCGCCTCGCTCTTGGCATTGCCGGTCGTGGCCAGCGTCGCCAGCGTGGCCCGGATCTCGCCCAGCTCGCCCCGCGCCTTTGGCGCCATGGCAGGCGAGCCCGGCGCGCTTTCTTGTGTTTAGTGGGCAATTACGCGGGGCTAGTATTCTGCACCGCTGTATCACTTTGTTCAGTAAAGCTATATGCAATAGTTATGATGTCAAAAATGATATATATATTTGCAACTTTAGCTGGGAGAAACCTTCCCGTTTTGGCACAAACATATGCTATGTAGCACGCTGTGAATAGGCACCGCATAGAAAGTTGATGGCGATGCTGACTCTCGGTGACCTCATTGCAGTCACAGGCTACAAGCACACAGCATCATTGAGCCTGTTCAGCAAGTTGCTGAGCACTGCACTGCACAGCATCGCTATTAGTCACATGGGCGTGGCAGGACAGGCCCTACGTGGCCATGTGGCCAAAGTAAAGCCTGAAATGAAGACACCGCAAATCATGGCCGGCATGACTGTCGACACAGTAACTCATCCTCGCTGGCTGCGCGGCCAGCCGCGGCCTCCCCGCAGCCTCCCCCAAGAGCATGCTCAGTCCAAGAAGTTGGCGGCCATGGCGCGCTCCGCGTCCGCTGCCTTGCCGGCGCCCGCGCCGCCAGCAGCGGCGGCGGCGCCGCCGCCGCCGCCGCCGCCGCCGCCCTCGGCGCCAGCAGCTCCGCTCAGGTCCGCAAGCGTGCCCGTGCTCAGGTACTCGTCGATCTGCATGGCAGGCGCACACGGTGGCGCACACATTCATTTGCCCTAGTCATCACATCAAGGAAGCCCCAGCCACACTGAGTTTACGCTGCGCTCGCCGGCGAGCGCCAGCATTCCAGACGCATAAACATCCAGCGCATGCGCTCAAGCGCCGCCGGCGCGCCTTTTTCACGGTGCCCTTGCCGACGCCCTTGATGTGCGCCAGGTCCTTGCCCTGCTTGATGGCATCAGGGAAGTTGGCAATAGCCTCGGCGGATTTCTTGGCGGCGCGCGACGGCCACACGTCGCCTGCCGGCAAACCCCAGCATCAGTGCATGCCAAGCACAGACAGGCCGGCAGAGGTGTGTGGACACAGAGGAGCGGTGCCATGGAGCAAAGGCTGCATGCACAGTACAGCAACACCCACGGCTGTTATCGGCCCTGGGCGCACGGAGAGCGCGCCAGGGCCTGCAAGAGGTAGGACAGCGGCAGCACGATGGCCCCGAGCGGCGCAGGGCGCGCGGAACGCGCTCGGGTTGTGGAGGGCATGCCGCGCCACGCAGGCTGCCAGCACGGCGCAAGTGGGGCGCCTGCGGGCGGAGCGCATGCGCGCCTCGGGCCTCGAGCGCGGCTGCCAGCTCCAGGAAGACGTTTGCCATGGCCTGGTTGGGGCCGTCGGTGACGGGCGCCCGCCCAGGACCAGTGAGGTCCTTCTTGGCGCCCTCCTGCGAGCGGCCCGCCCCACGCGAGCTTCATCACGGCCGGCGCCAACGCGAGCAAGGCGGTGGACGCCGCGGCGCGCTGCGCACATCACAGGGCGGGCGGGCGGCACCCCAAAGAGCTCCTCCGGCGTCTTGAAGGCGATGCCGACCTTCTCCGCGAACACCCTGTGCGCGGGTCAGCGGCAGCCCGGCGTCACCGGCGGCGGCTACACGCCATGCTGGACCAGTCTGCTCCCTGCAAGCATAGACCTGCACACATTATTTCAAAGTGTGCTTCTTCAGTGGCATTCTGGCCAGGCAGATGAGGCTGGGAGTGAGGTTGTCCCTCAACAGGCAACCAACCATAGGCCTGGCCCCGGCCCGCACTTGTCAGAGTCGCTGAAGTCGAGCTTGCGGCCCGCAGCGTCCCCCACAAAGAAGCTCGCAGACAGGTCTGCGCCAGGGCGGGAAGCTTCTGCAGTCAGGCCTGGAACACACGTCTGCAGGTCCTGCTAATATGCAAATGATGACCCGAAGCGCAGTCATGAGCGCATGCAGACTGCAGGTCAGGCAGCCGGCGGTGACAATGTACGTACCGTGCGAGCATTTGGCAGGTGCAGTCCACTGTCCAGTCACACGCATGTACACACTCTCGCCGTGCACTTCCACAGCAGTCTTACATACATGTCAAGCGGCGCACGCAAGCCCACACGCCCGCCTCCATGGCGTCCCTGGCAGCCTGCGTGATTGCCAACGACCGGGCTGGGGCAAGCACGTGTTGAGAAGAGCACCTGGCACCGCGCCGGCGTTGAGCTCGTCCACAAAGAAGCGCCACATGCCCGTGTTGGGCTTGCGGTAGATGTCCTCTTGCGTGGCCATCAGCACCGTGACATCCGCCAAGCCCATCTGCATCACACAAGTACGACGTCAGCACTCGACTGTGGCGCTGCGAGCACACTGCTGGTGGGTGAGGCAGACACAGCCGAGCAGATGCAAGCATGACCAGACAGGTGAGAGAGGGCAGCATGCAAGTCAGCGCGAGCGCATTGACTGCACGCAGCGCCGCCCCAGCCAAGCGGCGCTGCCACCCATGACGCCAGGCTGCTGCCCGCAGCCAGCGCGACGCGCACCCCGGCAATGAAGTTCTCTGCGCGCTGCCGCACGTTCCGCGACTGCTTGCCCGCAAGCGTCTTGCCGACGCCCTTCTGGTTGCTGCGCACCCCGGCGCATTGTCAGTGACTGTAGGCAGCGCACGTAAGACAGCGAGGCAGCAGCAGAGTGCCACCGCTGTGCGAGGCGCGCGCCTGAACACGACAATCTTGAAGCCCTTGGCGTGCAGGTCTTTCACCACCTTGTACACATTCTTGTTGAAGGGCTTCCAGTCGTCTGCGTTTATTGCAAACCTGGCACTCGACTTTTTAGCGACGAGCGTGTCGTCCTGTCGCGTGGAAGGGCTCAGACACAAACAAAACGCGGTGCGCTATACTGCAAGTGCACCTTGGGCCTACATCTTTTTTACTGCACAGACCGGCACAAGGCAGTGCAAAAGCTGCAGCGGCACAAGTCAGTGCGCACAAAGTCGAAGGCCGCAATCTTCTCCCCGGGCGCAAATGTGTAGGCAACGCCATCTGCATTATGCGCCTTGTGCCTGCGAGGAGCGGCACCCGTCACGTGATGCTTCTGCAACCGCTTGCTCATGAGACAGCATCAGTGTGAAGTGCAGCAGCGCAAACCTGACCCTCCTGCAACAGCACGAGTCCCCAAGACGAGCGCACCGGTACAGCAGCGAAGGCTCCTTCACAGACCACAGGTCCTGCAGCTCCGTCGAGATCTTCACCTCCTCCTTGGGCTTGCGAGCCTTTTTGGCCTTGGGCTTGTCCTCCGCATAGTCCTCATCCTCCCCGGCCTCGTTGTGGAGGTCCTCCTGCTCCCTCTTCTTTGCCCTGCATTGCAAACGCTATCAGGCCTAGCAGCGCTGTCTTGCCCACGCGCTGCGTCACCACTGACCACCATTACCTGGGTGGCATGTCAGTGGTTGCTCATCACCTGCTCTTCTGCTCTGCCGCTAATCTCTATGCACAAACGAGCACACTTTAGCACAGACTACACAGTCGATGGCCCAAGCTTCTCTGTAGGACATACCCATGCAATGACAACAGCTATTATAATGCCCCCAGTGTGCCCCAAAAATGTGAACCCGGCTTTCGAGGCTGAAACTTGTTTGAAGCGGAAGCCTGCTCCTCCTGTACGCCTGAGGTAATGTGCAGCTCCTGCCAGACAAAGCTTGTGCAGAGGGGACGCTTGTCAAGTTGATAGCCTCTAGACAGCTAGACTTGTGCAGCAGCGGCTGATTGTACAGGGCAAGATGCCGCGTGCGCAGCCGCCGCAGGAGGCCAAGGTGAAGCTTGAGCAGGCGGTCATCAAGGAAGAGTGCGCTGTGCCAGTCGTGAAGGCGGAGAGCTCAGCGCCAGGTCCTAAGGCTGAGCAATCCACAGCAGAACTGCCTGTTGCGCTCAGTCAGAACCCGACGCCCTTCCCAGACCTGCTGCGGCCGTCCCCCAAGGAGTGTACGGTGCGTCTCCCAGGATTGTATCCTGCGACGTGCTTGCGCACGCCTGTTACAAACTTGTATACACACCGCCAGTCACGTATGCCGTCGAGAGCGGGCAGCTTGCAGGCGGCACGGGATGCACTGGCGGCGCTGCACGGGGAGCCAGAAGTCGCGAGCCACTTGCAGCACTCAATACTGGATTCTCTGGTGTGCCTTCTGCGCAGCAAGCTCGATTGCCTCTGTCACGCCTGAAGGGAGGGCACAGACAGGGGAGGTGCCGTGTGCAGGTCCGCACATTACTGTCCCAGAACACCACGGACGCCACCTCGCACCGCGCGTTTGCGGCCCTGAAGGAGGCCTTGCCCACCTGGGAGGCCGTGCGCTTGGCTGAGCCAGGCGCGGCCTCCCCTTGCAGCTGCTCTGCCTGTGTGCACAGCCGCCCGCCCGCTCTCACTAACACTTGCGAGGTTATCTGTCGTGCAGACGTCGCCCTGTCGAGCCCGACGAGGTGCGGACCGCGCAGGCGTGGTGGAGGCCGCGATACGCGTCGGCGGCCTGGCCGACGTCAAGGCGGCCAGGCTCCGCGACATCCTGAACACGCTCGTGGCCGAGCGGGGCGAGTGCAGCCTGGAGCACCTGCGCGAGCTGCCAGACGACGACGTGAAGGCGCAACTGATCAGGCGCGCAGCACGTGGAGGCACAGCGCCGCGATGGCATTGCCCGCTGCGCTGGCAGTGACAAGGCGGTCGCATGCAGCCGTGCATGCCTGGAGTTCTCGTCCACGGCGGCCAGTCGCAGCCTTTGCTCAGTGCCTAGTTCGGCTTCCCGACAGAGGGGGAAGCGGCGCGCACAGGTTCAAGGGCGTGGGTCCGAAGACAGTGGCCTGCATCATGATGTTCGGCATGCAGGTGACGCCGGCCCTGCTTATATGACGGCAGTGCTGGCTGTCACCTTGACCTTGCTGCCACTGCAGCCCTGCCGCTGTTGTTAGGCACCAGCAATAGGGGGGCATCGCGGCAGAGGTTCGAGTTCCCGGTGGACACGCATGTCTGGCGTATCACCAAGGCGCTGGGCTGGGTGCCGCCGCGCAGCACGCGCGAGCAGGCCTACCTGCACCTGAACGCGCGCGTGCCGGCGCCTCTGAAGTGCGCACGAGCAGGCCTCCTGGTGTCCTTGCCTGCGCATGGCCCACCCACAGCAGCATGCTGTGGCGAGCGTGCACCAACATGTATCAGCCAGACTCGTCGTTGGAGGTCCAAAAAGGCTCCCCGTTGCTCCCCATTGTTATGATGCAGGCCCCTAGCCTCTGCGGTAGTGCAACAGCCAGGCGGGCGGCGCAGGTACGCCCTGCACGTGCTGCTTGTCGAGCACGGCAAGCGCTGCCCGCGCTGCGCCAAGATCCCCGGCCGGCCGCGGAAAGAGCCCTTGGGCGCCTGCCCCCTGCCGCACGCGCACAAGCAGCCGGCTGAGCAGCCTGCAGGCGAGGCATGCGCGGCAAGCACGCTCCAGAAGGCGAGCGATGGCCGGCCTGGCAAGCCGGCTCGGACCGCGGGCAGGGGCAAACGCAAGGCGCCCAGCTGATACCGCTGGCTGATCAGTGTGTGTTGTTTCTTTTACATGGGGCGTCTCGTGTGCTGCCAAGCATGTTGCCAGGCTCTCATTCGGCCGCAAAGGGGGGCACCCATATCGTATTGTGCACTATATGATGCCGACCGTCAAGTACACGCAGCTATAGGTCTCAATCTCCTCATTGTTTCGCATGTGGGTTGCCTAAACTTATATCCGCATTCGTTAGGCGCCTTTGAATGCGCTATACATGATCGCATGATCACAAATGATGACCTGTAAGTGAATACTGTATTGTTTTCCTCACACCATGCTGTGTACGCATCGAGCAGTACAGACAGGGTGCACATTGTTTGTCACCTTGCACAACGTTGCCAAACCAGGGGTGCTTTTGTGTTATGGATGCTGCGAAACATACACTTGTCTGCTCAGGATCATCACACCATCGATACAATTGCTCGCTCTGTTCCACGAGTCTGTGCTTTTAATGCAGTCTCCATGTAACAGAATTGAGTACACCGCAATGCTCCACATGCGTTGTGGCCCAATGACATTTGCGAGCAGCCAACAGGTCATGCCACTGAATACAACGTGCAGATGGCACAACACTGGCAAAACAACCATGTGCGTGCGTCCTGGCACTATTCGGCGTCCATGTCTCCGCCGATGTTGAGCACAGCCATGAATGCCTGCATTAGCATTGCCCAGAGCTCAGTACGCTACACTGGTACGCTCCACGCAGAAGCAGGAGAGCAGGGGCCGGCTCTCACCTCCTGGGGCACTTCCACGGTGCCCAGTGTCTGCGGGGCAGCGCACGTGCGGTCAGTAAGACAGCAATGCCTTCTGCCAAGCAGGCGGTCTCGTGCATGGTGTGAGGCACACAGAACGGATGTGCTGGCACCTTCATGCGCTTCTTGCCCTTAGCCTGCTTCTTCAGCAGCTTCTTCTTGCGCGAGACGTCGCCGCCGTAGCACTTGGCCAGCACGTCCTTGCGCAGCGCTGCCAGGCGCAACACCGTAAGTTCAATCAGACTGCCAGCCGCCTTTCGAACGCCCCCGCTCACTGCAAAAACACAAAAACGGGCGCGCTTGGACCTGGCGGGCCCCGCCCTCACGGCGCGCGCCGGCAGGGCCCGCGCCCGGCCACGCCCACGCAACGGGGGCGCACCGGAGATGGCCTCGGACGCGATGACGCGCGAGCCAATGGCCGCCTGGATCGGGATCCGGAACTGCTGGCGCGGGATGAGCTCCTTGAGCTTCTTCACCAGGCTGCGGCCCACGCGGTACGCCGCGTCCCGGTGCACGATCGACGCCAGCGGGTCCGCCACCTGGCCGGGCCGGGCAGCCGGCCGCACGGTCGGCGCTGCTCTGAAGCGCGCCTGACGTCTACAGGCTAGGTTTGCACAAGAGGCGGCTTCGTCTTCCTGATGCTCGGCTTGCTGAGTCAGGCTGAGAATGCAGACAAGCGTCACCGACACGGCGCGTGCGCGTGGCAGCGGTGCTGCGCACCTCGTTGTTGATCTTGATGTCGAGCCGCACGAGGTCGTTCTTGCGGTACCCTGTGATGGAGTACTCCATGGACGCGTACCCCTTGCTGCGGCTCTTCAGCTCATCAAAGAAGTCTGTGACAACCTGCGCCATGAGTGAACGTCCGTCAACTACCCTTTCACACGCAGCCTCTCCGCCTCACACATGCGTCAGGCACACTGGGACCTGGACCCGCTCCGACAGGCAGCGCCGGACTCTGCTTCAGCAGGCGGCATAGGGTAGGGTAGGGTGGTCGCGGCGGCGCGCCTCGGCCAGCGGCAGGTTGTACACGAGCGTGGTGCGGGCCTCGGTGAGGAAGGCCATGTCCACGTACTCGCCGCGCCGCTGCTGCGCGAGCTCCATGAGCGTGCCCACGTAGTCCTTGGGCGTGATCATCTCCAGCCTGCGCGCCCGGCGCCCGCCTGGCCCGCCGCGCCCCCGCCCGAGCGCGCGCCGAACCGTGCTTGGAAAGCCCCCTTGCTCCCGGGGTCAGCATCGCCCCGCACGCCCTCCCAGTGCATGCCCAGGCCCAGCCGGGCGCCGCAACGGGCGCGGCCGTCCGGCCGCGCGGCCGCGCACCGCACGTACGGCTCGCGCAGGTCCTGGTGGCTGTCGGGCAGCTCGCAGGGGTTGTCGATCAGCAGCTCGCCGCCGTCGCCGCCGGTGCAGCGGTACACGACGGTGGGCGCGGTGATGATGAGGTCCAGGTTGTACTCGCGCTCCAGGCGCTCCTGCACGATCTCCATGTGCAGCAGGCCCAGGAAGCCGCAGCGGAAGCCAAAGCCCATGGCCGAGGACACCTGGCCGCGGCGCGGCGGGCGCCCTCAACCCTAAACCCTACCGGCAAGGCGCGCGCGTGCGTGGCACGACGCGGGCGCGCCTGCATGCGGGCGTGCGCGTGCCCCTTGACCGCCGCGTGTGCCACCGCACCCAGCCGCGGCCCGGGCCCTCGGCCGGGCGCCCAGCAACTGGGTGCGCATCGCCAACAGGAGGACATCCACACGCGCCCAGCACACTGCGTCCTGCAGCACCGCCCCGCGGCGAGCATGCGGCCCACACCATGCCTTGGTTCCATGCCTTGCCTGGCGCCGCGCATGCGCGCCTGTGGGTCGGCAGGCATGCCTGGGCGCGCGGGGCTGCGCGCACCTCGGGCTCGTACACGAGCGCGGCGTCGTTCAGCTGCAGCTTGCCCAGCGCCTCGCGCAGGTCCGGGAAGCGGTCCGCCTCGGTCGGGAACAGGCCGCAGAACACCATCGGCTGCACCTCCGCGTACCCGCCCAGCGCCTCTGCCGCGGGCGCGCGCCTGCGCAGGCGCCGCCGCCGCGTCACACCGCGCCCGCATCCGCCCGGCTGCCAGGCGGCGCTCCCAGGGAGCGGGGACGGTCACGGCACTGCCCAGCTCTGGCGCCGCTGCCCATGCAGGCACGCGTGGTGCGGCCATGGCAGTCCGGTCCGCGCACGTCGCCCTGGCTACACCACGCCCGCGCCGGGCGCTTGCTTTAGCGTGATCGTGTCGCCGACGCGCGCATCCGCCACGGCCTTGATGCTTGCAGCGAGGTAGCCGACCTCGCCCGCGTACAAGGCGTCCACCTGCGCGGCTCACACATCGCTTCGGCCCACGCGCGGAGCGCTTTCGACAGGCGCACAACAGTCACCCAAACAGTGACCCGTCGGGCGTCCCGCCGCGGCAGCTGAGCCTACTCGCGCGCGCGCGCGCGCGCGCGCGGCGCGCCCCACAACCAGCAGCGGGGTCGGCTGCGGGCGCGCGCGCGCGGGCAGGCGCGCGCCTGCACGGGCTTGGGCGCGAGCACGCCCAGCTCGTCCACCTGGTACTCCTTGCGCGACTTCATCAGCTTCACGGTGTCGCCCACGCGCACCGCGCCGTCCACGACCCGGAAGTACACGATCACGCCCTGCGCGCCGCGCGCGGCTGTGGCGTCAGGCGCGCTGATGCACATGCGCAGCCCGGCGTCCTCCTCGAATGCTATTGGAGCTGCTGGCTGCGGGCGCCTGCCAGGGCGGATGTGAATTGGCAAGGATGGCGGGACGCGTGCAAGGGCCCGCACTCTGGCGTGGCGAACCCCGCGTGGCAGGGTGCGCCCGGCAAGACCCTGTAATTCAACTAGGGTATTCAACTAGGGTCTAGCAGCCGGGCGCGCGCCTTGTAGGGGTCGTAGTAAGAGTCGAAGATGAGGGCGCGCAGGTCCTTGTCGCGGTTGTCGGCCGGCGCGGGGATGCGCGCCACGATCGCCGCCAGGATCTCGTCGATGCCGATGCCCTGCTTGGCTGACGCGAGGACGGCGCCGCTGCAGTCCAGGCCTATGACCTCCTCCACCTCCCGCTTCACGCGCTCCGGCTCGGCGCCTGCCGCCCCAACAAGGCGCTCAGCGGTCTGCCTGATTATTATCTGCATTAGAAGCACCTTCCCATGCTCCATCCATGTAGAAAATCCGTTGCAGAGTGCTGGCACAGTGGTTGCAAACTGACCTTTCTTGAGTGTGGGCGAACGCACCCACACCAGACAGGGGCGCACCCGGCAGGTCGACCTTGTTCAGGACGACGATGATCTCCAGCTCGTTGTCCAGCGCCAGGTACACGTTTGCCAGCGTCTGCGCCTCCACCCCCTGACGGTGCCCCAGCGCACACGCTGTCACAGCGCCAGCCTGCCCAACGCCTCGCCCCACGCCGCGCAGCCACGCTTGCACATGCCTCGGGGTTTCTGATGGCACACCAGGACTGCTGTGCTCTTGGTCGGGGCGGCGCGCCTGGCTGGCGTCCACGACGAGCAGGCAGCCCTCGCACGCGGCCAGCGAGCGGCTGACCTCGTAGCCAAAGTCGATGTGCCCGGGGGTGTCGATCAGGTTCAGCGCGTACACATGCCCGTCGGCCGCGGTGTACCGCATGCGCGCCTGGTTGAGCTTGATGGTGATGCCCCGCTCGCGCTCCAGGTCCATCCCATCCAGGAATTGTGCCTGGCGGCACGCCTGCAAGCTAAGCAGGCCCTTGCTGCAGGCGCGCAGCTGCCGCAGGCCACGTCAAGCGCGCTCAGCGCCTGGCCCGTCCTAGTCAAAGGCTTTGGGGCTGCTCTGGCTGGGGCTGCGGCGCTTGTGAAGCCCAGCCGGCAGCACCCTCGTGGCCTCAGCGCAACGGCGGAGGCGTGAGCGACCAAAAAGGAGGCGGCAGACCTTGCACCGCGCTCTATGTCTGAGACGGCAAAGCAGGCGAACAAGACGGGACAGGGCGTTGAGGCACAGAGCTCATTCAGAGCTCAAGACACGCCGCGCAGGGAGCACGCCGTGCGCGCGCCTGCATGTCCCGGTTCTCGACCGTGCCGGTTCGGAGCAGCAGCTGGTCGGCCAGCGTGGACTTGCCGTGGTCAATGTGCGCGATAATGGCAAAGTTCCGTATGCGCTCCGGGCCCTGCACGGCAATCTCGCGCGGCTTGCCGGCCAGCTCGGGCGCGGACGTGGTCGCCGCGGCCGCGCGGGCCGCGCAGCCCCAGCGCCTGCAAGGCCGCGGCAGCGCAGGCCGGCCCGACGTGCTTGCGGCGCCGCAGCGCAGCTGGCTCCATGCAGGCCGCATGGTCGTCTCGCCCGCCTGCTCTCACATGCTTGCCCCCTGCTGCCTCACAGCCACTTGCTGCCTCGCGGGTGCCGGCGAGGTCCTGCCAAGCGAACCGCGCCCGCTTGGGCGTGCCGCTCGCACTCAGTCCCGCAGTGGTGCAAAATATACGTTCGCCTGGCGCGAAGGACACAGCGCACACCAGCAAGCTCAGGCGCCCAGGCTGGTCTACAACGCTGTCATGATAAAGCCCCTGATGATAAATCAGAGTGCAATTGTCGCGCTGCCTGCGACAGGCCTCCACCTCGCGCTGCCAGGGAATACGATAGGGGCAGGGAAGGCCTGGGGGAGGACCACTGAGAGGCGGGCAGTTTGACGTGCGGGCAAGGCATACAGGCGTGCGCAACAGGCTTGTCAGCTTGCGATGGGCTTCCTGGACACCTTCAGGCGGCCGCGCCCGACAGAGGCCCCCAGCGATGCCGGCCCGCCGGCCGGCGAGCTGCTGGCGGACGCCGCGCCGTCCACGTCTGGCAGCGAAGCGCTGGGCAGCGCAGAGGCGCCGCCTTTGTCCGGGCTCGCGTTCCCGTCTGCGGACGGCAACCAGCGGCTGTACAACCCATACGAGGGCATCGGCGCGGCGGTGGACGGGCGCAAGGGCGGCGCGTTCCGGCTGCCCGCGCAACCAGAGTTCCTCTTCAGCGAGGAGGCGGCCGTGCACCACCGCAGCTGGAGCGAGAACTTGACGTACTACACCGGCACAGGCTACCTGTCAGGCGCGCGCGCGGCCGCCCGTCTGCGCGCCTGCGGCCGCCCGTCACGCCTGGCCTGCTGCCTGGCCCATGCGGTGGGCGAGGGCTCACGTAGGACGCCAGAGTCCTTCTCCAGCTTGCTACGGGGGTGCACAAGGCGGTGATGCTCCCTAATTTACGCGCAGAGCTGCCTTGGCGAAGACACCTGCCACTGCAAGCTGTGGTTTCTGCCGAGCACAAAGCGCCTGTCAAGGAGCTCGCCAGGACGCTGTGGCTCTGCAGGCGCGCTGCTGGGCGGCAGCCAGGGCGCGGTCGCCGCGTTCCGGATGCCGCCGGAGCTGGGCGCGGGCGCCAACATGAGCCGCCTGCGGCTCAACCGGCTGCTGAACCAGTCGGGGCAGACGGGGCGCGCGGCCGGCAACGCGCTCGGCGTGCTGGGCCTCTTCTTCGCGTCGTTCGAGTCCGCGTACGGCTACCTGAACGACTCGCGGCTGCCCGACTGGGCCAACTCTGTTGGTGCTGGTGAGCCCCGTCCCAGCCGGCTCTACGGCCTGCTACGCTTGTGCCTCTGAGCTCTTTGAACTTGGCGGTTCAACAGGCGTCCCTGCAGTGCTTGAAGCACTGCGAGCCTGCGCTGGGTCGCTGCCAGAACTGCAGCTTTGCGCGCCGGGGCTGCCGCAGGTTTCACGACCGGCGCCATCTACAGGTCAACCAGGGGGCTCAGGGCTGCGGGCGTGAGCGGCGCGGTGGGCGCGGTGGCGGCCACTGGGCTGGTGGTCGCGCGCCAGACCCTCAATAAGAATCTGTGAGGCGCCGCACGCGGCGCTCGGCCTGGTACTAGCTAGAAACGCGGCGTGTGACTGTTACCTGAACTGGTTCATGCGCGGCCGTGTAAGTTCTTACAGATGCACTGTGAAAAGCTGCCGCGCAGTCGTGTCGCTGTCCGGGTGTAGGGGCGCGCTGTGTGCCTGGGTCCAGCCCGTCATGTGTGCTACGCTGTGGCAGCGAAAGCTATTTTATGATGGGGGAAGGGGAGACTAGTGAGACAGGACTTTGACAGGGGCGCGGGTACCCTGCGACCTCGCATGCATGCGCAGGCCCTGCTGTGCAGCTCCACGGTGACTGTGGGCCGTTCAGGCAGCGGCGCGGGTACCCTGCGAGCTTGCATGCACGCGCAGGCCCTGCTGTGCGCCACCACTGTGACTGTAGGCCGTTCCGGCAGCGGCGCGGGTACCCTGCGAGCTGCATGCACGCGAAGACTGGCTGGCTCGCCCCCTGGACTGAGCAGTTGTTTATCTTTGCAGGCTCCTGCAGCAGACCCGAGACCACCGCCGGGCCTGCCTCACAGGCACCCAAAGCACAGCGCAGCAAGGGTAAATGCTTGGCAGCGCGGCGCTTACAGGCCAGTGTGCTGTACGCGGAAAGCAGACACACACTGCGGTGGCTTGGCAGAAGGAACTTGTCGAAGACTTCATGTAAGTTCATGTTGTGAGGTGGGTTGGGCAGGCTCGGAGGTGGGTCGAAGCAAAGACTTTGTATGATGGTCGCCACAGCAGAAGAAAACAAACTTTCCTTGCTTGCGTCTGCTGGCTGGCAGTGCCAGCCAGCCTGGCAGAGGTGTTGACATGAGCGGTGCCATGCCCGCGGCCAACGTGTGCTGCTGCCCGCCGCTGTGACCGCGAAGCGCACAGCATGCAGCCGCGCGCTCTGGAAGCAGAGCTGGCAACCGCCGCCGCGGAGTCTGCTCGGAAGCGGAGCAGCGCCCGAGATGACAGTCAGGCATGCACGGGACTGCACCTGCTCGCACACCGTCCAGACGCTGCACCCGCTGCCTGCACTGACAGAGCTGGCTGGCCTCTCAACGCAGGAGGCGCCCTGGCTGGGCGCGCGCCAGACGCCCGCCCCGCCCGGCACGCACCTGCGATTCCCGGCCTCGGAGCCGGGCGCCAAGCGGCTGCGCACCCTGCCGCAGCTCCAGGCTGCGGCGCGGGCGCCCGCGCCGCCCGCGGCAGGCGGCCCCGCGCCGGGCTCTGGCAGCGCCGTGCCAGACATCCTGGCCTTCTTTGCGGAGCGCGCCGACCGCGCGCAGGGCCTGGAAGGCACGGTCGCGATGCTGCGCGGCGACCACGCGCAGCTGACCGCGAGGCTGGCCGAGCAGGAGGCCGCAGCTCGCGCGCACCGGGCACGCCACGCCCCGCGCCTCGCCCCATGCTCGAGCGCGGAGAGCTCGGCACCCCGGCTATGGGCGGGCACGCGCGCTGCGGCGGTGCACCGCCGGCCGACCCGGCCTGCAGCCAGCCGCTTGCAGGGGCAGCAGCGCGCGTCGCAGGCGGGGCGATAGCACGGCCCTCAGAAACGCAAGCGTCACGGGGCCCCGCTCCTGCACGCCGCGCGGTGCGCAAGGACGCAGACCTGTGGCTGCAACGCGCGCGCGACCCATGCCGCGGCAGGCGGACGCGGTGGCGGCGCAGGCGGCGCAGCGCGCGGAGGCCGCGCAGGCCGCGCGCGACCGCGAGGCGCGCGAGGCGGCGCTCGCCCGCGCGGCCGCGCACGCCGCTGCGCTGGAGGCTCGCGCGCGGCGCGCCGAGGCCGCCAAGGTGCCGCCGCGCGCGCTTTCGTCAGAGCGCGACTCGCCTGCGCGCCGGCGGCGAGCGTGCACATGCGCGTCACAAGCGTGCAGCGTGCCGGCTGACTGGACTGCAGGCACCACGGCGTTCTGACGTGGACCACGGGCACCAGGCAGGTGGCCTATTTGCGGCGTCGATACCCAAGCCGAGACTGCAAGTTTGCCTGCCTGCTCTCAGGACGAGGGGCAGGAGGCCGCGGCGGCTGCCGCCATGGCGGCGGAGGCCGCTGCGGCGGCGGCCGCACGCGCAGAGGCGGACCTGCGGCAGCGCCTGCGCCGCGCCGAGGCCGAGCTCGGCCGCGCGAATGCGGACGCGGCGCGCGCGCTGCAGGCCGCGCAGGCAGAGGCCGGCCGCCTGCGGCGGGAGCGCGACGCCAGCCGCGCCATGCTCGAGTGCGCCGGCCTCTCACACACTGCTGTGAGTCCTCATGCTGTGGGCAGTGCGCCGACGCATGCATCCCGCCTGCCCAACGCCGGCCTTGCTGCGTCCGTGTGGACACAGCGGGCGGCTGGTGCGGCTGGCCTGCGCCGCGCCGGGCGGCGGGCGCCGCGCCGAGCGGCGGCGCGGCGCGCGTGCGCAGGCGGATGGAGCAGCAGCTTGAAGAGGCGGTGGCGCTGGGCGAGGGCGCGGCGCGCGCGCGCCGCGCGGCCGAGGCGCGCGCCGCGGCATCCGATGCGCGCGCCGACGCTGCCGACGCGGCGGCCGCGCGGGGCGGCGGCGGCGGCGGCGGCGCGGCCGCCGCGGGCGAGCGCCTGGAGCTGCGCAACCTGCGCGAGGAGCTGGCCGCGCAGGAGGCGGCGGTGGCGGAGGCGCGCGAGCTGACGGGCTATGCGCGGTGCGCGTCCCGGCCGCGCGCGCCGCGCTGCGCGACCTGGCCGCTGCTGGTGTCTGCGCGCCTATCGTGACCGGGAGGGGGGCGCGGTCTCCGCTGTCCCGCAGCTCTCTCGCAGCCTCTTCCGAGCACGCTGCCGCGCGGCGCTTAAGCACTGCCAGACCATACCTGGCCTGCAGACCCCACCCGCTGGGGCTATGACCGCTCACCTGTTGCTGCCAAGTGCATGCTCCCCTGAGCCTGTGCGGCAACCCACCGCGCGCCCCGAGCCGTGCTGCCTCACCTGACGCGCGGCCCCGCGCGCAGCAACGCCGGCGTGCTGGCCGAGAAGCTGGCAGCGGCCGAGGCGCGCGCGGCGCGCGCCGAGGCCGAGGCCGCGTCGTCCGCCGGCGCCGCGCGCGGGGCCGCCGCCGCGCAGGCCGAGCTTGCGCGCTGGGCGGCCGCGCTGGGCGCCGCGGACCTGCCGGCGCCGCGCGTCCCGGAGCCCGCCCCGGGCGATGCGGGCGCCGTGCCGCGCGGCGTAGGGGCAGGGTCGGGCGGCGCTGGCGCGGGCAAGCGGGCGGGCGCGGCGGAGCCCGGCGCCGGCGGCCCCGAGGCGCTGGTGCGCATGCTGGGCGAGGCGCAGGCGGACGCGGCGGCCGCACGCGAGCGCCTGGGCGCCGCGCGCGCCGAGGCCTGCGAGCTGCGCGGTGCGCGCGCGCCCCGCGGCGAAGCACGCACGCTGGTCCTGCGGGCCTGGGGCCTGCTGAGCCCCAGCTGGGCTGGGTGCCGGGGCGCCAGGCGGACGTACCACAACAGCATGTAAGCCGGTGCTGGGATGTTGCCAGTGTGTCTGTGCTACCAGGCGTCCACCACGTGTCGCGCGGCGTGTGGCCGGCATAGCCCCATGCTCCAGTGCACCCGTGGCCGTCGCTGTGCAGGCGGCGCTGGCCGTGGGAGGATGGTGTGCGCGCCGTGCGGCTGGATGCGGAGGTGCCATGGCTTGCCTGTGAGCCAGCCTCCGACCGTGTATTGGCTGCTACATGTATTGGCTTGCTACACACGGCGCATGTACAGCGGGGTTGCCGGCTGTGGGCGCGGCGCGCGGGGCAGGCGCGAGCGAGGCTGGCGGCTGAGCTGCGGCCCTCCGGCGGCCCTCCGGCGCCCGCTCGTGCTCGGTGCTGCCAGCTGGGCGCGGTGCGGGCTAACCCAGTGCTGGGGGTGACACGCGCGCAGTGCGGTTGGAGGCTGCGAGCGCGGACGCGGCGGCGGCCGAGGCGCGCGCGGCGGCCGAGCGCGCGGCCGGCGGCGAGGCGGCCGCGGCGGCCGCGCGCGCGGAGCGGCGCGCAGCGCTGCTGGCGCGCGAGCGCGACGGCCTGCGCCAGGTGCTGGCGTCGTACGACGAGGAGGCGGCGCCGCGCGCGTCGCCCGGTGCGCCCGCGCTGCTCGCCGGGCCGGGCGCTTCACATGACTCCCAGGAGGGGGCAGGCGGGTCACACGACGCCCAGTGGGCGCGCAGGCCGGCGGCCGGCCGCCCCTCCGCAGGACCCGCTGCGCGGCATGCGGTGTCGCGCGGCTGCAGTGTGCCCGCGCCTGAGCAGTGCGGCAACCACAGCCGGGCGCGTCTCTGCCCTGCATCGCGGCCCGCCGCCGTCTCGCCGCCCGCGCGCGTCGGCTGAGCCTATGTTGGCCACTTGTTGCCTGGCACCTGCCACCGTGGCCTCTGCGCCGCGCTGGCGGGCGCCGAGGCCCCTGCATCGCCCCGGCAGCGACGCGCGCGCCGGCGGCGCAGGCGGCGCGCCGCACGCGGCGGGCCAGGCCGCGCGCGTGGCGGCGCTGGAGGCCGCGCTGGCGGCCGCGCAGGCGGCCGGCGCCGCCGCCGAGGCTGAGGCCGGGCGCGCGCGCGGCGCCGCGGCGGCGGGCGCGGCAGCCGGCGCGGCCGCAGAGGCGCGCGCGGGTGAGGCGCGCGCGGAGGCCGCCGCCGCGGCGCGCGAGGCGGCTGACCTGGCGCGCCAGGTGGCGCTGCTGGAGGTGCGGCGGGTGACTACGGTTAGGGCTAGGGTTGCGGTGGTCCCGACCTGCGGTGCACCCGACCTGGCGAGCGGCGATGCTGGCTGTCCGCTGCATGGGTGGCCGCCGGGGGTCGCTGGCGTGCGGGTGACCTGACGGAGTCGCGGTGCCCGGTCGCGGGGCCACTGGTCGCATGCTTGGCGCTCTGTTTGGCGGTGCACCGTGGCGCACTGCTGGCGCGAGCGGCGCTGCTGGTGCGCGGGGAATGAGCCTCGCCCGGGAGCTGGCCTGTGAGCTGTTCGCGGCTGGCCGCCCCGGGCGCGCCGCGCGGCAGCGCAAGGCACGGAAGGCCAAGCAGCGGACGCGCAGCGCACGCGCGTCCCCTTCTCCCTGTGCTTTGATGTGAAGGCCGCGCGCGCTCCCGCAGGCGCAGGCGAGCGCGGGCGCGCCGGCCGCGCCGGCCGCGCCGGACGCGCCGGCCGCGCCGGCCGCGCGCGTGCTGCACCTCGTGCGCAACCCGGAGGCTGCAGCACAGCGCGCGGCGCTGCAGGCGCGCGCTGACGCCGCGGAGGCCGAGGCCGCGCAGCTGCGCGCGCAGCTGCAGGCGCGCGCGCGGGGCACACACCCGCGCCGCGACCTCGGCCTCCATGCTGCAGGCCCCTGAGCCTGCCCAGCTGCGGGCACAGCCGTTGGCGGGCGCCCAGCGCAGGCTGTTTCGCTCTGTCAGTGCGCCGCAGCGGCACAGGCTGCCTGGCTGCGCATGGCGGCGGTGGCACGGGTGTGCGTGGCAGACTCCCGTGCAACTTTAGCTGGGCAAAGCAGGATGCCGTTGCGGGCGGCCATCAAAGCAGCTCTCACAAGGACATGCATATGGCAAGAGTGCGTGGGGAGGGGCCCACCCGAGGGCTCAAGCTTGTGTTTGCAGCCCCGGTGTAAGATCTGCAGATAATGCCGTGATGCGGGCCCCCTTGCTGAGCGCCAGGCATGCTTAGCGGAGCGGGGCAGAGAGACTCCGCGCCCAAATCTCCGCGTCGCGTCGCTGTGCGCGCAGGTCCTGCAGGGCGCCGCCGCGGCCCCCGACGGCGCGGCCGACACGCCCGCCGCCAGCCGGGCCAGCATGGACGCGGCGGCCGCCCAGGCGCAGGTCGGGCTGCTGGAGCGCAAGGTGCGGCCGATATATATAGGATATAAGTTGTACGGTATAGGGTATATAGGGTTAGGGTATAGACGATGCTGATGCTGCCGCAGACGATGCTGCCGAGCCTGCCTGCCGTCCCCTGACACAGCCAGGGCATGCCTGGCACTCGCTGGCATGCCCTCAGGCGAGCGTGCACGTATCGGCGCAACCTGCCCAGCAGCACACATCCGACGAAGCGCGCGCATGGGCATGCGCGGCCTGCTGCGCCCCGACCAGGGCTCCGCCCGCGCCGTCTGCGCAGCGCGGCGGAGCGCCCGCCCGGCGCCCGCTCCTTGCCTGCTTATACCAGGGCGCCCAGGCTGCCGGGCGTCGATCCGCGCGCCTGGCAGTCGGCCGCGGGTGGCCAATGCCGGCGGGCGCCCTGTGGAAGTCGGGTGAAACGAAAGGCAGTCGGCGGGGCCGTGCTGGCGTCGCGCGGGCCTGCCGAATTGCCCTTGAGCGCGCATGCAGCCTGCGCGCTCATGCCCGTTGACGCAGGCGCATCGCCCTGCGCCCCCGCCACTGCCCGGGCGAAGCGACTGGGCGCCGCGCGGCCCAGGTCGCGGAGGCGGCGCGCCGCGAGACGCGGCTCAAGGCGGCGTTCGGAGCGCGCGCGGCCGCGTTCCGCGAGGCCTGCTACGGCCTGTTTGGCTACCGCGTGGACATGGACGCGCCCGCCGCGCCGGCGGGCCCGCCGGGCGCGCCGCCGCCGGCCACCACCTTCACGCTCAAGCCCATGCATGCGGACGACGCGCGGGCGCGCGCCCCCGCCTGCGCCATGCGGGGGCTGCGCAGGCAATGCTGCCGCCCCGTGCGCGCGGCGCCGCGCCGCCAGAGGGGCCCTTATGGCCCGCCGCATGGGCCGCGCCCGGCTTCGTGATGCCGCGTGGCGGGCGCGCGCGGGCTCCGCCGGCGCCTGATCAGGCTGCTGGCCGCCGCCGTCCGTGGCTGTGCCTCTTTCCGTGCGCGCGCACGCACAGCACGGGCGCGCAGGTGCATGGAAGCGCGCCATGCACGCTCTTTAAGATCTGCCGCCGCCCACCATGCATGCACCGCCCTGGGCACCGTTGCGTGCCAGTCAGCATGGAGCTGACCAGGCGCCGGCCGCGCAGGCGCAGCTGCAGTTCCGCACGCTGCCCGGCGGCGGCGGCCGCATGGAGCTGCTGCCCAGCGAGTGGGTCACGCGCGCGCTTAGCGCCGAGGTGGCCACCTTCATCGAGCGGTGCAGCCCGGCCCGGCTGGCCCTGCGCCTGCGCGCCGCTCTCGTGGTGATTCGTGGGCCACGCCCCTGTGCTGCATGTGCACCTCATTCCAGGGAGGCCTCGCTGCCGGGCGATGCAAGCTTCTATGCCAGCAACATCACAGATCTAGGTCATTACCTAGTGCCTCGGCTAGCAGCTGTAGTGAGTCCCCTCCTGGCCAGGCACACGTGTGCGCAGGCTGACGCAGCCTGCGCTCCTTGCAGGTTCAAGTCGATCCCGGCGTTCACGGCCAACCTCACCATGGAGCTGTTTCAGAAGCAGACGCAGTGCTGAGCATGCGGGTGCTTGCGAGGCATGTCCACAACGCAGCTTGCGTTACACGCGACACATGATGGTGCCTTGCGATGCTGCTATACATTTGTGCATGGTTCGCTCGCTCAACGTACCTAGAGCAAATGCCCCGGCTGTTGCCAGGTTCAAGCAGTTCAATGTCCTGACACGGCCTCTGTCGTGCCACGTTCCAACACCCATGCACAAAATGGGCTGGTCTAGAAGCCACACCCCTTGGACATAGCATTGAGCGCATGCAGGCTTGTACAGAATGTCACTGAAGCCGCGTGCCTGCATGTCTAGACCCTGCAAAATGCAGCACGCCATGAATGAGCACGGACACGGGGCAGACAGCCATAAAGAGGCTCACCACGCAGACGCATGCGTCTGGAAAACGGGAGCCATCAGACACCTCTGCCGCACAACACACGCGTCACTTCTGCGGACCCACTTCTGAGGCCGCGCAGTCGCGCAGCGCACATCCGCATGCACGAGCGCGGCGCCGCCGCACGCCGAGCGCCCAGCCTGTGCACGCCAAATATTCCTGCCTTGCTACACCCCATTCGCCTTCTCAAAGTGAGCGCTGCGGCTGTCGTCCTTCCAGGCGCCTGCGCCCTCCTTGTCCGCGCGGCTGTCCGGCGCGTGGCGCAGCGCCAGCTCCGTCTCGAGCGCGCCGCCTGCTAGCGGCGCGCCCCGCCGCTCTACCTGCGCCGCGCGCGCTGGCTCGCCACGAGCTCTGGTTTATGGTGCATCTGTGCATTTGCGCATGTTTCCCGAACCACACAAAAGGCAATGTGGGAGGGGGGTTATGGGCCCGGGGGGCACCTGCTGCTCGCGCTCGACCAGGACCGTCGTGATTGGGAGGAAGAGCCAGCGCGTGGAGCGCTCTGCAAAGGGTAGGGTTAGGGTTAGGGGACGAGGGGCACCTGCTGCTCGCGCTCGGCCAGGACCATGTCGTCGTTGGGGAAGAAGAGCCAGCGCGCGGAGCGCTCGGCGAAGCGCAGCGAGAAGGTGATGAGGTAGACCAGCAGCACCTCCACCCAGAAGATGGGCGCGCCCAGCAGCGCGCGGCCCGTGCCGATCTGTGCGCGGCGCGCGGGGGTCGCCCGGAGCGGTGCGCGCGGGTGCGCAGGGCGCGCGGGGGCCGGGCCTGCTGGGACTCCAGCTAACCCTACCAGCCAACTCTACGGCTCCGGGAGGGCAGCCTGCTCAATGTGCTTCCGTCCCTGCACATGCTGCACTACCCAGATGATGCTGGCAAGCAAGTCTGCAACGACGCCGCCTGCTGGCAACCCGCCGCGCCTCTGGGGCGCATGCAAGCTACCCCTTTCGCCGACCACCCAAGAGCCCCAGCCCATGAAGCAGACACGGACAGACGCGCCTGCGCAACATGATGGAGCCATCGGCGCGAATGCCAGAGCGGACCATGCCCACATCATGACCTAGGAAAACTCGCAGCGCCCAGGACAGCAGCCAGCGCAAGGACAGCGCATACCCGCGCGAGGACATAGAAAAGCCAGGATATCCGGCCGGCCTGGCGCGCATCCCTGCGCCAGCACAGCGCACGCGCGACAGCGGGGCCGGCGCGCCATGGCGGAGTCGTAGGCGCGGATGGCAGAGTAGATCATGCCCAGCAGGATGAGCCAGGGGAAGCACAGCGCCCAGGACAGCAGCCAGGCCGCCACGAACCAGCCGGTCCAGAAGCGCGACACGAGCGCAACCTCCAGGCTGACCACGCCGATCATGGCGATGAACATGGTCTTGCCGAGCGCGTTGACGTCGTCCAGCGGGCGCTCGCGGAAGTTGCTGAGGCTGAGGTAGGGCACGAAGAACACGGCCTGCGCGCGCGCGCCGCGCGCTGGCGTCGGCCGGCCGGCCGGCGCCCCGGCGGCGCCGCGCTGCTGTCGTGCGGGCATGGGCGGGGGCGCAGGGTGGAGGGGGAGCATGCCGCATACACCCTCACGGCGCTGTGCGGTGTAGTAAGCTGGACCCTCTGCAGGGACACTGCTGCAGAAGCTGGCGGCGCATGCCGGCCACGCGTGGGCAGGCCGGCGCAGCAGGCGCCGCCGGGGCCCCCGCGCGCGCGCGCACCGAGGCGTGCACGACGGCGGTGAAGATCCCGGTCTTCCAGAACGCGCGCGTGGTGATCGGCGGCTTGCGGTTGTACGCCTGCGGCGCCGCCAGCAGCGTGGCCAGGTGCCGCACGGGCCGGTCGAACAGCGCGAACGCGCCGATCGGCAGCGACGTGAAAAAGGCGTTGTAGAACGCCGCGGTCACGCCGTCGAGCGGGGCCTGCGCGCGCGCGCGCGCGCGGTCAGGAAGAGCCGCAGCTTCGCGGCGCCGCTGAGATATGCGCGCCCGCATGCGGGCGCTGGAAGCTACAGAACGTGGCGTGACACAAGAGCGCCAGACTACCACCATGAGCCCGTGCGACAGTGCAGTCGGCGGACGCAACCACCCCGGGGCGCCCAACCGGTCGCCAGCAGCATACCCACCCTGCCACAGCAAGCGCGCTCAGGGCATCCAGCGCCGCAGGCACGCGGCGGCGCGGCGGCGCGGCGCGCCTGGCCGGACCAGCCGTTGAAGAACTGGAAGAAGAAGAACATGCAGGCGAAGCTGATGTTCTTGTAGAAGCTGTACTTGATCAGGCGGCCCAGCCGGTAGTCCGCCAGCGTGCCGTGCACCATGAGCAGGCGCGCCAGGAACCTGCCGGCCCCGGCCCCGCCCGCCGCTCAGGCCGCGGCGGTGCCAGCGGACAGCCGGCGCGCGCGCGCGCGGCCCCGGGCCGCCCGCTCTCACACCGCGCCAGCGCGCCGGGGCCCGACACGCACCGGGGCCCGACACTAACCGGGGCTGCCGCGCGGCGCCGCAGCGGCTGCAACAGCTGGCGCCGGATAGCTTCAAGCAGGCGGCCCGCTGTGCAGGGACACCATTCCTCAGCACACCACGTCCTGCATTGCTCGAAGAGCGCGGGTGCGCAACATGCAGTGTTGCATCGGGTGACATGGCAAGCCTGAAAGGGTAGCCGCAGCGCCCGGCAGCAGGTAGGTGTGGAGCCCGCTGGCAGCGCGGCGCGCGGATCAAGCCGCCCTGCGCGCGCGTGCGCCGAGCGCGCGGCGCGCCTGAACTGGCTGATTGCGAAGTCGGAGTTGTTGACGGCCTGCCGCCCCTCCTTGCCCATGATGCCGACGCCCAGGTCCGCGGCCTGACGCCCCACCCGCTGCCAGTCAACTGCCAGAGGACGAGGGCTTGCTTGCGCAGGTGGCATGCAAGCAGGGAACGGTGGCAGCACAGCCAACATGCGCGCCGGCAGATCCGCAGCAGGGGCGTGGTGCAGAGCGGCACCATAGAAGCATGCTTGGATGCTGCCCCAGAGCAGCAGGGGGCCCTCTCGCCCACTTCCCATCAACAGCATGCGCGCACCTCACCCTGCCGGCTGCACGAGTTCCTGGGCAGGTCAGCGCCAGCCGTTGCACACACCAGGATTACTACTTTGCGAGGAGAAGGCCTTAAGCCTACCCTTCACAGCCCTGGCGGCCAGCCAGAAAAGCGCGCCTGGATCATGGCCACATCATTGGCACCGTCGCCGATGGCCAGCATGCGCGAGCGCACGCCATGCACGCGCCGCCGCGCGCCACGCACGGGCGCCAGCAGCGCGCGCGCCAGCCGCTGCGCGCCCGTCGCGGGCCGGGCTGCCTGCCGCACGGGCGCCTGGTTGACCAGGCTGGCGCTCTCTGCCAGGGATGCACATCAGCAACTTGGAAGCGGCGTGCCCAGGCGCGCAGTGAGCGCAGGCAGACGGGCAGGCCAAGGCCAAGCAGGCGCGGGCGGGGCGGGCCGCGCCTGCAGGCGCCGGGCCTTGTGCCGCGCCATCATGCGCACGATCGCGGCCTTCTGCGCGGGCGACGCGCGGCAGACCACGACGCCCGCGCACAGCGCCGCCAGCTCCGCCAGCGCGCCCTCGCCCGGTGTGCCCAGCACGCGGCCGAGCGTGCGGCCGTCCACCACCATCTCCGCGCGCGCGCCCTGCGCGCGCGCGCGGCCGTGGGGCGGGCGCGCCTGCAAGCTCTCGGGGCCAAGCCCGGAGCACCGGCCTCGCCGCCACACCGCCGCCCGACGCGCATGCATGCCCATGCGTAGCAGGTCTTACACATTCTCCAAGACTTGCTAGAGCGGCAGCGCATGAGTGCCTCACTCACACCGACGCTGAAGATCAGTAGCCCCTCCTTGCCACTCGGGCCGGCCTCTGCCTCATGCGGCCGGCCCCGGGCGGCAGGGGCAGCACCCCGGCGGCGATCTGGCGCTGCGCGCGCGATATGAGCGCGCGCAGCAGCTCGGCCGCGGCCTCCGGCGAGCGGTCCTCGTTGGCGACCAGCAGCTCGTCGGCGTGGTGCACCAGGCGGCAGGCGACCGCGATGTTGATCGCCGTCTCCTGCTTGTCGCCGGTGATCATCCACACCTGCGCGCGCGGCGCAGCCGCTCGGGCCCTGCGCGCTCGCGCCCGCCGCCTGCGCACCGGCACGGCGGCGCCCGGCGTGGCGGCCACGCCGCGCCCGACGCCGGCGCGCGCCTCGGCCGGCTCCCAGCGGCCCCGGCAGCCAGCGCCGCGCCAGCTGGCAGGAAGGGCGGCCGCCGCATGAGGATGCCGGCATCGGCGCAGCCGAGGCGGCCAGGCGCGGCGCGCGCTGGGGTAGAGCTCAGGGTATAGGTTGGGAGCAGCGCGCCTTCATGCCGGCGTCGATGAGCAGGCGGATGGTGTCCGGCACGCCGTCCTGCAGCTTGTCCTCGATCGCCGTCAGGCCCACCAGCTCCAGGCCGCGCTCCAGGCGCTCCGCCACCTGCGCCGCCCACCCCGCAACCCTCTGCAATAGGGTGAAGGGTAGCCTACCCTAACCCTACATTTACGAGCGTGGAGCGCTTCGGCTGGAGGCTCTGCCTGGCGCCGCCGCAACCCCAGGATGCGGCGCGTGCGGCCGTGCGCGCGCGCGCTCCTGACATGAGCGGCGCCGTGCCTCGGCGGCTCGGGCCGCAGCGGGACCTCCCGTCGCGGCAGGCTGCAACATTGAGCGCGGCAGCCCGCCGCCTTCTCACGCTGCGCCCGCGGCCGCGGCCGCGGCACAAAACAAGGCATCTGAGAGGTGGGCGGCGTGTCGCAACCGCGCCGCTGCTAACCCTGCCTAAAACGCGCACCGCCGCGACGCGCTGCTCGCGGTCGTCCAGGCTGCCGGCCGCGGCCGCGTGCTCCTCCGCCCAGGCCGCGTACTCCGCCTCGCCCAGCACGCGCGTCGCAAGCACCAGCGTGCGCAGGCCCTGCGCGCCGGGCCCAGGCCTCGGTGCGCGCCGCCCTCTGCCAAGCGCAGCCCGCCTCGGGCCGAGGCGGTCTGTGTCTCCCAAGGGATTACTGCACGTGACATAATTGCTGTCAATGCAGCGACTGCACCTGACTGTTCGTGTGCAACCAACGAGGCCTGTCGACACCTCACGCAGAGCACGGCACACAGCAGTCAACAGCGAGACCATGAGAAGCGGTGAGGCAGCAGCGCCGCCCCGGGCTCGGCGGCGGGGCCGGACTGCGGGGGCCGCCGCGCCCAGGCGTTGCATGCAAGGGGCCGCGCCTGCACGGAGAAGCGGCGCAGGTGCGCGTGCGTGGCGTCCACCAGCGCGGGCGCGGTGCCGGGCCGCAGGCGCGCGAGCATGGCCTGGTCGGAGCCCTTGCAGAAGAGGCGCAGCGTGCCATCGGGCGCGCGCGCGATGACGCTCATGCGCGCGCGCTCGCTCGTGAAGTCCAGCGTCGTCAGCACCTCGTGCTCCGCCTGCGCCGCGTGCTGGTGTTGACTCTAGCCCTATACCCTAGAGCTTCCCTTTGCTAGCAAGGCAGCGGCAGGAGTCGCCGCGCCTGGGTCGCTCGTAACAGCCTCCGCGACATGCGCGCGCCTGCCAGCGCGCGCCGCGGGTCCTGCCGGAGCCTGGGTGCGCTGCTCCAGAAGCCGAGCCTGGCTGGCTGGACGGGCGCCACCTGGGCAGGGCAGCGCCGCCGCGAGGATATCCGCAGCGGCTGCCCGGCTCGACAGGCTCGGCCGCTGGGCGCCGCCGGGGCCGCCAGGCGCGGGGCCGCGCACCGCATGGCCCTGCATGCGCAGCGAGATGTGTGTGCGCGTGCGCGCCAGGAACTCGAACCCGAGCTTTCGCGCGCCCTCGACCAGCGCAACCTCGTCCGGCGACGGGCCCTGCGCGCAGAACCCCAAACCCCCGGGCATGAGCGCCGCCTGGTCACGCGCCGATGCTCCGGTGGCCCTGTTGTGGTGACAGCACACTGCGAGCACCCATGTAGCGAGTACCCACGCTGCCAACCGGTCTGGCCATGCAGCAGACAAGGTCGCCAGGGGCCGTCGCCGGACGGCGCGCAGTCATGGAGCACACCCGACGCACGTGAGCACGGCCCATGGGGATGGGGCTGGCAGGCTGCGCACCTGGTACATGGGCGGCCCGCTGCCGCCCGCGCTGGCCTCCACGATCAGCATGTGGCAGACGCACACGTTGGTCCAGAAGTCGAGCAGGTGGTGCCCGAGCACCACCGCCTCCAGCTCCCCCCTGTCGGGGTCCCCGCCGCCTGCCCCGCCCGCTTGCCCGCCATGGGACCCAGGCAGCCCCGCGCCGCCGTTCAGCGGCGCCTGCCCGCTGCCACCCGCTTCCCTTCCTCCGCCCCCCGCAGCCCCCCGCCCACTGCCAGCATCCCCGCTTGACGCGCCCACGTTGCTCGGCCGCCCGTCGGCCTGGCGCCAGCCGCCGGGCTGCGAAGCGCCCGGCGCCGGCGTGGATGGGCCCGCGGCCTCCCCGCGGCCAGATGCCTCGGCTGCGGGGGCTGCAGGCGGCGACACGGGGCCTGGCGCGGGGCTCGGCGCATCCGCGCCGGGCGAGCGCAGAGCGCGCCGCAGCGCCGACGAGCGCTCCAGCTCCTGGGCGCAACATGGTATAGGGTTGAGAACTTGCCTCCAGGTCCTCAGCAGCCGCATCCAGGCGGGCAGCAGGATGGCTACGCAGAGAGAGAAGCGTGCATGGCGGCGGGCACCTGTGCTCCCAGAGTGTATGGGGCTCACAGCCCGGGGCGCAGCGATCTTACCAGCACTCCCTGCTGAAGCGCACAGGCCCTGCTCACGCAAGCATGCGCCTCGCATGCACAGCCCTAGGGGGGCGCGCGGCTTGCCGCACGGCATGAGTGCACATGCACAGCCACTTGCGCCGCTGCTGCCCAAAGTGGTGCACGGACCCCCGTCCCCAGCCCTGCACAGCGCTGAGAGCGCCTGCTCGACAACAACGAAAGCGCGAGCGTCACCCCCGTTGCTGCCATCTTGCACACAACAATCTCATCCGCAGCCCTGCATGAGCCCTGGGCGCGCCTGCAAGTTCTTCGATGATGACGACAGCGCGAGCGTCACCCCGTCGCTGCCGCCGCCGGCGGCCGCAGCGGGCAGGAACCCGCACTCGCGCAGCGCGCGCGCGGCCTGCGCCAGCGCGGGATCGAATGCCGCCAGGTTGGCCTCCGCGCTGTCTTCTGGCATCAGCTCGAGCCTGCCGCACCATGATGAAGCTCCTTATCCTCACGAATGTTGCTACGCAGGCAAGCCCCCGTGAATGTTGCTACGCAAGCACGCTCGCTCCCAGCTGCGTATCATCAGAACTCACAGTTTCCAGCGGCACTTGCAGCTTGCGACACCTGCTCGGCATAGGCCAGCACATGCATGCCAGGCGCTGCTCCGCGTGTCATGTTGGCAGCCCACTTGCTCAGCTTACAAAAACGCTTTGAGACTTGGAAGTTACACTCACCACGCAGCCCTGACGGCGCCACGAGCCCTAGCCCCCGCGCTGCGCTTGCACGAGCCTCGGAGCGCGCCTCGGGGCGCGAGCTCGGCACAGGCTGCAAGCGCGGCGCCAGGGGGCCGCACTTCGTGTCCAGGCCGCCGAAAGCGGCGTCCTTGACCGCGACCGCGCGCAGCTGCATCTCGTTGCTGGTCAGCGTGCCGGTCTTGTCGCTGAACACGTACTCCACCAGGCCCAGGTCCTCCACGATGTCGCTGTTGCGCGCGCGCGCCGGCTCACCGCCGGCGCCCTCGCGCAGTGCGGGGTCAAACGCGATGAAGACCGAGCACTGCGCGGCGCGTGCGCGCGCGTCAGCGGGCCGCCGCGCCGCTCCAGACGCGTGGCGCAGACGCTCTGCTGCGCCACCTCTGGAGCCGTGGTCGAGCATGGAACCCTTGCCTGGCAGGGCAGAAGGACGACGCTGTACGCGCCCCTGCCACGCCGCATGGGACTAATCCACTACTGCACTTGTGCGTCAGGGGCGGTGTCTGGCAATGGGCGCGGGCAGTGGGCGCGACATTGTCTAGCCTGTGAATGAGTGGCGCAGGGGGTGGGCCTAGCAATACCCCTGCACAGCGACGATTGTGCGCCCGGCGGCCGGGCTGTGGCCCGCAGGGGCGCTCTCGCAAGGAAGGGGCGCGCCAGGACAAACTTGACGATCTCCATGGTCACGAAGAGCGAGATGGGGACCAGGTAGGAGAGCAGGATCCAGAACGTCAGGAAGAGGATGCCCAGGTACTGCGCGCTGCTCTGGTAGTTACCTGCGCGGCGCGCCATACACCGCCCGTCAGGTGCTCGCCGCTCGGCGCGCATGCTCCAGCTCTTGCCCGCGGACTCAACGCCAGGCCCGTGCACGCATGGCCAGGCGGACGTGCAGCCCCGGGACGGTGCAACATGAGCGGAGGCACAGGCCTCCTGGTCAGGACATGCTCGGCATGCGCCGGAGCACAGGAGCACCATGGCAAGTGTCCCGGGAGTCCTGCTAAACCTGCAGGCATCATTAGCGCACGGCTGGCAAGACCTTTCGCCTGGACGACTCCTCTCGAGCGGTGTTGCGCGAGTGCGAGCCTCTGCACAGCTGCACAGCGTGGAGGACCTCCCGGTCCATGCCCTAATTTGATCGCCTGCTCAGAGACTGGGTTGACATGGAATAAGTGGAGGTCACAAGCAAGGGATGGTGGTGCCTGTGTTAGGCTGCAAACGACCTGCACATGGTCGGCCCCCCGCAGCGCTGCGGGGCGCGCCCTCATGAAAGTCGGTGAGCGCGAGATGGTACCGCGCAAAGCCCTCCGCCTGGCGCCAGTGCAAGCTGGCCGAGGCGCACGCGAGGCAGAGGACCAGCTGCACCGCCAGCACCACCGTGATCTGCACGTTCAGGAACGTGTCGAACGCGCCTGCCGGCCCCGCAGCCCTGGCGTCAGGGCGGCCGGACGCTTCATGCCTCTTGCGCCAACGCAGCCGCCACACTCACCGCCTATTGACTGTACGTACTACGAGCGCATTCTGTATTCCACATTAGTCCAGTCCTGCAGACCGCGCCGCCCGGATCCCCCTGCTGCAGGCGCCTCCTTACGCAGCTCCTGCAGTCGCTGACTGACATGCCGGCGCAGGTGCGGCAGCTGCGGGCAGCCTGGCCCGCACTGCCAGCGCCAGCCAAGGTGCGCGGTGGCGGACAAAGAGCGCGCACCCCGCTTGCGAGGCGGCGCGGCCGCATTCATCTGGATGCGCGACTCGGGGCCGGTGTAGACGACCAGGCCGGTGATGCGGCCGCTGTTCTTCAGCGTGGTGCCGCGCAGCAGCATGCCGGTCATGTCCACCGGCACCGCGGCCACGTCGCCTGCGCGGCGCCCCGCCGGCTGACGCGCCCGGGAGCACTGGGTTGTCATAACCGCGGCTGAGTAACAGCGCATTGACGGATGCGTTTCACGGCGGACTGTGCGGCTTTACCCGCAGGCCCCAGGGCCTGGCTTCAAAGCGGGCCACATGTGCCCAAGTCATGGCAGGCAGCCAGAGCACGCTCTGCTTGAGATAGGGTTGCAGCGCAGCAGGGCGGCACGCGAGGCGGGCGCTGCAGTGCAGACCTGCCAGAGGCACTCCGAGCGGCGCGCCGGCTGCCGCAAAGCGCATTGCCCGGCGCCCACACCGGCCGGCAGGCTTGCATGCGCACCCCGCATGCTCATGCATGCCGGCCATTGCTGGGCGGCGGGCGCGCGCCGCTGGGGCCGCGGTACGTGAAGCGGCCGGCGAAGGAGTGCAGGTTGGGGCTGGGCGGCTCGCAGCGCAGCAGGCCCACGAGCGCGTGCGCCTCCGCCGCCGAGCGCACCACGCCAGCCTTCAGGTCGAGCGGCCGCCGGATCTTTAGGTTGGACTCGCCTGCCGCGCCGCGCTGCCCTCACGCGCAGCTCGCAGGGGCATGCTGGAGCTGAGGCTCTTGATGGCAGCGCCGCAGCGCCGGCCCCCGCGCAGGCTCCCTCTCATGCAGAGAACACGCCCTTGTCATTGCCTTGGAAGAGGAGCTGGCCAAGCGGCCTCAGCGACCGTGCATGTGCAGACCGGAATGCGGCGCTGACCCTCCCGCACAACCACGGCGTTAGAGCAGAACCTTGCCCTGACGGCAGTCCGGCAACCTGCGCTCAGCATACGAGCATGCACAGGCGGCCAGCAGTGAGACAGCCTTCACAGCGCCTCAAACGCAGGGCAAGAGCCCGCCCGCCGAGTGCTGCTAGGCAGGACCCTACCCTAACTCTAGCGCCGCCAGGCTAGGCATGTGCAGCGGCGGGCGCGCGGACCGTCCAGGTTGGTCGTCTTGACGTAGCAGACGTGGTTGGGCGACGCGCAGTGCAGGCAGAGCAGGTCGGCCGGGAAGTCCTCGCCGTCGCGCACCTCCAGCAGCATGCCCACGCGCACCTCGCGCCAGCGGCAATCGCGCGCACTGCCTGAGCGCGCCGCGCTCCCGTCTGCTATGCCCACTGAGGCGCCGGCGGGCGCATTGCGGCCATTACAGTTGCCCAACCTGTCCTGGGTGCCTGCTGCGAATCATGACGTGACTATACACGGGCGCAGTGTCCACGTTAAAGCGCCCTCAAAATGTCAACAGCTGAGCACCGTCCGTCCATGGCCCATGGGGTGCGCGCCGTCAGCCTGCACGACGTGCGCGATGCTGTTGTTGGTGCGCCGGTCCTCGGCGTGGCGCTTGCGGTCCTCCGCCGCGGCCTTGATGGCCGCCACCAGCAGCACGAACACCAGCGCGATGGTCGGCCCGTACGGCGTGAAGGGGCTGACCACCGCCCACCAGGCCAGGCTGGCCTGCATGGCACACCCGGCGGCGTCCCAGCAGGAACGCAGGCACTGCCGGCCCCTGCACTGCCTGGAGGCCCCTCGGCCGGCCTGCCCGCAGGGCAGCGCGCGCCTCCCCCTCTGACAGACGGGAGCGAGGCAGCGAGGCGCGTCCGCGTGCCGCCGGCCCGCGGACGTCTGCGCCCGCGAGGCCTCCCCTGGCAGGAACCGCGGCGCAGCCGAGGCCGGCTCGGCACCCGCAGGCGGCGCGCGCGGGCGGGCGCGCCTGCAGCAGGAAGTACAGGTACGCCACGCGGCTGAACATGACGAACAGGAAGACCGGCGCAAAGGTCAGGATGTTGTACTTGCTGGTCGTGATGGCGTTGCCGGCGAAGTGCGCGGCGGGCGCGCCGGGGCCCAGCAGCACGCGGCGCGACACGGTGTCCGCCTCCGCCGACGCATCCTCCAGCTGCGCCCAGCCGGCGTGCGCCTGCCGGCGCCCCCGGGACGAGCCGGTGAGGCGCGGCCCATGGGCCGGCGCTCCCCCTCGCTGCTGCCTGGCTTACCGGGCGGCGCCCAGCCACGCGGCCGCGCCCGCCGCGGCCAGCGCGCCGCCGCGTCCAGTCCGCCTGGCAGGGCTGATGGGGTGCGTGCGCTCGGGCAGGGCCAGGCCCGGCGGCTCGCACGGCGGCGCAGGCTCTTCCGCCGCTGCCGCGCCCTCCCGCTGAGCCCGACCATCGCGAGGCTGCCGATCACGGCTGCTTCCAGGCACCGCCCCAAAGTTTCCGCCCAAGTCGTGCGCTGCCTCGCACACGTCCCTTGCGTTGGCACGCTCCCCCGCCTCGCACCGCGTCCCTGCAGCCATCTTAGGCCCAGCCCACTCGCTCTCCACCCTGCTTCCTGCTGGCGTGTTGGCCCTCGCCAGGGCCTCGTGCGCGCGTTAGCTAGGCGCCGCTGCGGCCCGGCTGACAGGGTGCTCAGAACATTGAGGCCTGGCTGCTCCGCCGGCCCACCAGCCCCTCCTGGTAGGCACCACGCTGCCGCACTGGGGCTGAGCAGGGTCGCATATGCAGCTGCAGCGGCCTCACCAGCACCTCCTGGCGTGTGGCCGCGGCCGCGCCCACACAAGCCCGGTGCCAGCCTGTGCCGGGCTAACCGAACTGGTAGTGACTCCTGTGCGGGCGCCCCACAGTGGACAAAAAGGACTGGCCGTGAAGGGGGACTGCCGGTAGCCAGGTGGCGCGGCCACTACTCCGCCGGCCTTCCTGTGCTGCGCAAGCAGCCCGCAGAGCTCCCTATGCTGAGCAGTAGGGAGCGCGGCAGGCCTGCAGCATGCTCCCCGCCTGCCCATCCGCAGGGCAGCGCACAGGAGCAAGGCTGCGCTAATGTGCATGCGTGCAGTGCCACTGCGACTTGCTTAACTGGGTACAAGGTCAGCCTGTGAGTGTGGCACCTGCATACGCTTGCTGCCAAACGGCGAGGAGACCGAGAGGCGCTTCAGCGTCTCGGGGCTCCTTGCCGTGGGCGCAACCCCGCGCCGTGGCACCATCGCTAAGCCGCGGCCCTGCCCGCCGCGTCGACTGGGGGGATCTCGCTCAGACGAGTTGCCATGCGCTTCGCGGCTTCAAACGCTTCAAACGCACTCACGGCCGTGGGCTCTGTCCCCTTCGTTTGCTCAGTAAACTCCTTAGTTCCTAGGCAAGCGCTACAGTCTACACATACTCCGAGAGCGAGTGTGCTGCTTGCGCGTTGCCAGGCACCTGGAAGGATGCTGAGGGGGTACAGCAAGAAGAAATGGAGAATGTCATATAATCATATATGCAATGTATGCAATATGCACTTGCCGCTCCTGTGTCCCACACAGGGGCAAGAGCGCATGCTGTATGCAAGTGCAGCATGCCTGAGCAGGCAACAAGCTGGCTCTGCCACGGCCAGCCCGGCCACTGGCCGGCGGCCAGGGTTTACAGTCACAGAGTCAGCTGAGTGCAGCACGCTGCAACACACAGTAGACATGCATCGCAGCCTTACGTAACATGGGTCACATTGCCCATGTATGCGGGTTGGTACAACATGGACATACAATGCGCGTTCTGTTTCTCAATCAAGCTAGGAGCACTGCGCACTCCTGATGACATACCAACCCTGGCACTAGCTATTTGCTGCGTATCACGCATGTTACACGCGGCGTGTGTTCAATGAGGCTGGTACTCATAGCATCCTAACGCGTGCGACCGCAACGTCCACGCATGTTCGAGCGCCCGCCCACGCGCGGGCAACGCGCTGCTCTGACCATGGGCTGGCCCTGGTCAAGAGAAGGCGCTCATGCCCGTGAGCGCCCGGCCGATTGCGAGCGCGTGCACCTCGTCGGTGCCCTCATAGGTGTACACCGATTCGATGTTCATCATGTGCCGCATCACCTGCCGCGGCGCAGCCCAAGCTCGGACGCGCGCGCGCTCGCCTTGCACTGCTCATGCAGCCCTTGCCAGCCCGCTGCCCTGTCCCGCTCGCATTGTCGCTCCCTTGCGGCAAGGGACGGGCTGCAGGTCTCCACACCGCACGGCAGGCCCGCATGGCGACTATCCAGGCGGAGACACGGCGTGCAAGTTGCGCCTGCAGACGACCAGACGCCGGCCACGCAGCGGGCCCCGGCAGCGCACCCTGTTTGTGTCTATGATGCCATTCGCGCCCAGCATGGCGCGCGCGTCAGATGCGACGCGCCGCGCCGCGGCGACGTTGTGCCGTTTGTGCAGGCTCACCTGCGCATGTCAGGCTCCGGCTGACGCCCTCAGGCGCCAGAACACAGCGCATGGCTCTGCAGCTGTCCCAGTGCTGAATGTGAGCATGCATGGTGCGACCTGGCAAACGTGTTGCGGAGCTGCTGCAGACCACCCTGTGACGCTCGGATTCGCATGTGTTTGCTACGGCTGGCCGCATCAAAGCGACATCGCTGACAGCCGTAGTCATACACTGGGAGGTCTGGCTCCTAAGTGCATAAACCGCGCTAGCAACGCAGGGCACGTTTGTATGAAAGCCAAAGCAGCCCAAGAGTGGCCACTCGCCTGAGCAAATCACTCCAATGCAGGCAAGCAACCTGTTGCATGGTGGTTGAGTGGCTTTGCGCTTGGGTCAACGTAGACGTCTGCGTGCAGGTATGCATTCTCCACATTAGGCAGCAAGACACCATGCACCATGCGAGTATACGTCATAAGTGAAGGAAGCACCTGCACCGGTGAGAGCCGCCCCTGGTCCTTCAGCCGCCCATAGTGCAGGTTCATCAGCTGCGAGGTCACGATGGCCTGCGCCATGGTCGCGAGGCGCTCCTGACGCGCACGCAGCGGGGCGCCGCCTCAGGAGCCAGGCGCCGGCACCCAGTGGCCCACCAGAGCAAGGCGCAGAGCTGGCCGCGGCCGCTTGCGCGTGGTGCTACAGACGCGGGCAGAGGCACAGCCGGCGGCCATGTCGCCGCGCCTGGAAGAGCTGCCGGCAGGCGAGCGGCCGCCCGAATACCTGCCGGTGCTGCCCGTACTCCAGCGCGGTGTCAAAGCAGTCCAGCGCCGCGCCTGTGATGCCCCATGCGATGCCCTGCCCCCGCGCGCATGGACCGCGCTCGGGCCCCTTGCCTCCACCGCATGCCGGCCGAAAGGGGCCCACTCGCGCACACTCACCGAAGCGCACCCTGGAGGCCATGCACCAGCAGTGGGCGCCCTCGTCAACTGACTGCTTGCCGTAGCCAAGCTGAGCGGCATGGCGCCCAGGTATGCGCCCTGCGGCAATCGTGCTCCGCACCTCGAGCCTGAGCCTGATCCTGAGCCCGAGCCCGCGCACGACTTGCAATGGTGTGCTTGCACATACTTGCCCCTCGCCTGGAGACAGACTGGTCACTCCGGAAGAGGAGGCTAAACCCAAGCCAGGCACGCTGCTCATACCCTGCTCTCAGTGCTTGGGGCGCATCATGCTGCGCGCAGCACGAGCCGGGCGAGGGAGGGCCCCTGGAGGGCCAACGCGCTGCCAGGCGCGCGTGCGGCGCACCTCGCGCGCCTGTGTCAGGCACTGCAGCGCGCTCTTCAGGCCGCCGCTGCCCGGCAGGACGCTGCCGCGGCAGGCCGCCAGGCGGAGGTCGCCCGTCGCGGACGCGCGCAGGCTCAGCTTGCCCTCTACCGGGCGCACCTCCAGCCCGGGGCCGCGCTCCACCACAAAAGCGCGCACGCGCCCGTCCTCGTCGGCCACCTGCGCTCCGGCGGGCGCTCAGGACCCCGACCCTACCCCTTGGGCTGGCTTGCAAGTGGGGTGCTCACAGCGCGTGGCCGCGACCATCTAGGAGCCGCGTGTCGCATGTGGGCAGGCTCGGGCGCTGCCCTCCAGCAGCTGCGCCTGCGTCCCCACCCGCGTCCACTGTAAAGCGCGCGTTCACCTGCCACCCGCCCCCCGGCGGTGAGGCCATGGGGTCAACCTACTGTTCCTGCCTGACAGGACCACGATCGTGCCACAGGCGCCTGTGTCAGTGCTGCGCACTCCCTGCAAACCTGCCACCACCACCAAAAGGGACGATGTGTCCGTTCCAGCGTGACACCGGTTTGAGTGCCTGCACAGCAGCGCCGCCGCAGAGCCCGCCAGTAGGGCCAGCACAGGGCGCGCTTCCCCGCGCACGCCAGCGCCTCTCCACGGCCCGCAGCCCCGCCGCCCGCCGGCGGCGTGAGCCCCAGCGTGCTGCACCGCTGCCGCGCGCGCCTTGGCAAACACGACTGCCAGGTCCGCGATGGGCGCGTTGGTGATCCAGGCCTTCTCGCCCTCCAGCACGTACGCATCGCCGTCGCGCCGCGCGGTGGTCGCCATGGCCGCTGGGTCGGAGCCCGCCGACGACTCCGTCAGACCGAAGCACCCGATCAGCTTGCCTGCGCTCGCGGCGACAGAGCCTGAAGCTCTTCTGGCTCAATTTGAACATCATATGCTGCAGCCTCGGCGCCAACATATAGGATGCACGTCGGCAGGTACGTCTGTGTGCACGCAGAGGCTGTTGTATGCGAGCCGTGCAGGTTCTGTGCACTCATGCATGCCTTCATCCCAGGCACTCCACGCATGGCTGTCACCATGGACAAGTGGGAGCTGCTTCCTCCACCGCTGCATGCTTGACCTCAGATTACGTGCAAGCGTATCTCGCGTGTGTGTGACATGCATGCACCAGACACTAAACCGCCACATTGTCAGCCAAGCGAAGCGACCGCCACAAGCACAGCATATGGACGATGGGCAGGTCGCTGGCGTGGGATATGCAGAAGACTCCAGCAGATGCAATGGCGCAGGTCTCGGCGCAGCAGCGCATGCAGACGCCGGCGCGCCTTGCGCCAGGTCAGGCAGCCAGCGCGCGCGCTGCTCGTCGCTGCCAAAGGCGTGGATTGCGTGCATGACCAGCGAGCCCTGCACGCTGCAGAGGCTGCGCAGCGCGCTGTCCCCGCGCTCCAGCTCCTGCAGCGGCGCGGCCCGGGTCACGGCAAGTGCAGGACTGCCTGTAAGACCCCATGAGTGTTTCCTCTTCTCATCTCGCGCGCAGACGTACACTTCCTTCGCTGCCCAAAACAGCTAGAGCAGGCGGGCCCGAAACAGCAAGCAAGCTGCCTAAAGGCCCCTTCCGCACGCAGCAATGCAAGCTCTCCACAATGCAGCACTATGCATGCGGCGCTGATCATGACATGCTCCTGTGCGCCTTGCCCTGTTCAACAACGCGAGCAGAGTTCAACGAGGTCTGTCGGGAGGCCGGAGCACAGAGCGAGCGCAGGGCCAAGCATGCAGGCAGCGCGCCTGCATGACGAGCCCGTAGCCTACGTTACTCATGCCCGCACAGCCGTAGTCGCCCAGGTTGGCGCCGAACACGCCCAGCTCGGCCAGCTCCGGGACGAGGTCGAGCGGAAACGCGCCGCGGCGGTGCGCCTGCACACCGCTGCGCAGGGGGGCTGTGGGCGGGCGGCGCCCCCGAGGGCCGGGAAAGGCTGCAGGGGTTGGCTACAGCCGCGCCTCTGTGATCCGGGGCATGAAGCGCGCGGCCACCCAGGCGCGCACGGCGTCCCGCGCGGCGGTCTCCTCCGGCGCGAGCGCTCCCTCCCAGGCCAGTATGTCGTGCACCAGGTCCTGCTGTGCCGCCAGCCTGTTCGGGCGCAGGCTTGCGGTCTTGCTCTCACCTTTTCCTCCCCCACTGCTGTTACACAAGGCACATCTGCTATACCTGCCCAGTACGCAGTGGTGACACATGTGCAAAGAGGGCGCACTTTACAGCGTTTGCTGCTGTTGAGAAGCAGCGCCGAGTGCTCCGCAGTCGCGCAAGCATCTTGCGCCTAGTGTATTGCCTTGTAGTCCGCCCCGTGCCTGTTCACAACTCTTTATTGTATTGCGTACCACACATACTGCTGCTCCCACAGAGCTCCTGCAGTGCGTGGGGTCAGAGGCCTCAACGCGCAGTGCATACTGTACACGTACTCTTGTTGCACAAGTGTTGTGGGGAGGGTTGGGTGAGCTGCCAATGCACTTGTACGGCTTGTGTCAGAGCGAGGTGAGCATACTGCGCTGGCCCAAATCACACTCGAGTCCAACTCGAGAGGGTACCCCAGCCTGTACCCCCGTCCAAAGTGCCCACACTCCCTGTACCCCCATCGGGTGCCCACACTGGTGCCGAGTGCAGAGTGAGCTCCCGGAGCTCCTAGTCAACAGAGAGCCACCAGCGGCCTGTCGAAAGGGGGACTCAGCTAGCACGGGCGCTTCCACGCGTGTGTGTTGGCCAGGATGACGCAGCCCCTTGCACTCGACAGTGCGCCGCACGGCGAAGCAACTGGCTGGCGGCGCGGCGAGGAGTTTATAGACGCGCTTGCCTACGTCGACTCGCTGACGCCTGCTGAGCGGGCCGCTGTGGACAGACTGATCGCTGAGGAGGTGCGCACTGTGGCCACCTCTGACCTGCACGCTGCGGAGGTGACTCCACGAGTGCACATCGAGCGCGACCCGCCGCGCAGCTGAAGAACAGCAGCAAGCGGCCGTCCGAGTACCTGGCCGAGCTGCCGCCGCCATACAACCTCAACTTTGAGGTGCGAGGCCGAGGCTGCGCCGGCGAGGAGGCGCACGTCCCTGCTCAGCCGCGAGCACAAGCGGTCAGGGAGCCGAAACCTGTGCGGGCGCAGGCACACCCCCTGCTCAAGGAGGAGTATGCGCGGGTGCGCGCGGGCCAGCCAAAGCCTGAGATGGACACCACGCGCTACCGGTTGGACCCGCCGCCGCTGAACCGGCGCAACGACATCTCTGCATGGCGGTCGGCGCTGGAGAACGCGCACAGCCAGCTGGAGCACCAGTACAACCGGTGTGCTCCGCGCAGGCTCTAGGACCACTCGCTGAAGTCCAGCCGCGGTGTGCGGTGGTTGCTAACGTCTGGCACTGCGCACAGGCTCCTGAACCTGGAGCTGCTTCTGCAGTACGGCGCCAAGGCCTGGCAAGCGCACATTGCGCACCTCGAGTCAGCAAACAGGAGGTGCGGCTCCTGGGTCGGTTGTGCAGGCGGCAAACAGCCCGGTACGGTGGCGTGCTTGCCGCTATGCAGCAGCACAAGTGCACCGCAGAGCGACTTGGTCACGCAGTGCGGAGGCTCTGCCAAGCATGGTCCCACACGAGCCTGGGAGTGCTTGCATATGTGAAGCGGGTAGGCAGAGGAGCTGCAAGGCCTGGAGACGCGGTGGTGACAGCGTGCGCGGTGCTGCAGACTGGTGGAGGCGGCCGCGGACACGCGAAAGGCCGTGGAGGCCGTAAATCGAGAGCGCAAGCTGGCGCAGACCGCGGCGGCCGCCAGCCTGGTTGGCGTGGAGGCGCGCTGGCTGGAGGCCGTCGCGAAGAACCGCGAGATCGAGGCGGCGTGCGAGGCGCTGGAGGCACGCGTCGGCGACGTGCAGGCCGGCCTGCCCGCACAGTGCGGGCCCTCGCGCGGGATCGTGAGTGCGCGCGTGACGCATGATTCTGGGGAGGCAGCGCGTGCAGCTCGCGTCAGAGTCCACTGCTTCAGACAGGGTCAACCCGAGGGCATCACAGTTTGAGGAGGGAGGAGGGCTGTGCGTATGGAGTTCCATGGAAGCAGGGACCAGCTGATTGGGAGTGTGATCTTATGAAGATTACGAGCAAGTATAATCTTGCTCAAGGAGTGCAAAATTGCCGAGTGGTGGCCTGACCGCGGTGGGGTCTGCTGATGGAGTCCGTGCAGGGACAAGCGTCTATTGCATGACTGTGAACCGTGCACGCGACAGGCCGCCGCCAAAGGACCCGTTTGGCATCCGCGTGAACGGCGAGGAGCCTGAGGCAGAAGCAGAGCCTGAGGGCAGGGGTGGCAGCTCGTAGATTAGTTGCGCGCTCTCTGCTGGCTGCATCACACTTTCTCCTTCGGCCAAGGTACCTGGGTGGTGCAGGCTGTAACATATGCTTCTGTGCCAAAGCGGATGATAGGCTTCAGAACAACTTCAAAACAGCCACCATGCCGTCAGCGCATGTGCGCTGCTCAAGCACGCTATACTGCATCGCACCATGCGTTGCCTCTACTTTACATAGCACACAGCCGCCCCACAATGTGCACAAGCAGGCAACACTTCTGACATCACCAGACACGTGGTGGACAGACGGAACTAGACACCGCAACTGTGCTGACCATGGCACACCGGACACGCCGCAGTCCTGCTGCCTCAGCTTTCAGCCCAGCCAAGAGCCAGCTTTTGCACGCAGGCAAGGGAGGTGCGGGTCAGAGTGCTGCCCCACGAGCAGCGCCAGTCAGCGGCCCTCGCAAAGATCAGCCCCCTGGCGACGCTGCACGCTGGGACAGTGCAGCGACAGCAGCCCGCCAAGCGCGACAGACAGTACAGGAGCGACTAGCAGCAACTGCTTCGGCCCTTGGGGGCCGCCTGGGCGTTCATGTCCACAGTGTCTGGGATGTACCTGCGGCGCGCAGCTCCAGGGTCACGCGCCAAGCCCGCCTGCCTGCCACGCTTGCTGAGCAAGCACTGCAAGCGTCACACAACCGCGCGCGGCATGAGCGGGCGCGCACTGCTCCTCCTCCGTCTCGTTTTTCAACGCGTTGCGCGCAATGCACTGAAAGGCGCTGTCCACGTTGACGTCGTCCTTCGCGGACGTCTCAAAGTAGGGGATGCCGCCCTTTGCCACGCACCACTGCTTCGACTTTTTCTCGGTTACCTACGCGCAGGCGCACGTGCGTGAGCCTGGGCGCCTACGGCTGGCGCGCAGGCAGCGGGCGGCGCGGCAGCGCACCACTCGGCTTCGGCCCTCGTCCACGTCCACCTTGTTGCCCAGGACGACAAACGGGAAGGTGTCCGGGTCGTTGGGGCTGGCCTGCATGCCGGTGTTTGCACCATGAGTCGCGCCGCCAGTCGCAAGCAGTGCAGGCCGCGCGGCGCCTCTCGCACGTGCAGGGAAGCAGGTTGCAGAGCGCGCGGCGCGCCTGAATCAGGAACTCGTCCCTCCAGTTGTCCAGGTTCTCAAACGTCTTCTGCACGTTCACGTCGTAGACCAGCACGCAGCAGTCCGCCCCGCGGTAGAACGCTACTCCCAGGCTCTGAAACCGCTCCTGCCCTGCCGTGTCCCAAATCTGGGCAGCAGGCGTCCGTGTCACGGCCGCTCGGAAGCCACAGTGTGCCGGGCACACTTGCCCGCCGCTGGCACTGTGCAGGCTGGGGGCAGGCGAGCAAGCAGCCAGGCCCCACCTGCATGGTGACCAGCCTGTCGTCCACTTGCACCTCTTTGGTGAGAAAGTCTGCGCCGATGGTTGCCTTGTACTGGCTCGAGAACTTCTTGTTGACATACTGGTTCATAAGGGAGGTCTTGCCCACGCCGCTGTCGCCCAGGATTATGACCTTCAACAGCGTGCGCTTGCGGTGGCTCGCCATAGCGTCAGGGCTTATGGCACCAGCTACTGCTTAGGACCCGCTCAGCGACAAGCCTGCTAGGCGGCAGGAGCTCGGCTGCTTTGATGGGCAAGTCAGCCGGGGTTTATAATAGGGTAAAAAACAGCTCCTGCTTTTACCAGAGGAGCTCTTGTAAACTCCACACGCTCGTGCCAGAAGTCAGTTACGATGGCGACTCCAGCGGCGCCTGGCGCCCCAAGTATGATGTACTGCCACGCGTGCAGCAGGCGCTTCAGGCTGGAGGACCCTGGCGGCGCGCTAGCCTGCCCCGCCTGCCAGAGCGACTTTGTGGAGGTGCTAGAGGACGGCGCCGGCGAGCCCGACGACAGCCCTCCACCTGGCCTGGGCGGGGTGGCGGAGCAGAGTGCAGAGCACTTCCTCGGCACGCTGCGCACCGCGCTGGAGAGCCTGCACGCTGGCCCAGTGCCGCTGCACGTGAACGTCGGCATGCCGTTGCTGGGGTGCGCCTTTTGGCTGGCTCGCTGACCCGCGCGCGTGCGCGCCTGCCCGCAGCGCGACCCAGAGCACTGTCGATGCCGAGCAGCACACGGCGTGCGCTAGTCTTCCAGGGTGTCTGCTGCGGAGCGTTTCACTGCCGTGACTTTTGAAACCTGGGACGCGCAACACGCGGCAAGCGCGCTGCGTGCTGCGCCGGGCTGTGTGCTGGCTGAGACACCATACGCTGTGCACGGCAGTGAGGTCTGCGTGACGCGGCGGTGTGTCTGCTGGCTGCGCCAGGGGTATGCCGATGCTGCTTGGCAACGCGGCGAACATGGACCACTTCGTGACGCAGCTGATGGAGGCCCACCAGCCCGCCATATACGCCACCAAGCCGGACGTGGTGGCCACGCTGCCGCGCCTGCGCGTGGCGCCGCGCACCGGGTCTGAGCCCGGCCGCGTTCTGGAAGCTGCTGATGGCGCAGCGCCTGGCGGCGACGGCGGCGAGGCCGCCGCGTGCAGCGCCGGCGACCCGTGCCCCGTGTGCCACGACGAGTTTGGCGAGGGCGGCACCGTCGTGCAGCTGCCCTGCCGGCACTGCTTCCACGAGGACTGCATACTGCCGTGGCTGGAGGTGCGCGCGCCGTCCGCCCCCCTGCTTGACGCCAGCCCCTCCTCTGACAGGGCAGCTGTTTGTACCGGCTGCTGTCATGCTTTTGCTGTCAGAGGCTGCTGCTGCAGTCGGTGTTTGCCGGTGCTGTCTGGCGCGTGGCCGCGGCCTCTGGTACTGCTCAGCAGCTCCGACACATGCCAGACTACGCACTGCTAGCGCCGCGCGGAAGCGAGGCAGTGCGCGGTTGTCAGCTGGGGACTGATGCAATTCGCTGCCTCGCGCAGTCCCACAACACGTGCCCGGTGTGCCGCCTGGAGCTGCCGGCGGAGGAGGTGCGGCAGCCGCCGCCAGCAGACGGCATGGGGCAGGCGGCAGGGCCTGGCCTGACCGTCCAGATCGCGCCCGGCATCCTGCTGCGCATGGGCGGCCCGAGCGGCATGCCGGGCCTCTTCGTGCGCCCCTCTGCGCCCCGTCGAATATGTGTTGTTCATGACTGGCGGTTCAGCCGTCGCTCCGCGCTGTCTGCCCTGGCCGCTTGCCATGCCTCTGTGTGCACTGCTCTGCTTCTGCTGTCGGGCACAGCTTGCGCGCACGTTCTGCTTGCTGGCAGGCCCCTGCTGCATGCCGCGGTCAGTGCGCTCATTCTGGCGCCGAGCGCGGGTGTACCGGAGTAGCGCGCGTTTTGCCGTGCCTGGCCACAACCGTGGCTTGTGGTCCCTTTGTTGACGGGGCTTCTGTCTGGCGCAGAACATTCATACAACGCCGGGGGACATGCACGGGCAGCCTAACGGCGGGGGTGCGTCCCCAGCTCCTGCCTTACACTTTTATGTTGCGGGCACCGACCCTGCACTCCTCGCACCCGTGCTTGCTTGCTGCGCGGCACATGCAGCGGCGCGCAGGTCGCACAGCGCCGCTGCCGTCCCACCTGGGTGTTGCAGGCATGCAATCTCATGCAGTTGGCCCTGCATGTCGCGTGCTGGCAGTGCACCCGCACAACGTGAGGGGGTTGCAGCAGCTGACACGGGTCTCCCCACCGCGCAGAGAACCCCCCGCCGCCACCTGCGGCACCTGCTCCCGGAGTGCGCACCTTCTCGCAGCCGTCGCGCTCCAACTCCGACGATGACGGTGGCCCGCCGCCGCTCGTGGACGCGAGCGCCCCGCGCCCCGCACGGCGCAGCGAGGCCCACGGCGGCAGCCCGGCCGCGCACGACGGCAGCGCTCACGCTGGCGGCAACTGGCGGCCTTCTTCGCGGCCGGGCCGTGTGAGCACGGACGAGGCGCGCGCATCCGTGGCCGCGCTGGCCGACGAGGACGCTGCGCGCGCGCGCGGCCGCGTCGACCCGCTGCGGCAGCGCGCAAGCGACGGCGAGCGCTCCGGCAGCGAGGGGCTGCTTGCAGAGAGCAGCGCCGAGGAGCAGAGCCACGCGGACGAGCGCAGCGAGCACGAGGACGTCTGCCTCTGGTCTTCCGAAGAAGAAGACGGCGCCGGCGCCGACGACGACGACGACGACGACAGGTCCGGCTGGACGACTGCCTCCGACAGCTGGGAGGCCGTGCGCGGCGCGGGTGCGCGCGCGCCCAACAGCGGCGCCGGCGGCCAGGCCGCACGCGACTGCGCGGGCGGCAGCCGCTCCGGCTCCCCGCCGCCGCCGGCGCGCCCGGAGACGGACAGCGACTCCGACCTGGACGCGTCGCTGCCGCCGCTGGTGGACATCAGCCAGGCGCGCAGCGAGCCCGGCCGCAGCGCGGACGCGTGCGCCGCCGCCCGCAGCGCGCGGAACGCTGCATCTGCGAGGCCCGGCGGCGGCGCCGGTTATGCGGCGTCTGCCTCGGGCGGGTCTGAGTCGGATGACGACACGCCGCCGCCGCTCGTCGATGTGCAGCGCGCTCACGCAGGCCCGGGGAGGGATGGGCACCCGCAGCGCGGCCCGCCAACGGCGGCCGCCGGGTCTGAGGCGGACGATGACATGCCGCCACTCGTCGATGTGCAGCGCGCCCACGCAGGCGCGGGCAGGGGCAGCAACTCGCAGCATGGCCGGCCGTCCGCAGCCGCCGGGTCCGAGTCGGAAGACGACACGCCGCCGCCGCTCGTCGATGTGCAGCGCGCTCACGCAGGCCCAGGACGGGGCGGCAGCCCGCAGCGCCGCCCGCCGTCCGCAGCTGCCGGGGCGCGCGCCGGGGCGGCGGCCGGCAGCGCATTCCGCCGGCCGGAACCGGCGCGCCTGCACGGCGCAGCCCCCCGCTGGCCGGAACCGGCCCGCTCTGCGCCTGGGGCGGCCGGCGCGGCCGGCAGCGGCCGCGCCGCCGGCGAGCGCGGCCGTCGCAGCGCCGCGCGACGCAGCACGTCCGCGTCGCCGTTCGACTTCCGCCACGCGCTGGCGGGCGGGCTGAGCGCGGCGGGCCGGCGCGCGGCCGCCGGGCGCGGCGCGCGCTCGGCCGGCCCCGCCCCGCGCAGCGCCCAGGGCGCGGGCGTGCAGGGTGCAGGCGGCGACGCTGGCAGCGGGGCCTCCCCCACCGCCGCCGCCGCGGCTGCCTCGGCAGAGGCGCCGCCGCGCGCCGCGCCTGCGGGCGGCGCCGTGCCGGCGGCTAGCGCCGCAGCGGGCTGCACGCCCACAGGCCCTGCCGCAGGCCCCGCCAGCCCCGCTGCAGCCGCGCCAGGCGAGCTGGGTGCGCACAGCAGCCGCGAGCGAGGCGGCCCTGCGGCGGACACTGCAGCGTCGTCGCCCGGCGGCTCTGAGTCGGCAGACGCATACGAGGTGCGGAGTCCGCCTGACGCATGGCCTGCAGTGCACGGGGATTTCTGCTAGCGTCTGACGCGGCCTCACCCACAGGGACATGCTGTACCTCAGCAGGCGTGGTGCTCCTGTGGCATGGTGCTGCCTTGAGGCCCGCCCCCTGCATGCATTGTCCAGCATGCGAGCTTGTCTTGGTGGGAACCGTGCGTGCGTGCGCGTGCAGGGTGAGAGCAACTACGACAGTCGCGGCGACCGCTCGACCAGCGACCCGCACTGGCTCGCGGACGACGACCCCTGCAAGCGCCGCCGCGTGGATGTTTCGGCGAGTGAGCCCGGCCCCGGCACCAGCGCGGACATGCAGACCATACTGGCGCGGGTGGCTGCGGCGAACATGGCGCCGTGCGTGCCCGGGGCTGCTGATGGCGCCGCGGGCGAGTGCAGCGCGCCGCGCGCCGCCGAGCGGTCCGCAGCCGCCCCTGCGCTGGCGGAGCAGCAGCGGGGGCCCGGCCTGCCAGCTGGACCGGACGCGCCTGCCGGCGGCCTGATCGGCGCCGCGCCCCAGCAGCCCAGCGACATGCAGGGTATCGTGGCGGGGTCGGCGCGCGAGCCAGCGCGCGCTCGCAGCCCCGCCCGCGCCCTCCGCCAGTGCATCGACATGCAGGGCGTGACCGGTGGCCAGCCGGGCGGGCAGGGCAGGGGTGTCGTGCAGGACGGCGGCCGGGCCGAGCCGGGGGCGCGCGCCAGCGCCTTGGCAGGGGCACCTGCTGGCGATGGCGGGCCTGGGCCTGGCGGGCGGCGCGCTGGGGCGCATAGCCGCCTTCATCCAGCGTCGCTAGGTGGGGGCGGGGCGCCGCCTGTGATGCACCCGCTGCGGGGCACAGAGCGCGCCAGCATGCACTGCTTGGAGGCGCGGCCGCCGAAGGGCGGCTGTGCTGTCTGAGGCGCCTGCTGTGAGGCAGTGCCATGCATTGCACGGGGCAAGGGGCTCAATCAGACGCCCTGCTCATAACGCGTGCGTCCGCTTTGCATACCTGAGCAGCATGTGTGCGGCACTGGCACGTGTGGTGCGCCTGGGTTGACGGGGCGCGTGGCGGTGAGCCTGTGGGCGTTTGGCAGGGTCAAGGCTGGAACTCAAGTGCGGCAGGAGGCGCTGTGTGGTCAGATGCGGGAGGAACCTCAAGCGAGGAACTGAAGTGCTAGTGTAGGAACTGTGCTACAAGTGCTGGAGTGTGGGTCTCAGTGTAGCTCGATGCCAGCACAGGCTGACGCTTGCAGGGTGTGTTGGTGCCAGCACAGGCTGAGTTTTGCAGGGTGGGTTCAGAGGAACTGCCGGCCGCCGTGCGCTGTATTGCAGGTATGTGAGTGTATGTAGCTTGCCGCGGCACAGCAGGGCATGCAGCGCAGGTGCTCATTGGCTCTGCCTAGCTCGCAGGCTCATGCATGCTGCGTGGGCGCTGCTCCTCTGCCCCAGCCTGTGGGGTTGCCATAGATGGTGCACTTGGCGCCGGGAACCCTGCTCAACGAATTGTGCGCTCTTGCACACATGTAACCTGGCTTGTATTTCCAACGCGAGACGGTCTATACACAAGCCATGGCAGCAAACTGGTGTTGCCGGCATGATCAACTCCCTCTGTAAATATAGTTATATTTCCTCTAGAGCAACTCTCCAGCCCAACTCGAGGCTCGAGTCCCTTACTTGCATGCCGCTGGCACGCTGCACCAGGTCGACATGGAACTGCGGGCCGGCCCTTCCCAGGACGCGCTGCAGCAGCTGACAGTACTCGAGGTGTGCTCCGTCCCTGTCAATGAAGCTCCATGCTTTCGCTGGGGCAAGGCAAGCAGTAACATGTACAGCACCGTACGTGCACAGGCTGCGTGCACGGGCCTGGAGGCGAGGCTGGAGCCGTTCCTGGCGTACACACCAAGGGAGCTGGATGCATACGTGCGCATACTGTGCCTTGGACAGAGGCGCAGCAGCTCGGTTCTGTCCCGCTGACCTCCTGACTGGTGTGGCAATGCGCGGGCCAGCTCGCCCCGCTGCAGCGCGCGCTGGCGCAGCTGGCGCTCACGCAGGCCGCTGAGGCGGCGTTCCGGTGCTACCTGCGGGCGGCGGGCGTCGCGGAGGAGGACGGCCTGGTCCGCAAGTGTGCGGTGCGCTGCCACGCCTGCCGGCTAGCCTCCCTGCCCGCGCCCGCTCTGTGCGCTGCACTTGCCACAGTGGCGCCGCCGGTCCTCAGGAGCGGATACGGCTGTACGAGCAGAAGGTGCAGAAGCTGGAGAGCGAGAAGTGGCTGCACGAGAACTCCGCGCAGACGCAGGTCAACGTGGCCGCTGCGAACCGCTTCATCTCTGCGGCCATACCTGACCTCACCCCCGTGCAGCGGCAAGCTCTAAAAGCGGTGCGGACCAATTGGTTGACAACTGGCCCATGACCTCAGCTCAGCCTTCTTGTCTGCACCAGTTGCGCAATCACGGGAGCCGCAAACTGCCACTCCCTGTCGCCTCCTGCCCTCTCGGCATTGACGCTTGCTCCAGGAACCCCCAAGCAGCCCCAAGGAGCTCTGAGCTGTGCACGCAACACCAGTGAAAGCACTGCGCCCTGCCAGTGCAACAACCGCTCGTCCAGCTGACCCGCGCCCGCACGCCCCGCAGGCCACTGCACAGGTGAGCGCCGAAGCGCGCGAGCAAAGCCCTGCCAGGCGCTCGCGCGGCGGCAAGCGCGCAGCGAGTGCGGCAGAGCAGGCCGAGGCGTTCCTGGCGATAGAGCTGGGCGGCGGAGGCCTGCCGCAAGTGAGTGCGCGGCTGATGCAGCGCGGCGCCGCAGCGGACGGCAGCGGGCCAAGTGCAAAAAGGAGAGGGTTGGGGAACGGGGGGCGAGCGACGTAGCCTCTGCCGACTTGTGCGCAGAGTGCATGTCTGCGCAGCCCGCACTTGTCAGGACGATGTTTCATTGGTTGCATGCGGCTGGAAATCTCGCTCAGGTGCGCTGTTAGCCTTTTACACGGTGGTCTGTCAGGCTAGAGCGCTCTCTCTTCTGCACTGCATGGCATGCGCCGGCGCGGTGCACTGCATACTTCCAGATAACTACGCTGCAAGAAAGACCCTCAAAGGACTCATGCCACCTGCACTGGTGCAGAAGCTGCACTCCCCAGCGGTTCACGAAGGAGGTCTGCAGGGGCCACATGCGATGCGCATGCGGACGTCTAACAGTTCAGAAGGCTGCGAGCTGCCGCGCCAGGAGGACAGACGCTGCAGCCTCCTCAATGCAGCCAGCTAGATCCTGCTCGCTTCCAGGCTGAGGCAGACCGCCGAGCGGCCACCCTCAGAGCGCGCGACGCAGTGGCGGCTGTGACGGGAGCGCGACACGCTCAGGACAGGAACCCGAGCTTCTCGCCGTTCTGCTTTGCTAGGCGGATCAAGCCCTGCACCTGCTTGTTGTCTACGCCCACGTTCTTGCCAAACTCTTTGATGACTGCGCCGCCACAGACGCGCAAAGAGTCAGGTCCACACAGGCGCGGTAGCACGGTGCGGCGCTGTGCAGCACGCGAGCGCAGGGACGTGGCAGGGCATGCGTTGGCAGGCAGGGGCGAGCAGCTTGGGTCGGCGGGGCCACACCTTGCGAGTGCAAGGAGATGGCCTTTCCTCGAAACTGGTTGAACTCCTTTTTCCCCATGGCCTTCCGCACTACTACCACCGCTGGCGTGAACGGCCCTGCACCAGACTTGTTGCTCATCCTGGTCACCTGCCGGACGCACCGCCCTGGCGCACACAGCACTCGCAGGCTTTAGCACTCCTGCGACTCTCTGTGGCAGCACACAGACTGGGCACCTAAGCAGACACTCCAGACACGCGCATGTCTGCAAGCGTGCACCGTTTAGGCATGGCTGCCGCCATGCCCTGCCAATCCACTCCGTTCTAAGCCGCCATGCGTTTAGTGCGGTCGCTAGCAACATGTCCGCGCTTTCCAGCCTCAGTGCCCAACCGTGTGGCCAGCGGGACTGTGGATAAACGCGCTAGCCCAGCAACACGCCAGCAAGCACGGGAAAACAAGCAAGTCCGTGTGAGCTTGGAAGGTTCAGGCAAGTCCGACTCAACAGCGGCACCCTTTGTTGAGCGTGTGGCAGGCAAGCTCATCCACACTTTTGGCGCGACGCCCGCAGATCGGTCAGCCCTGCGCACCTGGCTGCCGGCCGGAGTCTGCCAAGCGCTCAAGCCCACAGCCGTAGTAACCGCCCTCCCACGCGGCCAGGGACGGGCTTGCGCTGAAGCCCAGCGCGCTCTCGCGCTGGTGCGCGCAGCATACTCTCCTGCTCCTATGCACCGATGGCCGCAGCACGCCCTTTCCAAACGCCCCCCGGCAGGCCGTGGGACGCAGGAGCCCGAGTGTGCTGGCCATGCACGGCAGCGGCAGCCTCGCCCCTTCAGCAAGAACAGATAGCCAAACCACGGCAGAAGGCACAGGCGTGCACCGGAGGCGCTTCAAGGTAAGTGACAGACAGCAGATCTGAGTCGGCACAGCTGCTTCCCAGCCACTGGCTCTCGAGGACCGATCGCGCCTGATTAAGCAGCGAATTGACCGCTTGCTGCAGTTGCGCGTTGAGGAAGAAAGACAGCCCCGCTGAATGCGCTGCAGCGCTTCGGAGTCTCCGAATCGGAGAGCAGGGCAGGAGAACATAGCATCAACCAGAGCAGCGTGCCCCACGCTCCGACCTGAGTCATCTTTTGCCGCCTGGAGCGTGGCAGGCACGTAAAGGGGCCAGGCTAGTGAGTTAGAGAGGCGGCTGTTACAGCCAGATGGACGCCACGCGGGCCCTGCTTGACGAGTTGATGGGCGAGGACCGTAACGGCGACCGGCAAAAGTACGCCCGCGCCTTGGGCCTTGACGCTGCTTGCCACCGCTGGTGCAGTCTCTGCCATCGCCTGTCGTCAGGACAGCCTGGCTATTCGTGGGCATCCCGCAAAATGGCGGGGCCGGCACGGGGTATATGCGGCCCAATGTGCGGACTTGGGCGCAGGGTGAAACGCAAACTCACCGACCCCGACGTCTGCAAGATGTTCATAGTGGGCATGTGCCCGTACGAGGAGTTTCAGCGCACGAAGCACGAGGTCGGGCCCTGCCCCCACATCCACGACGAGGAGCTGCAGGCGGAGTGGCAGGTACGCGCGCTCGCCCCGCACACTTCGGCTGCGCTGCCCGGCCGAGGCAGGGCCGCAAGCAGAGGCCAGTTTTTTTTCCCACCCCCATACGTTTATTATATTTGCTGCTGGTGAGCGCGCGCCGGGCCGCTCCGCACATCAGGCCGCCGGCTGCCGCCGAGCGCCAGCCCTGCAGGCCGTGCCCGCGGCCTGGTCAGCGAGCGCACCTGCTCAGCCCTCGGCCAAAGGCTGGGCTCGACAGACTCTGGCAGCTCTGGCGGCCGCTGAGGGGCGGCCCGGGGCGCGCAGAGCCTGGACGACCGCTCCAAGGACCGCCTGGGCTTTGAGCGCGAGCTGCTCAAGTACCTGGAGCGCCTGATGGTGGAGCTGCGCGCGAAGAAGCGCCGCAACGAGGACCGCCTGGCCGCGGACGCCGCCATCCCCATCTCCGCCGAGGACGAGGCGCGCCCGCCCGCAGCCGCTGCCGGTGTCGGGTGACAGCCCGTCCGCGCGCGCGAGGCCGGCGACCGCTGCTGGCTTGCTTGTCGCTGAGCAAGGCTGCAAAGGGGCATAGTGTCTGCAGAGCAGCTGCCGCGCCTGGCCACTAAACCTGGCGCACGTCTGGCCTGCCCCAAGGGTTACCCTTGAAGACGCGCGGCTCGAACGCCAGAGGGCCAACCGCGCGCCTGCGTGCGCGCACAGGCAAAGCTGGCGGAGATGAACGACGAGCTGCAGGAGCTGCTGACCAAGTCGGAGGTGCTGGGCGAGCAAGGCGACGTGGACGGCGCGCAGGCGGCTGCGGCGCAGGTCGACGGGCTGCGCGTGCGCGCCCGGCCCCTTGCGGCGCTTCCCCAAAGGTTTGATGGGCCGCGGGACAGCCTGCTGCCGAGAGCAGGCCGCGGGGAGGAGCAGGGGGCACCCGCTGCCAGCCTCTGCCACGAGTGGCGTTTTAGCAGCTGCGTGAGCAGCAGGGCAACTGCAGCAGCGTATATGCTGGTCTGGGCAGTGTGTGCCGGGCAAAGAGTTTTCAAGTAGGCAAGACCTGCTGCAATGTCCCCAGCGACAAATCCGTGAAAGAACTGGTCTGGCCGACCGGCAGAACCGCAAGGCCATGTTCGAGGAGGAGGCGCAAGCGCGCGCGGGCAACACGGGCATGTCCCGCTATGGGCAGCAGATGGTCTGCCCGTACTCGGGCGTCATCGTCAACAAGGCGCGCCACCGCGCTGGTGGACGCTGCCACTGCACGCCCGCGCGCGCCTGCCTGCAGCACGCCTCAATGGGTTGTCCACCTAGCACACGCGCAGGTGGTCAGAAACCAAGGCGCTTAAAAAGGCTTGCTAATTGTACGGCACACTGCGCGGCAGACTGCGCTCATGCGCAAACCAGTCATGTGCCCTGCGTAGAGGTGACAAGGCTTGCTCAATCGCGCAGGAGGAGAGCCGCATCAGGGACCACGAGGGCGGGCGCAACTACAGGCATGCCGGCCCCCATGCCCCTGCCCCGCTCCATTGTCACGGCGTCACAAGCCTCTGTGCGGCATGCGCCCACCTGCGGCGCCATGGTGCACCACGCGCAGCCTTCCTGGGTGTGGGAGGCCCCTCGCGGCGCCGCACTCGTCATGCCTCTGCTCTGAGCTATATGATGAGCTGCGGAGCTGTGGAACCGTCGGCGGGCCCCTTGTGTGACCGAATGCCTGAGGCTCCTGCTGGGGACGGTGGCACTTGCCCGTAGCAAAGATCGCCTGCTGGAAACGCAGACCACGTGCTGCAGGTGGTTTGCCTCTCCAGCAGGCAAGTTCCGCAGTAGGCACCACTTGCTAGTGGGAGCTTCACGGCACTCGTTGTGGTCACCGAACACGGGCTCGTGGGCACGCGCCTCACTGCGTGCATGCCGTGCGCTCGGCGCGCGCCAGGGCGTGGGTGAAGTCGCACGAGTACTACGAGAAGCTGAAGGCCGCGTTCGAGCGGCGCGAGAAGGAGGCGCGCGCGGGCGGGCGCGAGCGCGGCCGCGAGCGCGAGCGCGAGCGCGGGGGCGAGCGCGGGGGCGAGCGCGGGGCCGAGCGCGGCGAGGACCGCGCGCGCCCGCGCGCCGACCGCGAGCGCGACCGCGAGTACGGCGCCGGCGCCGGCCACAAGCGCAGCCGGTGCGCCGGCCGCCGCGGCGCTGTGCCCGGCGGCAGGCGACGCGGGGCCTGTGTGCTGCTCTCTGTTGCTGCTGCAGCATAGCTGTGTCATTGTTGACTGCAAGGCTGGGCAAGCATGTGGGGCGTCTTCACATGGTCTTGTGCTGCCCACTGTGCTGCAGACAGGTTTGGCGAACACTCACCGGGACACCCGCAGCGCGTGTCGGCGTGCTGACGGCCATGCTCTTGGCATTGCAGGGAGCGCCAGGCGCTCTGTTCCATGGCCAGCAGGGCCCAAGAATGCATGAGATTGAGCTGCTGGTTGGGGCCACATGCACAGGTCGTACGAGCGCGGGCGCGAGCGGGAGGCCTACCGGCCGCGCGACTACGGCCGCGACTACGGTCGCGATTACGGCCGCGACGAGCGCAACTATGTACGCTAAGCTGCATGGACTGGAAAGAAAATGGGGGGGAGTGCGGCGTGTACCTTAGGAGTGTATGTCAGCCCTGCGTGTCAACCAGATACTTTCCGAATGTGTGTATCTGCCTGCTTATGAGGTTATAGGTAGGAGGTAGCGTCTGTGGATGCAGGTCTCTGTGGATCCAGCAGTGTCAAAGGATGTCTCAAGGGATGATCCAGCATTGCTGATGCTGAGTACAGCGGATAAGGCGTAAGTGATGCCTGTGTCTGGATCAGTTCCCTAGGTGCCAGCAGTGCAGGCTGATAACCTGAGTAGGTCCAGGGGTGTAGTAAGGGGACTCTTTGCACGAGCCTTGCTGCCTTGGTGACAGCTGTTGGCGCACTGGAGCTTCTTAGACTGCTTCCTAGACAGCCGTGCTCGCTGATGTGAGAGGCAGGAGGCAGGGCCAGCCGTGACTCACTGTCCTTCCGCTCAGGACTGACAGTTGTTCACGCGCTATGAACGGTGCACACGCTCCCTGCAGTGCCAGGGTGTTTGACACGCAGCCCGTTTCGGCCGCCTCGCTCAAGCTCCTCTTCAAGGAGCAGCAGAGGTGTGTGCCATCTCATTATGTTCTGCGGCCGGCTCTGCCTGGGCCAGCGGCTGCCTCAGCACACCCTGGCGGCCCTGCGCACAGCCTGCAGACAGCACAAGCGCCTGAGCGTCCACTGTGCGTGCCTGCGGCCGCTCGAACATTGTGCCGCGCAGGTTCCTAAACTACTTCTTCGACTACCTGGAGTACCCGGCTGTGGAAGACTTCTGCAAGGTGCGGCGACACCTCCTCCGCGCTCGAGCCACTGCCGTGGCCGCTGGCAGCGGGCGCAGGTTCGAGCGCTCGCGCTGGACGGCGTGCCGTGCGCGCAGGCGTGCCTGGCCTGCAAGGGCGCCATCCTCTTCACCGGCATCGGCAAGAGCGGCTTCATCGCGCAGAAGGTCTGCCAGACGCTCGTGTCGACGGGCACCAAGGCCGTGTTCCTCAACCCCACCGACGCGCTGCACGGCGACATCGGCATCCTCGGCCGCGACGACCTGGTGGTGCTCATGTCCAAGAGCGGCGCCACCGACGAGCTGCTGCGCCTCGTGCCCTACGCCAGGGTGCGCGCCGCACGCGCCCTGCACATGCGCCAGGCGGCATGCCGGACGCGCCGACGCCCGCCCCCGGGCGCACGCGAGCATGGCGGAGCGCGCAGACGCGAAGGCGACACGCTCGGCAGGCCCTGGCTGCCGGCCGGTGGACTCTACTTGGAGGCGGCCTGGTGAGGCAGGCTTGCAGCAGCGACACAGGAAGCGCAGCTGTGGCCGCACCCGCGGTCCCTGGTGCGGCGCGCCTGCTGGCGGCGAGCGCGGGGCGGCGCCCGCGCGCGCAGGCCAAGGGCGCGCGGCTGGTGGCGGTCACCTCGGTGCGCGGCTGCCGGCTGGAGGCGGCGTGCGACATGGCGGTGCACTTGCCGCTGGAGCGCGAGCTGTGCCCCTGGGGCCTGGCGCCCGTCACGTCGGCCGCCGCGCAGATGCTGTTTGGCGACACCGTCGCCATCGCGCTGATGCAGGCGCACGCCCCGGCTCTGTGGCGCGCGCGCTCCCGCGCCCATGGGCGCGCCGCGGAGCCGCCTGGCCGTGGGAGAGATAGTGGCCAGGGCACGGTGTGGCGGGGGCGTGTCGCTGCCGCGCCTGGAGTCTGCACGGAGGCACAAGCTGCCCAGCGCACCTCACCAGCGCATGCGTCTGAGTGCAAGCAGCCGCGCACGACGGCTGCATGCGACGCTGCTGTCAGCGGCAGCCTGGCTGGCGTGCCTGGATGGGAGCTGTGGGTGACGCCGCGCTCGGCGCGCCGCAGGCGAAGCAGCTCACGCAGGACGAGTACGCGATGAACCACCCGTCCGGGCGCATCGGCAAGCGGCTCATGCTGCGCGTGACGGACGTCATGCTGACCGGCGGCGCGGTGCCCTGCGTGCCGCCGCAGGCGCGCAGCGCTGCCCGCCGCCCTCCCAGGCAGCTGCCCTGTGCATCAGCTGCGGCTGGGCGATCTTGTGGATCTTCTTGTCCGGCATCAGCACAGCAGGGCTGGCACCACAGCGCCAGGCCGGTAGCAGGCACCCGCATGTCTGTCACTCACGCCTGCTGCTGAGCCGATCATAGCTGCGGCGACTAGAGCTCACAAAAGACGCCATGCCTGTCTTTCAAATCAGCATGCCAGTGCCGACACAGGGCAGGGGGGTGCATAAATGAGCGGCTGCTACCTGCTGCCCGCCGCCATCCTGTGGCGCGCCCAACACGGCGCGCGGCCGCGCGCAGGCGACCGTGATGGAGGTGCTGAGCGAGCTGACGGCCAAGGGCGTCGGCTGCGTGCTGGTGGTGGCCGACGGCGGCGCGCTGCTGGGCACGTTCACCGACGGCGACCTGCGCCGCGCGCTGCAGGGCCGCGGCGCGCAGGCGCGCGCCCGCGGGGCATGCCTGTCCGCGCCCGCCCCTGGGCGCGCTGTGCGGACAGGAAAGGTGTGGGGCGCGGCTGCCTGTGCCGCTCAAAGGCCGCTCAGGAGCTGCGTCCACTTCCCCACTGTGTTTGCGCTGAGCAGGTCCGTGTCTTACAGAAACCCATGAACGGATGCAGAGCGCCCTGCATCCGTCCATAGGCTGCAACAGCATGTGCGCTGCGCGGTGTTTGCATGTTTTGCCCGGGCGGCGACCCGCGCGCGCGCGCGCGCCAGGTCATGAGCACGCGCGTCGAGGACGTGATGCACCGCACGCCGCGCACCTGCGCCTCCATGGAGAAGGCCATCGACGCCATGCAGGCGCGGCGCGCGCTCTGCCCTCGCTCGCGCACGCGGCTCCTCGCCGCCCTGCCTGCGCCGCATGCGCCCCTGCGCTTCGCGGGTGTGTGCCAAGGTGCTCCTGGCCCCTGGCGCACGCGTGCGCAGGCCCTGCAGCCTGTTCACGAACGCGCACCCTTGTGACGGGCGCTGTTCGCCCCGGCATGCGTTGGCGCGCCTGAGCTGCCCGCACCCGCACATGGCCGCTGCTCAGGCGCGTCGGACCAGTGTGCTGATCAGGGGCCATGCATTGAAACATGCTGATCGGGGACTGCCGCGCGCAGGCGATGGAGCAGCCGCCGCGCAAGGTCGCGTTCTTCCCGGTCGTGGACGAGGGCCGCCTGGCCGGCATCGTCACGCTGCACGGCCTCGTCAGCGCCGGCCTCTGAGGCTGGCCGTCTGGGGGGGGGCCTGGGTGGGGCCTGGGAGGGGCCCCGGCGGCCGCCGGGCGCGGGGGGCTGCTGGGGCGGGCTGCGGCAGGAGGCGGGGCCGCTTGCAGCCGTCCATGTGTCTGGAAGCTGTTGCTGATGAAGTATTAGAATGCAGGCGTTGCTAGAACTGTTTCCAGCTTTGCCTGGCCCTCCTTTCAGCCAGCATCGATCTGATGAGCTTCCGCGGCTGCCGGCCGCCGGGTCGTATGAGATCAGTGGCTGGCAGTGATATGTGATCCTGGAGGTCTGCCCATGCCAAGCTCTGTTTATGCGCACTATAACTGCTATGAACATGCCAAATATATGGTCTGGCCTGCTGGGCCTGACACAGTGCTGCCATGCCGTGCTCTGTCGCACACAAATGACGCTGATTTGCCGACGCATGCCTGTGCTTGCTTTGGCGTGTGATGCACTCAGATCCCTGGGGCCGGTCAACCTACCCACCGTGGACCACGCAAGCAACGCGGCACGGTGCATGCGATGGGCTGCATGCACATGGCAGAGTGTGACTTTCTGGGCCAGCGCGCGCCCGCGTCCGCTTGGGAAGGATGGCAAAGGCGTCTGTTCTTTGAGAACGAGCGCGACTTCACCCTGTTGTGCGAGCTTGCATAGACAACGCTCTGTATTGCTTCATCACTCATCGTGCGCGATCCTGCCTGCAGCATTCCCTGTTGAAGAATACGCATCGCTGAGTGACATGCGTTACTGGCCAAAGTGATGCTTGTGATGCTCATGCGCTGCAATTTGGTTGACGCGGGTGTGTGAGACAGGGCGGGAGCATGCGCAGGCTTGCCGAGTAGCTATATTACACACAGTACGCCTAGTCCTCCTCCTCGCCCTCGTTGTCCGCGATGTTGAAGTACCTCAATTCGTACACGCTGCGCGCAAACAGGCACCGCCCGCATTACTCACCCGGCGCCAAGCATGTCCGTGCCACAGCCTTGGAGCCAGCGCTACCAGCGGTGCACACAGTGACCGATGACCGATCAACCCCGAAGAAATACAACCACAGTCACTGTGCACAGCAACACCTATGGGCATAAGACATCCACAGGGATGACAGCGCATGCGGCGGGCGCGCGCCTGCGGTCCTTGTTGGACGCGATGACCCGCAGCCAGTCCCGCACGTTGTGCTTCTTCAAGAACTTCTTCGTCAGGTACTTGAGATACCTGCCGCAAGGGGTGTAGGCGCAGGTCGGCGCTACACTGAAGACAGCAGACGAGGTGCGCCGCACCCACGCCTTTGGCACGAGCGCCGCGCCGTCACCACACACCCGCTTGGCCGACGCAGAGGTCGCAAGAGCGGAAGCGCAATCACGGCGCCGCGCACCAGATGCAAAAGCGCACGCATCTTCCACGTGGCGGACAGACCGGCAGCGCGGGCGCACCGCTTGGACATCTCGGACTCGGACGTCACGGTGACCTTCGTCTTGTCCTTGGTCACCCTGACCTGGTCGCCCAGCACGCCTGCGCGCCAGGCGCGGCGCGTTGCATGCTGCAGGGCCCGTGCTGCTGCCGGGCCTGGCCTCCCACGCAGCATGTCTGTCAGGTCGGCAAGCAGCCCACACGTCTGAGCGTCCACCCTCGCCAGGCGTGCCGCTGCCCGCCTCGCTTGCAGCCGCGGCGCACGCAGGGCGCACCGGGCTTGTTGTCGACCTTGATCTTGTCGACCAGGAACTTCTCAAAGGCGCCAATCTCCATGATCTTGTCCTCCACCGGTTTGGAGCAGTCGATCACAAACGCGGACGTCTTCTTCTTGCTGCCCTTGACGGGCGCGCCCGCAGCCTTCTTTGTCACGGCCATTGTGCGGCCCCGCGCGCCCTGCCGCTCCGCGCACGCGGTTGGTGAGGCTGCGGCGCCTGGCGCTGCCAGCGGTCTGCACCCCCATCAGAGCCAGACCCGCCCTCTGCGCCACGCTGTCACACTGCTCAGAAGTCCGAGGTGGCCTCCAAGTGGGCCCCAACTCCAGTCGAGGCAGTGCCTCTGCCTTACACAGCACCGCCCTGGCCGTGGACACGCAGCAGGTGCACGTCCTTCCAGAGCTGGCCCCCGGCACTGGCCGCCACGCGCCCCTGCCTCGTTGTCTGCACATCCCCTAGTGCGTCCACAGCAAGTGGCAAAGAAGCTCCAAAGCTGAACAGCATAGAGGCTTCAACACCAACCGCGGCTGCTCCAACACGTCCGTCTGACGACCCAGTTGTGCTCCCACAGCACAGTCAGGCGTGCGACGTGACAGTGTGCGGCGCGGCAAGTAAACAACGCGCCCAGACCAGCACCACCACCTGCCCCTCTGGTGGATGCCTGCGGGAGAGGAGAACCGTACCTACTGCGTCTCGCGCGTCCCCTCTGCTCTCGATCACAGAGACCTTGCGCCTCGCCGCCAGCACCTCCTTTGCACCCGGAGACCGGGGTAGGGCGGCCAGAGCCTAGTTAGCTTGCCGGCGGCCGCCGCTGGATTGCTCGGACATGTTGTGTTCACATGACTAACAATTCCGAGCCTTCGCATCGCAGAGAAGATAGCGCTCCACAACTCGCGCACTATTAGCCACTGGCAGTGATATACTGCTAGTGGTACGAAAACCAGTAGAGGACGTTTGACACCAGCCGGCTGGGCGAGGCTGGTGGGGGTTCACCTGCCGCGGAATTTGCGAAATTCCGCTGTCGGCTCACTGACTAATAGAGGCCGAACTGGGCTGCCCAGCAGGCTTGCAAGCACACACTTCGCTCGGCATGACCTCCAGGCTCGATGACTGGGAGCTCATATCCGCGGAGGGGCCTCCTACGGATTTTGGCAGCGAGCCCAAGGTAGCAGAAGTGCAGGTGTGCGCTCAGTGTGGTTGGCAAGTAGGCGCTGTGGCAGAGTGTCTGTGAGCTTCAGGGCGTGCGCCATTACAGCCCATGCAAGGCCACGCAGCGCACTAACTGCTATTTGCTCACCTGCCCTGCCTACTTCCCTGTCCTGTGTGTTGTGGCGTGGACCGCTGGCTTAGGTTGGCCGCACCTGTCGCTCCAAGCTGGTGTTGACCTGACTGCCAGATATACCTAGCACGATGAGCGGCCTTCCGCTGCGCTGCCTGCTTCTGCTGGTGTCGCGTTGGCTGCAGGCAGACCGCTAGGAGAGGCTGTACAGCGCTGCTAACGTGGAAGGGAAAAGAGACAGAGTCCCAGGCGTGCCTGGCAGCCCTGAGCCAGCTGTGCTGACCGCAGGAGGAGGCTGCAGAGGAACACGCCGCCGGGGAGTGCCCGGCAGGCGGCAGCCAGGAGTGTGAAGACTGCACCTGCTGCCTGCTGTTCCTGTGCGGCGCGGCTGCCGGGTGGTGCTCCTGGGCGCTGCCTGCCGTGCTTCAGCAGGTGACGCCCTCCGCCTGCGTGCTGCCCATGTATCGGCAGCTATACTATATATCATATGCTATGTATTGGGCCCAAGCTGTATAGCATAGTACCCAAGCTCTGTAGCTTGGGCCAGCAATCCTGCGCTCCGCACTCCGTCCACCTGCCCCTCTCCACGGTGGGCAGTCACCCCTGTCACGCTCGTCTTTGCCTGCAGCTTGTGGCAGCGCACCCGCGCCGCACAGCAGCGCAGCTAGCGACGTGCGGCAACGGGGCGCCGTGCTGAGGCCGCCGTGCGCCCCAGGTCGCAAGCGCGGGGAGCGCGGGCGCGGCGCGCCTGCAGGCCGCTGTCGCCGGGGCGCGCGCCGGCGCTCTGCCGCAGAAGCCGCCCGCACGAGCGTCGCCGCGCCAGCTCGTGGCCGCGCTGTCGGCCGCGGCGACGGCGCTCGCCTTGGCCCTGGCGCTCAGCGCGGCGCGCCGGCCACTCGCGGAAAGCCTGGCGGGGTTGGGTGCACGGCCAGGACCCTGCACCCGCGGGCCGTCTGGCGAGCCACTGCTCGAGCCATACCTTGCCAGGCCCGGCCGCGCACGCACGCAGCCCGCCGCAGCTGGAGACCGCGCCTTCAATGCATGTCTATTTGGGCCCTTCTGCGTGCCCGACCATGTGCCTGCCGCGGGAGCACGCGCGCCGCACGCCACGATCGTCCTGCCCACCTCGAGCAGCTCAGCGACGCGCCCCTGCATGGAGCGCGGCGTGACCGGGCTGCAGCTGTGGCACCCGCCGGCGGCTCCCGCCGGCGCTGAAGCTGCCCAGCCCTGCACGAGCGCCCCCGCTGCGGGGCCCCTGTGCTCTGCCAGCGCAGACTGCGCTGCGCCACCGGCGCGCGCCGCCAGGCCCAGGGCGGCGGCCAGCGCGCCGCCGTTACGGCCGTCCGCGCAGCCGCAGCACAGCGCGATGGGCTCGTCGGCGCAGTGGCCTGCGCGTCTGCCGGCCGCACTTGCTGGCCCTGCGCCTGCGGGCTACCTGGGCGCCGTTGGGGTCACGGCCGTGCGCCATGGTCCTCCGGCCGGGGCTGCGGCGTCGTGCAACGTGTCCGCGCCCATGCTGCCGCCGCGCGCGTTCCCCCTGCCGGGCGCGGGGGCGCCGCGCGACGTGCCGGCGCCGCCGCCGCCGCCGCCGCGCGCACTTCCGCTGCCCAGCGCCGGCCGCCCGGCGCCCGACAGCGTGTCCGCGCCGGTGCTGCCGCCTGTCGTGTATGCGCTGCCTGGTGCGGGCAGGCGGCGCTCCGGGCGGCGGCGAAGCCGCGCGGCTGCGCCCAGAGCGCCGCCGAGGCCTTGAGGGCGGGCGGGCCGTCCCCGCGCCTGCCGCAAGCGCAGGCCGCCGCGGCGCGCCCGCCGCAAGCGCAGCCGGGAGCGACGCCGCTCATGCGTCAGGGAGCCCAGGTGAAAGTGCTTCGTAAGCGACCTACTGAAATAGGGCTACGCGCTCGGGGCGCCGGCGTCAGGCGCCGCGCGGCGGCGGCCGCAGCCGAGCTCGCGAGAGCGCTGCAGGCAGACGTGTACACCAGTGTGACTTACGTAGACAGCAAGTGTGTACGCTACTTTTATACCACTGTATTGCAGATACGGCGGCGTGGCGACTTAGGGGCAATTCCTGAGAGGTGTTGGACATAGGGGTGTAAGCTGTGGTGATGCTGCTCGCAGGAGCCAGAGTGTATTGTGACGTCTGTCAGAGTGTTATGTACCTGGCGAGTATCTGGGTTTGCGCTGTGTCCCTGCAGGCCTTGAACACCATCTGAAGCGTTGTAAACATGGCAATTGTTTGCCAGGGGCTGGCAGTTTTACACAGAAGAGCCATGGTGAGGCATGCACTGGCTGTGCCATCGAGTTTGGCAGCTGTGCAGCGAATGGGGTTGTGACATAGTCGGCTGTATGCCTGGTGCTCTGAGGATGGAGTGCGCAAGGAAAACCTTCTTTGCCTGTACACAAGCTGTCCAGTATGCGTATGTTGATAACCCCGGTAATGGCACAGAAGGGGCAGTGTGTGAGCACCAAGCAATGGCCGTCAATTGTAAAGTATGCATCTGCTGTATAATGTTCCGCTTCGCGCGTTGCTTTACAGTTCACAGTCATCTGCCGCACAGGTGTACACGCAACCCGCAGAGACAATGCGCAGCAACAACGGCAGACTGCCAGCATGACACGAGAGCCTAGTCGTGGAGCAAGCGCAGAAGACAAGCCAAACAGCATCCAGCAGCGCTGAGCTGCAGGCTGGTGTCGCAGCGGGCACACAGTGAGGCATGGCACCCCGCAAAGCGGCACGTCCGCATGCAATCGCCGGTTGTCGTGCACTCCCCAGCCGCTCGGCTACGTGTCATCATCGATAGTCGTCCACTCAGCGTCGATGACCGGCCCGTCCTGCTGCTTGGACGCCGGCGCGCCCCGTTGGGCACCCCGGCCCTGCTCGGCTGCAAAGCCCTGCCGCCGGCCAAAGCCGGAGAAGGGGTTGCGCGCCGCGGCGGCAGCCTCCTCGCGCCGCTGCGCCTCTGCCACAGCCTGCAAGCGCCCCAGCCAAGCAAGTCAGTGAGTAGGCAGCCCACACCCTTCAAGAAAGGTCGCAAGGCCGCACAGCCGCCTGCCTCAGCTGGGACTAGGCTGTACACTGCGCAGGCCTCCTCTGGCCGCTGCGCTGCCATACCCGCCTGCAGGCGATGCAGACCCGCATAGAGCGGATTATGTGCGGTGCCACCCATCTTACAAGGTCAGCTATGCTGCCCCGGCTAGTCGGCAAACCAGGTGACGCACTGCGGCAAGAGCTTGCTTACGACGCTGCGAGCCGGCCGCGGCTTGCACCCACGCCGACACTTGCAACTGACACTTGCATCCCCCCGGATGCTCCCCATGCACCAGGGCGACCTGCAGTGAGTGGTGACATGCAACGTCTGACGGACACATAGGCAGCCTAATATGCGGACAGCACCCAAAATGGCATGCCCTCCTCGCGCAAAACACCCAGCTCAGCATGCGGCGCCAGGCGCTGCAGCACAGGCACAGCCGACGCAAAGCCGCGCCCTCACACAGACTTGTGACGCAGCGGCGGCCGACGAAGAGGCGCGCCGGCGCGTGCGCGGGGCGCGGGGCCGGGCGCGCGCCTTGCGGCTGGCGGCCTGCAGCAGCGGCAGCGCGATCAGCGGCCCGACCCACCACAGCAGGACGAGCAGGTTGAGCAGCCGGAAGGCGATGCCGGTGTAGAACAGCGCGAACACGCCCGCCAGGAACGCGCCGCGGCCCAGCGGCGTCGCCGCGAACTCCCGGTACTGCCGCCGCCACTGCGCGCGCGCGGGGGGGGGGGGGGGGGGGGGGGGGGGGGGGGGGCCGGGGGGGGGGCGGGGGGGGGGGGGGGGCGGGGGGGGGGGCGGGGGGGGGGGTCGGGGGTGGGGGGGGGGGGGGGGGGGTGC